>Ga0181534_10000344_pt1 | contig 33556 bp, 31 predicted proteins | sample PEATcosm2014_Bin_37_FD_119758 | JGI IMG/M metagenome (GOLD analysis project Ga0181534, IMG submission 119758) | Peatland microbial communities from MTU Mesocosm Facility, Houghton, MI, USA - PEATcosm2014_Bin17_10_metaG | ecosystem: Environmental > Terrestrial > Soil > Wetlands > Peat | place...
ACAACGCCGGACAAGCCAACCAGCTGGCGACTGCGGCCCGCGATCAGGCGGAGAAGGGCGGAGCGGTTGTCAGCAACGCCGTCAAGGCGATGGGCGACATCAACGACGCCTCCAAAAAGATCTCCGACATCATCAGCGTGATCGATGAGATCGCGTTCCAGACCAACCTGCTGGCTTTGAATGCCGCTGTCGAAGCGGCGCGCGCAGGTGAACAGGGACGTGGCTTCGCGGTTGTCGCGACCGAGGTTCGTAGCCTCGCTGGACGCTCAGCCACGGCTGCCAAGGAGATCAAGGAGCTCATTCAGGACTCAGTGCGCAAGGTTGAAGACGGCTCGCTGCTGGTGACCCAGTCCGGCCAGACGCTCGAGCAGATCGTGCTGTCGGTGAAGAAAGTGTCTGACATCGTCGCGGAAATTGCTGCCGCCTCGCGTGAGCAGTCGTCGGGCATCGAGCAGGTCAACAAGGCCGTCATGCAGATGGACGAGATGACCCAGCAGAACGCTGCTCTCGTCGAGCAGGCAACGGCCGCCTCGCAGTCGATGGCGGATCAAGCGCGCGAACTGACCAAGATGATGGAGCGCTATGAAGTCGGTGGGCCCAGCGCTGCGGAACAAACTGCATCGCGTGCGGCTCCCGCAAAAGCGGCACCGACAGTCGAGCGCCGCTCGCCCAACCGCCCGTTCTCCGGCAAACCTGCCGCCAAACCAGCGCCGGTGGACACGTTTGAAGCTCCAGCCCGGCAGAAGGCCGTTGCCAATGGCAATGACGGTGATTGGCGCGAGTTCTAATCGAAGAGGACTGAAATGCCCACAATACTTGCGGTGGATGACTCTCCATCGATGCGGCAGATGGTAGGAGTAACTCTGAAGAGCGCCGGGTACGAGGTGTTGGAGGCCTGCGATGGCCGAGAAGCCCTCAACCTGGCGAAGGGCCAGGCGGCGGTGGATCTCGTGATCACCGACGTCAACATGCCCAACATGGACGGAATCACGCTGGTGCGGGAGCTGCGCATGCTCCCGCATTATCGTGGCGTCCCCCTGTTGGTGCTGACGACGGAGGCCAGCATGGAGAAGAAGTTGGAGGGTAAGGCTGCCGGGGCCACTGGCTGGGTGGTAAAGCCATTCAGTCCGGACCGGCTGCTGGCGACGATCGCCAGGATCGTGTCCTGATGTCCGATCAGAATGTCGAGGCCGCCCAGGCCATCGTCGCGTCAGTCGCCCAGATGGACCTGGCGGTGCGTGAGGTAGGGCCCGCTGTTGAGCAGTTGGGGGAACTGATCGGCTGCATGTCCTCAGGGTTGGCTGAACTGCGCAATTCACGGCCCCGGACGTTTAATCCGGACGTGATTGCGGTGTTTCCCGACGAGTTTGATCGGGCGGTGGCCAATCTGGAGAAGCAGGTCCGCGGCAGCATCACGCACCTGCAGTTTTACGATCGGCTGGTGCAGCACATGAAGCATCTGCAGGATTTCCTTGCGGGTGCTGCTGGTGAGCTCGTGAGCGATCCGGCGGACCATGACACTTGGGAGGCATTGCGAAGCAAGTTGCGAGTCCGGTTGATTTCCGCCGCGCAACGGGAACTGCTGGATGTCGTGTTGCCTCCACTGGAAGGCCCACACATGAGCTCCCAGCAGGCTCGCGAGGAGCATTCTGCGCTGGGCACCGTAGAGTTGTTCTGAGATGGAAGCCCGCGCGCGTGAGTTTCATTTCGGCGACGAAGATTTCGACGCACTGCGGAGCCTCGTGCGTAAGCACACGGGCATCAGCCTATCGGAAGCCAAGCGTGAGTTGGTGTACGGGAGGTTGGCTCGGCGGCTGCGTGCTCTGGGTATCAACACGTTTCGTGAGTACCGTGAGCTGCTGACCAGCGAGCCGGACGGACGCGAGATTGTCGAGTTCTGCAACGCTATCACCACCAATCTGACTGCATTCTTCCGGGAGTCGCACCACTTCGATTATCTGCGTGACGAGGTGTTGACGCCGTTGGTGACGGGCTCACCAGGCCAGAGGGTTCGTATCTGGTCGGCGGGGTGCTCCACCGGTGAGGAGCCGTACTCCATCGCGATGACGGTCCGCGAAGCTCTGCCGGGTGGGCAAAGGCACGACCTCAAGATCCTTGCCACCGATCTCGATTCCGACGTGCTGTCAAAAGGGCGCAGCGGTATTTACGGCTCGGATCGGGTCAAGGGCCTGTCCCCCGCGCGACTGAAAAGCTTCTTCCAGGAGCAGCACGAGGCTGGCGCCACACGCCATGCCGTGAAGGATGAGTTGCGGGAGCTCATTACGTTCAAGCAACTCAACCTGATGAACGAGCTGCCCATGAAGGGGCCGTTCGATGTGATTTTCTGTCGCAACGTGGTGATCTACTTCGACAAGGACACCCAGCGCGAGCTGTTCAAGCGCTATGCGCGGGTGCAACGCCCAGGCGACATTCTGTTCCTGGGCCATTCGGAAAGCATGTTCAAACTGTCCGACGACTACACGTTGGTTGGGCGAACGATCTACAGGCGGAACTAGGTGATGGCGCAACTACCCTCGGGCAACCGACGTACACGGGTCCTAATCGTCGACGACTCCGCGCTCGTGCGCCGGATTCTGAGCGAGATACTCGCTGGCGATCACGAGGTCGAGGTGGTGGGTACCGCCAGCGATGCCTACATGGCCCGCGACAAGATCAAGCAGCTGAACCCTGATGTGATCACACTCGATGTCGAGATGCCGAAAATGGATGGCGTGACCTTTTTGCGCAACCTCATGAGGCTGCGGCCGATGCCGGTCGTCATGGTTTCCTCGCTGACGGAACATGGTGCGGAAATCACCCTGGACGCGCTCGGTGTGGGAGCGGTTGATTACCTGCCAAAGCCCAAGATTGATCTTGCGGCTACGTTGGGCGATTACGCTGAGGAACTGCGCGCAAAGATCAAGGCAGCCGCGAACGCGCGCGTTCGTGCCTATACCGGGACGGCAACTTCTTCTTCCAGCGGTGGAGGTATTCCGGAGGTTGCGCCGCGCTACACCGCCGATGCTGTGTTGGCCAAAGCAGCGGCACCGCGTCAGTTCCGGACCACCGACCGAATCATCGCGATCGGGGCGTCCACGGGCGGAACGGAGGCGATCAAGGATGTATTGGTGAAGCTGCCCGCCGACACGCCGGGGATCGTCATCACTCAGCACATTCCCAAGGCTTTCAGCACGCCGTTCGCCAAGCGCATGAACTCCATTTGCCAAATGACGGTGTATGAGGCTGAGGACGGCCAGCAAATTCTTCCGGGTCACGTTTATATCGCGCCGGGTGACCGCCATTTGCTGTTGGTCCGCGATGGCGCGCGGTATGTCTGCAAGCTGGACGACGGACCGCCGGTCAATCGACACAAACCCAGCGTGGATGTTCTGTTTCGATCGGTTGCGCAGCAGGCGGGTCGAAATGCTATTGGTGTCATTCTGACCGGCATGGGCAAGGACGGCGCGATGGGGCTGAAGGAGATGCGGGATGCGGGCTCACCGACCATTGCGCAGGATGAGGCGACCTGTGTTGTGTTTGGCATGCCGCGCGAGGCGATTGCCCTGGGTGGCGCCAGCCAGGTGATGGGATTACACGAGATTTCCGGGCGTATTCGACAGCTCGCAGAGTCGATGGATGTGACCCGCACCAGCGCCGCGGGCTAATACCCTGTATCGAGAAATCTTAAGAACACGCTCCCTCGCAGGCTGATATAAAGCCTCGCTCGTTGTGCGATGCAGCGGACGGGTTTTGACATATCGGATAGGGAGACAGTCTGTGGGAATGCTATTGCCTGCGAAGGACGCCTCGGCGCTCATCAGGGCGTTGTTCGTGCTCCGAGCGAGTCCGCTGGTGTCGACAACCGTCGCCCCTGTGAGGCGGCTGACTTTGGCTCTGGCGATCGCAGTCTGTATTGCCTGGTGTACCGTTGGCCAGACAGCCTTTGCTGCGGACGCAGAGCCCGGGCTGTTGTTTCGCTACTCCGCCGATCATGGCCTGGCCGCCGACTTCGCCCGCGGCGACCCTGAGCCGAATTTCGCCGACAAGGTCAAAGTCATTCCCGACGGCAAGGCGGGTCCGGGCCTGCAGGCGGCTGGCGACGAAGTCCTCAGCTGGCAGGCGGGTGCCAACATTTTCGCGCAGCGCGGCACCTTGTCATTCTTCTGGCGTGCCCGCGACCCGATCGGCCAGAACCCGTTCCCGTTGTTTCGCGTGGGCTACGCGGATCACACCAGTTGGGACATGGTGTGGCTGCGAATGGATTGGAATGGACATGGGATCGATGCATTTGTAACGGACGACAACCTGGCGCGTGTGCGGGTTTCTTACACCATTCCCGCAGTCCCGCGTCCCGACGAATGGACTCATCTGGCGTTGAGTTGGGATGAGACCACGGGCATCCGTCTGTACGTGAACGGCGTGCTGGCGGCGCGCAAGGATACCGTTGCGGTCCTCGATTCCGGCCTGGATCAATTTGGCCCTCACAGCCGCGTGGTCAGTCCGCACCAGGTCCAAAGTGCCTACAGTTACCTGCGCGGCGGCGATCTGGATGAGATTCGGATTTACGACCATGCGCTGGATGACGCCGGTGTTGCCGCGCTTGCCCGAAATGAAGCGCCCAACGCCGGCGCCGCGCCGACACGCGATTTGGCCGCGGCGCGATGGAGGAACGAATGGTGGCTGCGGTATGGTTGGAACCGCCCGAAGGATCCGCCACCGTATCTGGCGGACCCGGCTACGCGGATTCGGAAAGTCGAATTCACCGATGCCCGCGATCTGAAGGAGCGCATGACCGGCGCCAATGATGGCATCGCCGAGACCACCTGGCCCGGCGTCTATAACCGCTCCCGGTTGCCCGGCCGCCACGACTTTTATGAGTTGCCCGACTGGAACGTATATGTTGAAGGGGGCAAGTCGATCACGTTCACTCTGCCACCTGAGCCGTGGAACCACCTGGAATTCCAGGGAGCGGCCTATGGCCACCTGACCTACCTGCCGGCGACCGGCCCCGAGCGTAAACTCGCGGATCGCGCGCGGGGGCAGGAGCGCACCTACAACACTTTTGCGTCGCTCGCTGGGGGGCGCCTGCGCTTCGACAACATCGACCAGGAGATTCCGATCCAGGAGCTGGCTGCGTACAACATAACAACAGGCGCGGAGCCGGCCGAGGAGCAGGCACTTTCATACACGATTCGCACCGGCTCGGATCCCGCGGAATACCCGACTGTTGATGAGCTGATCACTTTCATTAAGGGACGCTTCGCGCAGGACGAGCAGACGACAGTGGTTGCACTGCCCGGTGGAGTGCCTGCAAAAGCTCGTGCTGAGGCATCCGGGGCGCCCAGTTTGCCCATCGTCCACGTGTTGATCCCGGACGATTTTAGGCTGGCGCGCAGTGGTCGGCCCGTCGGGCATGCCTCCTACGGTTGGGAAAACCTGGACGCGGGGCTCGATGGCATTGCCATTGACATACCCGCACTGCATGTAAAGGCCACTCACGGGGGACTGTTCCCGCTCAACATTCAGGTGAAAGACCCACTGTGGCCGGCCCGAAACATGCTGGACATCAGCGTTTCGGTTGAGCCAGATGAGGCACGCACCGTCTGGCTCGACACACGTGATCGGATGCTGCCACCCGGGCACAGCTTGTACATCACGCTGGCTGGGGCGGGCCAGGACTTCAATGCGAAGCAACTCGACGGAACCAAAATCCGCCTGCGCTTCAAGCCCCGCGCGCAGGCGCTACCCGAGCACATTGCTGACCGCTTCGCGCAGATGAGCGACAACATGGCCTTCCTGGTGGAAGAGCACACCAACACGAAGCGCCTGTCTCGATACGACCGCCTCGATAGGGATCTCACTGATCTGTTGCGCGTAGATCAGGGTAACGTCCATGCGCGTGAGATCTGGGTTGAGATGAACCCGGAGCAGGGGTGGCCCAACAGGAGCCTTCCGACCGTGCCTGCCGGCGTACCCCGTTGGGCGGCGCTTCAGGTGGAAGATCTAAAGCGCGTGCGTCATTACATCAACTGGTGGATCGATGAGCGCCAGGTACCGTATGGCGACTTCGGTGGCGGCATATCGGACGACAACGATATGACGCAGCAATGGCCCCCGCTCGCCCTGATGGGCGTCGACCCTGACAAGGTGCGTAAGTCGCTCGATGCTCTGGATGATGCCGCGGAGCGCAATGGCATGTGGACCAATGGGCTGGGCACTATCAAGACCGATGAGCTTCACAGCTACGAAGAGGCTTTGAACGCCAAGGCCGAAGCGATGTACCTGAGCTATGGTGACCCCAAGACCGTCGAGCGATTGATGGCAACGGCGCGCAACTACGGCCGGATCATTCAGAAGAATGAGAAGGGACATACGCACATTCTCAGCAGCTATTTCAGCGGAACCGACACGGTCACAGAGGGCATCTGGGGCTGGTCCAAGCCGTACTCGAATCTGATCCTCCATCCGGGGGTTGCGCTTGCCGATTTCAACGGCAACCCAACGGTACGCAAGCTCGTGAATGATCTTGCGGATGGGTATCTCGCCCATGGCCGTCAGGACGCCAATGGTGGCTGGACGTTCCCTGAGGAAATCAACGCTACGACTGAGGAGACGAAGGGGACGCTGACTGCGAAGTCGCGCGGGAATGTCGCGTTGTTGCAGATGCTGTGGGAGGCTTATCGCTGGACTAACGATGAGCGATATCTGCGACCGCTGCAGAGCGAGCTTGCGGGCGGGATGGGATTCAGTGCGCTGTCCGAACTCAACGCAAACGTCATCGACCTCCTGAACCAGCGTCCTGCCTGGGGTGCGCCGTTGCAGGCGGCGGCGGAGAAGGGCAAGGGCGGGGACTTTGCCCGGTATGTTGCCTGGCAGATGTCGGGTGATACGAAGTATCTCGAGAGTCTCTACGGCGACGAGATCATTACCGCAAATAATCGCATGTACATGGTCACGGAGGCACATTGGTGGTCCGACCGTGTCGAGTTGTTTACTGATGAGCTGCAGCGGTCGCGCCTGGGTGGTATGGCCTTACGGCGTAATCAGTTTGTTCCGGGTCATGTCGTGGGTTGGCGCTTCGCCGATCCCGACGGTGCCGAGAAAGTCGGAATCCTCGTGCCGGGCGCGTTGCCCAACAAGTTCAAGGTGATCGCTTACAACCTGGACGACAAGCCGCTCGCCGCCACCATGGTGGGGTGGGGCGTGGCGCCCGGAGTCTGGAAACTGACCCAGAATGGCGACGTTCGCCATGTTGAATTTGAAAAGAGCCGGGGAGTGGAGCTCACATTCGCTCCGCACGTGACGACTGAGCTGAATCTGGAGCTGGAAACTCCAGGCCAGCCGCAATGGGAGCGGCCCGACATTGGCATTGGTGATGCGGATGTGCACGTTGCGAAAGGCTCAATCCGCGTGACGGTCCACAGTTTGGGATCGGTCGCCGCGCCGCCCTCAACCTTGACGCTGGTCGATGGTGCAGGGCATGTTGTTGCCAGCGCAAAGGTCCCGGGGATCCCTGCGCCGCTGGACCTGCTGCCGAAAACGGCTCAGGCCACCTTGCATTTCGGTTCGGGAGTGCCGACTGCCGGAGCGCGCGTACGGGTTGAGTTGGCCGATGGGGCCAGGGAAATCACTCAACTCAACAACGAGGTTGTGTTGCACTAGCGGTCCTCGCGCTGACAGGCAAACTACCTGTCAGCGCGGGAGTCATCGCTTACGCGAGGCCGTTCGCCTCGCTCAATCAGCCCTCAATCAGGTCTTTGTAGGCATGCCACGTGGCATGTCCGAGGACGGGCGCCACAATAATCATCCCCAACAGAAACGGCACAAACCCGAGCACCGTGAGCGCCACAATGAGGCCCGCCCACACGAGCATCGCCGGGAGATTCCAGAACGTTACTTTTGCGCTGATCCACATGGCATCCAGCGCGCTTGCGTGACGATCGACGATCAGCGGTACTGATACCACAGAGAGTGAAAAGACCACCGCCGCCAGTATGGCTCCCGATCCGATGTACGCGAGCACCTGCGGCCGACTCACGACGTCCGACAGGCTGCCCCAAAGTGCGTCCCCCAGACTCGGCACGGACGCATGCAGAACCGACTGCAAAATAACTCCCGACACCACGAACCACACCGCTGCAATGATCGCCAACACGAGCCCGAAGTACGTCAGCCCTTCCGGGTTGCGGGTCATCCCGTGCAGCGATTCATCAAACCCGATCTTCTCTCCATTCACTCTGCGCCGCGACAGCTCGCAGAGCCCTGTCGTCATGATCGGTCCAACCAGCAAATACCCGGACACTGCCGCAGCCACCAGGTACGGGTGACTGCTTCCCAACATCAACAGTATCGCCCCGAGCGCCGTGATCAACGCCCCATGCCCCAAACTCGCCGCCTTCATATGCATCACGTCATCCCACCCACGCCGCAACCACTCAACCGCACGTGTCGCCGACACGCGCCGAATCTCGACGTGGAGGAAATGATGTCGACCTAAGATGATGGAATTGGCCATTGCGGTCTCCTGAATGTCGATCCTGGACCGACACGCGGCTGCTCGATTGCTGCCGCACGCCGGATCATTCGCCTCGGATTCTTTAGGAAAGCCACTCGCCCGGTGTTCGAGTCCGGCGCGAGGCCAGGTCGCATGTGCCTTGCGTAGGGTCGCCTAGCCCGGCCCCCCGCTGTCTTCCGGGCGGCCCCCGTTGACCACCCCCCGCGCCGCTTGTTGCGGCCCGTCCGCCGCTGCCTCTACCCCACGTCCCTGTCCCGCTTCGCCTCGGTCATTCCCCTGCTCTACGGCTAACGCAGCCAGCAAATCGCGCTGGCCCATCCTACGCCTAGTTCCCGTGGACCCCCTACATCGTCTTTGGTCCCCCGACCCGGCTTCGGCACAGCCGAACGCCGATTCCCCGCCTTTTGCGGGTTTTGGCCGGTTTACGGTTTTATATTTATATTCAATTAGTTACGTCGACAGCTCGCGCGAGTCGTGCGTGCCGGAGTCTGGCACGTACAATAGTCGGTGGCAGGTTCGATCCTGCTTAGGCATAAAACGAGCCGATGGAGAACAGTGTCATGAAGTTCGTGCGAATTACCGTCAACCCATTGCAGATGGGTGGCGTCCCATGCATTCGTGGACTTCGCATTCCCGTCGCGACTGTCATTGACCTGGTGGCGGACGGCATGACAACCAGGGAGATCTTGGCCGAATATCCTGACTTAGAAGCCGGTGATATTGACGAGGCTTTGCACTTCGCCGCTGACGCCGTTCGCGAACGACAGCTCCCTCTTGTCACCGCTGCGTGAGATTTCTCGTCGACAATGCGCTGTCACCTGCCGTAGCCGAAGGATTGCGACGAGCTGGCCACGATGCAAAGCATGTTCGGGACTGGAATATGCAAGCAGCGCCAGACCCGGAAGTTCTTGCTCTGGCGGAGCGCGAGTCGCGCGTGCTGATTTCGGCAGATACCGATTTCGGAACGTTGTTGTCGCTGCGAAGAGAGACTAAGCCATCGGTAATCCTGCTGCGTCGTCCATCACAGCGACGGGCGGAACAACAGTCGGCCCTGTTGCTAGCCAACCTGCCGAGTGTTGAGAGCGCGCTTGACCAGGGATGCATCGTCGTTTTCGAGGAAAGGCGAATACGAGTTCGCCCGCTTCCAATAGGCGGCGCTGACGAAACGAGTTGAATGAGCCGTAAGGAACCACAGGACTCGGGTGCTCACTCATCCATCAGATGTAAGCCGAGCAGCGGTTTCCTCGCAGCATCAAAATCGGCGTGTGTGCGGTGGCTCTGGTCGCGCAACTCAATGCCAGATTGCAACCGATTCACCGTGGAGAGTTTTTCGAAGACCGGCTCAACGAGGCGCTGGATGAGGCCGCGATCGGGGAGGTCAGCGGTGGCGGTACGTTGCACGACGTATCAGGTGAGATCGAATACTGCGATATTGAGATTCAGATCGCCGGCTCAGTGCGAGAGGCCATCAGATATGTCATCGAGACCCTGGAAAGTCTGAGAGCGCCGACGGAATCGAAGCTGCACGTCGAAGCGGAGGCCCGGGAAGTCCTTTTTTGGCCGGAACGAGGGGTTGGCGGTTTATTTGAATGGCACCGAATTACCGGATCATGTTTACCGCGAATGCGACTCGAACTTCGTCCACAGTGAAATCAACCGGATACTCGATGGCTCCGGGCGCGTGTTGAGCTTCTGGCAGGGACCGCGAGAGACGGCATTTTATGTGTACGGAAATTCGTTTCGGGAGATGGGCGAAAGACTCGCCGGATTCTTCGACTCGTATCCTCTTTGCGAGCGCTGCCGAGTCGTACAGAACGCGTAATCGAGATGGGTCTGGAGTGCTCTACTTTATTGCCCAAGAAAAAACGAACAATATTATTGAGATGAACAGGAAAGCCACGGCCCCGAAGCGAGCAGGCGGTTCTAACACGGCTCGTCTTGAATCGTTGGGATTTACGAAAACACTGATCGTTGCACCTTCCGGGAAACGCCGACAAGTTCGATCCGCGGGACCGCGCCAGTTATATGTGACTTGGGGACGGCTAACGACATCCCCGGTGTAGTCAATGTTATTGTGGCGGTACGAATAAACAACAGCTGCCACGAAATCCTCTCCGTCGTACTCCACCTTCGATTGAATGACGCGTCCAGGTACTCTGATCCATTTAGTCTGCGTGCGCCTTGAGGCTAGACCCCAGATCCCAACTGCAAGAGAGGCCGTTGCAATCGCTGCACAGCTGACCGAGATCGCGGCTGACGAATCCATGCCTCAATTATGCCCGAGGCCTAGCTGGCGATCACGGGAATCCGTTAATGCGACAATATCCATCTTGATAGAATGGACCAGGCCTTACGCTTACGGCCCGTGGATCGGCGACACTACTTCTGTCGGAAGGCGCTGAGGTAAATGCATGAGATGCGCGGACGCTGCGCTTGGCTTAGTAGGTCGCTTCAAGCCGCCCGGCGAATCGGTTCAACCTTGCCGTTGGCCCGCAATCGGGCCAGATAGTCTGCCCACCATTGCATCATGCGGCGACGATCGGAAAGGTATTCGGCGGCGTTGTAATCGCTTCTGACACTGTCGTCTACGTGGGCAAGTTGGCGCTCAATCCAGTCCGATTCCCCAAACTTTTGTCCGCCTTCAGTGGCTTCGTTCAATCTGGTCGATGCCATCGACCGGAAGCCGTGCCATGTCATCGTATCCCCATCGTACCCCATCCGCCGCAGCGCGGCGGTGACCGCATTTTCTGACATGGGGCGATCGCGACTTCGCAGCGAGGGGAATACATATCTGCCGTGACCGGTGAACGGATGCAGGCTCCGAAGGATTGCGACCGCCTGAGTGGACAAGGGCACCAGATGTTCTCGGCGCATTTTCATCCGCTCTTTCGGGATGCGCCATGTTGGTTCATCGACGTCCAGGGCGAACTCCGACCATTCGGCCGCGCGCAGCTCACCACGGCGGACAAACAGCAACGCCGCGAGCTTCAGAGCCGCTTCGGTGGCCGGTTGACCTTGGTAGCTGTATACGGCCCGCATCAGCTCGCCAATCCCGGCCGGATCTTTGATGGAAGCGTGGTTTGCCACGGTGATGGGCGTCAGCGCGCCCCGTAGATCCACTGTGGGGTCGGGATCGATTCGACGCCCGGTTGCGATCGCGTAGCGGATAAACTGACTCACACGTTGCTTCGTACGGTGCGCCGTCTCGTGTTTGCCGCGAGCTTCGAGACGCCGCAGACATTCGAGGATTTCCAGAGCGGTCAGCTTTGCAACGGGCTTCTGTCCGATATAGGGGAACAACAGATCGTTAAAAGTCCAGTCGGCCTTGACGCGGGTCTTTTCGGTGAACGGTTGTTTGCCCAGCCATTCAAGCGCCACCTCACGGAACGTGTTGGCATAGACGGCTTGCTCGGCGCGCTTGGCATCGGCCGGAGTTATTTTCTCATCAGCGTGCAGGCCCTCACGGTACTTGGCAGCCTTCTCGCGTGCGGACTTCAGCGAGACGTCGGGATATGGGCCGAGCGACACCATGGACTCGCGCCGCCCACGATTAACGCCGCCATCGTCTACGCGGGTAAGCCCTGGCTGACGATAACGAAGCCGCCAAAGGCGACTGTTTGTCGGTGTGATGAGCAAGAAAAGGCCGCCACCGTCGCTCAGCTTGTACGCGTTCGCACGCCGTTTTGCGCCATCAATCTTGGTCTTGGTCAGGCAATGCAGGTCCATGCACCGTACCCGCAGTGAGTTTTTCCTACCCGCAAGCCTACCCCGCTGCGGGTAGCGGTTGTCTACGGATCGAACCGGTGACTGGCGGAAGCTAATCAGCGAGTTCTGCAGCAGAATCAGCGGGTTATGGAAGTCAGTGGATTCTGCTGGATCATGAAATGGCGCCCCCGGCCGGAGTTGAACCGACGACCTACCGCTTAGGAGGCGGTCGCTCTATCCACTGAGCTACGGGGGCGCGCAGGGGGCGCAGTTTACCGGGCGCAGCGGGGTTGTCTATTCCACCGCCCAGGGCGCTGCACCCTTGGTCCCAACGGGGGCGATGCGGTCGTTCCGGCCGAAATGTGTCGTTTACCTCGTTCAATCGGAATGCAAGCTGCCGTACCGTAGTCGGGTGACCGGCCGGGAAGGGAATTTTCCGAGGGTAACTCTAGCTGCGAATGTCCTCGGGTAGGTCGCCGGTTCGAAGCGTGCGAAAGCTTTAACGGTTGAACTGCTGCGCTATCGGGCGTCGAATTCAGCCGTCCTTTCTAGCGTTATGGCTTCCGATCAACCTAACTTCACGTCTCTCGAGCTATCAAAAATATCCGACACAAGTCGGTCGAAACGATGCTTCATAGAGACTAAATAAAAGCTCACGAGTGTTGTTCTGAGAATGTCGATTCGTGAGAATGGATTGGGCGAAAGGGCTGCCCCGGTGGGCGCCATATATCGAGGGCGGTGTTACCTATGAGTTGTCTCATTTGCACCCCTTCAGATATGAACTGCTACAGGAGGCGAAAACCGGCGGGTCTTTTGAAGTTGTGGAGATCAGAGTCGCGTTTGAGTCCCGCGTGTTTACAACAGGTCCATAAAAGCGAACCCCGCCACCGGGGGCGGGGTTCGGACACCGATCCTCTTGAGTATCCCACTCTTGGTGTGGACCCTTTCGGGCGGGCAGACGCGGTTTCGGCTATTGCGTCACGGTGCAAATTTAAGCTACGAGCACCGGTAGTTCAACCGACAGGAGTCGAACCTCTTTGGGTTAACCGTACCTGCGGATCTCGCACAGGGGCGGCAAGATGGCTAGGGCGGACGTCGATCTAATATGTGACCGCTTACGCGTAGCGCGCGAGGATTACAAAAGACGATATGGCGAAGAAGAGAATCAAAAAAATGGACGTTGAAGTCAGTTCGGGCAATGTGTTCGCGGATCTCGGGTTTCCGGATGCGGCGGAACTGGATATCAAGGTTCGCTTGGCCGTTGAGATCGTTCGCGTAATCAACGCTCGACGCTTATCTCAGGCCGCAGCGGCGAGAATTTTGAAGGTTAATCAGCCGCTTCTACGCTGAAAGAACTACAAGCTGGATGGATTTTCCGTTGAGCGGCTGATGACATTTCTGATCGCCCTGGGGCAGGACGTTGAAATTCGAATCAGTTCGCCAGGGAAGTCAGATCCTGCGCCCAGAATCCACGTTGAAACTCACTGAGTGGCTGATCCGAGGCTGCCCCCCAGGGCGGATCTCCCCAACTGCGTCGGCGGCGCCGAGCCGAGCCAGCTATCCGTGATAACATCGACCCATGCCCACGATCTTCGAAAAACTGAATCTGAAATCTCAGAAAGAGATCCTGGTGCTGAGCTCTCCCGAGTCCTTCGAGAAGGAGCTCAACAGCCTGGCGGGAGTTCGGATCCAGCGGCAGGTGGAGAAAGTCAAAGCGGTTGAATTTGCCTTGGCGTTTGTGACGCAGCAGGCGGAGGTGACGCGGCTTTCGAAGGTGCTGGCGGGGAAGGCGGCAGGGGATGCGATTGTGTGGTTTGCTTACCCGAAGGGTACTTCCAAGAAATACAAATGCGACTTCAACCGGGATAACGGTTGGGATGTGTTGCGGAAGTTGGGGTTTGACACCGTGCGGGCGGTGGCGATTGATGAGGACTGGTCGGCGCTGCGGTTCAGGCGGGTCGAGTTCATCAAGAGCGCGAAATAACCCGCCTCATTGGGTGCCAACGGTACGCACGGTGGTTCCGGTGCGGGTGAATTCGAACTTCAGCATCCACACGCGCGGGCCGCGCCCGTCGCTGGCGACGAATTTCCAGTCCATGGCTGCGTCAGCGGACTGGTGTGCGAAGTAGCGGCTGGGGCCGGCGTTTTCCAGGAACTCACCGACGACGTTACCGGCAGGGTCGACGAGGACCCGCACCGTGACGTTTACATGGCCCCGGATCTTCTCTCGGATGTTACGAGGAATGTCTGGAAGCTGTTGATGCAGTACCGAGCCGACGATATCGGGGGACTGGGCTGAGAGGTCAGCGTTGAGTGGGACAGGTGCCGGAGTTGGCGCCTGGGTGACTGAGGCTGGCGCAGGAGATGTTGTGGTGGCAACGACGCCAGTTCTCGTTGAAGCGGTTCGAGCTACTGCTGTAGCGGCGCGCCGCTCGACAGCTGCAGGAGGGTCCTGGGCGGTTGGCGCAGCACTGCGAGCGGTTTGCACCGCCTCAGCCTGCGCGTGAAGTGCGACAGCCGTCGAGGCGGCGCCCTCAGCAACCGCCGCCGCATCGGGAGACGCCGCGATCCCAGCGCCGGCGTGCGTGGCAGTCCCAATAGAGTAAAGCGCAGCGGGTCTAACGCCGGCGTGCGCAGCGGTCTCAGCAGCGTCAAACCCAGCGGTGCCAGCGCCCGCGTGCGCAGCAGTCCTAGCAGCGTCAAACCCAGCGGTGCCAGCGCCGGCGTGCGCAGCAGTCCTAGCAGCGTAAAACGCAGCGGTGCCAGCGCCGGCAGGCGTAGGAGTCCCATTAGCGTCAGACGCAGCGGTCCCAGCACCGGCATGCGCGGTCCCAGGAGCGGCACGCGCAGCGGTCTCAGCGCCGCCAGGCGCAGCAGTCCCAGTAGCGTCAAACGCAGCTGGTCCAGCGCCGGCAGGCGCAGTCCCAGCAGCAGGCGCAGTACCAGCAGCAGAAGCAGCGCCCGACGCAATCTGGCTCGCAAAAATTGTCCGACTGACCCAAACAGCCAATCCCAACACCAACACCGCGGCCACCGCCAGAACCAACAGGCCGCCACCGCGGCCGGAGGCAGTGGCCGTCTCCTGGTTGGCCGCCGTGGAAATGGTGGCGACCTGGTACACCGGCTCCTCAGCCGCCACTACCGTAATCGGATGCGCGTGCACGGCCGGGTTGAACTGTCCCTCCAGCTCCCCGGCGGTAGGCCGAGCCGCGGGGTTCCGGTTGAGGCAACGACGCACCGTGTCAACGAACAACGGTGGAATGCTGGAAGTCAGAGACACCGTCTCCGACTTCGAATCAGTCCATGCGGGCGCATGTTGAGTGAGTGCCTCAACCAGCGTGACGCCCAGCCCCCAGATGTCCCCGGCAGGCCCGATCTCGCCGTCCTTCAACTCCGGCGGGTCGTGCAACGAGGCGCGCAAAATCCCGCTGGAGAGCTTGCCCACAGGGCGGATGGTATCGCTGGCCAACTTGATCTGATCGCCGACCACCAGCAGGTTGGTCGGTTTGACCTGTCCCTGCACCAGACTATTCCGGTGCAGGAAATTCAACGCGCTGAGTGTGGGGATGAGCATATCCCGTGTTTCATCGGGACTCAGTGCCCGACGCGGCAGGAGTTGGGCGAGCGTCTGGTCGGCATATTCCATAACCACGTACAGATAAACGCGCCCACCCAGATGACACCGACCAACGTCGAAGATGCGAAGCAGGTGCGGATGGTTGAGGGTTGCGGCCGTACCCCATTGGACGAGCTGCGATTCGGTCTCCAGCGTATCGGCCGGAACCAGCTTGATGGCGGCCTGGGTGACGCCCTCGGGTCTGTATTCAGTGAGAAAAACGTGGCTGTGGTTGGATCCGCCGAGAAAGCGTCGCAGGGGATAGGCGCTGTTGACGACCTGGTTTTCCCACCCGACCCAGACTTCGGTCTTGGTGACTCGTTTCGGTTCTGCGCTCATGAACGACGACTCGCTCCCAAGGTTGGGACGAAGATATCACCAACAGGGGAACTTGTTGTTTATAACATTCATACAGTGTCGGAGTGGCGCGACAGCGCCGGCCGGGTGGGGGTTGAAATCCCCACCCCATGCGGTGTATTTTACCAAAAGGTTAATTAACCAAACGGCTAAGTATGGCGGATCCCCTCAGTGATACCTTTGCAGCGCTCGCCGATCCCACCCGGCGGGCGATTCTGGCGCGCGTTTCCCTGGGCGCGACCTCCGTCAGTGAGTTGGCCGAACCGTTCGACATGAGCCTGCCCGCCATCTCCAAGCACCTGAAGGTGCTGGAGCGAGCCGGATTGATTGTCAGAGGCCGGGAGGCTCAGTGGCGCCCGTGCAAGCTCAAGGCGGACCCGCTGCAAAAAGCCGCCAACTGGTTCGACGAGTACCGTCACCACTGGGACACCCAGTTGGATGCGTTGGATCAGTACCTCGGCAAAAAACACCGCAAGAAGAGATAAACCACCATGGCACTGACGCTTTACATGCACCCTCTGTCCTCGTACTGCCACAAAGTACTGATTGCGCTCTACGAGAATGCGATCGCCTTTACACCGGAGTTGGTCAACCTGGGCGACCCGGAAGCACGCGCGAGATTCAAGAAAGTGTGGCCGCTGGCGAAGTTTCCGGTTCTCGGCGATGACAGCCGCAATCGGACCGTCCCGGAATCAACTTCCATCATCGAGTACCTGCAGCGCCATGTGCCGGGCCCGGTGAGATTGCTACCGCAGGACGAGGAGGGCGCGGCGGCGGTTCGCGCCAAGGATCGCTTCTACGACCTGCACGTCCACTATCACATGCAGCGGATCGTTGCCGACAAACTGCGTCCCGCAGATGGCCATGATCCCATCGGTGTCAGTGAGTCGAAAGAACGCCTGCAAACTGCGCTACAGATGGCGGAAGGGGACCTGAAAAACCAGCGATGGGCGTGCGGGGACTCTTTCTCACTGGCGGATTGCGCCGCAGCGCCCGCGCTTTTCTTCATCGACAAGATGACGCCGCTGAAGAATCAGTATTCGCATCTCGACGGCTATTTGGGTCGGCTGAAACAGCGCCCCTCTTATGCGCGCGTCCTGGCGGAAGCAGAGCCCTTCATGCAGTACTTTCCGGGGTAGCAATGAGAACCGTCCACGACACCTTCGTCATCAAGAGACTGTTCCGTTACGAGCCGAATCACGTCTTCAATGCTTGGGCCGATCCTGAAGCGAAAGCAAACTGGTTCGTAGGCCCAACGGGCTGGAAGGTAAGGCTGCGCGAATTGGATTTCCGCGTTGGCGGGTATGAGCGCCTGGAGGGCGGGAGGCCCGATGGCACAATCAGCAGGTTCCACGCGCGCTACCACCAGATCGTTCGCAACGAGCGCATCGTGTATGTCTACGACATGTACAGCGGCGAGACCCAAACGTCAGTATCGCTGGTAACGATAGAGCTGGAGCCATGCAAGGAAGGCACTCAGGTCGTGATTACCGAGCAGGGAGTGTTCCTCGACGGTCACGACGACCCCCGTATGCGCGAGCACGGTACCAATGTCCTGATCGATCAGTTGGAACAATCTCTGCAACGCCCAGGCAATTGAGCTCTGCGTACGCTCGCTCCTGCAGCATTTGAAGCGATGCTACGAAGAAACCCGCGCAACAAGGGGTAAGAGACGCTACGATTCCCGCGAGGCTGCGGGGGAATATGGATCAAATCTGGACGAATCTGAACGGGCTCACGCAGTCCGCAATCGTCATCATCACCGTCATTGCGATCGTTTTTCACCTGCGCTGGACCCGGCGCAACACCGCGATCGGCCCGACCTTCCTCACCACCTTGGGCATTTTCTTCTGCTTTATCGGGATTGCCTGGGGTCTGCTGAATTTCGATCCCGGTGACGTCAAATACAGCATCCCCCGCCTGTTGGGGGGCATCCGGACGTCCTTCTGGGCCTCGGTCGCCGGCATCTTCTGGGCGCTCACGATCAAGGCCCGGCTGGCCATCTGGGGTGACGCGAAGCTGCAGGCCCATGCCGTGAGCCAGCAGGGCGCCACCCTGAACGATGTGGCCGACTACCTTGCGAAGCTCAACCAGGCGCTGGCGGGTTCCGAGGATTCCACCCTGCTGGGGCAGATCAAGCTCCTGCGCAGCGATTCCAACTACCGGCTGGATCGGCTGAACGCGACCTTCGAAGCGTATTCCGCGAAAATTGCCGAAGCGAACTCCCGGGCCCTGCTGCAGGCGCTGCAGTCGGTGGTGCATGACTTCAATAACCAGGTGAACGATCAGTTCGGCGAGAACTTCAAACACCTCAATGCCGCGGTCGAGAAGCTCGTGACCTGGCAGGCGCACTACGCCCAGCAGCTCGAGACCCTGATTGCCCAGGAATCCGAAACCCGCAGGTCCATGAGCGAGGCGGCCACCCGCTTCAATGAGCTGGTGCGCCGCTCGCAGGAGTTCACCGACACGGCGCAGTCGCTCAAGCGCCTGCTCGTGGGCTTGAACACCGAGAAGGAACAGCTGAACTTTTCATTGTCCACGCTCGGCGAGTTGATCAATAACGCCTCCCGCGGGCTGCCGACCCTCGAGCAGAACATCACGGCCATGACCCACCAGGTCGAAGAGGGTGTCAGGGCCAACCAGGAGGCCATGACGGCCATCGTGAAGAACGTGGCGCAAACCATCCAGGCACACAACCAACAATTGACTTCGCTGCTGGCCGCTGCGGCCGGCAAGGAGCTCGGCGATCGCCGGGTGCGCGGCGCCTGAGCATGGACGGGGCCTGATCGTGGAGGGCGAAAGTGGTGAAACCACCAGTGCGGTCGGCGAGGAGAGCCACTGGATTCCCCTGACGGACCTGATGACCGGCCTCATGGTCATCTTCCTGCTGATCGCGGTCTCCTACATGATGCAGGTGGAGGCGGACGCGGCGCGCATCAAGAATGTCGCGGTGGCCTACAGTGAGATCAAGGACGCCCTGTTCGAGGATCTGCACAAGGAGTTCCAGTCCGACCTGTCGAAGTGGAAGGCGCAACTGATCAAGTCCGATCTCACCATTCGCTTTTCCGAGCCCGAAGTGTTGTTCGCCCCGGGCAGCAGCGAATTGAAGCCCGAGTTCCAGGCCATCCTGCAGGATTTCTTCCCCCGTTACGTGCGCATCCTGACTTCGAAGAAATATCGCGATGCCATCAGTGAAGTGCGGATCGAAGGCCACACTTCGTCGGTGTGGAATGGCAGCGCCTCCCCGGATCAGGCCTACTTTCTCAACATGGAATTGTCGCAGGCGCGCACGCGCTCAACGTTGGCTTATGTGATGGGTTTGCCGGCGGATCAGGACCAGGTCGCGTGGCTGCGCCGTTATGTGACGGCCAACGGACTGTCCTCGTCACGCCTGATTCTGGACAGCAAGGGCGAAGAGGATGTGGCCCGCTCGCGTCGCGTGGAATTCCGGATTCGCACGGACGCCGAAACCCGGCTCGCCCGGATTCTCGAAGTTACAAAATAACACTGACTCCAGGCAGCGACAACGCGCTGACTGTTTGTTATGTAACTTTCACACTCGACCGGTAAAAAGTCGCCTCGCACCTTCGCTTCGGGCGGGTCTTCACAATGCAATGCAAATTCTCGCGGCTGTGTCGCGCGGCATTCTTTTGTCTTACGTGTTGGTTCTCTCCAGTTCACGCAGACACGCAGTCTTGGGTGCTGAACTGGGAAGCGCCCACGGTGAATGACGACGGCACACCGCTGACCGATCTGATCGGGTACTACGTTTACGTGGGCACCTCGCCGGACGCGCTCGTGCCGTATTTCCTCTCGGCTTCGCTCCTGGGCATGCGCTTCGCCTTTCCGGCAGGAGACACTCATTACTTCGCAGTAGCGGCGGTTAATGCAGATGGCGTAGAGAGTGAGATGAGTGCGATCGTGAGCCGCTAGCGTGCTAGTCTGGCCCCATTCCGAAGCACCTTAGGGAGTCGCCATGACGGCCAAAGCACATCCACTCGATCCGGCATTTGTAGAGAAGCAGCGGCAGGCTCTGCTGAAGTTGCGCGTGGTCCTGCTCAATGCCACGCGAGATGGCGAGGCTGACGAGACGCAGATCAAGGAAGAGAGCGCCGGCGGTCCGCGCGAGTTTGAGGACGATGCTCAGAAGCTGGCGACGCTGGAGCTGGACGGTAACCTCGTCGTGCGCGATATCGCTCGCCTGGAGCGGGTCGATCGGGCATTGAAAAAGATCGACGAGGGCACCTACGGCGCCTCGGATAAGAGCGGGCAGCTGATTCCACAGGCGCGGCTCGAGGCCATTCCGGAATCAATCTATACACTGGCCGAGGAGCAGGCGCGCGAAGAGGCCCGTTGAGGCAGGCCGGGCCGGCCACGAGCCGGACCATCGCGCGCATGAGCGGTGCCACATGCGAGTTGGCAAGGCACGCTAGCCGGGGCGGCAGTGTGCGTGGCTTACTCATTTTCCTTTGAAAATACTCTTGGGCAGCCGCACGTGGACACCCAGGTTGGGCTTGTCCACGAGCTGCGTGACCGCGACGTTCCCCGCCACGCTGACCAACTGATAAGCCTGGTGGCGGCTGAGCTTCTTCTCGGCCACCAGGAAGTCCACCATCTCCTGGATCGCTCCCCTGGTGGCCACCGCAAGGTCCGGATCCGTCGCCATGCTGATGTAGTCCGTCGACGTTTCCGCCCGCGGCCAGGTGAGCTTCATGTTCTTGCGGACCGTCAACTGTAAGCGGCCCCGCAACGACGTCTCGATGGCGGTCTGATCTACTTCGCCATCGCCCTGCGCGGCATGGCCATCGCCGATTTCAAACAGGGCACCCCGCGCAAACACGGGGATATAGAGCGTGCTGCCCGCGACGAGCTCGCGATTATCGAGATTCCCGGCGTGGCGTCCTGGCGGATTGCTGCTGACCCGTCCGGCCTCCGGCGCGGGTGCGACTCCCATGCTGCCGAAGAATGGATGGAGCGGGATGACAATTCCGGGTAGGAACTCAGCAGTCATGCGCTTGCGATCCAACGTCAGGACTTTGAAGGGCGCATCCGGCTCGCAGTTCTCCGGCAGGAAACCCTTGCACCCGTTGTAGCCATAGTCGATTGGCAGGGAGATTGAGAGGATCTTCACCTCCAGCACATCTCCCGGCTCGGCCCCCTCGACATACACGGGGCCGGTGAGAATGTGTCCGCCGGGGCCCTTACGATCGCCCGTGACCTGGTCGACCACATCCTTCAGGGACTGTTGAATCCGGTTGTCGGGTACGCCGGCCTTCGCCAATCCGGTCGGAGTGTTGGTCAGCAAAGTGTCGACGTTGATGATGTCGCCCGAGGCGATCCGCAGGACGGGCTGGGCATCCGCCCAATAGTACCCGTAAGCAACGGTCGACGGTGTCACCTCCAGGCGGTGTGTCGTCGGCGCCGCCGCGGCGGCAATCAGTGCTACAACTGCTGCTTTCATCCCTGCTCCAGTGCGGTTGTCAACGCGTTCCGAACCAACGCGTCGGGTCGGACGTAGTCACGATAGTAAGCCGCGTTACTTTGCATGAGCTGCTGGCGCAGCGCCACATCTTCAATGAGCCGCACGGCTCCATTCAGACATTCTTCCGGCGAGGTGAACTCGATGTAGTTTCTGCCTGAGGCAAAAGTCCCGGGCACCTCGTACACCAGCCGTTCGGTCACAATGGCTTTTGAGAACGCAACATACTCAGCCAGCTTCCATCCGGTCGAGCCATGCAGACCGGTGGTCGCCACGCAAATCGGAAAGGATTTCAAGGTAGCGAGGTAGTTGACCTGGGACGTGGAGCCGGGCGGCATGACCAGGTCGGGATACTGCCCGGCCGCGAAGCGGCTGTAACTGAAGCCGCCCGTGAATCGCGGGCCGAGTGCGTCCTTTAACAGCCGCAAACACCGGGCGCGCGTCTCGTTGATGAGCACGCGGTCGGCGATTTTCTCCTGGCTGCGCATGGGATCATCGTAGGGATCGTACGCGGCAACCAGGAACAGCACGTTGGGAGCGGCACGCGGATTCGGCTGCTGCTCCAGCAAATGCACTCGCGGCTGAAATCCAAACCGGTTGTTGACATCGAGCGCCTGCTTGAAGGTGCCGAGGGTGGTTGCGGACAGGCCCGTCAATGACAACGCACGGCCCAGGGCAAACTGATCGATGACATTCGCCAGCACGCGATAATTCAAACCGAGTGGGCGTACCTTGGCCCGCTGCTGCGCGGGCAGAGAGGCGACGAGGCTGGGCAGATAGGAGCGCTTGAAGTAGAAATCGCAGTCGCGCAGCTCACCGAGTGCCAGCTCCTCGGCATCGTGGGTATCAAAGTGCAGCCGCAGCTTGCCGCCAACGACAGCATCCAGGTGTGCGTGCCCAGCCCCCTTCAGGTGCGGAGAGTCGCTCTCATAACGCACGGGAGCCAGGCGTCTCTGTTGGGAGAGCCGCAAAAAACCGCTTCGGTGCAACAGTCGAAACCCGGTGAACAGCTGCTGAATATGGGGACTCGCCGACTGGTACAGCAGCCGGCACGAAATCGCTGCCAATAGGGACTCTCCGCTCTATAATTCCGGGCCCGCAGGACGGCTACCGATTATGTCGTGATGGGGACTCATTCGAATCAATGCCCATGGAATTGACTGCAGCGACATCGCAATCCCGTTCGAACAATCTCGTGTTTACCTCTGCCGGCAACCGTTCAAACCTGCGCAACTGGCTGCAGGGGCGGCGCGATTTTGATCTGTGGACAGTGTACTACGGCGACCGTCCGGGGATGTTCCAGGACGTGTCGGAGTTTTATTTGCCCCGCAAGGGGGCGAAGTTTCAGAACCTGCATTACTGCTATCAGCAGTGGCCTGAGCGCCTCGCTCGCTATGAGGCAGTGATGGTGATGGACGATGACATCGTGATCGATGCCACCGGCATCACCCGCCTGTTTGAAATCCGTCGCGAGCGCGACCTGTGGGCCCTGCAGCCCGCATTCAGGCTGTCGGGCAAGGTGAGTTGGCCCATTACCGCCGTACATCCTACGGCCAAGCTCAGGTATACCAATTTCGTGGAAATGGCCTGTCCGCTGTTTCGTCGGGATAAGCTCGACGCCTTCATGCGTGTCTACGACCCGGACCTGGTGGGCTACGGTACGGACTGGTGGTTCCTGCACACTTTGGGCAAGGACCTCGAAGGGCACGTAGCAGTTATTGATGCCGTAACTTGTGTGAATCCTTACGACAAGCATAAGGGTAGTGGCGGCCGTGAGATCGACACCATACAGACGCACCAGGTGCGCAAAGAGGTCTGGGAGCGGATGAAGGCGTTGCATGCGCTGGATGAGCAGGGGCGGGTGCATCGCGAGTTCGGGCGGATCAGCCAATCACCCCTGGGCGCCGTCACCGGCCTGTTGAGCCACTTTCCCGATTGGGCCTATCTCAACGCCAAGAGCCTGGCCAGGCGCATGGGCTTGCGCACCCGCGGCTGACCTGAAATGGACGCACCTATCTATACAGGCGGCCACGCTCGCCGCTCGCTGATTGACACGGTCACGTTCCGCCTGCTGTCGCAAATCACGACTCCGCTGGCGCTCATCATCCAGGTTCGTGGGATGACCGAGCACGACTTCGGCGTCTACAGCCTGTTGTACACCTTCATCCCGGTGGTCGGAACGTTGCTGTCGCTCGGTCTCGAGCAGGTGATGATGCGCTACCAGCCGGAGTATCTGCGCGCCGGCAACAAGAAAGGGGCTGCGTGGTTGATGCGCCGGATTGCGGTCGGGCGACTCTCGACCAATATCCTGCTCATCTGCGTAGTGCTGTTGTGTTGGAACCTGGTGGCGCCGCTGTTCAAGCTGACGCCGTATCGGGCCACTTTCGCCATTTTCTCGCTATTGATCCTCATACAGTTCCAGTCGCGCATCCTGCAGCTCGCGCTGGCATCGCACATGATGCACAGGTACAGCGTGGGGTCGACCGTGACGCTGTCCATCGTCAAGCTGATCACCTATTCAACGTTGTATTTCACACACCATTTCACGGTGGAAGCGGCGATCTTTTCGGACATTTTGGCGTACGCCTGCGCGTACGTGATGCTGCGCTACATCTATAACAAGCGGTGCCTCGTCCCTGAAGCCCGCGGTGACTACACGCCGACCCCGGAAGAAAAGAAACGCCTGTACCGCTACGGTTTGTACAACAACTTCAATGACGCCGGCGTGTTCCTGCTCTATTCGACGGTAGATAATTTTTTCATCGCGGCCTACATGGATACCGTTTCGGTCGGTATCTACTCGTTCTACAGCCGCCTGCGGCAAATGGTGGTGAACGTCCTGCCGGCCAAGCAGTTCGAGAACATTGTCCAGCCCATGTTCTTTGCAATCCCGGGCGAGCAGGCGGACCGAAACGTGCCGCGCTACTTCTCGTTCCTGCTTAACATGAATTTTTTGCTGCAATGGCCGGCACTCGCCTTTGCCACCGCCTATCACCACGAAGTCGTGCAACTGATCTTCCACAGCAAGTTCATTGAGAATTCCTGGCTCCTGCCGGTGGTCATGGGCTTTGCGACCTTGAACGTGGTGGCGGATCCGGTGTCGCTGGTAGCGCAGTACGAAGAGAAGGCGCATGTGCTTTTGCTGAGCAAGCTGTTCGCCGCGTACAACGTGCTCGCCATGTTCCTGCTGGTTCCCTGGCTGGGAATCTATGGAGCGGCGATCGCCGCGGGCACAGCCCAGACTGCGAAGAATCTTTTCGTATGGTGGTTTGTGCGCCATCGTGCGGTGTGGACGAACGCGCGCGCTTCCATTCTGTCGAGCGTCGGAATCTGGGGCGCGGTCGTGGGCCTGTGCTATGGGATCAAGTCCGTGCTTCACGCGCCTGCGCTGGTCCAGGTCGCTCTGGGTGTCATCATCTTCATTCCCGCAGGTCTGCTCTACATCCGTAGTCCAGCGCTGTCCAAATCGGATCGCGAGATTCTCAAGACCGTGACTCCGGGCAAGGTCACCGGCCTCATGCGGCGGGTCGGGTTTCTCCCCGCCTAGCAAGAACCGGGTGGCTGGGGTGCCACTTTCGCAGGATTATCCCGACCATTAGCTTCCAGTCGGGAGGTAGCGCTACGCTGCGCGCGCCATGAGATCCAACTTTGCTTTGATCGGCCTGTTGCCCGGTGTGTTTGTTGGTGTCGCAAACGCAAATTCCAACCAGCCACGCGACGATGCCTGGTGGACCGGGCCCTTGTTGGCTGCCTCGCCCGGCGCGCTGACACCCGGGCATTTTCTGATTGAGCCCTATTTGTTTGATGCCATACCGCAGGGGCACTATGACCACGACGGCGAGCGGCAGCCGGTGCCGCATGAGAATAATTTCGGGTCGCAGAGTTACGTTCTGTACGGGCTCACCGACAAGGTCGGAGTCGGCCTGATCCCGCGCTTCGGTCTCAACGAGCCGGCTGTGGGGGATCTGTCCGTACAGGCGCAATACAGCCTCACGCGATTCAGTGAGGGGAGTTGGATTCCCACGACGGCGTTCGTGGTGCAGGAGACTTTGCCCACCGGCAAATATGACAGACTGGGAGATCGCCCCGGGGATGGGCAGGGTCTCGGTACCTACTCGACCAACCTGGCACTGTATTCACAATATTTTTTCTGGATGCCGAATGGCCGGATCCTGCGGTCGAGACTCGACGTGTCTTACTCGATCTCGGGATCTACCGGCGTGCGCGACGTCAGTGTGTATGGAACGGCTGACGGGTTTCGAGGCCGTGCCCGGCCGGGGAATGTCACTGTTGTAGATGCGGCGGGTGAATACAGCATGACTCAGCGATGGGTGCTGGCTATGGATGTGGTGTATGAGCATGACGGCAACAACCACGTTTATGGGTCGGGATTGAACGTGAACTCGGGAACCGCGAGCACGTGGAGCCTCGCTCCAGCAATTGAATATAACTTCAACAGCAGGGTAGGGATCATCGCCGGCGCCAAGCTCACAGTGGTCGGCCGAAACGCGACCGCCGTGGTGATCCCCGTGGCAGCGGTCAACATTGTGATTTGAACTTAATCCGCAACGCCGCAAGATGTGAGGTGCATCACGTGGGATTGTTCTGTCTGGGAATCGCGACGCAGTTACAATGAAGCGGAGGGGAAACAAATCTGAAGCGCAGGGATGTGCTGACTATGAAAGTGTCAGAAGAACTGGATATGTCACATGTGCCCGAGGCAGTTTCAACGTCGGGCGATTCCGAGCGCCGTAGCGCGCCTGACAGGCGCAAGCGAACCCTGCATTCACTCCTCTACGGTAGCTTCAACCCGCGCAGGCGCGGCCCGCGGCGGGTCGATGCGCGCTCGTTGCGCGATCTCGACTGGCACCACCCGATCTGGCTGGCGGTGGCCATGCTCATCGTCGTCCTTTCATGTGTCGATGCGGCGCTGACGCTGAGCCTCATGGCGCACGGTGCCTATGAGGTCAATCCCATTATGGCGCCCATCGTCGGTGGGTCACCCTTGGTCTTCACGCTGGTCAAGGTAGGTTTGACCGCAGGTGGGGTGATCATGCTGACGCTCGCGGCCCGGATGCGGGCGTTTGGGCGAATACCGGTCAGCTTTTTCCTCTACGCAGTGCTCCTGGGCTACGGGACCCTGGTTGTTTATGAGCTCAAGCTTCTGGAGGAGACCCTGCTCACGTTCTGAACGCTCCAAAATGGGGTGGAATGCGCGCCCGACCGGAGGCTTCGTTTCCTCCGGCGCCACATTCCGTTAAACTAGCGATCTACTGCTACTCAGCCCCGCATGCTCGAACCTACACCTCTGTACGGCGGTAACGCCGATTTCCTCGAAGGCCTGTACGAACAATATCTCCGTGATCCGGCTAGCGTGGACGCTCGCTGGCGCGGCTATTTTGAGCGGATGGCCCCTCCCGCAGCCGGCGAACGGTTGCATACCCAGATCCAGGCGGAGATCGCCGAGCGGGCACGTGCACCGCGGGCCCTAGCGCCTGCTGCGCCCGCCGCGGCGGCCAGCCCCGACAATGCCGCCAAGCAGGCGGCGGTGTCCCGGCTCATCCAGATCTGGACTAACCGTGGCCACTTGGTGGCCAAAACCGATCCGCTGGGCCTGACCACCCGGCCGAAGCCGCGGGTTCTGGAGCTGTCGTATTTCGGCTTGTCCGATGCCGATCTGGACACCGAGTTTTTCACCGGCAGCCGCAACGGTGCGGTGCCGAAAAGAGAGAAGTTGCGCGACATCCTCGCCCAACTGGAATTCATTTACGGGGGCACGATCGGCGCCGAATTTGCGCACGTGTCGGACTCCGATGAGCGCCTCTGGCTGCAGGATCAGTTCCAGGCAGGCCGGCTGGCAGGCAAGTTCTCGGTCGAAGAGCGCCGCAACATTCTCTGGCAGCTCACGGCGGCTGAGGGACTCGAGCGCTACCTGCACACCAAGTACGTAGGTCAGAAGCGCTTTTCTCTGGAAGGCGGCGATTCTTTCGTAGCGCTCTTGGATGATCTCATCCAGGTCTCAGGCGCGGCAGGCATTGAGGAAGCCGTCATCGGCATGGCCCATCGAGGCCGGTTGAATGTCCTCGTCAATCTGCTCGGCAAGTCACCGTCGGTGCTGTTCTCCGAATTCGAGGGCAGCTATGACCTGAAGAAGCTCAGGGGCTCGGGTGACGTGAAGTACCACAAGGGCTTCTCGGCCGACCTGAAGACCACCAGCGGCAACGTACATACGGTCCTCGCCTTCAACCCGTCCCACCTCGAGGTGGTGAATCCGGTGGTCGAGGGATCCGTTCGCGCTCGCCAGGAGCGTCGCGGCGACGAGAAGGGTCTGCGCGTTCTTCCTATTCTCGTTCACGGTGATTCCGCATTTGCCGGTCAGGGCGTGGTCATGGAGACCATGCAGCTGTCGCAGGCGCGCGGTTACTACACTGGCGGGACCATGCACCTGGTCATCAATAACCAGGTGGGCTTTACCACTTCGAATCCGTCCGACACGCGCTCGACTATTTACTCGAGCGACGTGGCAAAAATGCTCGAAGCCCCGATCTTCCACGTGAATGCGGACGATCCGGAGGCCGTGGTGTTTGTTTCGCGCCTCGCGCTGCAATACCGCATGAAGTTCCGCAAGGACGTAGTGATCGATCTCGTTTGCTACCGTCGTCACGGTCACAACGAGGCGGACGAGCCGGCAGCGACGCAGCCGGTGATGTACAAGGTCATTCGTCAGCATCCAACAGCCCGTAAGTTGTACGCGGACAAGCTGGTTGCAGAAGGCGTCATCACGGATGCCGACGCCAACGGCATGATGGAGCAGTATCGCAACGGCCTCGATGAAGGACGGCCGCAGGCGCGTGCTTCGCTGGGGATGATCGGCAACAAGTACACTGTCGATTGGACGCCATACGCCCACATCGACTGGACTGAGCGGATTCAGTCCGGTGTTGAGATCCGTCGGCTGCGGTCGCTGGCCGAGCGCGTGACCGCAATTCCGGAAACCTTCAGCCTGCATCCGCGCGTGGCGCAGCTGATGAACAACCGGAAGAAGATGTACGCCGGTGAGATGCCGCTGGACTGGGGCTCTGCGGAGACTCTGGCCTACGCCGCGCTCATCGAAGATGGCTTTTCGGTCCGTATCTCCGGTCAGGACAGCGGTCGCGGCACCTTCTTCCATCGCCATGCCGTTCTGCACGATCAGAACAGCGACGAGACCTTTATTCCGCTGCAGCACATTGCCGATCATCAGCCGCGCGTGCAGGTGATCGATTCGGTGCTGTCGGAAGAGGCGGTGATGGGTTTTGAGTATGGCTACTCCACCACCGAGCCGAATGCGCTCGTCGTTTGGGAGGGCCAGTACGGTGACTTCGCCAACGGTGCGCAGGTCATCATCGACCAGTTCATCAGCTCGGGCGAAGCCAAGTGGGAGCGCTTCTGCGGTCTCGCATTGTTCCTGCCACATGGTTATGAAGGTGCCGGCCCGGAACATTCCTCGGCGCGCCTCGAGCGGTTCCTGCAACTCTGTGCCGAATACAACATGCAGGTCTGCGTGCCGTCGACACCGGCCCAGATGTTTCACATGTTGCGGCGGCAGATGTTGCAGCCATTCCGCAAGCCGCTCATTGTCATGACGCCGAAGAGCCTGCTGCGCCACGAGATGTCGGTTTCCTCGCTGGACGATTTGACTCGCGGGAGCTTTGCGCGCGTCATCGACGAAACGGACGAATTGCCGCCCGCGCAGATCCGGCGCCTGGTGTTCTGCAGCGGCAAGGTTTATTTCGACCTGCTGAAGGCACGGCGCAAGGACGGGATCCGCGATGTGGCGTTGGTTCGCATCGAGCAGTTGTATCCGTTCCCGAGCGAAGAATACGATGCCATCCTGAATCGCTACAGCAATGCCCGCGAGATTGTGTGGTGTCAGGAAGAGCCGCAAAACCAGGGTGCGTGGTATCAGATCCGCCACCGTCTGCAGGAACCACTGGGCGCGCGTCGCCTGGTGTTGTATGCAGGACGTGCTCCGGCGGCGGCACCTGCGACCGGCATCGCGAAGATTCACGAAGCCGAACAGGTCGCGTTGATTGATGCGGCGCTGCGGGCAACAACGACCGAGGATTCCGCTCGGGAAACCACGCGCCTCACCGGCAACACGCCGGCGACGGCGGCGACACCAACACCGGCTCCGGCTGTGGCCGCTACGGGCACACCGGCGCCAGTGATGCGAAAGAGCTCTAAATAATGACCACTGAAATCAAGGTGCCACAGCTCCCCGAGTCTGTGGCGGATGCCACTTTGGTTGCCTGGCACAAGCAGCCGGGCGACACCGTTAGCCGCGATGAGAATCTCGCCGATCTCGAGACCGACAAGGTCGTCCTCGAGGTACCGGCGCCCCTGAATGGGGTGATCAAGGAGATCCGCATTCAGAGCGGCACCACGGTCACGAGCGGCCAGGTACTGGCTGTGATCGAGGAGGCGGGTGCAGGCGCTGCCGCCAAGCCGGCCGCTGCCGCCGCGAAGGCCGCTTCGGCTCCGGCCGCGGCTTCAGAGGCCGCCGACAAGCTCAGCCCGTCGGTTCGCCGGCTGGTGGAGGAGAACAAACTCGACCCGGGCGCCATCGCTGGCTCCGGCAAGGACGGTCGCCTCACCAAGTCCGACGTCGTCGGCTTCCTCGGCAAGCAGCCCAATGGTGGCGCAACGGCTGCGAGCACTTCCGCTGCCGCGCCGGGTGCCAACGCTTCCGCCGGCAGTTCCTCTGCGCAGTCGGCCGCGCGTGGCGCCGCCGCACCAGCGGCTAAGCCGAGCCAAGTAGCTCGCCCTTCGGCCCCAGGAGCTCGGGCGGAGCAAAGGGTGCCCATGACGCGCCTGCGTCAGCGTGTTGCTCAGCGACTCGTTGAAGCGCAGTCCACTCAAGCACTCCTGACTTCGTTCAACGAGGTCGATCTGACCGCAGTCAATGAGCTGCGAGCCCGCTACAAGGATCGCTTCGAGAAGGAGCACGGCGTGAAGCTCGGCTTCATGTCCTTCTTCGTGAAGGCTTCCATCGAGGCCCTGAAGAAATTCCCGGTCATCAACGCATCCGTTGACGGCACCGACATTCTCTATCACGAGTACTACGACATTGGCGTAGCTGTCTCAACTGATCGGGGCCTGATGGTGCCGATCGTTCGCGACGCCGACGTCAAGAGCTTCGCCGACATCGAGAAAGAGATTGCGCAGTACGCAAAGAAGGCTCGCGAAGGCACGATTGCCATCGAAGACCTCACCGGTGGCACCTTCACCATCACCAACGGCGGTGTCTTCGGCTCGCTCCTGTCGACGCCCATTGTAAATGCGCCGCAAAGCGCCATCTTGGGTATGCATAAGACCCAGGAGCGGCCCATGGTCGTGAACGGCCAGATTGCGATTCGTCCCATGATGTATCTGGCGGTCACTTATGACCACCGCATCATTGACGGTCGCGAGGCCGTGCAGTTCCTCGTGGCGATCAAAGAAGGCCTGGAAGATCCAGGTCGGATGTTGCTCGGAATATAGGATTACTCATGGCTGATTCATTTGACGTCGTCGTGATCGGCGGCGGCCCGGCCGGCTATCCGGCTGCGATTCGCGCTGCTCAAAACAAACTCAGCGTGGCCTGCATCGACGAGTGGAAGAATCTCGACGGTACGCTCGCCTTCGGCGGGACCTGTCTGAATGCCGGTTGTATTCCATCGAAGGCACTGTTGGAATCCTCCGAGCTGCTGCACCGTGCTCAACACGAGTTTGCAGCGCACGGCATCAAGGCTCCGAACGTGTCCATCGACGTTGCCCAGATGCAGAAGCGCAAAGCGGGCATCGTCAAGACCATGACGCAAGGCATCCTGGCGCTGTTCAAAGCCGCCGGTGTGACGCCACTACAGGGTCACGGAAAGTTGCTTCCCGGCCATAAAGTCGAATTCACCGCGGCCGACGGCTCCAAGCGCGAGTTGACCGCCAAGAGCGTCATTCTCGCCAGCGGCTCGACGCCGATGGAGTTGAAGTCCGCCCCGTTCGACGGCAAGCGGATCATTGATTCCTGGGGCGCCCTCGAGATCGATGCCGTGCCGAAGAAGCTCGGTGTCATCGGCGGCGGTGTCATCGGCCTCGAGTTGGGCAGTGTCTGGCGCCGCCTCGGTGCCGAGGTTGTCGTGCTCGAAGCGCTGCCTGATTTCCTGGCGGTGGCGGACCAACAGGTGGCGAAAGAGGCCCTGCGGCATTTCAAAAAGCAGGGGCTCGATGTGCGGCTCGGCGCGAAAGTCACCGGCGCAAAGGTTGTCGGCGACAGCGTCAACGTGACTTACACCGATGCCAAGGGCGAGCAGACTTTGACCGTCGACAAGCTGGTTGTGTCCATTGGCCGCCGGCCCTTCACAAAGGACCTGCTGGCTGACGGAACCGGTGTGCAGTTGGATGAGCGCGGCTTCATCAAGGTCGACGACGACTGTCGCACGACTGCTGAAGGCATTTGGGCGATCGGCGACGCAGTCCGCGGTCCGATGTTGGCCCACAAGGGTAAGGAAGAGGGTGTGTCTGTTGCCGACCGGATTGCCGGCCAGTACGCCCATGTGAACTACAAGGTGATTCCGTCAGTCATCTACACCGCGCCGGAAATTGCGTGGGTGGGTCAGACGGAAGAGCAGGTCAAGGCCAGCGGCCGCGCCTACAAAGTGGGTGTGTTTCCGTTCCTGGCCAGCGGTCGCGCCCGCGCGATGGAGCAAGCTCAGGGCTTCGCGAAGTTGATTGCCGCGCAGGATGACGATGAGATTCTCGGCGTGCATGTGATCGGCCCGATGGCCGGCGAGCTGATCGCGGAAGCGGTGTTGGCCATGGAGTACTCGGCCAGCAGCGAAGACCTGCAGCGCACAATTCACGCACATCCGACGTTGTCGGAGGCCATCCACGAGGCCGCCCTGGCGGCTGACAAGCGCGCGATCGACTCAATCAACAAGTGAGGCCTACTTAGGCGGCGGGGCGCTGTGCATGATCGGCGCCTGGATGGGATCGCCGTATACCCGCTTGTTGGTATGTCGTGGGGCGAAGGAGCTGGCCTTGTGCGGTGTGCCGACCGGCTGGTGCACCTTCGACACCACCTTGCCGGGTTTGGTGGGCCCGGCTCGCTGAGCGGTCTCAACAGCGTGGCGTGGGCTTTCCTGGGCCAGGACGTGACCCGTCACCGCCAATCCCAGGGTCACCAGTAGCAGTGCTTTGAGCATGAGACCTCCCGAGTGCCGCGCTAATAATCAATTGGTGGCAGCAAGTGCGCCGAGCTGCTTTCGCCCATCCTTCCAGATATCAAACGGACGAGCATCCTGATCGCCCTCCAGCTGCAGGCGCACATGGCGCGCCGCTGCAATAAACCGCAACGTCTCCCGATCCGTCTTGTAGATCCGCGGCGGGCCGCGGAAATGCAGGGGCCGCAGCAGCGGCTTGGCAATTCCTACCTCCTTCAAACTGCGCCCATCGCGTTGCAACCGGATCGCACGCTCGTCTGCCAGAAACAGTAACGTTTCTCCCGGATGCGCACCAGCACCCAGCCGGGCGTCGACCGTCGACCAAACATAGACGAGTAATATGTACTCGTAGCGACCCTGACGGTTGACGCTCGTAGCAACCACATTGACGTATTGCCGCGAGTTTGCGGCCACGTCTTGGTGAGCTCGAGCGAAGATGATTGGCGCCGTCACACTGCTGACCATCGCAGCGGTCACCGGATCGAGAAACTCATCCGGATGGCGCGGCGGGCGGGACTTACAGGAGGCCAGCAGGCTGAGCGAAACGAGTATGAGAATGATGTTTCGCATATCAGAAGTTGATGCGGTAGCCGATGCTGACAAACAGCCGGGTCGTGTTGCCGATTTCGAGCCCCGCGGGATTTTTG
>Ga0181534_10000345_pt1 | contig 33534 bp, 27 predicted proteins | sample PEATcosm2014_Bin_37_FD_119758 | JGI IMG/M metagenome (GOLD analysis project Ga0181534, IMG submission 119758) | Peatland microbial communities from MTU Mesocosm Facility, Houghton, MI, USA - PEATcosm2014_Bin17_10_metaG | ecosystem: Environmental > Terrestrial > Soil > Wetlands > Peat | place...
GCCGGCGCCGTTCGTCATGTTTTCGCCATAACGATCCAGATACGGCCCGGTGATTTTCTTGGAACGCCCGACACGGATGTTGTAGGTGCTGTTGCTCCCCTGGCAGCAGCTCCCGTGGTTCACGAACAGGTAATAATATCCGCCGTGAAAAATGATGTCCGACGCCTCACTCTCGCTGGCGACGATCCAGACCTTGGATTTCGGTTTGATGCGGAGACCAGTTTTGGGATTCAACTGCACCAACTCGATGTTGCCATGATAGGAACCGTAGGAAAGCCAGAGCGTTCCGTCGGGCGCATGACAGACGCCGGGATCAATGGCGTTGAGATTTTCCCCCTCGACGGAATGAACCACCATGCCGCGGTCCGTCCATTTGTAATTCGGATCGTTTGTATTCAATGTCGGGCTGGTCACCAGACCGACGGCCGAGACAAACACGTCCCAAGCCGAGACCGCGTAGTAAAGATAATATTGCCCATTCATTTTGGTGATGTCCGGTGCCCACACGCTCCGGCCGTCGTTTTTCGGCACGTAGGATTTAACGGAATCGGGGATGCGGTCAAAAATCCTGCCGCTCCGCTGCCAGTCGAAGCCGTTGCTGGACGTGAGCACGGAAATACCGCGCCCGGTGCCGAAGACGAAATAATTCCCGTCGCACTGGATGACCGTGGACGGATCGTGGATGCCAATCGCGCCATCCAACGCCCAGACCGGAGCGCCAGCCAAGGTGAGAAGCAGGAACAACCAGAGCGATTTCAGGACGGCTTTCAATTTGTTCCCGATGGACGCAATCTTGAGTCAACTTGCCGGGAACATCCGCACCAGCACCACGCCGTGCGGCGCTACGATTGCTTCAAACTTGTCGTTGAAAATACCGAGATCCTGTTGCCGCCAGAGATCGCGCACGCGCTGCTGGCCGGTGAGTTTCAAATCCGCCCAGTTCGCCGTCACCGTTGCATTGGTCGCGCCTGCGTTAAACAAGCCGACCGCCAGCGAGCCGTCATCGAGTGGCTTGGCATAAACCTTGAGATTGCCTTCGCCACCAACTTGCACGGCTTGTTTGCCGAGCGAGTCCTGATCCACGTCCAAAACTTCGTCATTGGAAATGAGGCTGTAGGTGAACGGATCGAGCTTCTGCAAATCGCAGCCCAGAAGCAATGGCGCCGAAAGCAGGCACCACATGCTGATTTGGGTGTATTGCTCATCCGGTTTCAGACGCGTGGGATGCGGACGTCCCCAGCCAAGGGTTCCGATCACCAGCATATCGGGATCGTTGAAATGGCCGGGTCGGGAATAGGGCGCCCAAGCATCCTGGCTGAAGGCGCTGTTGGTGATGTTCCTCCAGTTATCGTGAACATCGTCCGTGACGCGCCAGGAATCTGCATGCTTGGAGACTTCTCCAATCTCTTTGAGCAGCGTGTAGCTGCCATTGTTGGAGAGGCTGAAAAGGAAATCCCGGCGGGTCGCGCGCAAGTCGTCGAACATCTCCTTGGTGGCGTCATCATGGACCGGAGCCCAGTCGTATTTGAGATAATCGAATCCCCACAAGGCAAACTGCCTGGCATCCTGCTTCGCAAAATGATATTTCCCGATGGCGAATGGAAATTTCTGGCTGTGGTCATGGTTATTGGTTTTTGCGTAATCGCGGCTCCAATCCCCATCCGCATTTTCGGAGGTGCCGCCGATGTGGCGGTCATAGGTCGTCACCCACGGCGAGGAGTAGATTCCCGCCTTGAGGCCAAGCCCATGGATTTCCTGCACCATTCCGGCGATGTTGGGAAAATCCTTGCTGTCCGGCTGGATGGCGTTGAATTTGCCGCCGCGTAATCCCTGCCAGCCATCGTCCGTATTGCAATAAACCCATCCGTGCTGCGCCAAGCCCGAATCCACCATCGCATGGGCCTGCGCGAGAACCGTTTTCTGGTCAATGCGGGCGCCCGTCAGGTTGTAATTGTTCCATCCCATCGCGGGCGTCAATCCAATCTCATCGCCAGCGACAATCTTGAAGGGGCGTTCCGCCTGGCCGAGAGAATTGACGGCATGAAGCACCACTTGGTATGTGCCTTTCTTCTTCACCGCTCCCGTGATGCGCCCCGTTTCCGCGTCCAGTTGCAAACCGCGCGGCAAGCCATCGGCGGAAAATTTCATCGGACGATCCCCGGTGGCCGGAATGGAATACAGGAACGGCGAATCGGGCCGCACGCCGAAAATTTTCGCACCGTTGATGCGCGGCGTGGCGGCTGCGGGCGGCGTGAGAATGACCGGCGCGGGCGGCTCCAACACGAAATCCGGCTGATCCTTGGCGACGAAAATTTTCCCGTCCTTGTCGAAATCAATTTTGACGATGGCCGGTTTTTCGCGGAACGACGACTGGTTGTCGTTGCCGAAATATGCGTCCCACCAGTTACCTTGCTTGTCCTGAAAATAATCCGTCCCCCCGCCGCACGGCACTGCCTCCTCCCAATTTTTATACGGGCCGAAAATGTTCGTGGACATGGCGACGACGCTGCTGTAACGGCCTTTGTAAAACGCCGCGCCGCCGAGATAATAAATGCCGCTGCGCTTGAACAGCGAAGCGCCTTCCATCGCAATCGAGCCGCGCGTCCAGCTTCCGTCCGCCGGCTTTTCAAATTCGATGCGGTGCGGTTCGCCGACGGTCGCGCTCAAATCGTCATTCATCAGCGTGATCGAACTGCCTCCGCCACTGGTGAAATACACCTTGCCGTCGTCGTCCTCAAACAGCGTCGCGTCAATGCCGCCTTTGAAATAGCCGTCATTGGCCAATGCGTTGACATACGGGCCTTCCGGTTTGCCGGTCGTGCTGCGCAAAATCCCGCGGTTGCCCGGCGGCATGGAGATGGCGAGAAAATAATTATCCAACCGCTTGATGTAGTGGATTTCCGGCGCCCAGATCGCGCGCACGGGTTTGCGATGCCAGCGCCAGTCTTTTTCCCAGGTGCCGTCCTCGTCAAAGCTCCAGACCTCGCCGGCATAATCCCATTTCTTCAAGTCCGCCGAGCGCCACAGCTCGATGCCATCGTTGAAATCCCAGATGTCCGCGCCGGACGAGCCGGTCATGTAATAATTCCCGTCGCCGCCCAGAATCACAATCGTGTCGCGCAACTGCGTGTCGGGAATCAGCGGCTTGAGGTTCGGGATCAAACCGTTCGTCACCGCCGAGCCGGTGCAACTTTGATTGTAATTCGTCCAGGCCGCCGTGTGTTTCGCGCCGGGGCCGCTGATGCCATAGGCCCGGTCTCGCGGGCCGGGCGCGGGCACAATGTCGCCTTCGCCGGGCGGGCTTTGAATTGCGTTCGTTTCCGGCGTCTGTGCGCCGGTGAAATTTGTCGCGGTCAAAACAATGGCTGCGGCGATGCTGATGGTTTTCACGGTTGGATTATTTCGAGACGGATATTACCCAACATTCAGATGTTTGCAATTCAAACCAGCTTCTTCAATTTCGCATCCTCGCCCAATCTCCTGACCAGTTCCTTGACCTTCTGCGCCTGGCTTTTGTGCGCGAGCAGCACCGCATCATCCGTCTGCACCAAAATGGAATCGCGCAACCCGACCACGGCAATCGGCGTGCGGTTTTTTGTCCGGGCGTCGTAGATGATGTTCCGCGCGGCGTCAACGTGGATGAAATCCGCCATCGCAGCGTTGCCTTCGGCGTCCTGTTTCAGGTGGCGCGCCAGCGCCGGCAACGCGCCAAGATCGTCCCACTCAAACGCGCCATCGGCCACGATGACGTTCTGCGCCTTCTCCATCAGCGCGAAATCAATCGAGATTTTTTTAATGCCGGGATATTCCTTCGCCAGAACTTTCGCGAGTTTGGCGGGATTGTTCGCGACCTTGAACCAGCGCTGGCACGCGGCGAACATTTCCGGCTGATGCTTCTCCAGCCCGTTTGTGATGGTGATAAAACTCCAGACAAACATCCCCGCGTTCCAGCGGTATTGGCCGCTGTTGACGTATTCGAGCGCCTTCTGGAAATCCGGTTTTTCGACGAAACGCTCCGCCTTGAAAAAGGTCGTCTTCGTCTTTTTCGCGCCGGGCGGCGTCGGCAATTCCACGCCGGTGTGGATGTATCCGTAGCCGGTCGCTGGCTCGGTCGGCTTGATGCCGATGGTCACAATCGCCTGGCCCTGCGCGGCCACGTCAAACGCATCGCCCAGAACCTGCTGGAACTTTTTCTCGTCCGGAATCACATGGTCGGCGGGCAGCACGGCCATCACGCCGGTGGTGGAACGGGCCCCGACCAGCGCCGCGCCGAGCGTGACGGCGGCGCAGGTGTCGCGGCCCATCGGCTCGGCGACGAGGTTGGCCTTCGGGATTTTTGGAAGCTGTTTGCGGACCTCCGGTAATTGCGCCTCATTTGTAATGACGAAAATATTTTTCGCCGGCACGAGCGGGAGAACCCGCTCGACGGCTTCCTGCAAGAAGGACTTTTTGCCGAACAGCGTGAGCAGTTGCTTGGGCATTTTCTCGCGGCTCAACGGCCAGAAACGCTCGCCGCGTCCCCCGGCCATGATGATGACGAACCGGTCATTGGTGTCAGGTTTGGTTTTCATAATTGCTTAGCCACAGATTTTCACAGATGGAACACAGATAAAAAATGCCGTTTTATGAATTTGTGTTTCATCCGTGTCCATCTGTGGCTCAAGTTGATTTCACCGCATCGCCAAGCGATTTCACAAATTTGCCGACCTGCTTCACCAGCGTCTTCGATTTGCCGTGTTCGGCAATCTGATTCACCACTGCGCTGCCGACCACGCAGCCGTCCGCTGCCGACGCGACGGCTTTCGCCTGCGCCGGATTCGAGATGCCGAAGCCGACGGCGATGGGCAATTTTGTGTGCGCCCGGATTTTCGCGACCTGCGACGCAAGGTTCGATGCCACCTTGCTTTGCATCCCCGTCACGCCTTCGCGCGAGATGTAATAAATAAATCCGCTGCCGCGCTTGACGATGAGTTCCATGCGGTCTTCCGGCGTCGTCGGCGCGATGAGGTAAATATGGCAAAGCCCGGCTTTTTTCATCAGCGCCTCGTAATTGTCCGATTCCTCCGGCGGCAAATCCAAGACCAGCAGACCATCAACACCGGCCTTCGCCGCGTCACGAATGAATCGCTCCATGCCAACGCGGTGAATGAGGTTAAAATAAATGTAAAGGACAATGGGAATCTCCGATTTCTTGCGAATCTCGGCGACCGTTTTCAAAAGTTTCAGCGGCGTGGTGCCGGATTCGAGGCCGCGTTGCGCGGCAAGCTGGTTCACCACACCGTCGGCAAGCGGGTCGCTGAACGGCACGCCGAGTTCCAGAATGTCCACACCGGCCTTGTCGAAGGCCAAAGCCAGTTCGCGCGTGGCGTCCAGATTTGGGTCGCCCGCGCCGATATAGACGATGAAGCCTTTCTTGCGGTCGCGTTTCAGCGCGGAGAACTTTTCAACGATGCGATTCATTCGCAGCAGTTTCCGGTTTGATGATTCAACTTTCAAGCGGATTGTAGGAGACGACGTGAGGAGTCTCTGAATTTTTTATGTTTGAGCCTCGTCACCTCGGCTCCTACAATCAAAATATGGCAAGCAGTCTTGGACAGTTGTTCCGCATCACGACGTGGGGCGAATCTCACGGCGGCGGCGTGGGCGTGGTCGTGGACGGCTGCCCGCCGCGCCTGAAACTTTCCGAGGCGGACATCCAGCCGGACCTTGACCGCCGCCGTCCAGGCCAGTCCAAAATCGTCACGCCGCGCAAGGAATCGGACACGGTGCAAATCCTTTCCGGCATTTCCTCCACCGGCAAAACGCTCGGCACGCCGATTTGTCTCTGGGTCAAAAATGAGGACGCGCGCTCCGAAGCCTACTCGGAGATGAAGACGAAGTTCCGCCCATCACACGCGGACTTCACCTACTTCGCCAAATACGGCATCCGCGCCTGGCAGGGTGGCGGCCGCGCGAGCGCGCGGGAAACCGTCGGTCGCGTCGCCGCTGGTGCGATTGCAAAGAAAATTTTGCGGGAGAAATTCGGCGTCGAAACCCTGGCTTACGTCAAACAGATCCAACGGCTTGTTGCGGATGTGAACCCGGACAAGGTGAAATTGAAGGACGTGGAATCCAACATCGCCCGCTGCCCCGACGCAAAGGCGGCGGAAAAAATGATCCGGCTCATCGAGAAAATGCGGCGCGAAGGCAACACCGTCGGTGGCATCGTCGAGGGCGTGGCGCGCGGCGTTCCGGCGGGCTGGGGCGAGCCGGTGTTCGACAAGCTTGAAGCGGACCTCGCCAAGGCGATGTTGAGCCTGCCGGCGTCAAAGGCATTTGAAATCGGCTCCGGCTTCGGCGGCATTTTGCTGACGGGCCGCGAACACAACGACCCGTTCCGTTCGCGCGCCGGAAAAGTTTTCACGACCACGAACCGTTCCGGCGGCATCCAGGGCGGCATCTCGAACGGCCAGACGATTTTCTTCCGCGTCGCCTTCAAGCCCGTGGCCACCGTCATGCACGAGCAGGACACCGTGGACGAGACATTTCATAATACAACGCTCAAGGGCCGCGGACGCCACGACCCGTGCGTGCTGCCGCGCGCCGTGCCGATGGTTGAGGCGATGACCGCGCTGGTTTTGGTTGACCACGCCCTGCGGCACAAGGCACAGTGCGGTTGATTTTATTGCCCTGCGGGGCGATTTTTGATTTATGGCTGAAAAAAATCTGAATGAAATTGCGCGCGACGCCCGTGTCCAGTTCAACCGGGGCATGGAGGCGCTGACGCGGGACAACTTTGATTACGCCATCGCGCTGCTGAACCAGGTGCTGGAAACCGAGCCGGGCTTTTTCGACTGCCGCAAGGCGCTGCGCGACGCCCAGTTCCGCAAGGCCGGCGACAGCGGCGGCGGCTTCTTCAAAAAAATGTGGAGCGGCGCCGGCAACTCCCCGCAGGTCGCCAAGGCCAAGATGGCGCTGGGCAAGAACCCCGCCGAGGCGATGGTGATTGCCGAGCAGATTCTGAACGGCGACCCGAACAGTTCCGCCGCCCACCGCATCATCGTGGACGCCGCCACCGCGCTGGAGATGCCGCGCACCGCCGCGCTCTCCTATGAAACGCTCGTGCGCAATTCGCCCAAGGACAAAAACCTGGTCATTGAATTCGGCCACGCCCTCTCCGCCATCGGCGAGGCCACGCGCGCTGAAAACGTGTTGATGGAGCTGCTGCGCGAGACACCCGGCGACGGCGATTTGCGGAATGCCCTCAAGGATTTGTCCGCGCGCAAGACGATGGACGAGGGCGGCTACGGCGCGCTCGCCGACGGCAGCGGCTCCTACCGCGACATCCTCAAGGACAAAAAGGAGGCCGTCTCGCTCGAACAGGAGAAGCGCGTCCAAAAATCCGAGGACGTCACCGAACGCCTCATCGGCGAATACGAGACGCGCCTTCCCAACGAGCCGGCCAACTTCAAGCTCATCCGCTCCCTCGCCGAGCTTTACACGACGAAGAAGCAGTTCGACCGCGCCCTGGAACTTTACGAGCGCGTCAAGCAGTCCGACATGGGCAGCGACCCCTCCCTCGACCAGTCCATCGCCTCCACCCACGTCAAGCGCTTCGATTACCAACTGGAACAGCTCGACCCCCTCGCGCCGGACCATGCCGAACAGGCGGAGAAAATCAAGGCCGACAAGCTCGCCTTCCAGGTCTCCGAATGCCAGAAGCGCGTGGAGAAATATCCCACCGACCTCGCCATCCGCTTCGAGATGGGCGTGCTTTATTTTCAGACCGGGAAAATTGGCGAGGCCATCCAGGAATTCCAGAAGTCGCAGGGCAGCCCCTACAAGCGCCTCTCCTCCATGAGCTACCTCGCCCAGTGCTTCGCCAGGCGCAAGATGTTCGACCTGGCCGCGCGCACCCTCCAGAACGCCATCAAGGAAAAGCCCTCGTTCGACGAGGAGAAGAAGGACCTCATCTACAACCTCGGCATCGTCCTCGAAAGCATGGGCAAGAAGGAGGACGCCATCGAGCAGTTCAAGCAGATTTACGAGATGGACGCCGGCTACAAGGACGTCTCCGCCAAGGTGGAAGCCTTCTATTCAGGGCAGTGAAACCCTGGTAGGGCGCGTCACTCCGTGCGCGCCGTCGTGGTGAATCAGAACGCGCTCTTTGGCAAAGCGCGGCGGGCAACGCCACAATCTTGACGCGCTGCTCTCGTCGGGCTTTGAAGTGGTCAGCAAGAACCATTCGTCCGGCCCGCTGGACACGCCGGCCATCCTTGGCGTCCTGAACAACGTGAGCGGCCAGTTGACGGTGCGCGGACAGGGCGTGCTCAACGGCCGGATGTATAAGGCGCGCACGAGCACGGATGGCGGCAAGACGTGGACGGAATGGCTTCCGATCAACGGCGCACGCCGCATCCTGCTGCAACCGGTGATACCGGGCACCCTATATATGGTGGAAATTTGCGCGCTCGGCGGCAGCACCGGCCAAAGCCCCTGGAGCAATCCCGTCTCCATCATGGCCACATAGGCAGCTTCCCCCCCCCGCCCTTCTCTTCAGGGCAAGCCGCCGGAATGGGCACACGTTCCGGCGGTCTTTTCTTGGGTGGATTCTTCTGACCCCGTCTATTGAACCGGCACGTCCAACTTTGGCTTGCCAAATTTTTGGACGAGGCGCAGAGTCGGAGACATGAACCCGCGCATTTCCCATCAGAAGACCGCCGCGCTGACGCTGGTGGAGGTGTTGGTGGTTATTTTCGTGCTGGCTGTTCTGGCGATATTACTTTCACCGGCACTCACTCCCCATAGTCATGTAGCCCGGCGGAGTATTTGCATTGATAATCTCAAACAAATCGGTCTCGCTTACCGGGTTTGGGCAAGTGATAACAATGGCAAATTTCCGATGCAGGTTTCCGTGACCAATGGCGGCACAATGGGATTGAATAATGGGAGGAATGCGTGGCTCAATTTCCTGGTCATGTCCAACTACTTGAGCACCCCGAAAATTTTGTGGTGCCCGGCGGATAAAGACCATGTTCTCGCCACAAATTGGGGATCCGGTTTTTCCGCGGCAAATACCAGCTACTTTGTTGGCCTGGATGCTGACACAATTCATCCAAAGATGCTTCTCTCCGGCGACGACAACTTCGCCATCGGCGATGTTCCTGTAAAACCCGGCCTGCTGGAACTTTCGGCGAACGCTCCTATAGCTTGGACAGCCAAGCGCCATTTGAACGCCGGCAATCTTGGCCTCGCCGATGGCAGTGTCCAAGAAGATTCCAATTCCAGCTTGACCAATCTCCTTGGCCAAACCGGCGTCGCCACCAACCGTCTCGCGATTCCGTAGGCAGGGCGGGTGGAGTGAGGCGCCCCACCATTCAAATCTGTGTTTCATCTGTGTTCATCTGTGGCTGAATCATCCCGCTGAAAATGTGTTTGACCGCGTCCCACCACCGCCCGCAGTATTTTTTCGCTGGCAAAAACGGGCGGGCCAAGGTTAACTGGTCAAAAGTTGGCATTCCTGATTTATGAAAAAATATCTCGTTGAATTCATCGGCACGTTCTTTCTCGTCCTCACCGTCGGCATGACGTGCATCAATCCCGACTCCGGCGTGATTGCGCCGCTGGCCATCGGCTCGGCGCTGATGATCATGGTCTATGCCGGCGGCCACGTCTCCGGCGGCCATTACAACCCGGCGGTCACGCTCGCCGTCTGGCTGCGCGGCCGCTGCCCGCAACCGGACGTGCTGCCCTACATGGGTTCGCAGGTCGCCGGCGGCATCGTCGCGTCCATGGTCGTGCTGGGGCTGAAGGGCGACCCGACGGTGATTCCCGCCGACATCAAGGTTTTTCCCGCGCTGGTGGCGGAATTGATCGGCACGTTCGCGCTCGCCTACGTCGTGCTGAACGTGGCAACGGCGAAGGGCACGGCGGGCAATTCCAATTACGGGCTCGCCATCGGCTTCACCGTGGCGACGATGGCGTTCGCGCTGGGCGGCGTTTCCGGCGGGGCGTTCAACCCGGCGGTGGCCACCGGCATCACCGTCATGCACCTCGAGAAGGCGGCGAACTTCTGGGTTTATCTCGCGGGCAACTTCGGCGGCGGCGCGCTCGCGGCGGCGGCGTTCAAGTTCATCAATCCGGAGGACAAGTAACCGGTAGGGCGGGCAGTCCCCTGCCCGCCGCTCGTCCAGATGCAAAAGTCGGCGCGCACGGAGTGACGCGCCCTACCTGAAAATTAATTCAGCGCAATGCCGATTCCAAACTTTCTCCGCGCGCAACCGGACGGCGTGCTGCTGGCCATAAAACTCCAGCCGCGTGCCTCCAAGAATGAAATCGGCGCACCGCTCGGCGATGAGTTGAAAATCAAGGTCACCGCGCCGCCGGTGGACGCGGCGGCGAACCAGGCGTTGATTGAGCTGCTCGCTGAAAAGCTGGATTGCGCGCGTGGCCGGGTTGAATTGATTCGCGGCCAGACTTCGCGGCACAAGACCGTCAAACTGCACGGCTTCACGCCGGAGGAAGTCATTCAAAAGCTTTCGCAGCAGCTGACGTGAGCCGGCTCATTTTATCGGAGCGAACTCACGTTCGCTGCCACATTGAGGAATTGTTGTCACCTCTTCACGCTTTCCCGCCACATAAGCGACGATATGATGACACCAATGCTCATGCCGGTCGCAGCAAACAACGACGCCGAACTGGTCGCAGGAACCCTGACGGGCAACCGCGACGCCTTCAGCCACATCGTTTCGCGCTATCAATCGCTCATCTGCTCGCTCACTTACAGCGCCACGGGCAATCTCGGCCAGAGCGAGGATTTGGCGCAGGAGACGTTCATCACCGCGTGGAAACACCTCGGCTCGTTGCGCGAACGCGACAAGCTGCGCTCGTGGCTGTGCGGCATCGCGCGCAACCGGATCAACAATTTCCTCCGGCGCGAAGGCCGCGAGCCGCTTCACAAGGCCGGCGAGCTGGATGAAATATCAGAAACGCATTCACCGGAGCCGTTGCCGGTGGAATACACCATCAGCAACGAGGAACAGGCCATTCTCTGGCGCTCGCTGGAGCGCATCCCGGAAATTTACCGCGAACCGCTCGTTTTGTTCTACCGTGAACATCAATCCATCGAAGCCGTCGCTCAAAGTCTGGAATTGACCGAGGACGCGGTGAAACAGCGGCTGTCGCGCGGACGAAAAATGCTGCACGAGCAAGTGCTGGCATTTGTCGAAGGTGCGCTGGAACGGACGAACCCTGGAAAAGTTTTTACGCTCGGCGTTCTGGCCGCGCTGCCCGCGCTCACGATTTCCGCCAAGGCCGCGACGCTCGGCGCTGCTGCCGCCAAAGGCAGCGCGACCGCCAAAGCGGCTGGCGCAATGGGCTTGTTCGGAGCGCTTTTAACTCCATTGGTGGTCTTTTTTGGAAACTACGCCAGCTATCGCATGAGCATGGACAAGGCCCAATCGGATGAAGAGCGCGGACACGTCAAAAGACTTTTCCGAAATTCCCTTTTGGTCACCCTGGGCATTTCCGCCGCGCTTGCGGTGCCGTTATTCTGGGCGTGCCGGAACTCAGGGGACAATTCGTTGTTTTGGGGTTTATGGTTCAGCCTGACCATCGTCATCTATTTCCTGACGGTTTTGGTCTTTGGCCTCGGCACGCTCGCGGCGCGGCGCAGGTATCTGGCCGGGGTTTTGGCAAAGGAATATGCCGGCAATTTCCCACCAGCAGCGTATGAATATCGCAGCCGGTCGAGTCTGTTCGGGTTGCCTCTCGTTCATGTCCGTCTCGGTGACCGGTTTGACATGGTGCGCGGGCCGGTGAAAGCGTGGGTCGCCATCGGCAGCAGCCACTCGGTTGGCGTGATTTTCGCTTCCGGTGGAATCGCCGTCGCGCCTGTCAGCTTCGGCGGCATAGCCATCGGTCTGCTGCCCTTTGGCGCGATCTCGATGGGAATGCTCTCGCTCGGCGCAATCAGCCTCGGCGTCTGGTCCTTCGGCGCATTGGCCGTCGGTTGGCAGGCGTTTTGCGGAGTCGGCATCGCGTGGAAAGCGGCGATGGGCGGAATGGCGTTCGCGCATGATTTTGCGAGCGGTGGCATCGCGCGCGCCGCCCAGGCCAACACCGACGCGGCGAAACAATTCATTCAGCAAAGCCTCTTTTTCCGCTGCGCGCAGCCGATTTCAAATCATGGGATCTTGCTGATGCTGCTTTGGGTGATTCCCGTGACTTTGATGGCGCGGGTCGTGAAGCGGGCGCGTCGCAAGCAGGAGAATTGAATCAACTGATTTTCTCGGCCAGTTCCTCCGCCGGGTAAGTCCAGATTTCAGCAAGCGTCGGATGATAATGAGGCATCGCGGCCAGCTCGCGCACGGTCATGCGCTTGGCCATTGCCGTGACGATTTCGTGGATGAGTTCGCCGCCGACCGGGCCGACACACGCGCCGCCGAGGATTTCGCCGGACTTCGGGTCGGCCAGCAGTTTCACAAAACCGTCCTTTGCCTCCATGATGAGTGATTTGCCGTGGTCATTGAATGGATAGCTCGCCGCGAGAAATGGAATCCGGCGAGCGGCGGCTTCCTTTTCCGTCAAGCCGACGAACGCCACCTGCGGCTCGGTGAAGACGACGGAAATCAGCAGCCGGTAATCCATCCGGTGCGGCGATTTTGGGCTCACGATGTTATGAACCGCCGCTTCGCCCTGCTGGATTGCGATATGGACAATTTCGTGCGGCCCGGTGCAATCGCCCGCCGCGTAAATGTGCGGCGCGCTCGTCTGCATCTTGTCGTTCGTGACGACACGGCCATTTTCCGTTTTCACCCCGGCGCTTTCCAAGCCGAGCGACGCGGTGTTCGGAATTCTGCCGAGCGCGAACAGAATTTCTGCCGCCGAAACCAAAACCGACATTCCGTTTTGCTCAAATAAAACCGTTTTCAATTTTCCGTCCCGCTTTGCATCCAACAGTTTTGTGCCGGTGAAAACCTGAATACCTTCGCGCCGGAAAACCTTTTCGATCTCCATTCCGGCATCGGCATCGAATTCCTTCAAAACATGCCCGCTGCGCTGGATGAGCGTGACCTTGACGCCGAAGCGGGCGAAGAATTGCGCGAACTCGCAGGCAATCGCACCTCCACCGAGGATGATGAGCGATTTCGGCAGCTTTTTCAGCGCAACCGCATCATCGCTGGTGATGAAGCCGACATCGTTCAGTTGTGGCAATGGCGATGGCGCGACGCTGGAGCCGGTGGCGATGACGAAATTTTTTGCGGCGAGCTTTTGACCATTGCTTAACCGAATCGTGTGCCCGCCCAGAAGCTTTGCATTGGCGCGGATGAATTTGAATCGTTTGCTGTTGAGCTGCTGGACGCGGAAATCGGCGAAGTCCTTTATCTGCGCGTTTTTCCTCGCCATGACTTTCGCAAAGTCGAAGGAAACTTTTCCGGCGCGCACGCCCCACGTTTCTGCGTGTTCGGCAAGATGCTTCATTTCCGCCGCGTAGAGCAACGCCTTCGTCGGCATGCAGCCGCGCAGGATGCAGAGCCCGCCGACATCCCCGCCGCCTTCGATGACCACGGTTTTCTGCCCCGCACCCGCCGCCGTCCGCGCCGCCGCGTAACCGCCGCTGCCGCCGCCGATGACCGCCACGTCAAAATCAAATTGTTTCATGCCGGAGAAGATGGAAGCGCGCGGCGGAAAAGCAAACCGGATTTTGCCGGAGGTTTAACGACGGATGGACACGGATGCCAGACCGTTGCAATAAAACGCTTTCACCCGCAAGTGAAAGAAATGCAGGTTTCTGAATCCGTGTTTATCCGTGTTTATCCGTGGTTGATTTTTTTGCGGGTTGAAGGATGATTTGCGCATGAGCGAAATCATTTTTCCGCGCAGCCCGCGTGAAACGATGGACGGCTGGAGCTACCTGCCGCGTTACATTGACAAAATCCGCCTGCACCTCGCCGGCAAACTGCATGCCGATTACCAGGAAAATCTGGGCAAGGCTTTTGACGGCATGTGGCTCAAGGCCGCCGGCGTCACGCACGAACAGATGATTGGCGTCGTGAAAAATTCCGTCACCGACGGCGAGGTGTGCGACTGGGTGCGCCAGAACGTGAAGAAATCCCCGGCGGAAAAGGCCGCCCACTGGAAGGATATCTTGAGCCGCCCGCTGCCCGGCGACGAAGCGGCCATCGCGCGGCTGAAAATGCGCAAGGAACAGGCCGGCATCGGTCACCGCGCCGACATCAAATGTTTCGTGGACATGCTCGACGCCGACGAAAAACGGATTTAGTTCACACCGCCGTCTTCTCCTAGAACTTCATGCAACATGGTCAGCATGGTTTCGGCGGTGTAGGGCTTGGGCATGAAGTGCCGGATGCCGGCGGTGGCGGCCCCGGTCGCGCCTTCATTCATATCCAGACCGCTTGAGCCGATGATCCTGACCTTCGGGTTGATGGCTTGAAGCGCGGCAATGGTGGCGGAACCGTCCATGACCGGCATGGCCATGTCAGTGATGACCGCGGCGATTTCGTTCCGGCGGGAGCTGTAGAATTTTACGGCCTCCGCGCCATTGGCAGCCAGCAAGACGCGGTAGCCGAAGCGTCCCAGCATGGTTTTTACAAGGTTGCGGATGGGTTCCTCGTCGTCCACAACCAAAATGAGTTCGTTGTTGCCGCGCAGCAGGCTGGATTGGTTTGCCACCACCGGAGTTTCAACCGCCTCATCGGGGCTGGCCGGAAGATAAACCTTGAAGACGCTGCCTTTGCCCGGCTCGCTGTAACAATTGATGAAACCGCCGTGGCTTTTGACGATGACCATGGTAGTGGACAAGCCCAGGCCGGTCCCTTTGCCTAGTTCCTTGGTGGTGAAAAACGGCTCGAATATCCGGTCCTGAACCTCCAAGGTCATTCCCGCCCCGGAGTCCATCACGCTGATGACCACATAACGTCCGGGCTTGGCTTCCAGATTCGAGGCGGCGTAATTTTCGTCGAGCGCAACGTTTTCCATGCGGAGGGACAATTTGCCGCCGCCGGGCATGGCGTCGCGCGCGTTGACGCAGAGGTTCAAGAGGACTTGTTCGATCTGCGTCGGGTCGCCGGTGACGGTCCAGAGGTCGGCGGCGCAATGGGTTTCAAATTTCAGGGATTTTGGAAAGGTTTCGCGGATGATGTGCTCGATTTCACGGCCGAGGTGCCTGGGCTGAATCGTGATGCGCTCGCCCTTGACTCCGCGCCCGAAAATCAGCACCTGTTTGACCAGGTTTGCGCCGCGCCGGACGTTGGCCTCCAGGATGTCCAGCATTTGCTGGCCGGCTTCGTCGGAAACCTTTTCCTTCAACGCCTGGACCGCGAAAAGGAGCGGCGCCAGCACGTTGTTGAGGTCGTGAGCAATGCCACCGGCGAGCGTGCCGATGCTTTCCATGCGTTGCGACCGCAGGAACTGGGCTTCCAGTTTTTTCTTTTCGGTGACGTCGCTGAAGACGTGCAGCAGGTGGGATTCGCCGTTCTGAACGAAACGGCTGAAATGGCTTACGAGCCAGACCTCCTTGCCAAACGTGCTGACAAAATGAAACTCGCCCGGTCGGGGCGTTTTTGAGGCCAGAACTTCTTCCGCGATCTTCAGCATGCCGGAAGCGTGCCATGATGCTATGTGCCGGAAATCCAATTCCAAAAGCCGGGGAACAGTCCCGCCGAGCGTCTGCGCGGCGCTTTCGTTCGCCAACACGCAACGACCGGAGGCCTTGAAGGCGGTGATACCCACCGCCGCATCCGAAATGATCGTCTGGTTGAAGTTGAACGCCTCCGTCAACTGCTGCTCCGCCAGCTTGCGCTCGGTGATGTCGCGGGCGTAACCCGTGGTGCCAATCACCCGGCCATGGTCATCGCGGACCGGGGTTTTAAAGGTCTCATGCCAGACATGTTTGCTGCCGATGAAAATCATCTCTTCCACCACACTGGCGTTGCCGGCAGACATCACCCGACGGTCGTCATCGCGATACTTTTCCGCCAGTTCTTTCGGCCAGAGATCCAAGTCGGTCAGGCCATGAACCTGTTCAGGACTACTCCGGCCACAGGCAGCCGCAAAGGTTTTATTGACGGTCAGAAAACGGCCTTCGGCATCCTTGAGCCAAAGCAAACCGGGTTGATTTTCGGTAATGGCGGAGAGAAACGACTCCCGCAGTTTCAGTTTCTCCCTGGCGAGTTTGACCTCGGTGATGTCTTCCTTGACCGCCACAAAATGGGTAATTTTCCCTGAGCCGTCCGAGATGGATGAAATGGAGGCCGACTCCCAAAAAAGCTCGCCGCTCTTTTTCCGGTTGTGAAATTCCCCCCGCCATTCCAGGCCGGAGGTTATCGTCCACCACATGCGCTCGTAATCCTCGACCGGCATTTCCCCCGACTTCAGAACGCGCGGATTCTTGCCGATGACTTCCTCGGGTGAATAACCCGACACTTCGGTGAACTTGGGGTTGACATACTCGATGTTGCCGGCCCTGTCGGTGATGACGATGGAGGCCGGGCTGTGTTCGACGGCGCTGGACAACTGGCGCAACTGTTTCTCCGCCCGCTTCTGCCCGGTGATGTCCTCCGAGATGCCCAACAGGTAGGCCAACCGCCCGGCGTTGTCAAAGACCGGGATTTTCTTGGTGTGCAGGATGCGCTCTCCTTTGTCACGGGTTTGCACCGTTTCTTCTGGAATGTCCACGACCTCCTTTCCGCTCAGAACTTGCCGGTCCTTCTCCGTGAAAGAGTCGGCCAGCTCTTTCGGAAATAAATCGTGATCGTTCTTCCCGGCCAGCTCCGCCAGGGAATATCCCAGCAGCTCCTGTCCCGCCTTGTTGAATTTCACAAACCGGAGCTTCTTCGCATCCTTGACAAAAATCATGTGCGGAATGTTTTCGAAGACGGTGTTGAGGAACGCCTCGTTATTGCTCAACGCCAGTTCCGCCTGCTTGCGCCCGGTGACGTCATTTATGATGAGGAGCAAATGCGGTTCGCCTTCAAAGTTGAACGGCGCAAAGCGGCAGGAGAACCAGCCCTGCCTGCCAAAGCTGGTGACGCATTGGGTCTCGATTTTGCACTCCGCCTGCCCGGTCAGCGCGGCTTCGGCGGCGGCCAGCATGCCGGAACCCTTCCACGATTCGAGTTGGCGGAAGTTTTGTTTGAGCACCTCCTCGCGCGAGCCGCCGGTGATGTGCGCGACGGCTTCGTTGGCGGAAACACAAGGACCGGAAGCTTTGAAAACGAGGATGCCCGCGGGCGAGGCTTGGAGCACCATCTGGTTGAAATTCAACGCATCAGCCGTGCGCAACTCGGATTGCCTGCGGTCGGTGATGTCCTGAATGGCCGCGCGAATGCCGATAATGGCGCCATCTTCCCGTCTCAGCAGCCGGTCGTTTATCCACACCGGAAAAGTGGAGCCGTCTTTCCGGCGGAGCCTCCGCTCGAAACCCTCCGGCGGCGGCGGCGTTCCGGCCAATTTCGCCAGCGCAGCCCGGCGGGACGTTTCTTCATCCGCGGAAATCTTCCAGACAAACTGCCCCAGCAATTCTTCGGCGGCATATCCCAGCATCTTAAGCTCGGTATTGTTGATGCGGACCAGGCGTCCCTCGGCGTCCACTTCGTGAATGCCAATGGGAGCATTGTCGAACAAGTCCTTGAATTCCTCCCGGCTTTGGCGCAGCGCCGCCTCCATCCGCTTTTGTCCGGTGACGTCGCGGAAAGACCACACCCGGCCGGTGATCACCCCGTCCATTAACGTCGGAAAGGTATAACGTTCAAAAGTGCGGCCGTCCTTGAAGTTCAGCGTGTCCATGTCCACCGCGTCCGAGCCGTAGAGCGACTGCACCTTCTTCAAAAACGCGTTGGGATCGGACAACTGTCCGCACACGAAATCCAGCAGGGCGCCGTCGTCTTCACCATCCAAGAGAGATTGGGGAATCCGCCAAAGCTCGGCAAACCGCCGGTTGCCTTTGATCACCTTTCCCTTGTTGTCCACGGCCAGAATTCCGTCGGCGGTGGATTCGAGGACCGCGCGGAGCTGGGATTCGTTCCAGCGCAACGCCTGCTCAATACGTTTGCGCTCGGTGATGTCCCGCACGACCACCACCAAATATTCGTGGTCATGCGTGACGGGTGTTAAGGTCACTTCCACCGGATATGTCGTGCCATCCTTGCGCCGGTGCAGGGCTTCCACCGTGGCATGGCCCGCTTCTTTCGCCCGTTCAACCGTGGCATTGAACACGGCACGATCAACCCCCACCGCCACATCAAACACCGTCAGCGCCAAATGCTCGTCCCGGGTGAAGCCAAGCGCCCGGCACCCGCCTTCGTTGACATCCAAAAAACGCCCCGTCCCGGGATCCACCACATAAATGGCATCACTCGATCTCTCGATCAGCGTGCGAAATATTTCCAGCTTTTCGCTCATCGTTTCATTTCGTCTTTGAATCCGGCAGGCGGCACCAAGGGCAGACGGGATATCTGCCCTCGCGCCGGAAAACGACCGTGGGCTTCTCGCCGCCGCGATTGCCCTCGACGAGAAGCATTTCTACAGGTTTCATAAAGGTCGCCAAGCCTTGATCGGTCTGTTGGGTCTTTTGTCTGCTATGTATCGGCTGGCTTGTAACTCACGTTAGTTGATAATTTGGTTTTGTAAAGAAAACGCGCGGGTTTCCCGGCCCTGATTCGAACCTGGTTTCGTTTCGGGGCATTTAAGGCGGAAGGCGTTTCAAAATCTTTATCCCGAACGCGCCGCTCTGGAGCGGTTCGCTGCCGATGAGTTCAACCGGTTTATAGTTCCGCCGGACCCATTGCATCACGTCGAAGCCGTAGCCCTTTTGCAGGCCAAAATACGGAACGCCATATTCAGAGCTGTCCCGCTGGATCAGCACGATATAATCCGGCGGATTTTTCTCGTAAGCGGCCAGCATGTTTTGCTCGCCGAATGCCCAGACCTCGAATGCAAACACCGCGTAAGGCGTCGGGTTGTCGCGGCGCGTGAGGTAATTGAGCATCACCCCTTCCGGCAGGACGGCGAGCGTGTTGGTTGGCGCGGTGTTGGTTTCAATCCACGCCGACGCCGACGCCATCGCCGCGCCGGCAGGATCAACCTTGGGATTGTAAGTGACAATCCGGTCGCCGCCCGACCCCAGCGTAAAATTCTTGTCCTTGTAAAAAAGGCCGGACTGAATGATCAAACGGGCCAAACCCGCCAGCAGGAAAATAAAAATGGCAGTTCGGAATGTCTTCGTCGCCAACCCGAATCGTCCGAGCAAACGCGGGAGCAGATAGAGCAACAAATAAATGGCTGACAGAAACGCTGGCATCGCCAGAAAAACCCCGAAGTGCGAAATGCGCGGGTTGAGGCCCAGCTTGGCGAGCATTGAAAAACTGAACGCAAGCCACAAAATGCCGAAGTCCGAAGTCCGAAGTCCGAGTTCCGAAGCCCGGCGCCTTTCCCGCCACCAGAGGATGGCTGCAACGATGAGCAGCAATGGCAAGACGTGGCCACATTTCTGCCAGCCGTAATAAATGGAGGCGCCACCCGTCGCACCGAGAAGCACGGCGCGCTCCAGCCGCGTCAGCGCCGGCCGCGTCAGCCGCCACGCGCAAATTCCGACAACCGCCGCCAGACAGCCGAACTCAATCAGCGCTTTGCCAATGTGAAGCCACGGCGCATCCAATCCCATGTTCCGCTGGTAAATGGGAAGTTGAAGGCCGGTTGAATGCAGCAAAGGCAGCCACGCGCCGCAGATGGTGCGCAGCGCGTCCGCCGAATCCATTTCCGAGCGGAATCCGAAATAAAATCCCGCGAGCGGAACCAAAGCGCAGACCGCCGCCAGCAACAACGATTTGGCCAGTTGGGAAATTGAAATCCGCCGCCATTGCAAAACCACCGCGACGATAAATGGCGCGACGGCCCCGACAAACACTTCCGGCTTGGTCAGAAAGATCAACCCCAAACAAACGCCGGCGAGCGCGAGCGGCAGTTTCTTTCCCGCCTGTAGCCAGCGCGTGAGGGCGGCCATCATCACGACCGCAAGAACGATGCCGTGGAACTCCTCGTGCGAATACGGGCAAAGGTAATTGTAATTGCCTACGTCGAGCCATTGCGCAAACGCGAAGGTCGTCAGCGCCAGGCCGATGGTCGCTGCCGTCCAGATGTCGGAACATTTCACGAACAGGCGGTAAACCACCAGCAGCAGGAAAATGAGGATGAAAAAATTCGAGGCGAGCAGAACATTCAACGAGACACCGAAGATTTTGAACAGGGCGGCGTGGTAGCAGACCGACAGGCAGCCATAGACGTAGCTGACATCGTGGTAAAGAACCGCGCCGCGCGAAAGCCGCCACGGCACGTAAAGTTGCTGGCCGAAATCAATCAGCGGGTCCGGCCATTTGCGCCAGCTCATCCACGACAAAAGGATGAAGGCGATTCCCATCGGAATCGCCCCCAGCCATGGACAGATTTTTTTTCCCGCCCCGTCCCCGGAGCCTTCGGTTGTCGAAACTCCAGAAGCGGGGGTCGCCATCGTTAAACGGTGTAGGTGCTCGAAGCGGTGGTGCCGCCCCGGCCCGTCCAGTTCGTGTGGAAGAACTCGCCGCGCGGCTTGTCCACGCGTTCGTAGGTGTGCGCGCCGAAATAATCGCGTTGCGCTTGAAGCAAGTTCGCCGGCAGCACCGCCGAGCGGTATTGATCGTAGAACGCCAGCGCGGTGCTGAATGCCGGGACCGGAATTCCACGTTTCGCCGCCGTCGCCACGATGTTGCGCCAGCCCTTCTGGCAGCGCTTGATTTCGCCGCGGAAATAATCGTCCAGCAGCAGATTCGTCAGCTTCGGATTGTTGTCGAACGCCGTCTTGATTTTGCCGAGGAAACGCGAGCGGATGATGCAGCCGCCGCGCCACATCAGCGCAATGCCGCCGTAGTTAAGATTCCATTTATATTGTTCCGGCTTCGCTGCTTCACGCATGAGCATGTAGCCCTGCGCGTAGCTGACGATTTTCGAGGCATAAAGCGCGTCACGGATGTCGGCGATGAACTGCTTTTTCTTCGCGTCATTTTTGGCGATGCTCGTGAGCGCCGGGCGAGGGCCTTTCAACTTCTTCGCCGCCTTCACGCGTTCGTCCTTTATCGCCGACACGCAGCGTGAATAAACCGCTTCGGCAATCAGCGTGATTGGAATGCCGAGGTCGGCGGAATTTTGAATCGTCCATTTGCCGGTGCCCTTCTGGCCGGCGGTGTCGAGAATCTTATCCACGAGCGGCGAGCCGTCGGTGTCCTGGAAGCCGAGGATGTCGCGGGAGATTTCAATCAGGTAGGAATCCAGTTCGCCGGTGTTCCATTCCTTGAAAACCTCGTGCATCTCCGGCGCGGTCATGCCGAGGCCGTTTTTCAAAATGTTGTAGGCTTCGCAGATCAACTGCATGTCGCCGTATTCAATGCCGTTGTGAACCATCTTGACGTAATGGCCCGCGCCGCCTTCGCCCACCCAGTCGCAGCAGGGAGCGCCATCCACCTTTGCGGAGACGCCTTGAAAGATGTCCTTCACGAACGGCCACGCGGCCGGCGAACCGCCTGGCATGATGCTCGGACCATGACGCGCGCCTTCCTCGCCGCCGCTCACGCCCGTGCCGATGAAAAGCAATCCCTTGCCCTCGACGTATTTCGTGCGGCGGATGGTGTCCTCGAACAGCGAATTGCCGCCGTCAATGATGATGTCGCCCGGTTCGAGCAGCGGCAGGAGATGCTCTATGAATTCGTCCACGGCCTTGCCGGCCTTGACGAGCATCATCACACGGCGCGGCTTCTTGAGTTTGGAAACCATTTCCTGTAGCGAATGCGCGCCGAGCACCTTTGTGTCCTTGGCTTCATTGGCGAGGAAGTGGTCAACTTTCTCGACCGTGCGGTTGAAGGCCACGACGGTGAAGCCGTGGTCGTTCATATTCAAAATGAGGTTCTGGCCCATGACGGCCAATCCAATCAATGCGATATCAGCTTGAGGTTCCATTTTAGTCAGTAAATTTGTTAAAAAACCAAATCAGTGAAGGAATACGATACAGAATCGCCCGCCGCCTGCCAGCAGTTTTTTGGCGGGAACCAACCTTGTTTTGCCATCGCCAGGTTCCCGTTTGCGGAACCCCGGTCACGGAGGAACGCTCCGAATGGATTGTTTTCCCGTGCGAATTGTGCTGACACGGATTGCACGGATTTGAAAAGATTCGAATTGCCGGGCCGATTCCGACCTGTTAAGGAAAGCGCAGTCAACATGGAAAAATCAGAACTTACGCCAGCCCACCTGCGCCGGATGAAAAGTCTGGCACTGCTGGACAACGCCCAGCTCGCCGCCTTCCTGAACTTCGTGGAGCTTGTCCTGGTTCCGCATTCCGGGGCCGTCATCGTCGAAGGGCAGACCGGCGACTCGATGTATCTCGTTCTGGAAGGACAGCTACGGGTCTATTCCAAACAGCGAAACGGGGAGATGATATTCCTGCGGTTGCTCGAGGTGGGAGACGCGTTCGGGGAAATCGCCCTGTTGAACCATGCGGTCCGGGCGGCCAGCGTTGAAGCAACGCGTGAAAGCCGTTTGATCAAGATATCCGCCGCCTCGCTGGAAAGGTTGATGGCGGAGCAGCCCTCTCTCGCGGCGCACTTTTTATTTCATCTGGCCCGGTCGCTGGGAACCCAGTTGACCACCCTCACAAAAAAACTGCGGAACACCCTGGAAATCGCAAATGCCGTTTCGTTCCTCGAATAAGGAGCTTTGCTGTCGCCGGCCAAACCTGCCCCCCCAGAAAACAATCCGGGCGACGGACAATGTGGAAGGTTGGGTTCGAACACTGCCCGCCGCCCTTTTTTTGCCGGCAAATCCAGCGGGTTGAAGGTTGATTGTTGGGAGTTGAGGATTCAAGCCTGGCCGCCTCTCAACCAATAACCCTCAACCACGGGTAAATTACGTCACCACGATGCTGCCCGAGTTGCACCACGGGCTGTAACCCGTGCTGCCGCCCACGGCGCGCGCCCGCACTATGACGGTCGTGGCCGACACCATGTCTTCCAGCACAATCCGGCGGGCCTGCGTGTAGATGCCCGCCTCCTGCCATGTCTTCCCGCCGTCAACGCTGGTCTGCACCTGAAACGCCCGCGCATTCACAATCGTCGTCAGGCGCAGCAGCAACTGTGTCGGCTGCAGGTTGGACAGCTCCAGGATGACCGGCTGGTCCAGCGGGCTTTGCGCATGGTTCGTGCTCGCGGCAATGAAGCCGGCGGACAGGATGTTCTCCAGCGACTGGCTCGCGAGAGTTTCTACGTAACTGGCGTTGGCCCGCATCGAGTCGAGGACCACTTCCCGGGCGGTGTTCACCGCCGCGGTGTCCTGCGGGTCGCCTGTGGCCGCGATCATCTTGTCGCGGAGCGTCTGGTTTTGGGTGGTGATATCCGCCGGTTTGAAGGGCGGGGCCGGAAAGACGGGGTTGCCCTCCATCTTCGATTCGTGCAAGTCGGCGGCGTCCGCCACGTCTCCATTGGAGTAGGTGGTGAACACACGCGACACTTTATAGCGTTTTCTCATAACTATACTGCGTGTTTCTCCAACCTTCCTTTTGATTTGATGCGGCCAATTCATCCGGCCACAAGGCCGGGTCATTGACCTTGCCCACATGTAGGCATCCCCAATGCCAAACTGGATAAGCGCAGTTTAACTTAAAAATAAATAATAATTTAACTTATTATTAATATGGCTCTTACACAGACCATGACCGGGTTGCCGGCGGTAAAATATTTTCCCAGGCGGAATCTGGCCACGCCCGTCCCGCCCTGCCCTGTCCAAAAATGGAACACCCGCGAGACAGCCCGCCCGCCCGGAAGTCCGGACTTTCATCACGGAAGTTCGGACTTTGACGACGGAGATGGGAACTTTCGTCACGGAAGTTCGAACTTGCCTCACGGAAGTTCGGACTTACGTCGCCGAAGTCCGGACTTTGATGACGGACACGGGAACTTCCGTCGCAGAAGTTCGGACTTGTGTCACTGAAGTTCGGACTTTCGTCATGGAAGTTCGAACTTTGACGACGGACATGGGAACTTCCGTCACGGAAGTTCGAACTTGTGTGGTCATGGGGGCGCAGATTGTTGCTCCATCCACTTTCACGGGAAGGGGGTGGATGTGAATAACTCGACCAACAAAACCCTTGTCCTTGCCAGTCACAGCCGGTTATCTCCACAAAAGGCACGCCGCGACTTTGAAAGGCGGGCATCGCTTTTATTTGGCGAACTATTTATGGAACTAGTTGCCTACGCTGACGAGTCAGGCATACACGACCAGACTGGCGTCGCTCCCGGCTCAAGGGAGATGACGGTTGGCGGGATTGTTGCGCCCCGCGAAGATTGGAGCCGGTTTTGCGCGGAATGGCAGAAGGCTTTGAATAAATATGGTGCGCCGTATTTTCACTTCTGGGAATGGACTATTGCGTCGGAAGTGGCGAGGAAAGTAAGAAAGCCGACAGGGAGTTTCCAAAAGAATCCCTATCGTCATTTGACCCCCGAACAGCTTAACAGTTTCGTAATCGAAATGGCCAAGATTGCGGGGTCTGGAAACAAGCTGATTGTCGGAATGGGAACTCATACCAGCTTGTTTCATAAACAGATCACAGAAGGGAAACGGCCTCAAACCGAGACTAATGTTCAACTGACACATGACAATTATGGGGTTATCAAGGCAGGAGCCAAAGGGGTAAGCAGGGGATTCGAGCTTTTTGGCGTCATCCCGTTTGCCAGCCCCAATTATGGCGATGCGAAAGCCGCATTGTATAAATCGGTTCACGAGCCATTGACGGGCAAAGCCGTGGCACTGGCCAATCAGACCGAGGACAGGTCAACCATGTATCTGATTCTGTTTTCCATTCCCAAAGTGACAATCACGGCGGACGTGGTTGAATTCACCGACAAGCAACAATCAACGCCCCCATGACCACTTGTGTGGCTAAAATTAGCCAAAGTGGTAGGCGGGGAAGGCCGATATTTGCAAAAATCAGCCGTTTTAGCCGTTCTCTTTCCCGCATCCACGCTCCGGGCATTATTCCATGCTCCGCACGGCCGCGCGGCGGGCGCGGATGGCCAGTTCCCTGGCCCCTTCCTCGCCTTGCTTGCGGATGGAAACTGCCTCTTTCGCACCACATACGGTTTGGGACGGCGCTGAAAATTCCGCAGGGGCAACGGGGCGCGGGCCGCACGCACGAGGCTGGGCGATGACGGAAATCTGACTTGTCGCGCTGAAATCACATGAAAGCGGATGCTGGCGGACGGGAAATCTTTTCCGGTATTCATTTTGGGTTGGACGATTGGGGCGAATGAATTTAACGCCAAGACGCAAAGGGGTAAAGCCGGAGAAGATGGAGCGAACTGACGTTCGCTGCTACGGGTGAGAATTTTATTGCCGCGAGAGAACGCAGAGAACACAGAGGATTTCCCTCATCCGGCCTTCGGCCACCTTCTCCCATCCGGTGGGCGAAGGGATTTTCTTTGCGATCTCTGTGTTCTTTTGCGGCTGATTCCTGTGTAATGCGCTTCAGCTGCGGATCATTTGTCCGGCGGTTTGCCGGCGGCCTGGATTTGTTTGGCCAGCTCGTTGTATTTGGCGACGATGTCGTTCCGGTCCTTCACCTCGTCGTTGTATTTCTGCACGAGGTCGTTGCGCTGGGCGACGAGGTTGGTGATGGCTTCGTTCTGCTTGTCAATGCCGGCGTAGGCGTCCTTCAACTTCGCCTCCAGCGCGTCCACGCCCGCCTTGTATTGGGCGATTTCGTTGGTGGCGCTGTCGTTGGCAAACTGGAGTTGCTCGATTTCGGCCTTTTGCGAAATGACGAGCTGTTCGTTGGTCGCGGCCTCGGCCTTGATTTCGGTGAGGCTGGCGTCCATCTGGTCCACCTGATGGTTCAGCGTGGCGATGGAATTGGTGTAGCCCTGGATGGAAGCGTCGCGGTCATAAACCATCCGGTTCAGGCTCTGGATTTCGTCGCGCTGGACGGTTTGGCCATACCATTGCCAGGCGCAGAGACCGCAGAGGCCGAGCGCGAGGACGATGAGGAGGTTCACTTGGAAATTTTTCATAATTCAAACCACGAAACACACAAACGATGCGAAAATGGCCGCAAAAGAACGCAAGGAACACAAAGAATGAATTATTTCTTTTGCGCTCTTTCGTGTTCTTTCGCGGCTCAAATATGTTTTATTGGAGATTTTCATTGAGGAGCGGCATTGACGGCGATGGCGACGCGCTGGACGCCGGCGCGTTTCACCAGATCGAGCACGAATATCACCGAGCCGTGCGTGGCGTCGTCCGCGCCGGTGATATAGACGGGCAGGTTCGTGTTCAATTCGTAACGGTTCGTGAGCATCGTGAACAATTCGGGGAAGGCGATGGGTTTGTCGTCCGCGGAAACCTGGCCGTCATGGTTCACGGTCAGGTTCACGATGTCGGGCTTCTTCGAGGGAGTGGCGAGCGTGGCGGTGGGCAGGTTGGATTTGATTGTGCGGACAATCTGCATCTGCAACGTCACCATCATGAACGACGCGAGCAGGAAAAACATGATGTCAATCAGCGGGATGATTTCCAGCCGCGATTTTTTCTCCGGGATGGGCGAGCGGATTTTCATTTCGCTTTAACCACGGATGGACACGGATGGACACGGATTTGTTCCGTGACAGGGCGCGTCACTCCGTGTGTTCCGGCGGGCAGTCCCCTGCCCGCCCTGCCAATCTGTGTTTCATCTGTGTTCATCTGTGGCCTATTTTTGACTTTCGGTCATGAACGCGACCTTCTGGATGCCTGCGGCGCGGACGGTTTGATACACCTTCACCATGTCGCCGTGCAACGTGTCGCGGTCGCCGCTGATGTAAACCGGCACATCCGGGTTGGCGCGGAAGCGATCCTTCAAGACAGATGCGAGTTCTGCCGGCGAAATCTGCTTTTTCTCCAGCCACACCGCGCCGGTTTTGTCCACGGCGATGTTGACCATGTCCGGCCGGTAATCCTGCTGCGATTGCGAGGCGGACGGCAGATTGACTTTGATGTTCTCCGTCTTGCTCATCTCCAAGGCCAGCATCATGAACGACGCGAGCAGAAAAAACATGATGTCAATCAGCGGAATGATGACAATCCGCGAGCGGCGTTTCGGGATGGGCGATGGGATTTTCATTTAATCAGCCGCGAAAGAACGCAGAGAACACAAAGAAATGGATTTTTCATCTCTGCGCTCTTTGTGTTCTTTTGCGGCCATTTCGTTTTTTGGTTCAAAATTTTAGTGGCTCGTGGCCTGACCCGGCGACTCCGGCTTGTGCAAATGAACGGTGTCGGCCTGTTTCCCGCCGCCACCCGCCATCACTTCGACGTTTGTCGCCGCCGTTTCCAGATCAAATTGCAATTGCGTCACCTTCGCGGAAAAATAATTGAAGGGAATCAGCGCGAAGATGGCGATGCCGAGTCCACAGGCGGTGGCGATCAACGCCTCGCCGATGCCGCCGGTCACGCCCACGACGGAAAGTTCGGCGCTGCCGATGTTGAGAAAGGCGCGCATCAGGCCGGTGACGGTGCCGAGCAGACCGAGCAGCGGCGCGAGCGTGACGAGTGTATCCATCACGGTGAGAAAACGTCCGGCGCGCTTGAGTTCGATGCCGGCGGCCAGTTGCAGCGCGCCCAGCAGCGAACTGTGTTTGTGGCCGACATGGCCGAGGCCGTGATGAATCATGCGGATGACGGGGTCTTCCGAGCCTTCGGAGATTTTCTGCGCGGCAGCGAGATCGGAGTTTTCCAGCGCTGCGAGGAGCTGCTCCAGTTTTTGCGGGTCGCGCTTCCGGCTTTCGCGCCACCACCAGAAGGCGCGTTCGCCGACGACGGCGACGGCGACGATGGCGCTGATGAGAATCGGCCACATGACGGGGCCACCTTTGAGGAAGAATTCGAGAACGATGTTTGCGAGGATGGGATTCATGGCTTGGTTTTGGTTAAATCAGTTCAGTTGCAACAGGTAGGTGATGCTGGTTTCAAAAAGGCGGCTGCCGTCGCCCGCCGGAAGCCGCCAGTGGTTCTTGATGAAATCCACCGTGGCGCGGTCAAGAACGGGAAAGCCGGACGATTCCTTCACGTCAACGGAAACGATATTTCCGGCCGCGTCACCGCCGAGCAGGAGTTTGACCGTGCCCTGTTCGCCGGTTTCGCGGGCGATGGGCGGATAGGGCGGTTCAGGCCGGTCACCGCCCGCGCCGGTGTTGTTGAGCGAGCCGATGCGTATCGGGGTTATCTGTGGTGCGGACGCGAGCGCGGCAGGCACGATGAGCGAGCCGGCGGTCGGAACACCGAAGTTGACGTCCGGCGCATTCGGGAGCGCGACGAGGGCGCGCGGCTGGTTGATCTGTTCCACCTGCTCCAGCTTTTGGACGATGGCCTGCGGCGGCAACACCGTCGGCTGGACAACGATGGGAACTTCTTCCCGGATGGGCGGAACCGGTTTGATGGCAATGATGCCGCGCCGCGCGCCGAGGATTCCAATCAGCAAAAAGAGGATGCAAACCGAATTCACCCAGGCGAGCTTGGGATTCGCGTCGCGGTTTGCCGATGGCAGGCAAAGCCGGGCCAGCTCGTCCTTCAGCTCGTAGCCGGGCGAAATTCGATTTGCATCCGTGTTGTTCATCGGCGGAACATTTCAAAAGACATAGCTTATCGAACCGAAGAAGCCAAGCCGTTCGCCGTATTGGGCGGCGTTGACGCCGACGCCGGAGCCGCTGCGGAGCTGGTAAATGCTGTCGGTGACGTTCACGACATCGAGCCGCGCCTTCAACATCCGATTGTGGTCAAGCTTGAAGCTCTGTTCCGCGCCGAAGTTAATGGAGTAATATTGCGGCACGCTTGCGCCGTTTGGAATAGCAGCGCCGTTTGCCGTCCCGTCCACCGTTCCGCCGCCGTTCTGTCTCAAGCCGCTGCCGTAAAGCGCATCGGAATAAACTCGCGTGCTGCAACGCGCGGATTCGTTCCAGGTGTAGGCCACGCCGAAGGAGCCGGTGACGCGCTGGTCGTGGTCCAGATAAATCCAATGATTCTGGACGTAACCCAACGGCGTGCCGGCGCCGCCCGGACCAAACAGGAATTCCGCCGAGTTCCAGTCTTTTCCCTGCGCCTGCGACCAGGCAAGGTTGGCATACGATGAAAATCCACCGCGGTTGAATGAGCCGGTGAATTCCACTCCGTAAACCCTGCCTTTGGCATAATTGAACGCCGAAAGGATGAGCGTCTGGCCGAACAATCCGTCGTCGAGCTGGTCATGGGCTTCCTTGTAATAGCCGTCCAGACCGACCGTCAATTCCGGCGTAATCTTCTGGCTGATGCCGGCGTCATAATAATTCGAGCGCTCGGCCCGGACCGGATCGTCCTGATCATTTCCGGTCGAGTTCGACGTGCCATCGTATTTCGCCACGGTGTTGCCGGAAACATTTTCAACCGGCGGCGGCGTGAAATACCGCGCATACCCGGCGTGAAATGTCGTCGAATCCGTCGGCTGGTAGATGAGATTGACGCGCGGACTCAACTGGTGCTCGTTGTTGTCGAACGACGAATTGAAAACATCGTAGCGTCCGCCGAAATTAAGCGTCAGCTTGGACAGGATTTTCCATTCGTCCTGCAAATACAGGCCGGTGAACAAACCATAAAGGTTGTTGTTGTCCATGATTGAATATGGCGCGCCGGTCGGATTTCCAGCGCCATCCAAATTGACCACGGTGGTCGTCGAACCGGCTTGAGCCGACGTGCCTAAAAACACAGCGCCGCCGCGAATTGTGTTTTTGTCACCCAGCGCATAGCTGGCGTCCACCTGCGCGCCGCCGGAAACAAGGTCGCGCTTCACGTCGCTGGCCACGCCGTTGAAATAGAGGTCGCCGATCTGGTCGGGCCTGAAATGCACGCTGCTGTTGCGCCCAAAAGTGGACACCTGAAGATTCAAGTCGCCCGCCGATTTTTGATAGGTCGCAACGCCGTAATAATTCTGCTCGTTTTGATTCTCGTTCAGCGTGGTTGAATTGGAGCTGGCGGCTATGGATGGGTCTGAATTCCATTGAGCGCCACCGGGTGCGGTGCCGGAGGGCAATCCCGGCGAGTCGGGAACCTGGAAGTCGCTGTAGGACGCGCTGCCCATCAGGCTGACGCGGCTCGTGTCGCTCAAGATGCGCGACGCATAAACGAACGCCTTGCCCTGGTCCGTCGTGTCGTGAATCGCGTCATGGCTGGGCGTTGGATTTTCGATGCCGAGGCCGTTGTGGTCGTAACTGCCATCCATGAAGTAATTCCATTTTCCCTGCGAGCCGCCGTATTCAAAGCTCGGCCGAATGGTGTCATAGCTGCCGCCATACAATTCGGCCTCGCCGCCGTTCTCGAACGCGCCGCTTTTTGTGTGGATGTCCACGACGCCCGCCGTGCGGAAGCCGTAAGCCGCCGGCAGCGAGCCGGTGATGAGCCGCATGGATTCCACGAATCGCGGGTCCAGCTCCAGCCCGAAGCCCGTGATGCCTTCAGGCAACAGCACGTCGTTGATGCGGTATTGCAGGTTCGCGTGCTCGCCGCGGACGTGCAGGTCGCCGTTCGCCGCCGAATCCGCCGCCACGCCCGGCGCGCGCAGGATGACCTCGTTAAACGGCGCGTTGGCCCCTTGCGACAAGCTCTCAATCTGCTCTTTGCTGAAGACATGGGCCGTCGCGCCCAAGTCGGGAATGATGGTGTCCCGCGCCTTGTCCAACTGGCCGACGACGGTGATGTTGCCAAGCTGGGTGACGTTGGTTGAACTGCCCGACGCGTCGGCGCTCGCCGCCGTCACATCGTTCGTCTGAGCCAGCGCCGTCCCGCCACAGGAAAGCGCCACCGACGAAATCACTGACAAATACAATCTGCGATTACGATCCATTTTCTTTTTTCCTCTAAATTTTCTCATAACATTCAATGGGTTAAAGTTTTCAAACACACTTCCGCGAATTTTTCAGGGTTCGCACTTTGAGAAACACCCCGCGGTGCTCACAAAGATTTGGCTGCTGGAAACAACTTTCAGACGTAGCGAACAGCGCTCTGTCCGAAACCTACGAATTAAGAAATGGTTTGAAGGGCAGGCGGGCCACGGCCAAGCGGAAGATTTTTATCGGCTGGAACGAAAATGGAAAATTCCGTGCACCGGGCAATTTCAATCCAAGTCACCGGCACAACCGCCGGAGCAGCGCAGGGTGCGGCTTCAATCTTCCCATGGGCGATGGCGACGATGGCGCAATCGTCATCGTCTTTGGGAATTGTTCCGCCGTGCAGCCACGCGTGCAGCGGCGTGCAGATTTCCGCCGTCGCCATGAACAGCCACAGTGCAAGAGACAGAACACCCGCCGCGAGGAAGATTCGTTCGCGCGTGCGGCGGTTGAATTGGCACTTTCCGTATCGCAAATCGTTTGCAGTAATAGCAAGCCACATGCCAGCAGCAAGCCTTATTTTTAGCATCAGCACCTCATTTTCCGGGGCGCATCCGGCGTTTGGTAAAAGTTAAAGCAGTCATTTCCCATGCCCGGCGTCAAATTAATTGCGGTCTTCCAGTTCGGCGATTGTGTCGCCGTGGCAGCCGGCACCGGCTCGTTGTCGGCTTCGAAATGCTTGATGAGCACGGCCACGGACAATCCCACGAGCAGGGCGACCGACAGCTTGAAGCGGTCGTGGGAATGAAATTGCAATTCCGGCAGGAGGTCGGCGCTGGCGATGCAAAGAAATGTTCCCGTGCAGAACGCCAGCGCGCAGCCGAGCAGCACGCCGTTGGAATCGGCGAACTGGCTTGCCCCAAAATAAAATAAAATTGCGCCCGCCGGACTCACCAGCGAAAACAGCGCATTCAGCAAATGGCGCGAAAACCGCGAACTGCCGCTGGCCGTCATCAATGTCGAAATCGCCAGCGCGTCGAACGGCTTGTGGAGAATCACCACCATGGCGACGCCAATTCCCGCCAGTTTCGTGTGACCTTGCGCGCCCGCCACAACGGAAGCCGCCAGTGCCAGACCGTCGAACAGCGAATGGAGGGACAATCCGAGCGCGGTGCCGACCCAGGAAAGCTGTTGCGCCGATTTATCGGCGAGTGTGTGCGCGTGATGCGCATGGTCGTGAACGTGGCCGTGCTCATGCGCGTCACAATCTTCGGGATCGCCTTCGGGCGAGTCGTGGTGGTGAAAATGAAAAAAGCGCTGTAGAAAAAACATCGCCAGAAAACCGCCGAGAACCCACGTTGCCGTCCGGTCAACCGAATGCAACTGCTCCGCCGCGTCCGGCAAAAAGTGGAGCAGCGCGATGCCGAGCATGAGGCCGGCCACGAAGCTGGTCGCCAGTTGCAGGCGCGTGTGCGTGGGGTGGATGACCAGCAGCAGCCAGCCGCCCGCGAGCGACGCGAGCAAAACCAGCACGCAATAAATCGTCAGCAGCCAGGCAGGTGTCAGGAGAGTCATAAGTTTAATTGCAAATCATTTGCAATGTAGCAAAAGGGCCGGTTGCCGCAAGTTTTATTTTGAATTGAAGTTGGTGGGGGTGCCGCGCTGCGGCGTCCGGACAGCGCAGTGCGCTGTCCCTATCTTCCGCAGCACTGCTTGTATTTCTTGCCACTGCCGCAGGGGCAGGGATCGTTGCGACCGACCTTCGGGCCGGTGCGGACGGGCTTGCCCTTGGCTTCCTGCGCGGCGGCGGCTTCGCTGACGACATCGCTGGCCTTGGGTTGAGCGCCGCCGGTGCTGGCGGTCGCCGTGCCTCCGCCAAACGCGCTCGCAGTTTGGTGCAATGTCTGTTGCGGCACGTTCCGCAGGAAATTTTCAAACGCGAGCATGGACGACGCGCTGCGGAAGATGTTGTTGCAGATTTGCGTCTTCACGTTGACCATCAGCTCGTCGAACATTTTGAACGCCTCGGCCTTGTATTCCACCAGCGGGTCGCGCTGGCCGTAACCGCGCAGGCCGATGCTGTAGCGCAGGCTGTCCATTTCGTAAAGATGCTCCTGCCAGAGCCGGTCAATCGCGCTCAAAATGGTGAACCGCTCGACTTCCTTCAATGCGTCGGGATTTTCAAAGCTGATTTTGATGTCGTAAGCGTTGCGGACTTTTTCGGAAATGAAATTGACGACGGCGAACTGTGCCGGGCTTAAACCGTCGAACAGCGAGCCGGCTACGGGTGTTTCCTTGCCGGACTCGGCGGCTTTGAGAATTTCTGCCTCCGGCATGCCGAGTGGGAAATTCAAATTCACCCAGTCGGCGAGCTGACGCATCTTCCATTCGCCGTGCTCGGTGTCCGTGTTCGTAAATTCCAGCACCTTCTCAACGACGACTTCTTCCATGATGTCCATGAGCCGGTCGCGCACATCCTCGCCGTTGATGATTTCGTTGCGGAAATCATAAACGACGCCGCGATGCTTGTTCATCACGTCGTCGTATTCGAGCGTGCGTTTGCGCTGCTGGAAATTGTGCTGCTCGACCTTCTTTTGCGCGCTCTGGATGGAACGGTTCAGCCACGGATGCTTTA
>Ga0181534_10000346_pt1 | contig 33520 bp, 29 predicted proteins | sample PEATcosm2014_Bin_37_FD_119758 | JGI IMG/M metagenome (GOLD analysis project Ga0181534, IMG submission 119758) | Peatland microbial communities from MTU Mesocosm Facility, Houghton, MI, USA - PEATcosm2014_Bin17_10_metaG | ecosystem: Environmental > Terrestrial > Soil > Wetlands > Peat | place...
AGTCCTGTACGCACACTTGGAAACCGGCTCTGTTTGACCTGCGGGTATACATAGGATAACGGCCTGAGTATGAATTTCAACTAAAAATTACATATTTATGTTGCCAGTTGTGCGCGAGGTATGAGTGTGGATTGGGCGCTCGAATGCGCTAAGAGCGAAACCAGAGTTCCTGTGTCCTGTAGGGTTTTCGCTAGGTTGCCGTTTCCAGATGGCCGCGCCAACTTGACGGATGTGCCTTCGCGATATGCATCTCCGGTTTCGCTCAATCGGCGAGTTCTGCAACGTGCTTTCTGCGCAGGGCGTACCAGGCCACTCCCGCCGCAATATAGCCGAGGTAAATATATGGGATGTGCGTATGGATTGCATCACTGGCTGAGTTCAGGTCGAAGACCGCAATCAGAATCATCACGATGACAGTGATTCCGCTGAGCGCCGCAACAAGGTGCGAGTGCTGGCCAAGAGCGCGGCGCGCAAAGGGCAGAGCGACGGCCACAAGCGCGTACACGGTGAGGAATCCAAAGACCGAGAGCGAGCCGAGCCAGTCGTACATATCGGAGCCGGTCGCGCCGCGGGCGGCGAGAAATGTGGGGGCTACAAAAATCACACCGGTTGAGAGAGCGATGGCCATTCCTGGAGTTCCATGACCGGTATTGGTGCGGCTCAACGCGGTAGGCAACAATCCACCGCGCGCCATGCGCAGCAGCACGCGCGCGGCGGCAGTTGTGCAGGCCAGTACGCAGGCGACCATGCTGACTAGCGCTCCGAAATCGATGGCCACGCCCAGCGCGGAGACGCCGCCCTTGTTGGCAAGCAGATGCAACGGGCTGGTCGAGTCGCTTAGCTTGCCCGATTCGCCGCGAAAACCCAGAACCTCAGAGTACGAGCAAAGCATGAAGAAGAAACCAGCGAGAATCGCGCATTGCAGCACAGCTCGGGGAATGGTTTTGAGCGGCTCGCGCGCCTCCGCGCCCATTGATGCAGCGCTCTCAAAGCCGACAAAGCTGAACATGGCCAGCACCAGCGCCGGACCCAGTGCGGAAAGAGAAGCGCCTTTGAGATGAAATTGGTCAAGATCGAACTGAAAACCAAATCGGAAGATAAGAATCGACAGCACCAGCATAATCAGACTGACTGAAATCACTTCGATCCACAGCATCAACTCGGCAGAGAGCTTTACATCGCGCCAGGCAACCCAGCCCGAAGCTGCCGCAACCAGCGCCAAGGTGACAAATGCGGGCGGGGTGATGCCGAAGAATTGCTGGCCAAGGACATTGACGTAGTAGAGCGCTCCACCGGCGACCGATGCGGCAGTCGCCAGATAGGCCAGCAACAGCGCCCAGGCGGCAATGACGCCGAAGACCGGCGGCAGCGTCTCAGCAGTGTAGGTATAGAGCGAACCGGGCGAGGCGGAGAGGCGCGCGAAGCGGCTGACGCAAAAGCCGACGAGTAGAGTGGCCGCGGTGGCTAGCAGATAAACAAACCATGTGGCGTTGCCGGCCAGCGCAAAGACCAGCGGAATTGTCAGAGAGGGCGAAGTCGAGGGCGCCATCGCGGAGACAGACTGCGCCAAAGTCTCCAATGGTCCCAGCACGCCGGCGTGCAGGCCGTAGTTTTTTGTCCCGTCTGATACCGGATACACTTCGCCCGATGAGCTGGTTGGCTGGCTCAATGATTCGCCTTTCGTATGCTTGTCTTAAAAATATACCGCAGGAGTCAGCCGCGTTACGCCCAATAGCTGCGGTCCAGCGTGCGGTACTGGATGGCTTCGGCCAGATGCGAAACCGTCAGGTGTTCTGCGCCTTCGAGGTCGGCGATGGTGCGGGCGACTTTCAGAATCCGGTCGTGGGCGCGCGCGGTCAGCCCCTGCTGTTGCATGGCGCGTTCGAGCAGCCGCTCGGCATCCGTGCCCAATTCGCAGTGGGCGCGAATCTGGCGGGTGGTCATCTGCGCATTGGCGTAAATTTTGTCGCCTGCTTTCTTGAAGCGCGTCTGCTGGCGCTCGCGTGCAGTCAGTACGCGGGCGCGGATCTCCGCCGAACCCTCGCTGGCCACGCCGCCGCGCAGCTCCTTGTATTGCACGGCCGGCACCTCGATATGAATATCGATGCGGTCAAGCAGCGGGCCGGAGATTTTGGCGATGTAGCGCTGAATCATCGGCGGCGTACACATGCACTCGCGGGATTTGTCGTTGAAGAAGCCGCAGGGGCAAGGGTTCATTGCCGCCGCCAGCATGAAGCGCGCGGGAAATGTAAGCGCCATCGATGCGCGGGCAATGGTGACGGTGTGATCTTCAAGCGGCTGGCGCATCACTTCGAGCACGTTGCGCGGAAACTCAGGCAGCTCGTCGAGAAAGAGCAAGCCGTTGTGGGCCAGTGAGACTTCGCCGGGACGGGGAATGATGCCTCCGCCGATCAGGCCGGCGTCGCTAATGGTGTGGTGCGGCGAACGGAAGGGCCGGTGCGCGACCAGACCGGCGGCGGCATCGAGCACTCCTGCGACGGAATGAATCTTGGTGGTCTCCAAAGCCTCTTCAAAGGTAAGCGGCGCAAGGATCGACGGCAGCCGCTTAGCCAACATTGTCTTGCCGGAGCCGGGGGGGCCAATCATCAGAATGTTGTGACTACCCGCTGCTGCCACCTCCAATGCGCGCTTGGCAGTCTGCTGGCCGCGCACATCGCGAAAATCGAGCGGGAAATGCTGAAGCTCACTGAGCAGCACCTCGGTTTTCACTCGATACGGCTCACGCTGAATTACTCCGACAACCTGGCTGTTGAGCAGTTCCAGCACATCGAGCAGAGACGAGACCGGATAGACGTTGACGCCTTCGACGACGGCAGCCTCGGCGGCATTGCCCGCAGGCAGAATCAGGTTGGGAATATTTTTTTCGCGCGCCAGAATTGCTATCGGCAACATGCCGGGAATAGGCCGTACGCTGCCATCGAGTCCCAGTTCGCCAACCAGCAGAAAGCGGCTCAGGTCGGTGGCTTGCAGCGCGCCATACGCGCCGAGAATGCCGACGGCGATGGGCAAATCGAAGCCCGAACCCTCTTTTTTCAGATCGGCGGGAGCAAGGTTGATGGTGATGTGCGTCGGAGGAATCAGGTAGCCGGAGTTCTTGATCGCCGCACGGACGCGGTCGCGGCTCTCGCGCACGGCGGCGTCAGGCAGGCCAACAGTGTGGAAGTGGTCCTGGTCCGAGACCACGCCGCTGTAATCCACCTCAACATCAATGAGGTTGGCGTCGATTCCGTAGACGGCAGCGCTGAGAGCTTTGAAAAGCATGATTTTTTGTTGCAGCGAGTGTAGCAGATGGAAGGGAACAGCGGACAGTGAACAGTGGGCAGTTAGTAGTGGACAGAGACCAAAGTCGAATTTTCAATGCAGTCGGCGGGAATGATCCATCAGGCCGCCGTCATTGCGCGACGTTTGAGCTGGCCGTCAGTAAATCGGCAGGCAGCTGATTGGCAATCAGCCGCGCTCCAGTCATACTTAAATGATCATTGTTGTAATACAAAACGCCCTTCCTGGGTGAATGAGCCTGGCAGAAATTCGCGTCGCAGAGAATCTCTTCGGGGATAACCCGTTCGAATCCGCCCGCGCTGTAAATCGAGTCCAGCAAATGGACCGCCTGTTGATTCTCCTCGCGGAAGGTTTGCCGCGAGATGCCGACTGTCTCCAGACTTGCGCCATGCTGATTCCGAATACCCAGAACCTCGGGCGGATTGAAGTCGAAGGTTGGAATTGGATAGACGAGGAGCACGCACTTGCCTGTGGAGTGCAGTCTGGTCACCGCATCCCGATACCCGCCTAGCATGAGATCGAATCTATCGTCTTTGTACGCCGAGAAATTCGCGGTTACGATCACTGTCTTGATATCTGCATCGGCGCTGAGCCGGTCCAGTGTCTCTTGATTATGTACTGGGCAGTGCGTGTACCCTTTTGGGGAATAGTTCAATGCAGGCGGGCAATGCGAGGCCGTAATCTCCATCGCTGACCGGTGCTGTTGCGCCAGTAGTTCGCCGATAACTGCCACCAGCTCCGCGCCGTGACTATCTCCCCATACCGCAACGTCCGGCGGCGAGGCCTGATCGCCGAAGATGCAATTCCGGCCATAAGGAATTGGTGCTCCGTCCTCCCCGTGGCAGTCTGCTCTTCGGTGGTTGAAGTCGGCGGTAGTTGAAAAAAGAGCCAGTGACGAGTTGGAGAAACGGTGCGGTACGCCTTTCGAATGGACAACCAACAGGCAAGGGATCGACGCTAGAGCAATCGCTGCCAGGCCGAAACGCAGAAACACCATCTTGTCATTTCGCCTGTCGAGGAAAGGCCGCTCGACAAAGATCAGCGAAAGCCAGGAAGCAAGAACTGCCATTCCGATGCAGGCGCTGATCGTCGGAATCCCGAGCGAGCTTCCAAAATAATGTCGAGCCAATACAAAGATGGGCCAATGCCAGAGATAGAGGGAGTAGGATACGTCTCCGAAAAAGGTGAAAGGCCGGGTGGAAAACAATCTCCCCACAATGGAGGCAGCGCCGTCTCCGATGCCAGCTCCGATGATCATCGCTGCACCTAGGCAGGGGAGCAAGGCTGCCGGTCCGGGAAATGGCGTTGTGTCATTGAAGACAGCCAGCGCGATGACGATCATGCTCAGGCCAACGAGAGACAGACCGTCGCGCAGTCGCTGGGGCACATCGGCGCGCAATCCGGGGCAGGCAATGATGGCGCCCAGAAGCAATTCAAATGCCCGAGGGGGCGCGAGGTAGAAGGTTGCGCTGGGATGGGCGTGAAGCATCGCGGCTGCGACGGCCAGCGATGCAATGGAAAGCAGAATCAGTGTGGGGCGCAGCCAGCGCGGCCGGTAGTGCAGGAAGAAAACCACCAAAAGAGGGAAGACGAAATAAAATTGCTCTTCAACCGCAAGGGACCAAGTATGCAGTAACGGCTTCAGGTTGGCCACGCCGTCGAAATAGTTTGTGTGTACCAGAAAAAAGAAATTGGATGAAAAGAAGATGGTGGCGAAGGCCGACTTCCCAAGCTCCAGAAAGTCGAGCGGCGGCAGCAGGAACCAGGATGCGGTCAGCACAAATGCCAGAACCGTATAGAGCGCGGGAAAGATGCGCCGAATCCTCCTCCGGTAGAACTGCGCGACTGAGAAACGTCCAGCAGCGGCATCGCGGAGAATGGTGTTGGTAATCACAAATCCCGAGATAACAAAGAAAACATCGACGCCGACGAATCCTCCCGGAAGCAGATGAGACCACGCGTGGTAGAGCACAACGGAGACGACTGCGATGCCGCGAAGCCCCTGGATGTCCTGCCGGATATGCGAACTCTTCACTGGTTCCTTCCAATATCTGTGGCGCAAAGCAGATTAATTCGATGCGCTGACGGCAAATGGGGTTTACTGCCAGGCTTTTCTCGAATTATATCGTTGGATAGAATTGCAGCGGGTTGCGCGGACTGTGACCTGCTGTTATTTTGGCTTGCGAAGAGAACTGTCTCGATATTGAGGACTGTTTCCGTTATGCTCATGGGCTTTGCGCTGAGCGCAGCGGTCGCTGACGCAAAAGCCGCTGACCGCGGCCCATCGACTCCCGAGGAGCGCAAGCAGGCGCTCGAATATATTCACGATTGGCAGGCAGATCCGCTTGACCCCCATGCCAAGGAGCAGTTTGATTGGGTGCTGAAGTGGTTTGCCGATGTGCCCGATCTTACCGTCCATGTTTGCATGGTCCTCGACAAGCTGCCCAAGGGCGATAAGAAGGACGGAGCGACAATCTTTGGCGGTGGATTCATGGGTCAGGCAGAATTTGTGCTTGAAAATCCCGGCCAGAAGGATGATCGACTTCCCGAGTTGATGGCAGGCGTAGAAGGCGCATTGCATGTGTACGAGCAGTTGCTCAAGACGAATCCGAAAGACCGCGAGGCTTATCTCGACGACCTGATTCAACGGCGCGATGCCGGAACGCTTGCGAGATTTGTGAAGGAGCGTGCCGCTGCGGGTTGCAAGAATTGATGCGCTCAAGAGCATCGTTTAGATCTGTTGCGTTGGCTGGCAAGACGAATCATGGTCCATCACCGAAAAGTTGTTGCCACTTTTTTCACAAGTTTTTCTTTTTTCTCTTGACACTGATCTTTGATGAATCTATACATTCATCAACTGCAATCCATATTGCAGCGTCAATGCAAAATCATTGAAAAGGGAGAATAGGCAAATGGCAACCAAGAAAGCCGCCAAAAAGGCGCCCGCGAAGAAGGCCGCAAAGAAGGCTGCAAAGAAGAAGTAGCGGTTGGTCCAACGTAACAGGCAACACACGAGGGGGACGCGCAAGCGTCCCCCTCGGTGTTTCTGGAAGGGACTAGACTATACCTGATGAGGCGGGGAGCGGTCCCCGGAGCAAGCGATGACAAGACGCCGTTGGATTGCGGAACACTGGGATGAGGCAACCGCCACAATTATTGGCGCGCAGGCCGAGCACATGGCGCGGGTGTTGCGCGCACAGCAGGGAATGGAAGCGGACGTGGTTGCCGGCGGCCACGTCTTTCACTCCGTTGTCGCCGCAGTTGCGCCCAGTGAGGTCCGCTTCAATCTGATCGCGGAGCTGGAGGCCGATCCCGCATTACCTGTCACGCTGGTAATGTCGATTTACAAGTTCGATCACATGGAGTGGGCGATTGAGAAGGCGACCGAACTGGGAGTCGCCGAAATTGTGCCGGTAATCGCGCGGCGCTCCGAGAAGCACCTTGCTCAGGCGGCGGCAAAGCGAGCGGATCGCTGGCGGCGCATTGCCCACGAAGCCGCGCAGCAGTCGCGACGTTCCGATGTGCCGTTGATTCACGATCCGGGTCCATTGGCGGAACGGGTACGTGCTGCATCCAATGCGGCGCGTTTTGTTCTGGCCGAGCAGGAGCGTACGACCACGCTACGCCATGCGCTGGAGGAGGCAGTGGTCGCGGCCGGAACGGAGATGCCGTTGCTCGAGCTTGCGTTGGGTCCAGAAGGCGGATGGGCTCCAGAGGAGGAGGCCCTGTTTGATGCCAATGGATGGCGGGCGGCCTCGCTCGGTCCACGGATTCTGCGCGCTGAGACAGCGGCGATAGCGGCATTGGCAGTGGTGGCTTCGTATCTGGAGTGAGAACGGTTCTACAGACGCGCGTAGCGCAACAGCAGCCCTGCCAATGCGGCTCCGAGCAGGTCGCCGAGGATGGGAATTGGTGCATAGCTCCAGTTTGAACTGCCTTTACCGGGAATTGGCAGCAGCCAATGAATCAGGCGTGGACCCAGGTCGCGCGCGGGGTTGATCGCATAGCCTGTTGTGCCGCCAAGCGAGAGTCCGATCCCCCAGACCAGCGCTGCCACCAGAGCAGGTCCCACGCCGGCAGCAGGCCCGCTTGCGGAGACGCCATGCGATCCGATAGCGGCCGCGACCAGCACAAGCACCGCTGTTCCTACTGCCTCGCTCAAAATATTAAAGACCGGATTGCGGATCGCAGCATTGGTGCAGAAGACGCAGAGTTTCGCAGCCGGGTCGGGAGTAAGCTTCCAGTGCGGCGCATAGTGTAGAGCCATCAGCGCCGCTCCGCTCATTGCTCCGAGCAGCTGCGCAGACCAAAGATAAACTATCTGCGAATAGTCTCCGCTGGTCACTGCAATGGCCAGCGTGATGGCCGGGTTCAGATTTGCGCCGGGACTGCCGAAGGCCTGCGCTACCAGCACTCCACATAGAACGGCCAGTGCCCAACCGGTGGCGATGACCAGCCAACCCGCATCGGCAGCATAGGACTTGCGCAGAGTTACGCCGGCATTGACACCGCCGCCTAAAAGCAAGAGAATCAGCGTGCCCAGAAACTCACCCAGCCAGATTGAATGCATCAAGACTTCCTCGAACAAGCATATGCGGGTCTAAAATTACCGCTCGATTTCTCTGCGAAGGATTAAAACCACGTCTGGCGTTTGTAGTCCAGGTAGGCAGCGCCGAATTTCTCCGTAAGCACCCGTTCTTCGTTGCGGCTTCGATAGATTTGCATTGGGATGAGAACGGCAAAGACAAGCAGCAGCCACGGCAGATTGACGCAGAGAATAATTCCAGCCATCACCAGACCGCCAAAGATGTAGATCGGATTGCGGATGCGGGAATAAATGCCGGTTGTTACCAGTATGCTTGCCTTGGCTTGCAGGCTGAAGGCCTTACCCAGTTGAATGCGGGCCACAATGAACAGGATGAAAGCCGGGACTGCAATGATCAGTCCGGCGATACGCGAAACAGTCCAGGCAAGCGGCAATAGATACACAGCAAGCACCGGCATGGAGAGAGCGATCAAGATTAGCGTTCCATAATTCAGCTTCAAAAAGACCTCCACGGTTGGGCTATGTCGAGCGATACGGTTGCATTTATGCCTACGGACTCCTGCTGAGGTTTATCCTAGCGCAAGCCGCGACTGAACTTGTGGAACTCAAGTATTCTCCAGTATGTGGCGTGCTTGCAACAAGGCGCCGCGCGCACGGCGAATGTCGCGTTACTGCCTTGCTTGCACTGGCTGCTCCACGCCTATCGCCGCATCCTTATACTTTGGCCAGTGGGTCAGCAGCTCATTTACGACGACGTGGCCCACGGTGTAGGCACTTTCGAGTGATGGAAGGTAAGCGCCGAATTTGCTCACGCGTTGCGCGGCAAGGCTCTCGGCGGCGCTCATGCCGCGCGGTTGTTGATCGAAGTTGCTTACCGTGCGCAGGACCAGAATTCTGCGGCTATCCACGCGACCGGCTTTGGCCAGATATTGCAACGATTGCAGCGTGCCGGTGTCTTCCATCGCCGTGGTGGCGAACTCACCCTTACCACCGGTGTAATACCGCATCCACTCCGCAGCCCAGGCGTCAAAGAGCTTGCCGTGCCAGTAGGTCGAAGACGAGACCTCATCGCCCATTGTGACAAACGGCGGCTTTTGCGCGGCCGCTCCGTCGAAGTTCGCGCGAATCTCTTTCAGGTGATCGGTGTCGGCGAGCGGCGTACTGCGGGTCAGATTATAGGCCCATTCGGCTAGGCGTTGGTTCATCTCAAATACCTGGCCGTCGAGCGGTGCGGCGGGGGCCTCAAAGGGGCGGGTTTTGCGCAGTGGCACGTAGCCGGTTGTCCAATCCGGCGGCACCTCGCGAGCATCGATCTCATAGGCCAGATCGCCATCTACGACCCAGCGCGCCCAGACAGCAGAACCGAGCGAGGTCCGCTCCGGGTTGGCTCCGGCGATGCCGGCGACAATCCAATAGGCATGGCTGAGGTCAAAGCGCGGATCGAGGCCAAGAGCCATGATCGCGGCGGCGGCGTTGGCCGTTCCCTGGCCAGTGAGGACGGCCATCTCGCCCTTTTCGTTCATGCGCGCTGCATGATAGGCGGGAAGGGAATAGACGCGGTCGAGATGGTCGCGCTCAACCCAGTACTGCAACTCGCCGGGCATGTCGCCGGTGTCCGCGCCGATCTCGAACATGGTGACAACGACAACCTTGACGGGGATGGGCTTTGGTTTGGCGGCGGCCGAGGAGGCGATTGCCGCCAATAGGATCAATGCAGGTGCAATTCGGAAGTAAATCATTGATTGCGATAGTAAACGAGACGGGCGGAGAACAGAGAGCCATTATCATTGAGAAATCAGTGAGGGATTCGCATGAGGATTTTGCATCGGTTTTTGTTTGCGAGTGTGATCGTCGTTTTTTGGGCGTGGACAGCGGCGGCCCAGCAGCCCGCATCTACAAAAGTCATCGGTTTCATGACCGATTTTGATGTGAAGGACGACGCGGTCGGCATCTGCAAGGCGGTGATGGTGGGCATTGCTCCAGACGTGCGGGTTATCGACATCACGCATCAGTCAGAGCCGTATAACATCGCGATGGGCGCACGCTTCCTGGCAGGTTCCGCTCCTTATTTCCCTAAGGACGCGGTCTTTGTCGTGGTGATTGATCCTACCGTTGGCTCCAAACGCAAGGCAATCATCGCCCGGTCGAAGGTGGGTCAGATTTTTGTGCTGCCGGACAACGGATTGCTCACGCTGGTTCAGGATCGTGATGGCATTGCGGAGGCGCACGAGATTACCAATCCGGCATGGATGATCGGCTCGGGGATCTCTTCGACCTTTCACGGGCGTGATATTTTTTCTCCGGCCGGGGCGCACGCGGCGCGCGGAGAAGATATTGCCCAGGCAGGGCCGGCGCTCGATGTCACGAAGCTGGTACGGCTTGATCTGCACAATGCCACCATCGATGCAGCAGGCCTACACGGCGAGGTGATCGGCACCGATGGGCCATTCGGGAACCTGGTGCTGAATGTTCCAGCCGAAACATTCCGGCAACTGGGGTATAAGCTCGGCGATGCGGTGCCGGTAACGCTCGGCGGGAAGAGTTATACATTTCCGTTCGTTAAAACTTTCAGCGATGTACCTGTGGGCAAGGAACTGTTCTATATCGATTCACGCGGCCGGCTCTCCATCGGCATCGACCAGAGAAATTTCTCAGAGACCTACAAGGTTGGCGAGGGCGCACAATTGACGATTCCCAAGAAATAACCGGCATAGCTGGAGGGATATAGCCGTAAGTCGGCAGCATCTGCACCGAGCTTTAGGGGTGCCGGTACACTTCGGTTTACAACATCTCTCGGCGCTCCGACGATATTCCTAATTGAACTCAGCAGTCAAAGACCTGCCCTTTACCGCAACGAAGAGCTTCCGTCGCACCCGGTCTCGTGGTCTGCTGAATCAGGAGCAGAACCGTGAGCCGGCCAACCGTGGAATTGGCGATGATCGTCCGCAATGGCGGCGCGGGGCTGGCCCGTTGCCTCAAGAGCGCCCTGCCGGCGGTGAATGGCATTGTGTTGGGGGACACAGGATCGACCGATGAGAGCATTCGCGTTGCAGGCGCATTCGGCGCGCGCGTTCTCGACGTTCCTTGGGAGAATGATTTTTCCAAGGCGCGTAATGTCGTACTCGCGGCCTGCACGGCGGATTGGGTGCTGAGCCTGGATGCCGATGAGATGCTCGATCCTTCGGGGGCGGCGCAGATTCCCACGCTGATTGCGCAGGAGAAGATCGACGCATGGGAGGTTTGGCGCTGGAATTATGTGCGCACCCTCAATAGCCGCAGCGGCGACCGGGCAGCTCAGCCGAATCCGCTGCTCCTGGTGGAGGCGCGCGCCTATCCGGCTTTTACGCGCGATCTGAATACACTGCTCTTCCGCCGCCATCCTGGCGTGTACTTTGAAAACCCTGTGCATGAAACGGTCTCCAAGCGGGTTCGCGCGCTGGGACTCACAGCCGCGGAGGCGCCGTTTGTTGTTCATCACTTCGGATTTGTGGAAGACTCCGAAACTGCGCGCAGGGCCAAGTGCGAACTCTATCAGCAACTGGGCTGGCTGAAACTGCGCGAGAATCCGCTTGACTATTGGGCAATGTATGAGCTGGGACTGGGAGAGCTGGAGCACCATCGCGACCCGGCTGCTGCGTTGGCCTTGTTTGCGCAAGCGCTTGTGCTCAAGCCGGAGCTTCCCGGCGCACGTATCTACGCTGGGATTTGCCTCACCCGAATGGGGCGATTGCCTGAGGCGTTGGAGCAACTGCGGCGCGCGGCGGGTATTGCGCCGGATTCCGTGCTGCTGGCCGAGTCCATGGGGGATGTCTATTTTCATGCCGGCGATGTAGCGCGGGCTCTGCAATGTTATGTGCAGGCCGCGCAGATTGCGACAGTTTCGGCATTGGTTGAATGCAAGCGTGGCGCGTGCCTGGTGAGCCTGGGCGAGACAGCCGCCGGACTTGCGCGCATCGAGGCAGCCGTGGCGCGCGAACCCGATGCCGGGGAGCTCTACGAGATATGGGCTGCGGCGGCTTTGCTGGCCGGGGAGACACGCCAGGCAGCGTGCATAGCTAGGCAGCGGCTGCTTTATGGCTCGCCACCAGCGGTTAGCTATATCGTTGCCGCTGGACTGGAAGCCCGTCAGGGTTGCTGGACTGAGGCGCTGGCAATCCTGCGGGATGGCTTGGAGCGCTATCCCGGCAATTCAGTGCTCGAAAAGGAATTGTGCGCGGCGCAAGAGAGAATCGGCGCTGGCACAGAACTGGAGTACTTACAGAGTTAATGCTGTTAACGGAAGGTTTCATACAGCTAACAGCAGAGCCGCCATTTGGTCCGAGTGTAGGCAACCTGAAAACCGGCCCGTTCGGCGTTGCGCTGCGATTCGCTGCCGGGCAGAGCGACCACCATTGCCAAGTCGCATCCAGCAGTGAAAGCGTATCGCATCCGCGCGGCAAGAAGAGCAGTCTGCAAGCCGCGCTTGCGCAGCTCCGGCACTGTTGCTGCTCCACCGAAGACCGCTATGCCTTCATGGATACACAGCACACCGGCAGCACCGGGTTGTCCGTCAACCTCAGCCAGAAAGCAGATAGTCTGCTCGCGGGCCGCAGTTATTACGCTCAGTTCCTGCATGATCTCGGCCAGCTCCGGGTAGTCATGCGACCAGCCGCGGGTGCTGATTTTGCTCCAGAGTCCGGCTTCCTCCCGCTCAATTCTGCGCACTGTGACACCGCTTGCTTTTGTGTCAGCGCTTCGTTCTGCATGCGACTCCAAGGCATCTGCGATTGGCTGGAAAAGAACGCTGCTCAGCTCGATTGGCCGATAGTTACGCCGGCAGAGGAGATCGAGAGCATCAGCGCCAACAAATGGGCTGACTTCATGCTGCACGGGCGACCCGCGGTCAAGGAAAAACCTTTCAATCTCATCCAGCACTGTCCCATTCAAATCTTGAAAGAGTCCCAAGCCGAAGGTCTGGGTGATCGGCGAGTTTGCGCCATCGAAGACCGTGAAGGCGCCGCCGCATTCCATCCACTCAGACTCGCTTTCCGGGAACAGCCTGCGGCGTGCTTCAGCAAACTGGGCGCAGGAGAAGCCTTCGGCGCGCTCCAGGCGCTGAGATAGTTTACGATCTGCGAATATCATAGGGGCAAGTATATCCACTCAGGTCGCATCGGCGATAATTGAGATAACGCTTCATATCCCCTGAAGGAGAATAGAAAAATGTCAGAACCGACGATTGCGCAAAAGAGTCCCTACCCGGTGGCAGTGGAAGCCGGCAAGAGCTATCACTGGTGCGCCTGTGGCCTGAGCGCCAACCAACCCTTCTGTGACGGTAGCCATCGCGGAACGGGCTTTACCCCGGTCAAGTACGAGGCTACGGAGTCAAAGACCGTTTATTTCTGCGGTTGCAAGCACACAGAGCATCCAGTGATGTGCGATGGTAGCCACAACAAACTATAGAAACAGCAATACCGGCGTTGCAAAAAGCTCTTCATACACAACAAAGCCATCCCAGCTGGGATGGCTTTGTTGTGCATAGACGCAAGGTGAATGTTACTGTGCTCCGTTACGCGCCTCAGCCTTCTCGGCCAACACTTTATGCGCGTTGTCTTCGAGGGCTTGCGCTTCTGGCAGATAGGTAAGCGCCTTCTGGATCATCGGATCCCAGTCGGCGACGGAGTGCAAGCCCTGCAACTGGCCGAACTGGATGGTGAAGATCTCTTTCTTTATGTTGGCTTTTAGCCAGTCGCTGATGCCGTTCAAATCGTCGTTGTTAAACGCGATGTTTTGGCTGGTCAGAAATTGCTTGAAATCCCCGAGAACGGCGTCATTGACCTGGAAGCTCTGATCCACGGTTCGGTTGGCCAGATAGTGCGCGGCGAAGTGCAGGAAGACCGATTTATAGAGCAGAGTGTCCTGGAAGCGGTTGCTCTTGGGACTCTCAATCTTTTCGTCGGGAGTGATGCCGCCACCACCGTAAACCGTGCGGCCCGCATCGGTGAATTTAACCTCGCGATTTGTGTTGTCGGCGGGTTGGGCGCCGGCGTGGTTGTAGTAGTAGTCGTAAAGCGAGACGCCGGAATAGTTGCGCTGGATCAGCCTTCCGCTCGGCGTGTAGTAGTGATAGGTGGTCAGGGCCAAGCCGGTGTCCTCGCTGAGGTTATAGACAGTCTGGACGAGTCCCTTGCCGAATGTGGTTTCGCCGACGATCAGGGCTCGGTCGTGATCCTGCAACGCGCCGCTGACAATCTCCGCCGCAGATGCCGTTCCGCGGTTAACCAGCACGACGATGGGGAAGGTCTTGCCGCCGTTGCCGTGCGTGGCGGTGTAGACCTGATCGGGGAAGGCGCGTCCGCGCTGGCTGACAATCCCTTGGCCCTTGGTGAGGAGATGATCGCAGACATCCACTGCTTGATTCAGCAGGCCGCCGGGGTTGCCGCGCAGATCAAGAACCAGGCCTTTCAAGTCGCCAAAGCCTTCGATAGCCTCGCTCATCTCGCGCCCGGTCGTCTCCTGGAACTGAGTGAGGTGAATATAGCCGATGCCAGGGCGAATCTCGTATTTCAGGTCCACCGAGGGGTGGGGAATCTCGGCGCGAATCAGATTAAATACCAGCGGAGCGGCCTGGCCGTCGCGGATGGTCGTGACCTGCACCGGAGTGCCTTTGGGCCCTTTGAGTTCCTTGGCGACTTCGTCCGAAGCCTGGCCTTCAGTGGACTTTCCATCGACAGCGGAGATAATGTCGCCGGGATGGATGCCGGCCTTGAAGGAGGGTGTGTCCTCGTAGGGAGCTACGACATAAACCTTCTTATCCTGCTGCTGGATGACCATGCCGACGCCGTAATAACGCCCGCGCTGGTCTTCGCGCATCTTGGCGTAGTCTTTGGGATCGTGGAAGCTGGAGTGGGGATCGAGGACCCGCAACATGCCGGGGATAGCGCCGTCGTAGATGGCAATGTCGGCCTTGTCGCCGGTGATCGGCTCGGCGTAGTTCTGCTCCACCAGCGCATAGACGCTGGTAAAGGATTTGAGGCTGTCGCGCAGTTGGCTCTCATCCTCGGAGGATTGCGCGCCGACCTTGCCTTGCATCATGCTGCCGGCGAATGCGCAGATGACGAGAAAGAGAACGGCGGTAAAGGAAGCTCTGCGAGCACGAGGGGTCATAAGCGGAAGGAACCTCCAGACAACGGCAGCGGCAGGCTTAGGGAGAGGCCTTGGCGGAGCGGTCTTGGGTGAAAGTATACCACCCAGTGATTTGACGGAGCGAAGGGCAGCGGGTTAGCGGGGCAGCGAGTCAGCCGGTTAGCTGGTTAGCAGGGTGGGCATTTAGGTGTACTGATTTAGGTCAAGTGAGAGCTTTTCCTGGCCGGGAGTGTCTGCATATAAATAGATAGATTTTGGAGAAAATGAGACGGATGAGTGAGTTTGGCGCGGGAATTTGGTGGCAGGAAGATTACAAAGCATTGATAAATTGACTCTTATCTCTGATTTTTGAGAAGCGAAAAAGCTCCGCACATAAGCGGAGTTTTTGATTGTGGAGGGATTTTGGGATGGGAAATGCTAATCAGGGAGCGATGCAGGCGGATCTGGACGAGGCGCTGCTGGGGTTTCGGGTGGCGCGGAAGGCGGCGGGGAAGGTCAAGGGCTGGGTCAAGAATGGCTGGTTGCGGGCGGTGCGGCTGGCTGCCGGTGTCAGGGTGGAGGAGGTGGCGCGGCGGCTGGAGGTGAGCCGGAGCGAGGTCTTCCGGCTGGAGAAGGCGGAGATGGAGGCACGGATCACGGTGAAGTCGCTGCGCCGGGCGGCGAATGCGCTGGGTTGTGAGCTGGTCTACGCGCTGGTTCCGAGGGAAGGAACGCTGAAGGGGTTAGCAGAAGAGGTGAAAAGAACCCGCGCGGCGGCGGAGCAGGAAGAAAAGGAGCAGAAGGCCGATGAGCCGGGAACGGTGTTGTTGCGGCGGGCGATTTTGAAGAAGTTCCGGCAGGCGCTGCGGAGGGAGGGGATGCGGACGAGGTGAAAAATGCAGGGACTGAGGGACTAGGGACTAGGGACTAGGGAATAGTTAGAACCATGTCTGGCGGGAGGTGGGGAGTCGTGCGATCCACCTTTGCGGCGAAAAGACCGCAAGGGTGGGGCACATGGCGGACGCGATGAAAATGCAGGGACCGAGGGACCAAGGGACTAGAGACTGAGGGGGCTTTCGTAGACTGTACTGCTGCGCCTTAGGATAAACAGCAATCGCCAGGATGGTGCAGCCGGCGACGGAGAGGTTCGTGGCTACATGGGCGTTTTCGAGGAGTAATCCTGAGGTTTGCGCGTAACCAGCGTACAATGAGTCATTTGGTGCTCTCTTGCAGCGCAGTAGTAAAGGGGCTTCTAGATAACCGGTGGTTCCAGCTCTTGTCTAAGAGTGCGGAATACTGCTGCGTTGTGGCCAATCCCGCGCTCTTGGTCAAGCAATTCGATGGGGCGAAGCAGTTGCAGATTGCCCGGGGTTGCAGCCTTCGGTGTCTAATTCAGTAGGTTCAACCAAGACGATCAATCGAACTGGCGACAGTCGTCGATGATCGTATGTTCATACGCGGGATTGCTCATCGGTGCGTCAGGAGAGTTCATGGTTAGATCTTGGTTAGTGTGTCTGGTTCTTTGTTCAGCTATTCCACAGTTGCCCTTCGCAGCGCAGGAAACTCCACAGGATACCAACGATCTGCAGGTTGAGCTACGCTCTGCGACAGGCTCCAACCGTTTTCAAATTGGCGAGCAAATCCCGCTCGAAGCAGTGTTCTCCAGCGGTGCAGCGAATCGCTATTTGGAACCGTGCAAATTGTTCGACGAGAGTCATTTTGGCTATCCTCGGTGCAGGTTTCGTAATGAGTGGTCGTTCTCCATACTTCCTAAGGATGGTTGGATCGATCTGACGAAGGAGTTTCCTGCTGGCCCTATGATGTGGAGCGGCCCGTCCTACGATGTTCCAAGCCATGATTTAGGGTCCGCACCGGCGAAGTTCTCCTACATGCTGACTAACACTTACCGCTTCGATGAGCCGGGAAAATACACAGTCCGACTATCGATGCAGGTAGGTTTGGATGATGATTCCACGCAGTGGAGGAGTCAACAGGCAGACTCTCCGCTACCTCACTTCGTCAGTATTACGCGCGAATTTACGTTGCAGATTGTGCCCGCCAGTTCAGAGTGGCAGAAAGAAATAATCCGCAAAGGCTATGAGGCGTTTACCTCGCCGATTCCGGCATACTCAAAGACACCTTCACCAGAGTTTTTGGAGCGCCAGAAAAATACCGAAGCTTTGTGCAATATGGCTACACCGGATGCCGTGCGCGTATTAGCCACGCTTCTATCAAAGAATGACAAACAAGAAGTGGAAGTTTGCCTGGAAGAATCCCCACGTCGCGTCGTAGTTCTAGAGGAAATGCTTCGCCTTCAAATGGATCCAGATACCGCAGTTACCCCCGGATTCTTGAAAGTGGTGTGTGAGCTTCAAAGCAAAGTCGAAGCCAAAGAGCATGGGAACTCCATCCTGATGATTCATGGAAAGGTTGAGGAACAAGAACGCGACACATTGTTCGCTGCCTTGCAGAAGAAGCGTGGTGAAGCGCAAATCACGTCGCTGGCGACCTTCCTTGGGAGTCCTCAGCAAGGGTTGGTGAGTCTTCCGAAGCCTCCTTATGTTATTGCTTACGACTTGCCGTTCCCGCCCGCGGTGGTCTCCTTCGTCGCGAAGAATTTTGGGGATCTTCCGATGAAGTCCAAGGAGATGCTTTTGGGCAGAAAGTGGAAACTCATTCGCTCTCCACTGATGCTACCTGCGGTTCGTCACGAAGCGGAGGTGGGCAACGGACAGGCTTTGGTGCGATGGTTTGAGCTCGACCCTACGGCGGCGACGGACTTTGCGCGCGGAGAGATAATCCGTCCGGCGCCTCGCTTTTCCTCTTTTTCGCTCCAGCTCTCTAATATTCTGCCGCCCGAACAGGAGCGGCAGCTTGCTTCAAACTTTGTTGCTCTGGCAAGGGAGCAGCATTCGTCTGATGAGAAAATTCAAGGTCTCGGAAACGCCGCCACACTTCTGCATCGCTACGCAACGCGAAATGTACTTCCTATAGTTCTTCCGGTGGTGAATGGCGGCCTCAATGAGTGGCCTTGCCAAGCTCAAATTGCTACGCTCGCTTATCTCCTTAAAGTCTCGCCGCAGAAAGACGCGCCGCAGTTGGAAAAAATTCTGGAGCAGGGCAAAGATGGTTCCTGCGGTCGTTGGTTCTTTACGGAAATGGGCTTTCTCCAGCCCAGCCCATTGGTAGAGGAAATTGCGGTCAATCAGATCGACAAAGGCGGCGATTTGGGCGTGAACGCCGCAACGTACATTCAAATTTATGGTTCGGCACGGATGAAACCTGTTGTCTGGAACCAGCTGAAGCGTTGGTATGAGAAGCCAGGAGCAGGTCACCGAAGCGAGTCCATCGTATGGGCGCTGCTTGACGCCTATGTGGGAGCGCAGTCGTGGACAATCACACCGGAGGAATCACGCGACCTGGAAACACTGATCGGCGCGGAAGATATGAAAACCCTGGAATGCAGGTTCGGCTGTGGTCGGCCTCTTACGTTCGTTGTCCCCGGCACATCGTCCACCTATTTCGTTGAGCGCGATGAGTACGATGCTGAATCGAATACTCCTGAGTTATTTGACTCCGTAACTCATCCGATGGAGTTTCACAACGCAGGTGAATCGGTGGTGTATACGGTCGACAGACAATACAAGTGTTCAGGGTTGAATGCGCTCAAGGAAAAGCTTCTCCAGTTTCCAACAGGCTCAACCTTCAATATCACCGCTAATTTCAGTCCACTTGACCACGATGAGAAGAACAAGATCGACTATTTTCTCCGGAATCACGGCTATAAGGTTAGCCATTCGACGGACTGAGGGTCCATCAAAGCTCGTTCCTGAAGATCAAGATGGTGGTAGCTCTTCGCCATATGCAACTATCTCCTGTTTCGGAAATGTTGCAGTTGCACCTTGAATCCGCCCACCCAGCTTTGTGTGGCTGGCGAGAGTGACCTATCAACCTTGTGCGCACCCACCTTAGCCGCGGCTGATCGAAACGCAGATCCTTCGCTTTGCTTAGGATGACAGCGTTGGGTTCGTGCTTTCTCAGGTCCCCGACTGCGAGGGACCTGGGGCAGCCAGTTCCGTGTGGCAGGTGAGAGTGGTCCATCAGCATCGTGCTATCCCACCCTATCGACAAAAACAAATACATCGCGAGGGTGGGGCACCCAGTTTTCTGCTTCAGATGCAGTACGTTTACTGTGGCCGTACTGCACTCGCGCGTCGATTCTATCTCCTGAAGCTTTGATAGCCGAGTTGGAAGGGGTTTGCGCCTTGCGCGGCGAGGAGATACCAGCCGGTTGCGCCGATATGGAGGTCGGGGAAATAGGAGAAGCCGAATCCCGTATCCATGGGGCTGGTGGCGGCGACCAAGCCGTTGCCGGCGGTGATGGCCTTGCCATTGACGGTCTGCGCGATGCCTAGCTCGGCCTGCGCCAACTGGCAGTTGGTGGCGAAATTGAGCGCGGCTTCGAGATCCTTGCGGTCTGCATCGTAGTTGCCGCCTCCGGCTATGGCTCGTGCGGTGAGGGCGGCGATGGTGTGCGAAGTTCCTTCGAGCCAGACGGCATCGGGGTCGTTGGATGCGGTGGTGAGACTGGCTGTATCGTAGGCCATGCCGGTGAACTTCTGGGTTCCGGTGAGGCTGGAATCGGTTGCCGATGGGGTGTCGGTGTTTTGCAGGTTGGCGAGCGCCCAGTCGATGGTGTGCTTGTATTTGTTGTCGAGCAGGGCAAGGTAGGACCAGGTCTGGACATCCTCGGGAATGGGCGAGGGATTGACCGTGATCTGATCGCCGAGGGTGCCGGTGTAGAAATATCCGCCCGCCTCGTTGTACATGGCGACGACAAACTCGAAGGCATGAGCGGCAAGGCTCTTCCACGATGAGCCGTTGGCGGCATTGCCGTTGCGGGTAAGTTCGTGGAGAATGGTGAAGAAAGCATAGGTGTCGATGTTATGTTCGGTGGATTTTCCGTTAGTGGACGGCACGGATTGATTGAACTGGTTGATATTTGTGCCGAAGGAGTAACCGCCGGGGCCGAGCGTGTTGTAGGTGTTGGTGACGATCCAGTTGGCGACGGATAACGCGGCGGTCAGATATTTTTCCTGGCCGGTCCGCCGGTAGAGTTGGGCGAGAGCCATGCCGGCCCAGGCTTGGTCTCCCACGGCGCTGGTGTAGAAGTAAAACGGGTTGGCCGCCGGAGTGATGAACTCGCCGCCGCTCGTTGCCACATTGACAAAATAACCCTGCGCGAAGCGGCCATCGTTGAAGGGAAAATTGTTGGCCTGTGCGTAGATAAGCCCGTCGCCGAGGATCGAGGCTCGCGAGATGTTGTCTGCGCCGCCGCGCGCCAGATAGGCATGGATGGCGACGGCATTGTCGTAAGTGAAGCCGGTTGACAGCAGGCCGATCTGGTCGGAGTAGCTTTGGATGAGCCGCACCGTGCTTCCGGTGGCGTAGGCATCCATCATGAAGTCCTGAAACTGGAAGGCCTTTTCTATGGAAGCGATGCGGTCTTTGGCGTCGTGCGGGCTGTTGCCGGCGCTGAAAGGGGACTGCGCATCTGCTGCTTTGGGGAGGGTTAGGGGGGAGATGCCCGCGATGGCTGCTGCTCCGAGTCCATATCCGATGAGTTCTCTGCGTGAAATATGCCTCATGTGCTTGACGCCTCTCTGCCGCCGGCGTTCAGGATGGAAAATCCCTTAGCCGGATGGGCGACGAGAGCATATACCCTGGATTGTTCGACTCGCAAGGGTTCTGGGGTGGGCAAGCTATACGGTTTAGTTTTTCATAAAGGTGGAGCGTTCGTTGGAAATCTATTTGCGCAATTCGATGGCGAATATCTTGCCGTCAACCGTCTTATCGGACGACTCGGCATATTGGACGCGAGCCTTGAACCCTCCGAAGTCCGTGCAGGGGTTCATCGAGTTCTTGGGCGTGAACCCCAATGCGGTGAGATCGATCTTCGAGAAATCATTGTTATAGAAATTGTATGTCTTGCCCGCTGACTCAATTTTCATTTCTAGAACCCTCGGATACCCGCATGTAACACCCTGAATCACGCCGAGTATAGAGTGTTTCGGACCGTTTGCTTCGGCTGGATGTTTAGGAGCCTCCGCCACTGGCACAATATCAACCACGGTTGACGCGTTCGCCTGGGCTTGCCGCGATGTGTACTCGCGCTGTTGCTGTTCAATTTGGGCACGGCTCTGCTGTGCTTGCTGTATTTGGCCGATCTGGCTTTGCGCTTGTGAAACCTGCTGTGGATTACGGGCCAGCCTAACTGCGGCTTCAGCTACAGCGATGGCGTCGTTATAGTTGCCCATTTCCGCAAGCACGCTGGCAGCGTTCAAGCGAAAGTAATAGTTGCCCGGATCGAGCTTGACCGCGGTCCTGATCAGCGACAATGCCTCGTCCATGTTTTCGTGGCGCATGCCGAGGTAAGAGGCAAGACGCTCATCCGCGGGGGCGAAGCGTGGATTACTCTGAATGGCCGCTCGAAGACAGGACTCGATCGCATTATCGTCAATGTGGCCGGACTCCATGGAGATCGAAGCATAGTAGTAGTTGGCGAGGTAACTCTTGGGGTCGAGCTTAGCTGCCTCTCCGTACCAAGTGCGAGCCGCGTCAAGATTGCCTGAGTGTTGCTCGATCTCTCCCATTGTCTCGCGAGCGGACACATTGTTGGGGTCGGCTTTGAGAATGGATGCGATCAGGTCGCGCGCCTCTTTTTCACGCTGTACGTTGGCCAAGATCGCGGCGCGCGCTGCATCTGCATCGGTCGGCGTCAGAGGGCGGGCAGTGTAAGAGGATTCGTCTATGGGGGCGGCGGCGCTGTTCAGAACGAACTGCTTGTAATCGCCCCTCTGGATATAGAACTCAAGGTCTGATTGGAATCGCTTCAAGTCGCCGAAGACCTTTTCCGCAGCGGTAACCGGATCTTCATGATGGCTCACGAGTTGGAAATAGTCTTGAATCTTATGGGTCCCTTTTTCGCGGTCGGTGATTTGAAGATAGTGCGTGAGCGCCCACGATTCGGCGTAAAAGACAGATCCCTTTTCTTCCTCATGATAGTAAGGGGAACTAGCATCCACCTTGAACAGGATAGGCAGCGGAATCAGCCGTTGCTGGCGCAAATAGAGAATGTTATTGACATCCGGTTGCCCGACGAGCACGTCCTTGTTGCGGATTTGAGTGTTCTGAAAGAACTCCGCTATGCCCTCGTTCAGCCAGAGGGGCATCCACTCTGCCGCGCTACTGAACTGCAGATGCGTGTATTCATGGTAGACAGTGGCAAACGGGTGCTGCTCTTCTTCGGCATCGAGCCGGAGAAGGACGTAGTTATGGTCTTGCGTACGCAGGAAGTAGCCGGCCAAGTTCAACTGTCCCTTTGCCAAATAAGCAGCCGGCTCGAGTGTCTGAAACGTCTTGCTATTCTTCGCACCCAGAACCAGGATCGGTTCGGACGGATCCACATTCACTTTGGGGAAGAGGGTTTGGAAGACCCAACGCATGCGCTCAAGCTGGTCGAGGATGTGGCGTGCCTGCTTCTCGTTTGCATCGGAAACTACAGTGAAATGGGGGCTGCGGACCTCGACCCATTGAGGAGCACCGGCACGGGCCGTGCCAGCCAGCAGAGCCATAAGAAGCAATACGACAGAAGTTTTATTCATCGGCGTTGCTTAGTCTATCAAAAAAGTTCAATCTGCAATTGAGTTTTTCTGCGGGTGCAAACTATCGGACGTGTAGTCTCTCGACTGTCGGCGACTGTTCCCCGACGCAGGCTGGCTCACGCCACTTCCCATTTGCCAGTCAGGCCCTTCTGCCGCTGACATTCGGGGATAAAAATCCTTCTGTCAATTGGGCGACGAAAGCAAATACCCTGGATAGTTCGACTCGCAAGGACTCTTGCGGCGGGGCGGTGGTGCGGTTGCGGGGCGTCCTTGAGTCTACCCGTAGGCCCGGACAGACTCAGTTCGGATCTCTAATCCTCAATCCAGCTCATAGCACCTTCACCATGTGGACGATGGGAAGTGTTTCGCCGTTTGGCAGGGGGATAGACACATTCTCTCGCGGGAGATACCCCTTCAGGGAATAGAGAGGCACGCCAGTCAGGGTCGATCCCATCTCCAAGGTGCGGAATCCAGCCCGCTGCGCCGCCTCTTCGCAATGCTTCAAGATCAAAGTCCCCAAGCCTCTCCTCGCCCATTCTGGATGCACAAAGATGGCCCGGATTTTTGCCGCATCGGTTGCCGGGTTGAGCAATTCGGGTTCGCGGCCGGGGCCGCCATCTGCGCCGAAGAGGGTTTTGCGTTTAGACCATCCGCCGCAGCCTGCCAGGCGCGTCCTGTCGAAGGATTCGGCGATAAAATACGTGCGATCTGCGATGAGCTGCGTATCGACGCCGAGGACGGTGCCCAGCGCGCCTTCGATCTGCGCGGGCGTGTAGTCGTTTGCCTGCAGGCCGCGGACTGAAGCTTCAACCAACGTGTGCAGGTCGCGGATGTCGGCTTCCGTGGCGAGGCGGAGAGTGAATTTCGACTCTGGTGTCGGGCGTGTTGATTTCATTCCTCATGAAGAGAGCGGAACCACGATTACCAATCGGGGGTACGCGTCTTTCCTTCCTTATTATTGTGCTCCTCGAAAGTCGCGGGACAAGTTAACCTGGGCTGATCTCCTGCCGGTATCTTCCGCAGCACAGTAATAGGGATCGAGCCGTCCTGCCGGGGAGCGACCTTCCAGGAAAGTTCATCGCCCCTCAGCGTATACGGACGTACCGCGGTGGTGTCATCTCGATTCGGCACGGAGGAGCGATCGGTTTGGAAGGTGATCGTATGCTTGACTGGATCGACGCTGTAGCGACCGAAGCTCACGCTCATGCTGAGCGACGCATCCCGGTACTCTTCGAGAGTCCCCTTGAACTTGTCACCCGAGGCGAACTTTAGCCGGTCCGCGCGATAGATCTGCACCGAGTAGTAGCCCTCTGGAGTGAAGATCACCAACCTGTGCGGGTTCGAGCCATAGTCAGGTACGCGCGTACCGTCCGGGAGAAGCTTATCGGCCGCAGTGAGAGCCCAGGCGCCCACAATCGAGTCCGGCTGCGCAGCTACCGTCAGAGCGCCTGACCACAGGATTATGAGAACCAAAAGATGTTTGTACTTCATGCGTAGTCCTCTTGCCGGGTTTCTTCTATTGCATTGGGATAGCGCCAAAAAGTCATTCGGAGTGGAGCGTCTTGATTGGATCGAGACGCATGGCGCGCAGCGCCGGAATATAGCTGGCGGCGAGCGCGACACCTGTCAACACAGTCGTCACGCCTGCGAAGGTGGGCAGATCGGTAGACGACACGCCGTAGAGCAGCCCGGCCATGAGGTGAGCGACGATGAGCGCGCCGGCCACACCCAGCCCTGCGCCAGCGGCGGCCAAACCGAGTCCGCGACGCAGAACCATCTTGAGGATATTGCCTCTTTGCGCTCCGAGCGCTAGACGAATGGCGATCTCACGTCTTTGTTCATTCACAAGATAGGAAATAGTTCCGTAGATTCCAAGCCCGGCCAACAGCAAGGCCGTGATAGCAAAAAAAGCCACCATTTCCATGGAGAATCGCCTCACGGAAAGCGAGTCGGCAAGCACGTCCTCCAGTGTCTCCGCATGGAATACGGGAAGTTCCGCATCGATGGACTGGACCTGCTGGCGCATTTGCGCGGAGATTGCGCTGGGATCGAGTTGTCCGCGAAGAAAGATGGCCAGGCTTTTGGCGGGGTGCTGGTAGACGCTGCGGTAGATCTGTGGAATTGCCGCATCCGTCAACGATTCCGTGCGGGCATCCGCAATCACCCCGACGATCGTGGTCCAGGCCGGTTGGGCAGAGCTCAACGGCTCGCGGGAAGCCAAACGCAAACGGACGCGTTTGCCCAGCGGGTCCTCGCCCTTCCCGTCTTTGCCGGGCCAGTACATGCGAGCCGCGGCCTGATTGATGACCGCAACCTGGGGAGTGTCCTCGATGTCCCGGTCGCTGAAAAGTCGTCCGCGCAGGAGCGGCACGCCCAACAGGTGGAAGTATTCGGGCGAGACGATGGGACTATCGATCACCGGAGCCTGATTGTCCATCGTCTCGATGCCTTCGCGGATCAATGGCAGCGGGTTGAGAGCGCCGTTGCTGTGGCCCAGGGGAAGAGCGGCTGTGTCGCCGATGGCGGCTTCTTCTACACCCGGCAGGGTTCGGCTGCGGCGAAGAATCTCGCGCAGCAAGACCGATTCCTGGGTGGCGGTTCTGTAGATATCCGCACTGGGATCGTTTGGCCCCGGCAGCCAGGTTTGAACGGCCATGACGCGGTCAGGATTGAAGCCGGGCTGCACCTTGAACAAGTCCCAAAAACTGCGCAGCAGAAGGCTGGCGGCGACCATCAGCACAAGGGAGAGCGCCAATTCACTGATGACCAGTATCTGGCGGGCGCGCGAGCGTTCCTGAGAGCTGCTGGAGCCGCGTCCTTCCTGCCTGAGCGCGCCGATCAAATCGAAGCGGCTCATGAGCCACGCGGGAGCAAGCCCAAAGACGGTTCCGGCTGCGACAGAGACGACGAGAGCGAAGACCAATACGCCCCAGTTGATCGATATGTCGTTCAGGTGCGGGAGGGCCTCCGGAACCAACTGCAACAGGAAATTCCTTGTGAAGAAAAGAATTGTAAAACCTGCGATTCCGCCAAGCAGGAAGAGCAGCAGACTCTCGGCGAGGAACTGGCGGATGAGGCGCGTTCTCTGCGCTCCCAGAGCCTGACGTACCGCGATCTCGCGACCTCGCCCACTGGCGCGGGCAAGCAGGAGATTGGCAACGTTGACACAACTGATCAGCAGGACCAGCCCTACCGCGCCGAAGAGCAGAATGAGAGATTGGCGCACGCTTCCAATCACGGTTTCACTGAGCGGGAGCAGGCGCACGGTCCATGCGGTCTGAGGCGGGTAATCTCCCGGATATTGCTTTTTCAGCGACGCAACCAGCGCATCGAGGCGTCCCTGCGCGGCTGCTATCGAGAGACCTGGTTCGAGCCGCGCAACTGCTCGACTCTGCAGACGCGAACCACGTAGCGGGGGCGGAAACGGCGGGCCGGCCATGCCGGCCGCCAACCATACTTCCGTATTCCGCTCCTCGCTGGTTGAGCCCAGATCGCGAAAACCGCGCGGCATGACGCCCACGACGTGATACAAGTCGTTGTCCAGGCGCAGCGCTTTGCCGACAATCTGCGGGTCGGCTCCGAACTCCCTTCTCCAGAGTCCATCGCTGATCACGGCCTCCAGATTGAAGCCGGGAGTGGCATCGTGAGGATCGAATGTGCGGCCCAACTGCGCGTCTACACCGAAGACAGTGAAAAAATTTGGCGTAACATGCTTGTAGCTGAGACGCTCGGGCTGTGCGCTACCAGTGAGGTTCACGTCTGCGCCGGTGCCGGAAACCGACACGGACCGGAATATCCCGGAACTCTGGAAGTCTCTCCACTCAGGGACTGAGATGCCAACGTCTTGCGCGCCTACACCGGGAAGGTCGCCTTCAATGAGTACCAACTCTGTGGGATTCGGATACGGCAAAGGGTGCAGCAACGTGGCGTCAATCACGCTATAGATCGCAGTGGTGGCTCCGATGCCCAGCGCCATCGTGGCGATCGCAACAAACGCAAACCCAGGAGATCTCAGAAGCATGCGAACCGCGTAGCGCAGGTCGAAGAGCAGATTCTCGATGACGGGAAGGCTTTGCTCGGCGCAATGGTGCTCTCGGATCGCCTGAGCCGCGCCAAGCTTGAGCGCGGCCTGCCGCCGCGCCTCGGTGGGGGCCATACCTGCGCTCAGATTCTCTTCAATCTGCAATGCAAGATGTTCGGCGATTTCATCCTGCAAGCGTTGGTCGGCACTCCGCCGAGTTACGAAATTCAACAGTCGGACGAAGAAGCGTCGCAGGGATTTCACGTTAAATCCTCCGCCTTGATATTGAAAAAGCGCGCGATGATCGCCGCGGTCTGCTCCCATTCACGGGTCTCTGCCAGCAATTGTCTGCGGCCAGCCCCGGTAAGCCGATAGAAGCGCGCGCGGCGGTTGTTTTCCGATGCGCCCCACTCGGAGGCAATCGAGCCTTCATGCTCCAGCTTGAGCAGCAGGGGATAGAGAGTGCCCTGATTTACTGCCAGCAGGTCTCCGCTGATCTGCTCGATGCGCCGGGCAATACCGTAGCCATGCTGCGGCCCCAGGACATCGAGTGTCTTGAGGACCATCAGCGCGAGTGTTCCTTGTAATACGTCCGGCTTTTCCTTCATCGGGAGTTTTACCTTTAGGTTTCCTACAGGAATAATGACATGGCTTCTCTTGGAAAGCAACAGGAAGTTTTTGAACTTTCTTTTGACAGCAAATCCAGAAGAGCTGCCGGCAAATCGCCGGGACACTATTCAATGAAGACGGCGCAGTTTGATTCCCAATGAAAAGCCGGCTTCTCGAATGCGGTAAATGACAGAAAAAATGAAACTGTACGATTACCGAGGGCGGCTTGAAAATCCAGCCCGGTTCGGGTGCGGGAGCCGGAAGCTAGGCGGCGCGTAGGGCGGGTTCTGTGTATTGCCTGTTGCCGCCGCCAGATCCTGTTGTTCTGCCCTGTTGTCGCTTTGCTGCTGCCCAGGCATTTACAATAGCGTCTATGCATCAGGGGCTGTATTTTTGGCTGCCTGAGGCGTCCTTACCTATGACCCTGAGAACACTTCGCACTCCCGCGGCCTTCGTGCTTGGCACACTGCTGCTTGCCACCTCCGCATTGGCACAGGCACGCGCAACCGCGCCGGAAAGCCCCTTTGGGGGCCAGACGGTGGAGGAGATCATCGCCCGCGTCAACGACCAGGTGATCTCCAAATCTGATTATGACCGCGCGCAGAAGGAGCTGGACGCCGCGGCTCGTGAGCACAATGCCTCGATGCAGGAGATTTCTGCCGCGCACAAGGACCTGCTGCGCAACCTGATCGACCAGCAGCTTTGGCTCAGCAAGGGCAAGGAACTGGGCATTACCGGCGAGACCGAGCTGATCAAGCAGTTGGACGAGATTCGCAAGAAGTACAACCTGGAGACGATGGAAGACCTGGAGAAAGCGGCCAAGGAGCAGGGGGTCAGCTTTGAGGACTTCAAGGCCAATATCCGCAACGGGATCGTTACCCAGCAAGTGATGCGCGACCAGGTAGGACGCAGGGTGCAGGCCACTCCGGGCGAGGTGGAGCGGTATTACGAGCAACACAAGCAGGAATACTCCCGCCAGGAAAGCGTGCGCCTGAGCGAGATTCTGGTGGCGGTGAGCGGCGACGATGCCGACAAGCTGACCGCAGCCAAGGCCAAGGCCGACGATCTGGAGGCCAAGCTGCACGCAGGCGGGGACTTTGCGCAACTGGCGCGCAACTTCAGCGAGGGGCCGACGGCGGCCGAGGGCGGCGAACTGGGACAGTTCCAGCGCGGCGCACTGGCCAAGGTGCTGGAAGACCAGACCTTCGCGCTGAAGAGCGGCGAGTTTACCGGGCCGATTCGCACCAAGCAGGGATACGTGATCCTCAAGGTCGCGCAGCATGTGCCCGGCGGTGTGCCGCAGCTCAAAGACGTGCAGGAGCAAGTGGAAGACGCCTACTATATGAGCAAGATGGAGCCGGCGATTCGCGCCTACCTGACGCAGATGCGCGAAGAGGCTTTCATCGACATCAAGCCGGGGTATGCAGATTCCGGCGCCAGCCCCAAGGAAACCAAGCCGGTTTACAGCGCGTACACACCGCCCAGCGCGAAGAAAAAAGCGAAGGTGGAGCGGACCCGCTTCCGCGAGACGGCGCGCACCTTCCGGCAGAAGGGACCAGCTGCCGGTGGCGTCGAGCAGGTTTCTGCGACCGTGCCAACCAAGGGTTCCGCGGCGAAAACCAAAAGGGATGAAGCCGCTCTAAAGCCCGGCAGGAAAGAGAAGATTCGCTACGGCCAGGCACCCAGCAAGACACTGCCCGCAGCCGCCGGCGCAACGAAGACCGAGGATGCGGGGGGCGCGACAACGCAGGAAGCGGCCAATACTGCCGAGCCGGAGAATCCGCTGGAGACTACCGCCAAGCCGACAGCGAAGACACGCTTCAGCGCACGCGCCAAAGAGGCAAAGCAGCCCAAGCCGCAAGGACCGCAGCCGGACAAGCTGGCTCCGGCAGCGCCCGATGCCGCTGACGTGGCGGACCGGCAAACGCAGTCTTCTCCGTTGGGTTTGGCTGGGGATACAGCGACCAAGACGAAGAAGAAGGCGACCACGACCAGCGACAAGACACGGCTGACGAAGAAAAAGAAGGATCAGCCGAGCGATGCGCCGCTGGGCGCGACTCCGGTTCAGGCTCCAGCAGCGCAGACGCCGCCTCCCGCGCCTGTACCGCAAACTCCAGAGCCTGCCAAACAGTAGAAAAATTCGCAGAATCAACATCGCCGGGCCTGGGAGTCAGCTCTCAGGCCCGGTTTGCTTTTGGGCAATTGGCGTCAAGTGCGATAAGCTGTTCCGCAGCATGAAAGATATTTACATCGCCGATTTGGCCAACTATGAAGAGGGAAAACTCTTTGACGGATTTTTCCTCGTTCTCAGCAAGCAACTGCGCTCGACCAAGAGCGGCAAACCGTATCTGAGTCTGACGCTGGCCGACAAGACAGGGCAGCTTGAAGGCCGCGTCTGGGAGCCGTCAGACCCGCGCATCGCCAAAGACTTCGACAAAGGCGATATGGTCAAGGCGCGCGGCAGCGCCTCCCGCTTTGAAGACCGCCTGCAGATGAAAGTTGATCAGATTCGCAAAGCCGTAGCGGGCGAAGTGGACAAGATGGACCTGCTGCCTTCGACGAGCTATGACGTAGACGGTCTCTGGCGGCAGATGCTGGGCTTTGTCGAGAGCTTCACCGATCCCGATCTGAAGCAGTTGTTGGTGACGATTTTGGCCGATCCCGCATTGGCACAGGCTTATCGCGAGGCTCCGGCGGCCAAGCAACTGCATCATGCCTGGCTTGGCGGACTACTGGAGCATGTGGTCAGCCTGCTCACTTTGGCCGACCGTGTCGCGCCGCATTACCCGATTCTCCATCGCGACCTGCTGCTCACCGGCGTGATTCTGCACGACATCGGCAAGGTGCGCGAGCTGGCCTGGGATGCGGGCTTTGAGTACACGCTGGAAGGCAGCCTGCTGGGGCACATCCAGATGGGCGTGGCGCTGGCGGAGAAGACGATGGACAGCCTGCCGGATTTTCCGCCGAAGCTCAAAACGCTGGTACTGCATATCATTTTGTCGCATCACGGAAAGCTGGAGTACGGCTCACCCAAGCTGCCGATGATTCCCGAGGCGCTGGCGCTGAATTTCATCGACGATCTGGACGCGAAGATGCAGGCCGTGCAGGGTGAATTCGATAAGTGCCTTCGCGAAGGCAAGTCCGCGGATGAGCTGACCGGGAAGGTTTGGGCGTTGGATCAGCGGCAGTTGCTGAATACGAGAAGGTGGCTGGGGGGAGCGTAACAAATTCAGAACAATTAAGGACATATCCGCAGGTAGGTCCAAATGGCTGAAATGAAGGCAATGGCAGAGAAGCGATCAAAACTAGAAGCATTCTTGCGTGGAAATAATTGGTCTCAGAGGTATGCACGCATTTCGCTTCCAGTGCTTGTGAGATGGTCGGAGGAGGAGAAGGCAGCCGCACCTGATGAACACCATGAGTACACCTACAAAGAACTCGCAATTGCAGTCGGACAGCCCAAGCACGCTCATCCGATCCACGAGGCTCTCGGAGTTTTGGGTTTTGCACTACAAGACCTGTCCGATATGTACCCCAAAGAATTTGATGGCAAGATTCCTCCAATCCAATTACTTGTTTGGTCGAAAGGGATGGGAAGGCCCGGTGATGACGCATTCTGGTTTATTGACATCACAAAGGAAAAGCTGAAGGAACTGCCCGAGCCTGCGCGTAAGCTGCTCGCGCAACAAACTCGAGCACAAATTATCAATTACCCACACTGGCGCGCCGTATTGAATGCCCTCAACTTAGAACCTTTGACTATTAGCCTTCCAGAGCCAGAATCAGTTACTACGGCGCCCGGGTTCAGAGGATATGGGGGTGGCGAGCGAGATGAGCATAAGCGACTTAAGCACTATCTCGCAGATCATTACCAGTTGCTTGGCATTAGCGGGGTTTGTGAGCCAGTTTTTGAGGAAGTACTGCTTTCCGGTGATCGAATCGATCTACTCTTGATAGATATTTCCGGGAAGAGGAGAATTTCCGTTGAGGTGAAGAGCCGAATCAGCGATGACAACGATCTAATTAGAGGTCTATTCCAATGCGTGAAATATAAGGCCGTGTTAAACGCGCATGAGACTTATGAGGCGGCAAGAAATGCGAACTGGTCTCCGAATAAGATTCGTGTAATTCTAGCGACCGAACGCCCTTTGCCAAGTGGACTTCAGGAATTAAGTGATCTGCTTGGTATTAGGGCAGTAACGGTTAGAGTTCCAGATGGCTATTCCATTCCCTTGCCATAGCTATCACTACACTTGAGTCGAGGATCAGTCCCATGCCGGAGGATTGAGCGGTTCACGATGGCTCTGAATGACCTCTTCGAGATCGCGTCCAAATTCGCCGTCGAGAGTCACTGCAGAGCCGCGCTCTTTGAGAATCCTGAGCGACTCGGAGAGCAGGCGGGGCTGGGGTGCATTGGCGGGCAGTAGCCGAGCCACCACACGCGCATTCGATTCGATGAAGATTTCATCGCCATTTGCCGCGCGAGTCATCAATCTATCGAAGTCGTTTGCCGCCTCAGAGCGCGAAATGTGAATAACCGTCATGCAATGATGATAGCGCAGATTCAAGTCTCTGGAATCTATATAAATTGCCCTCATGCATCGATGCATGGTAGTTTATAAACTACAGGATTCGCCGTGATCGAATTCAAGCAGACCGAGACTTTTCGGAAGTTGCGCGTACGGCTGAGGGATGAATGAGTCCGCGCGCTGATTGCGTCCCGGCTGGATCGATTGGCCTTTGGTCATGCCGGAGATGTGAAGCCTGTGGGGCAGGGAATCAGCGAGCTGCGCATCGATTACGGCCCCGGTTATCGCATCTACTTCCAGAAGCACGGCAACACGATCATCCTGCTGCTGTGCGGCGGAGACAAGAGTACACAGGCCAGTGACATCAAGACGGCAAAGCGCCTGTCAAAACAATGGAGCGAAGAAAATGCCTAAGAAAGCCATTCCAGAGAAGTTTCATTCCTACGATCCAGCCGAGGATCTCGGGTCGGATGAAGCCATCGCGGTTTTCATGTCGGAAGCTTTTAAAACCAACGATGCCGGCTATATCTCCCACGCACTGGGCGTTGTTGCGCGCGCCAAGGGAATGGCCCAGATTGCCGAGCAGACCGGACTCTCCCGTGAGCAGCTCTATCGCTCATTCAGCGCAAAGGGAAACCCCACGCTGAAGACAACGCTGGCCGTGATGAATGCATTGGGCATCAAGCTGAGTGCAAAGACTCTAGCGGCAGCATGAAGGATGCTGTTTCTTCACAGCGTTCTCAATGCCAAATTGCTTGATCTTGATTGATTTAAGCGGCTTACATGCTCCGCTTTGACCCTGCCCCTTGACAGCCTCCGAAGCGGCGGTCTAAATTTCTCGCCGGATGTCTATCTCACCCCCGGAGGTATTCAAACATGAAGCTGAAGTTCGTTCTCCCGGCGGCCTTCGCGCTGCTGTCCTCACTCCATTCCTTTGCTCAGGTTGCGCCAGTCGCGCCGCCCTGCGTAAAGGACTCTCTCGAAAGCTATATCGAACTTGGCGCTACCGGCTGCACATTCAATGGATCGCTCTACCGGAGTTTCACCTATACTTTCTCGGAATCGGGAGGCGTCGCAACGACCGCAGGCATTCTACCGTCCGACATCACTGTTACGCCGCTTCTGCTTCCGACAACTGATCCAGTGCTCTTTGCGGGACTCAATTTCTCCGCGCCGTGGAGCGTTGCCGCCAGCCAGTCCGAGCAATCGGTGATTGGCTATAACGTTGCCCCTTTTCCGCCCAACGCATCCGCTGTCCCGCCGTTCAGCGGTTTGCTAACGCTCGACCTCGGAACATCGCAGATTTCGGGAATCATCGGCAGCGTTATCGTGCAGGAGAGCACGAGCGATTCGGTCAGCACGAGCAGTCCGCTGACAACGCTGGAAGTCTACGATATTTGTGAAGATGCCTGCCGGCTGCAGCAGACAGAAGAAACGACAATCTCGCCGCTACAAGCGCTGCAAACCTCCGTGGTTGTATCGCTCTCCGGCGGCAGCGGCGGAGTATCGCTGGAAAGCTTTGCCACCGACTACGCTTTTGGGCCCCAGCCTCAATAAAATAACGCAGTTGCTGGGCTATCGGCTCCTCTCCCATGCAAAGAATGCGTAGGGGCGGAGTTGTGCCTCATGTTCTTAGCAAGTGCAGATGTCCGGTTTTCTGAGCGAGTGAAATGTCCGGTTTGATAGATCATCCAGCCGCCGTCGTGGCGGTGGGAAAGTGGAAATCCCGCGCACTTGGCGGGATTTC
>Ga0181534_10000348_pt1 | contig 33422 bp, 17 predicted proteins | sample PEATcosm2014_Bin_37_FD_119758 | JGI IMG/M metagenome (GOLD analysis project Ga0181534, IMG submission 119758) | Peatland microbial communities from MTU Mesocosm Facility, Houghton, MI, USA - PEATcosm2014_Bin17_10_metaG | ecosystem: Environmental > Terrestrial > Soil > Wetlands > Peat | place...
AAAGACGATCCCTTTCACCGTAATCCTTCGATCATCAGCTACGACCGCGAGGCCAATGCACAGGTTACGCAGGACCAGCGCGCCTGGATTGCCGGCCTGAGCGACGAGGCTGGCGCGGGTTCGTGGCTGGCCGCGGCGATGAAAGAGTACGGACGCTCTGACAAACAGCAGGTCGAGCAGTTGGAGGAGTTTGTTGACGGTGTGCTGTGGGGCGGAATCCAGTACAAGGATGGCGAGAAGAAGTTCGGTGTGCGACGTAGTCTTTTTTACTATCAACCGGACAAGCTGCCGGCCGGCTTCTACCGCAAGGAGATTGACTGGACCACCTGGGAGAGCTGGACGAAGGAAGACAGCGAGGGCGTCTGGCGTTCGTACAATTACCCGCATGTGGTGGCGGCTTACTGGGCGCTCTATCGCATCGCCCGCAACCATCAGGGGCTGGCGACGCATCACGACGCCAACTGGTATCTGAACCAAGCCTACGAAACGATCTTGGCGATGACGCACTTTGCCGAAGGCCAGTCGGGGTTGGGGCAGATGGAAGGCAGCGTCTTTGTGGGCGTACTCGACGATCTGCGCCGGGAGCAGATGACCGTACAGGCCGACAAGCTGGAAGCTGCGATGCGCAGTCGGGCCGAGAGCTGGAAGCATGAATTGTATCCCTTCGGCAGCGAGATGCCGTGGGACTCGACTGGGCAGGAAGAGGTCTATGCCTGGAGCCGGCGCTTCGGCATGGACGACAAAGCGCAGGTGACGCTGGACGCCATTACCGGCTACATGCCAACGATTCCCAACTGGGGGTACAACGGCAACGCGCGGCGCTACTGGGATTTCTTGTATGGCGGCAAATACCCGCGCCTGGAGCGGCAACTGCACCACTACGGATCTGGGCTGAACGCGATTCCGGTGCTGGATGCGTACCGCCGCGATCCCAAGGATTTGTACCTGCTGCGCGTGGGTTTTGGCGGCAACATGGGCGCGCTCAGCGGCATCGATCAGGAAGGCTTTGCCTCAGCGGCCTTCCATAGCTACCCGGACAAGATGCAGTTTGACCCGTACAGTGGCGACTACGGCCCGAACTTTTTCGGCCATGCATGGGCAACGGGGACGTACGTCGCACAGGATGCCGAGTTCGGCTGGCTGGCCTTTGGTGGCAACGTGAGCGCTACGGAGAAGGCTATACTTGTTGAGCCGCGCGACAGCTTCCGCCAGCGTGTCTTCTGGGCGCCGCTGGGCCTGTGGCTCACGCTCGACTGCGGCCGCTTTGAGAAGATCATCTACGACAAGCAGAGCGGAGAATTAGAAGTACATCTCGAAGCTGCCGATGCGTACACTGACCATGCACTGCTACGCATTGAACAAACCGCCCAGACTGCAACGGCCGGTCCGCTTGCGCCGCTTCAGGAGCTGCGGATGGAGCGCGGAGCCTACCGGATTCCGCTCGGAAAAACAACTGTCAGCGTGCGCCTGGGAGCAGCGAAAACCGCCCCGGCAAAGGAGACGAAATGAGCGATAAACTGCAATCACGCAGAGGTTTTTTGCGTAACTCGGCGCTGGCCGCCACTGGCGCAGCCCTCCTGCCACACTCTCTCCGGGCGCTCGGCCAGGATGCTGTCGTCGATCTGCCAAAAGCCATCAACCATGTGGGCAATGAGAAGGTCGCATGGAAGGCAAAGCCCTTCCCCATGGAGCAGGTGCGACTGTTGCCCGGTTTTCTCAAAGACATGCAGGAGCGCGACCGCGTGTACCTCTATATGTTGCCCAATGACCGGCTGGCGCACAGCTTCCGGCTAACTGCGGGCAAGCCCTCGACCACTCAACCGCTGGGCGGATGGGAAGCGCCTGATTGTGAGCTGCGCGGCCATCTCGCGGGCGGCCATTATCTCTCCGCCTGCGCGCTGATGTATGCCTCAACCGGCGATGAATCGCTGCGCCTGAAGGCCGAAGCGCTTGTGGGCATCTTGGCCGAGTGCCAGCAGCCGAATGGCTACCTGGGCGCGTATCCGGAGAGCGCCTACGACAAGCTGAAGAAGCACGATCCGATATGGGCGCCCTTCTACACCTATCACAAGATCATGGCCGGCCATCTGGACATGTACACGCACTGCGGCAGCCTGACCGCCTTCCATACCTCGCAGCGGATGGCCGAGTGGGCGATCAAGTGGATTGAGCCGCTGAGCGACGACGAACTGGCCAAGGTCCAGATGGTTGAGCATGGCGGCATGAACGAGGTAATGTTCAACCTCTACGCCATTACCGGCGAAAAGAAGTATCTCGACGCCGGCTACCGCTTTGAGCACAAGCGCTTCTTCGATCCACTGGCCGCGCGTGAGGACAAGCTGGCGGGAAATCACTCCAACACCAATATTCCCAAAGTTGTGGGTGCGGCTCGAGGCTACGAGCTGACCGGAGACGAACGCTACAAGAATATATCCGAATACTTCTGGCACACCGTTGTCGAGCATCACAGCTTTGCTCCCGGAGGCACCTCGAACAACAACGAGGGTTGGAGCGAGCCGGATACGGCGGGCACACATCTCGCGCCCGGTGGGCAAGAGTGCTGTTGCAGCTACAACATGCTCAAGCTCACCCGGCACCTGTTTGGCTGGCAGCCCGAGGCGCGCTGGATGGACTATTACGAAAAGCTATTGTGGAATGTGCGCGCCGGCACCCAGAACGACAACGGCAGGCTGATGTACTACGTCGCCACAATCCCCGGCGGCTGGAAGACCTTCGACGATCCCTGGGATTCAAACTTGTGTTGCACGGGAACAGGCTCGGAGGAATATGCCAAGCTGGTTGATACGATCTTCTTTCACGATGAGAACAGCCTCTATGTGAATCAGTTCATCGCCGCGTCCGTGCATTGGCCTGAGAAGCATGTGCGCGTAATGCAGCAGACCAGCTTCCCAGAAGAAGAGCGCACTGTGCTAGTGATTCATGCGGAGCAGCCCGCAGCCTTTGCGCTCAAGGTGCGCGCTCCGCACTGGGCGCAGGGAATCGAAGTGCGTGTCAACGGGCAACTGGAAAAAGCATCTGCCGGGGGCGACGGCTATCTGACTCTGCATCGAAGCTGGAAAGGCGGAGACCGTGTCGAAGTGGAGCTGCCGATGGCGCTGCGGCAAGAGGCAGTGCCGGGCAGTCCGGAGCTGGCAAGCCTGGCGTATGGGCCGCTGGTACTGGTTGCCTGCATGGGCCGCGATGGCCTGAGCCAGGACATGATCGATGGCGGGCAAGGGCCGGATATGGGCCGCTTGCCTGCGCTGCCAATGCCGACATTCAACGGCGACAAAGCAGCGGGAGAAAGCCCCGCGTGGGTGAAGAAGAGCGAAGACGAGTCGCTGCTCTTCCACGCTGCGGGGCAAGGCAAGGACTTCGCGCTCAAGCCGCTGTATAAGGTGATGGACGAACGCTATTCGGTCTACTGGCAGCAGACTCCGGCGCAAGCCGTCTGAGAACCGCTCCGGAAACTTGGGCACAAGTTTCCGGAGCAGAAGTGCGAATGATTTGAATGGCGCGGGCTTCAATGCATGTTTGCCGATTCGTCGCTGATCCGCGTCTGATCGGTGATCCAGTTAACCTCCCATGTCTTGCCGCCGTCATCGGAGAATGATTGCTCAAAGTGGGCTGAATTCGGCGTAATTTGCGACCAAACATAGCGGACAAAGATCATACGCCCGTGAAAAGGTTCCTGGTCGTAAAACTCGCCGGAGCCGTTCTTGAATTCGCCGACCGTTGCGGGAAGGCTGATCGCGCCGTCTTTGGCATTGGCCCAATAGATGCTCCACTGATGCGATTGCGGATTGTAGAGGCGAACGGTCATCCCGTCGATGTGGCCGGCGGGTCCGTCCGTTTCGAGTTGGTCGAAGACGCAGCGACCATCCCAGAATTGGCGCGCGCTGTCTTTGCCGTCATACTCCGTCCAGGTAGTCGAGCCGGTGAGAGGCTTCTCCAGCTTCTTCAGGTGGATCTTCCAGGAGCCTACAACGAAGTCGAAATCGTGTTGTCCATCGCGCGCGGCTGGTTGAGAACTCGCCTTTGCTGTGTCTTGTTGCGCAACAGCGCGTATTGGCTGCAAAAGGCTAGTTATCCCGCATGCCAGGAGAAGAGCGGGGATGAATTTCAAAGTATTCAAGATTTCCTCCTTGTTGTTCACACGGGACGCCGTCTTCACGCCGCCGGTCAGGTAAACATTAGCTTGCGTAGTGGTCATCTACAATAACCAGATAAGGAAAATCTTCTATAACCACTTTGATTTCGCATGAAGCGCGTCTCTGACAGTTTTCTCTCGCCCATCGCATTTGACCGGAGCGTGACCACTCCGATCTATCGGCAGTTGTATGACTGGATTCGCGGAGCCATTCTGGATGGCCGCATGCGGCCCGGCCAACGCGTGCCGTCCACAAGAGCTTTGGCGGTTGAACTGAAGATATCCCGAATCCCCGTGTTGAATGCTTACGAGCAGTTGCTCGCCGAGGGGTATCTGGAGAGTTTTGCCGGGGCGGGCACTTCTGTGGCGCGGCTGATCCCGGATGAATCCCTGCGTCCGGCTGCGGGAAAAGCAGGCAAAGAGGCGAGCGCGAACCCAGAGCAACGCGGCCCTCGCCGGATATCGCAGCGCGGCGCGGCTTTGGTGCAAACGCCAGTGGAATCGGGGCTGAGTATTCTGGGCGCGTTTCGGGTGAGCCTGCCTGCCCTCGATCAGTTTCCTCTGGATCTCTGGTCAAAGCTGTCTGTTCGCCACTCTCGGAAGCTGTCAGTTAGCGCAATGGGTTACGGAGATGCGATGGGATACCTACCGTTTCGAGAGGCTATTGCGGAGTACCTTGGCGCAAGCCGCGCGGTGCGGTGCGATCCCTCGCAGATTATGGTGACAACCGGGTCGCAGCAGGCCTTGCAGATCTGCGCGCATGTCCTGCTAGACCCCGGGGACCGCATCTGCATGGAAGAACCGGGCTACCCCGGCGCGCGGAATGCCTTTGTCGCGAGCGGAGCGAAAGTGGTCACGGCGGGAGTGGATGAGGAAGGCATGGACGTGCCTAGGTTCATTCGCCGCAAGGGAAGCGCCCGCGTTGTTTACATTACCCCTTCGCATCAATATCCCACCGGGATGACGATGAGCGCCGCGCGGCGTATCGCTCTGCTGCAATGGGCCGCCGAGGCGGGAGCATGGGTGATTGAAGACGACTACGACAGCGAATACCGGTTTGCGAGCCGTCCGGTTGCGTCCTTGCAGGGCCTGGATACAGCCGGCAGAGTGATTTACATAGGAACATTCAGCAAGGTTCTGTTTCCAGCTTTGCGCCTGGGGTACCTGGTGGTTCCCCGAGACCTGGTTCCTGCCTTCGCCGCGGCACGGGAAGCCTCCGATATTTTCTCCTCGACGTTCTATCAACTGGTCATGACCGACTTCATCCGCGAAGGACATTTCGCCCGTCACATTCGCCGCATGAGAATGCTCTACATGGAGCGGCGAACGGCGCTGGTTGAAGCAATCCAAGACGAGATGCCGAATCTTCTGGAAGTGATTGGCGCGGAGGCGGGGATGCACCTGGTGGCGCTGCTGCCGCGCAGAGTAGACGATGTCGCCGTGGCGCGGGCTGCAGCCGCAGTTGGCATCTCTGTTGTACCGTTGAGCGCCTGTTCAGCAAAACCTCCGGTTAGAGGGGGACTCATTTTTGGCTACGGCGGAGTCAACGAAGATCAGATTCACGCCGGAATTCTCAGGCTTAAAACATGCTTCCCTTCGGGGAGCCATTCAAACGGTATCCGTCGAAAGTGACGGTCTTTCGCGAACAAGGAGACCGGACCCTAACGGAACCGGTCTGCCTGTCGGAACAGGTGCAAGCTGTTTACGTCTGCGGGACGTAGACCGAGAACTCTTGCAGGATCGGAACTCCGCTGCTGGTTGGTTCCGAAGATTGCATCCGCCTCTCCCGGTATTAATGCTTTCTTGCGCGGGGTATCAGCGCTCGATTATCCTCGGGCCTTGGGAATGATGCGCGTCTCTTATATCCGGAGTTCAATCGACACGATCATCGCATTCCGTGCGCGTGTCCGCGGTTGGCTGATTTTCTCTGCTTGTCTTACCGGCTGCCTGGGAGTGGCCGGTCTGGCAGCAACGCCGCCAGCTGGGGCGGAAACCTGCTCCGGACCATCGGTATTGGAGGCCCAACTCCGCGTACACCCGAGCGCCGATACATACGCCGTTCTCGGTGAATGGTTCAGCGAGAATCGCAAACTGGCCTGCGCGGTAGAGGCTTTTCACTCCGGACTCAATCTGGAACCAGGATCGGCCCGGCTCCACCTGCGATTGGGCGCAGCGTTGGCAGCTCTTGGCCACGACAACGAGGCTTTGGCTGAGTGGGAGGCCGCGTTGAAGATTGACCCCTCGTCGAAAACAGCGTTGGACGGGTTGGCCCGATCGTTGATTGCGACTGGAGATTATGCGGCAGTAATCGCGCGGCTCGGCTCTATTCCGCGCGACGAAGCGCTCACTCTCGATCTGGCCAGCGCCTACCGCAAATCGGAGATGTTCGACGAGTCCGCACAAGTATTGACGGAGGCGCTGAAGAGCGATCCTCACTCCGACGGGCTGACCAGCGCGCTGGTCTCGCTCGAAGTGCATCAATCCCACTTTGCAGCAGCAGAAAAACTAGCCGAAGAGATCGCGCGCGCGAAGCCCGATGACATCGAAGCGCAGCGTATTTACCTGCGTACGCTGATAGTGGTCGGCGACAACGAAAAGGCAGCGCCACTCGGGAGCAAACTGCTGGCACAGGCTCCGCAGGATGCGGACCTGCTGAACCTCAACGGGTTGCTGGAGCGTAAGGCGGGCGATTATCCCGCAGCGCGCAGGCATCTTGAGCAAGCTGTTGCTTTCAATCCCAGCGATTTCAACTCCCGCGTCAACCTCGGCCTGGTGCTGGCGCAGCTTCATGAACCCGCAGGCGCGGCAGAACAACTAGAAAAGGCCGTTGAGCTGGGTGCAACGGAGCCGCAGGTGCGCTTTGAATTAGCCAGGGCTTTACGCACACTGGGTAAGACCGACGAGGCACAACAGCAGCTCAGGCTCTATCAGCAGGCTGTCAAGGATGAAGCGGATCAATCATTGGCTGTGCTGAAGGCAACCGAGGCCGCGCAGGCAGCGAAAGACGGAGACAACCGGAAGGCCGCCGATTTATATCGCGAGGCCTGCACAGCGGAGCCGAAGGATGCCGGGCTCGCTTACCGGCTCTCGCAGGTGATGGAAGCGATGGGCGATAGTAAAGGACAGCGTGAGGCGCTGGAGCAGGCGATCCGAGCCAATCCAAATTTTGTGCTTGCGCATTACGATCTGGGCTACCTGGAGTTCAGGGGTGGCAATAACCCCGCTGCGGAGGAGCAGTTCCGGCTCGTGGTCAAGCTCGCTCCAGCCAATGCGCGAGCGTGGGTCTCACTGGCGGCGACCTTGGCCACCGAGGCGCGCATCAAGGAGGCGAGAGAGGCTGTCACTACGGCTCTGATGCTGGAGCCGGAAAACGCCGGAGCGCTTTCGCTGAGCAACAAACTTGCGCAGGATCCACGCGAACATTGAAGCCGCGCCGTTGAGGAGGATGTTTGCCTGGGAGCAGGAAAAATCGGATTGCATCTCAAAGCACCGCATCCTGGACTCGCCGCCGGCTGCTCGGCAGCATCCCTGCTGCTCTGGCTCCACTACTGGTTCCAGGCGTTCTGTGCGGGCTTCCGGCAAAACTTTCCACGCCGTTTTCCCGCTTTGTGGATGTGGCCCATGCAGCGGGACTCGCCGATCCGACGGTCTACGGCGAGATCGACAGCTTTACTTATATCGTCGAATCGATGGGCGCAGGATGCGCCTTCATCGACTACGATAACGACGGTTGGATGGATCTGTTTATTCTCTGCGGGCGCAGGCTTGAAAATACTCCGCCAAACGCAACCAACCGCCTGTATAAGAACAATCGTGATGGCACTTTCACCGATGTAACTGTCAAAGCTGGTTTGAACCGCAACGGGTGGGCGCAGGGAGTTTGCATCGGCGACTATAACAATGACGGCTTTGAAGATATCTTTATCTCGAATTACGGGCAAAATATCCTTTATCGCAACAACGGTGACGGAACCTTTACCGACGTGACGGCCAAGGCTGGCTTACTGCACCCCAAAACGCGCTACAGCACCGGCTGCACATTTGTTGATTACAATCGCGACGGGCTGCTGGATCTATTTGTGTCGAACTACCTTGAGATCGATCTGGCCAATGCTCCCAAGCCCTCGCTGGCCGTGCCGAATTGCAATTATGAGGGAGTGCCGGTGATGTGCGGCCCGCAGGGATTCCCCAAGGCGCAGAACTATCTCTACCGCAACAACGGCGACGGCACTTTTACCGATGTATCAAAAGAATCGGGTGTCGCCGGTTTTGGCGGATCCTACGCGTTGTCGACGCTTGCCATTGATGCCGATGAAGACGGATGGCCGGATATCTTTGTGGCCTGCGATTCCACACCTTCTCTGCTGCTGATGAACAACCACGACGGCACCTTTCGCGAAGAAGCATTGTTCCGCGGCTTGGCGCTGAGCGGCGAGGGGCGCAAGATGGGCGGCATGGGCGCTTGCGCCGGCGATTACAACCTCGACGGCCATACGGACCTGGCGAAGACTCACTTTTACAATCAGGCTACGGGACTCTACCGCAGCGACGGCAAGGGCAATTACGACGATGTGACCATCGAGGCCGGTCTCGGCAAGGAAAACCGCTTCGTGGTCTTCGGCATTGGGCTTGCCGATTTCGATAACGATGGCTTTCCCGACCTGCTGGCATCCACCGGCAGTGTTTACCCCGAGGTGGCCCGCGTCAGTCCACGGTTTCCCGCACACAGCCCCAATCTTCTCTTTCGCAACCAGGGCGACGGCACATTCATTGAATTAGGCGCAGAGGCGGGTCCCGGCATCACCATGCCACACTGCGGCCGGGGCGCGGCCTTTGGCGACTTCGACAACGACGGCGACATCGATGTGCTGATCATGAATGTAAATGAGCCGCCCTCTCTGCTTCGCAATGACGCCCCTCGCGGCAATCACTGGATCAAGATTCGTCTCGAAGGCACAAAGAGCAATCGCAGCGGTATCGGCGCGCGGGTGCTGGCGCATTACGGAGGAAAAGTGCAGGTGCAGGAACAGCTCAGCCAGTCCAGCTTTCTCTCCGCCAACGATCCGCGTCTCCACTTCGGCCTCGGTGCAGCAACCACTGCGGATATTGAGATTCATTGGCCGCTTGGTCTGGTAGAAAAATATCCCGGACTCGCTGCCAACCAGCTCATCACCATCCGTGAAGGGCAGGGAATCGTGAAAAGCCGGCCCTTCCGCTGAACCGCCTCAGCGCTCGTTCAAATCTACGCTGTAGAGATTCACTGTAGAGGTATGCCCGCTCACCACCGGCAGGTCGCCGGGCGCGAGTCCAATCAGCCGGTAGTCGGTGGCGGCGATGGGACGCAGATTGGCCATGGTGGCCACTGCTTCGGTCAGCCCCGTTGGAATCGCTATGCGATAGATGGGCTTGCCTGTTTCAAGGAAATCCTGAAAGAAGAGATAACGGCTGTTGCGCGACCAAGTCGGGTCGCCAGCGCCATGCGTGGTCAGTGTGGTCCACTGTTGCCGGGCGCGGTCAAAGAGCAGCAGCGCTTTCTGGTCCAGGCGGATCGCGGCGATGTAACGGCCGTCGGGCGAGAGCCGCGGGCTGAACAGTCCCTCCGAGCCGGGAATCTCCGTCACCGCGCGGCTTTGCAGATCCACCAGGTAAATAGCTTTTGGCTGGCCGCTGTCCATGCGGTTGGGCAGCCGTCCAAAGACCATCGATTGCCCGTCAGCCGACCAATCCGGATCGGCTTCGTTGCGGTCTTCGTTGATCAGGGGCGTGGGTTTTCCGCCCTCTGCGTCAATCAAATAGATTTTCCAGGGCATCCCCGGTTCTTCGGCCATCAGGGCCAGCCGCTTGTCGTCTGGAGACCACTTCATCGCGAAGATTCGTTGCGGCGTAGTGGTCAGCTCAATGCGCTCGCTGCCATCGACCCGACTGCGCCACAACGAGCCGTCCGCGGCATTGAGCCAGGCGACCCACTGGCCATCGGGCGAGTATTCGGCCAGTGCGGCAGCGCTGAGGTTCTGATCCAGAGCAACAAAGCTTGAGGAGTTGGGCAGTGCGTGCAGCAGCTCAATCTGGGCGTTGACGCCGATGAAGTTCACGCGATCGCTTCCCGGCGAAGTGCTGGGAGCCTCATAGTCCAGCGGTCCATTGGTGATTTGCCGGGGCTCGCGGTCCTTGAAGAGCCAGGGCTTCTCGCGCAGCGCCCAGATGTCGCTGTGGTTATTGTGACGCGACTGAAAGACGAAATCCCTCCCATCGGGGGTCCAGCTTCCGCAGCACTCCGTTGAAGGCTGGCTCCAGCCCGGCAGCAGCGGATGAGGGTTGCCGCCATCGCTGGCCACCTCCCACAGCTCCGAGGTTTGCCGCTTCGGATCGCGCAGGGTAAAGCGCAGCCGCGCGCCATCGGGACTCCAGCGCAGCCAGAAGGCTCGTCCGCCGGTGGTCAGCAGCTTATGCGGGTCGCTTCCGTCCGTGCCGACAATCGTCAGATCGTTTCCGTGCGCAATCAGCAGCCGCCGTCCATCCGGCATCCAGGTTGCGTCGTGCGCCACTACGTTGGGTACCCGGCGGGCGTCGCCGCTCAGCGTGGGAACAATCCACAGCGGTTGCTCCGGCTCGGCCTGCAAGTGCCCGCGCACCACAAGCTGCGAGCCGTCGGGTGAAAGAGACCCAATCAGCGGCGAGCCAATCTCGGAGGGCAGATGGAAGCGGCCAATTTCTCCATTCGCGGCCAATGCGACCGCCAGAGTTGGAGTTCCATTATCGATCTGAGAGAAATAGAGCCGGGTGCCATCCCCTGCCGAGCTGGAAAAACTCTCAACCTCCAGATCGTTGGGATCATTGGTCAATATATGTCCGGAGTAGGTGACCTGCGCTACGCGGTAGGGCTTGCGCGCCGGGGTGCGCAGTGCGAGGTAGACTCCCATCGCCACACAGATGCAAAGCAGCGCTGCGGCGGCCCATCGCCAGCCGGTGGCCGTCTTAGACGGGGCGAGAGAATCATGGATGACAGCAGCAGTCGCGCCAGGTCGATCCGGCCCGCTCGCGGAGTGAGGATCAATGGATTTGACCGGCGCGATGAAGCGGTATCCGCGCTTGGCCAGAGTTTCAACAAACCGGGGACTTTCGGCTGAGTCGCCCAGCGCCTCGCGCAGTTTGTTCACCGCGATGCCCAGGCTGTGGTCGAAGTCGACGGTGGTATCCGCGCCCCACAGCCGCTGCTGCAGCTCCTCGCGGCTGACCACCTCGCCCGGTGTCTCAAGCAGGACGGAGAGCAATTTGAAGGGCTGGCTTTGTAGCCGGACACGAACTCCAGAGCGCCGCAGCTCGCCGGCCTTCAGGTCCGCCTCAAAGAGGCCGAACTGCAGCACCCTGGTAACTTCCTTTTGGGCTTCCATCTCCATTGCTGACTGCGTTGTCTCCGCGAAACAGTTTACGTCACAAGGGAGGAAACTGGTTCATTTTGGAATTGACGGCTCTGTAAACGATCTGATTACGGGAAGATATTTTCCCGTAAATGATTAATAGCAAAAATCTTGTCTGGAGATTATCAATTGATTGGGAATAGGCGTGGGGAAGGTTGACGGTCGTTGTTGCGGAGGCGTTTTGTGATGCGTGGAAGACGGGATTGCCGCGAAGGACTCGACGGCTAACCGACCGAAGTTACGCACGCACGACAACGATTCCGGAGGAGTTTGTGATGTACACGAAAAACAACAACCTGCCCAGTGGGCAGAAACTATTTCGCATCGGATTGCTGACATGTTTAGGCCTCCTGGCCAGTCTGACGGTGCCTCGCCTGTTCGCCCAGGCCGATACCGGCAGCATCGTTGGATCCATTACCGACCCCACCGGCGCGGTGATTCCTGGTGCGACCGTCGCAGCCACCAACTCTGACAACGGACAAAAGCTCACCGCCGTATCGAATGCCGTGGGAGAGTTTAGGATTCTCGCCGTTCCCAGGGGCGACTATGCGGTTGTCGTAACCGCGCAGGGATTCCAGTCGCAATCCGCGGCGGTGACTATCACCGTGTCCACCACGCAGAACCTCATCTACCAGCTGAAGCCAGCCAGCGCCTCCACTTCCATTGAGGTCACCACTGCCGCGCCGCTGGTCAACGCTTCGGACGCAACCATCGGAGCCACCATCGAGGGCGCGCAGGTAACGGAGCTGCCGTTGAATGGCCGCAACTTCAGCCAGCTTGCCCTGCTCACTCCCGGCGTCAGCCGTGGCGCTTACGGCGACTCGGCCAGCGGCGGCGGAAGCAGCAACATGACCGAGACGATCCGCAATAACGAGACCGGCAACGCAGCGCTGTCGATCAACGGACTCCGCCCTCAGGCGAACAACTACATCCTCGACGGCGTGGACAATAACGATGGCCTGGTGAACACTATTCTCTTCTTTCCCAACGTCGATGCAACCCAGGAATTCAAGGTAAATACCAGCGTGGCACCGGCCGAGTACGGGCGCGCGGGCGGCGCGGTCGTCGTGAGCTCCCTCAAGTCCGGCAGTAATCAGATTCACGGCGCGGCCTTCTGGTTTTATCGCGATCGCAGTTTCGACTCCAACAACAACTACCGCTTCAACGGCGCTCCAGAGACTCCTGCAGGCGGCTTTCTGCGCAATCAGCCCGGCTTCGCCATCGGCGGCCCCATCTTCAAGAACAAGCTCTTTGCCTTTGGAGACTACCAGGCACTGCGCGAAACCATTGCAGTTCCCTCGCACTACCTCACGGTTCCCACGGCCTTGATGCGGACAGGAGATTTCAGTGAATTGCTAGTGGCTGCAAACTCCGGAGGGTCCGGCTTCCAGACCCAGTATCCGCGCTGCTATCCCGGCGGCCTGGCCAGTTCTACCAGCCCTGGGCTGATCTTCGATCCCACCACCTGCGACCCGGCAGGAGTCAACGCGCCGCAGCAGTTCAGCTACAACGGACATCCGAACGTGATTCCGACCGCCCGCCTGAATCCAGCGGCTGTGAACTACCTAAATGCTTTCCCGGCGCCCACGCGCACCGACCGCTATCTGCAGAATTATCTGGACAATCAATCGGAGAACAATAAGTACAACACCTTCGACGGCAGAATCGACTGGATCGCCTCGTCCAACGACACGGCCTTTGTCCGCTACAGCTACGACAACTCCGTCAACTCCAAGACCTCGGAGTTTGAGAATCTTCCAGCTGGCGGCGGCACCGGAACCAACCCCACCCACGCGCGCGGCATCGACATCGGCTATACGCACTCCTTTTCACCCACCATCGTCAACGAGGCGCATATCGCCTACAGCCGCGACAACTACGGCTACACGCCGCCGATGTATGGCGACTATGTATCCAAGAACCTTGGCATCGTAAACGCCAACATCAACCAGGAAACTACCGGCGGCGCGCTGATCGGCGGCTGGAAAGGCGACCTCGAATACACCGGCGACTACGGCCTCTACGCCGTGCCGCAAAACACCTACGAGGTCAACGATTCCGTCAGCATGACGCGCGGCAATCATTCCCTCAAATACGGCGGCACCTTCATCCGGCGCCAAGTTTCGTTTTTCAACCCGCAAGAGGGCAAGGGCTACTTCTGGATCGACGAAGGCACGGTAGATTTCACTGGCTACGAAGTTTCCGAATTGCTCGCCGGCGGTATGGATAACTACCAAATCGGTTCGCAATCCGGCTACTTTGCCAATATCAGCCAGGAAGACGGCATCTTTGCCCAGGACGACTGGCGCGTAAATCGCCGTCTTACCCTCAACCTCGGCATCCGCTGGGATTTGCTGACCCGTCCTTATGAAGCCCACAACCAGCAGGCTTCTTTTGACATCAATAACGGCACGGTTCTTGAGGCGGGCGTCAATGGCGTCTCGCGCAGCATCATCGCGCAGGACTATCACAACTTCGGTCCCCGCATAGGATTTGCCTACGATCTGCTCGGCAACGGCAAGACCGTTGTGCGCGGCGGATACGGAATGTTCTACTTTCCGGACTACGGGGGCATCAATAACCAACTCGGCGAGCAAGTGCCCTTTTCCGGCAGCAGCAGCTATCTGGCCACCAACGGATACTGCACTACGTTTACCGGCCAGCTCTCCTCTGTTACGCCTAACTCCGTTGACGGCGGCTACAACTGCATGAACTACACTGGCCCCTCCACCGTCACCACCGCTCTGCCCGCCCGCGGCATAGTCGGTTTCAATCCGCAGGCGCCGCCGGCTGGCACGAGCATGATCGCTGTCAACCAGAAGAGCGAGAACAGCAGGGTGCAGGAGTGGAACCTGCAACTGGAACGCCAGCTTGGAGCCAGAACCGTAACGAATATCGCCTATGTTGGAACCAGAGGCAGCAATCTCTCCACCTACTACCCGTACAACATCAACCAGTTCGTTACCGGTAAGCAGAACTTCCCGACCTTTGGCGCCATCAACTACAACAACTACAACGGAATCTCCAATTACGACGCGCTGCAACTGCATACCGAGTATCGCGCCGCAACAGGACTGACTGCTACCTTCTCCTACGCCTGGTCGCACACGCTCGACGACTCGCCGGGAGCCTTCCAGACCCAGACTGCTGCTCTTTACTACGATCCGATGGCCGGCTATGGCAACTCCAGCCAGGACATCCGGCAGGTCTTCAGCTCGTCGATGCTCTACCTTATGCCCTTTGGACGCGGACAGAAATATCTGGGCGGCGTCTCGCGTCCGGTGGATTGGGTCGTCGGCGGATGGCAAACCAGCTTGACCGCTTTCGTACAGGGCGGCACTCCGGTGGACTTGTCTACTGGGCACTTTGCACCCGGAAACCGGCCTGACCTGATTGCTCCCATCAGGTATTCGAAGAGCATCTCTGGACATTGGTTCGATCCGGCCTCGTTCGCGGATCCGGCCTTCGCCCTCGGCAGTGTCTCAAACGCGACTACGTACACACGCCTGGGAACCCTCGGCCGCAACCAGGTCTTCGGACCCGGTTATCGCGCCGTCAATCTCAGCCTGCAGAAAAATGTCCATATCACGGACAAGCAGACGCTGGAGCTGCATGGAGACGCATTCAACGCCCTCAACTCAGCGGAGTTCACAAACCCCAATTCAAACTTGACGGGCGGCAACTTCGGCCAGATTGAAGGAGTGCAGGTCTACAGCAACCGCGAGATTCAGTTGGCGGCTCGATTCACTTTTTGATTCTGCTGCCGCCTTTCAAGCACCGCGGCAGCTCTTATCGGGCTGCCGCGGGATTTCCTTCTCATCACGAGTCTTCGTCTCTTGCCAGGCAAGGGCAGGCGCTGAACGCATATCGGTTCACGGCAGAGTGAGCCGATCTCTGGAGAACACTGTGCGATTGCGGATTTTTATCTCTCTATTTCTCGGCACTTGTTTTACGTCTGTGGCGGGCTGGGCGCAGGCTCCGCGCATCGATAAAATCGACCCGCCGGGATGGTGGATTCAGTTTCCCGATCCGATGCTGCTGGTTCACGGCGAAAATTTCACAGATGCTCAATTCACTATTGAAGGCTCAGGAGTCGCGCTGACTCGAACCCAGATTTCCGCCAACGGCCATTGGGCATTTCTTTGGTTACAAACAAAATCCGCCGCCGCGCAAACGCTGCAAATAACAGCTGAAAATCAACATGGCCGCGCTCAGCAATCGTTTCTGTTGGCGGAGCGTTCAGATACGGCCAATGCGCATCTCGGCTTTTCACCCGCCGACATAATTTACCTCATCATGACCGACCGTTTTGCTAAGGGAACGTCTTCTACGGCAAACGATAAGACTTCGCTCTATGAACGCACCTTGCCGCGCGGCTGGCACGGCGGCAATTTCGCCGGTATCGAACAGCACATCGACTATCTCAAACAGTTAGGAGTTACCGCCGCCTGGACCACGCCTGTGGTCTCGAACGGCACAATGCCGGAGTCGTATCACGGTTATGCGGCCACCGATCTCTACGCGGTCGACGCGCACTTCGGCACGCTAGAAAATTACCAGAATTTATCCAACGCGCTACATGCCAACGGCATCAAGCTGGTAATCGATTTTGTGCCCAACCATATCGGCGTTCAACATCCTTGGGTGCTCGATCCGCCCGCTCCCGATTGGTTGCACGGCACCCTTCAGCATCATCGCGCGACGCAAAGCAACTTTCAGGACCTCGTCGATCCGCACGCTCCAAGGCAAGCCTGGAGTGCTGTAACCGATGGCTGGTTTACCGACTCCATGCCCGATCTCAACCAGGAAAATCCGCTGGTCGAGCAGTACCTGATCCAGAACGCGCTGTGGTGGGTCGAGACGGCCAAACTCGACGGCATTCGTCTCGACACTTTTCCCTACGTCGATCGTGCCTTCTGGCGGGACTTTCATGCCGCGCTGCACAGTGTCTTTCCGCTCCTCACCACGGTCGGAGAAATCTCCAACGGCGATGCTGAAGTGACCTCATTTTTCGCTGGCGGTGCGGCGCGCCGGGGCATCGACACCGGACTCGATACGCCTTTCGATTTTCCGGTCTACTTCACCTTGCGCGACGTGCTAACAAAGGACAAGCCGATGACCGAGCTGGCCAAGGTCTTACGCCAGGATGCGCTCTATCCTCATCCCGAGCGGCTGGTTCCCTTCATCGGCAACCACGATACTGTCCGTTTCCTGACTCAGGCTAGTGGCTCAATCCCTAAACTGAAACTGGCGCTGGCATTGCTGACTACACTGCGCGGAACTCCGCAGATCTATTCCGGCGATGAGATTGGAATGACAGGAGGTGAAGACCCGGACAATCGCCACGATTTTCCCGGCGGCTTCGCAGGCGATGAGCACAGCGCTTTTACTGAGGCTGGCCGTACACCCAGCGAGCAGAATATCTTTTCCTGGACCTCGGGCTTGCTGGCGATGCGCGCTGCGCAGCCGGCGCTGCAAACCGGGATCGAACAGAACCTTTACGCCGATGCCGATCTTTTCGTCTTTGTTCGCGCGCAGGACGATTCAGGCTGCTCCGCAAATCACACCAATGCACGCCTGCTGATTGTCGCCAACAAGGCAGCTGTGACAAAGACTGTACAGTTGCCAATGGACGAGACTGCATTGGCCGGGTGCGCCAAGTTCACACAGCTCTCGCCAACCGTGGGAATCCTGCCTGCAGCACGGGATGGACAATTGCAGATTGAGGAAGCCGCTGACTCACTCAGCGCCTACGAGGTAAGATAGCTCTTCACCGATACAACATTGCCCCAGCCTGCGCTGTATCGCGGGCCCCAGGGCAGGCAAGGGTTTATGAATCGCGCTCATGGTCTAACAGCACTTGTACTCTTTGTCGCAGCTGTCGCGTCACCGGCATCACACTGCCGCGCGCAGGGTGCGGTGGATGCGCATCCCGCAATGGTTCAGGTCCATCCCTTGCCAAGCGGTATCGAGTTATCTGCCAATGGAGTCACGATTCGCGTAACTGCTTTGCGCGAAGACGTGCTGCGCGTCCGTGCGGCTCGGAATGGTGATTTCAGCGGAGATGCATCCTGGGCAGTCCTCGACGGGCCACGCCAAGCAAGCGTTCCGGTGACTGCGCTGAAGAATGGTTTCAAGACCAAAGCACTGCAGCTGAGTTTTGATGATCAGTTGCGGTTGACAGTGAGCGATCTCAGCGGCCATATTCTTCAGCAGGAGATGCGCCCCATTGAGTTTCACGGCGCATCCTTTCGGCTTTATAAGACAATGGCGTCCGATGAGCACTTCTTTGGGCTGGGTGACAAAGCCGGTCCACTTGACCGGCGCAATCAGGCGTTCACAGATTGGAATACCGATTCGTTCGGCTGGCAGGAATCGACCGATCCAATCTATAAAAGCATTCCATTTTTTCTATCCTGGAATCAGGGCCGTGTGCTCGGCGTCTTCTTCGATAACACCTGGCGCAGCAGCTTTGACTTCGGCAAGGAATTTGCCAACGCATATTCTTTCGGCGCGCCGGATGGTCCCGTGGACTACTACTTGCTGTATGGACCCACTCCGAAGCAAGTAGTAGAAGAGTACGCATGGCTCACCGGCCCAACGCCGATTCCCCCGCTGTGGTCGCTCGGCTATCAGCAATCGCGCTATAGCTACTATCCGGAAGCAAGAGTGCGCGAGATAGCCAATCGCCTGCGCGCCGACCACATTCCCGCCGACGCCATCTATCTCGACATCGATTACCAGCAAAACAATCGGCCTTTCACGGTGGATCGGGAGAGGTTCCCCAATTTCGAGAAAATGGTGAAAGATCTGGCAAGCCAGAACTTTCATCTTGTGGCCATCACCGATTTACATATTGCGCGGCTGCCAAATGTCGGCTATGCGCCGTATGACTCAGGAGCGGCAGGCGATCATTTCGTGAAGAATCCCGATGGCTCGACTTATGTAGGAAAGGTGTGGCCCGGCGATTCGGTATTCCCAGATTTCACGCAGTCAAAAACTCGCGCCTGGTGGGGATCGCTCTATAAAAGCTTTGCCGGCGACGGCATCGCAGGATTCTGGAACGATATGAATGAGCCGGCAATCTTTGGCGTTCCTTCCAAAACCATGCCGGATGATATTCAGCACCGGATAGATGAACCTGGCTTCGCCAAGCGCACGGCCAACCATCTTGAGATTCACAATATCTACGGCATGGAGAACTCGCGCGCAACCTACGACGGCCTGAGAATACTGGAACCCAATCTGCGGCCCTTTGTGCTGACGAGGGCAAGTTATGCCGGCGGGCAGCGCTACGCCGCTACATGGACCGGCGACAATAGCTCCACATGGAATCATCTGCGGCTCACGACTCCGATGCTTGAGAACCTGGGCCTGAGCGGCTTTGCTATGAGCGGCGCGGATGTAGGCGGCTTTGCCGGTTCGCCTCAGCCCGATCTGCTCACCGAGTGGCTGGAGGTTGCGGCTTTTCAGCCCATCGACCGCGATCACACGGCGATTGGGACCAATGACCAGGAACCGTGGGTCAATGGTCCGGAGCAGGAAGCAATCCGCCGCAGTTACATTGAAGAGCGCTACAAATTGATGCCGTATCTCTACACCACGGCAGAAGAGATGTCGCGCACCGGCCTGCCGATCATGCGGCCTCTCTTCCTTGAATTTCCAGACGCGACCGCCGATCTTCATCCCATCGACCTCGACGCCCCCGCGGAGTTTCTTTTCGGTCCGGATATTCTGGTTGCGCCCGCGCCCTACCCTGATGAACTCGATAAGTATGAGGTGCAGTTGCCGCCGGGCCTATGGTTCGACTACTGGACAGGAGAACGAATTGATCGCACCGATCCAGCCCGAAGTAAAGATGCCGAACAGGGCAAAGGCGCGTCATCCCGGGCAGGCGACTTGTCGTTTAAGCCGATGATTATTCAACCCAGCGCCGCTCAGCTTCCTCTCTATGTTCGCGGCGGCTCCATCCTGCCCATCGCGCCGCTGACGCAAAGCACAATGGATAAGCCCGCAGGCCCTCTCACGTTGCGTGTATACGTCGGCGAAGGATGCAAGGGAACGCTTTATCTCGATGACGGCAAGTCCTACGACTTCAAGGAAGGAAAATTTCTTCGCATGGACAGCACCTGCGCGGTGGAGCAGAACAAGCTGCATATCCGGATCGGTTCACATCAGGGGAGCTATCCATCCTGGTGGTCGCAGATTGCCGTTGAAGTATACGGCTGGAAGAAAAGTGATGGACAGGCGAAACTGGCAGGCAAGCCCGTCGGCGGGCAATGGAACAGCGCAACACACTGCTGGCTGGCCACTGTTTCTGACAACGGCAAAGGGCTGGAGATAATCTTCGAGTAGGACTGGGCAGTAAATTAGAATATGTGCCGCCGCTGAGAGCTTCTTTACTCCCTGTTGTCCAGTCTCCGCGCAAAGGCGATAAACTCTGATTGCAGGCGCAGCGCGGCGGGGATGGAAATCATGAGGCTTTCCGGTCAGTGCGGAGATTCGAGAGCGATAGTTGGAGTTTTTTTTTGTATCGCTTGCCTGGCGGCCGCTGCCCAATTGCCGACCAAGGAAGCTCATCCTCCTGTTGGCGCAGGTTCCGAGCAACTGCCTGCGACGGCGGCTTCGGCAGAGGTCGAATCCGGGTTGCGCCGCGATCTTGCGCTTCATCCGGATTCCGCCTCCACGCTCTACAAGCTTGGCCAGGTGCTGCGGCTGGAAAACAAGCCGAAGGAGTCACTGGAAACCTATACCCACGCCGCCCAACTGCAAAAGCCCAGCGCTGAACAACTCCGCTCCGTGGCGCTGGACTATGTGCTTCTGGAAGACTATACCGATGCTATCCACTGGCTCCAGATCGCCGTGTCGATGGAGCCTGAGAATGCGGACGTGCTCTATAGCCTGGGGCGCTGCTTGTATTCACAAAGCCTCTACCCGGAAGCTGAAGCGGCGTTTGTGCGCGTTCTCCAGATCAAGCCGGACCACCTGAAGGCCGAAGAAAATCTGGGCCTCATCTATGATTACGTGAATCTGCCGGAGAAGGCGGAGGCTGCCCTGCGCAAAGCCGCGGAGTGGGCTGGCCCGGATTCGAAGGACGAATGGCCGTTTCTGGATTTGGGAGGCTTCCTGCTCGATCATGACCGTGCCGCGGAGTCCGTGCCCTATCTGCGTCATGCCGAGGCTATCAACGCAGCCAGCACTGCGTGTCACGAAAAACTGGGACGGGCGCTGGTGGAGATCGGAGATGCGAACGGCGGCATCAAAGAGCTGGAAATAGCTGCCCGATTGGACCCCAAGAATGCCAAGATGCATTTCGAGTTAGGTCACGCCTACCGCGCGGCGGGCGAGATGGAGAAGTCGCGCGCGGAGTTCGCGATTAGTCAGTCTCTCTACGGGGAGCACAGCCGGGATTAGGCATTACCGGCTGGGAAGCCGCGCATTACATATCAACGCGTAACGGGCTTATCAGTACTCACGACCGGTTCATCGACCTGAATCTGACGGTCGCCCTTCACGTTGCTAAGCGTTTGCACGATGCCGCTGGGCCAGCTTATTTCAATGCTGTCCGCGACCGGACTGTCGCCGAGTCCGAAGTGTACGCGCGGATCGCTGGCAGAGAGATAGCCGCTCGACGTAGTTGCCGTCACCCATTGCGATCCCTGCGCGGTGGTGAGTTTCACCACTGCTCCAATGCCATCGCGATTGCTCTTGTGGCCGGTGAGATGCAAGGTGATCCAGTGGTTGCTAGTGGCCGTCTCGTTGTGCAGGATGTGCGCCGCTCCGCCATTGGTAGAGACGACGGCGTCGATGCGGCCATCGTTGTCAATGTCTCCGATGGCCATGCCGCGGCCCACCCATGCTTCATGAAAGACCGCTCCGGAGATGGAGGAAACGTCAACGAACTTCTTGCCGGTATTGCGCGCCAGCAAGATGGGCTCGCGGTAGTGAAGTTGGGGCGAGATGATTTCCACCGTATCCAGATCGTGGCCCTGCGCGATGAGCAAATCTTTCCAGCCGTCGTTGTCGTAGTCCACAAAGCGCAAGCTCCAGCCGGAGTGCAGCAGCGTCATGGCGCCGATTCCGTTGGCATAGGATGTGTAGTCGAATGAGCCGTCGCGGTTGTTACGATAGATGGCGTAGCGCTGGTTGGCAAGATTGGTCACAGCGATGTCAGGCCATCCGTCGTTGTCGTAATCGGCAAAGTCCACGCCCATGCCGGCGTAGGTTTGCCCTTCGGCGCTGACCGCTGTCTCTGACTCCAGGCCAACTTCCTCGAAGGTTCCGTCGGGCTTTTGATGAAAGAGGAACTCGGGCATTGAGTCGTTCGCGATGTATAGATCAATGCGCCCGTCGCGATCATAGTCGGCAACTGCGATGCCGAGGGCTTTGGCCGGCTTGTCCAGTCCGAGTTTGTGCGAGACCTCGGTGAAATGGCCGTTGCCGTCGTTGTGATAGACGAGCATGGGAATGGCAGGAAAATAATCGGGATGGCAGTAGCCGCGATAGCCCTCGCGATGTTCCCCGCACCAGACATCCTCCCAATCCCAGGTGACATAGCGCACTACGACCAGATCGAGCAGGCCGTCGTTGTCCAGATCGACCCAGGCCGCGGAGGTTGACCATCCACTGCCGCCCACGCCGGCTTTTTCCGTTACGTCTGTGAAGGTGCAGTTGCCGTTATTGTGGTAAAGACGATTGCCGCCGTAGCCGGTGACGAAGACATCTTCGTAGCCGTCATTGTCGTAGTCGGCCACGGCCACGCCCATACCGTAGCCGACCCCTTTCAGGCCGGACTTCTCGGTGATGTCCTCGAAGCTGCCATCGGTCTTCTGATGGTACATCCTATTCCAATACTCTGGTCCGATCTTCTGCGGAATGAAGCCCTTGGGGGTGGGGTCGGGAAAGGGCGCGCCGTTGACCAGATAGAGATCCAAACGTCCGTCATTGTCGCAATCGAAGAGCGCCACTCCCGATCCCATGGTTTCAATCAGGTACTTGCGCGAGGTGTGCGGCGCCTGGTGAAGGAAATGGACGCCTGCCTTCTCTGTGATCTCGACGAAGTTGCCGGGGACAGCAGAAGGGGATGCGGGTTGAAGCGCAGGATGCGCTTCCTGCTGTGGCATTTGCGCGCCAGCACTCGCGATCGAGAGGGAAGGGAGATAGAGGACTCCTCCAATCAGCGCTGTCAGGCATTCTCGCATCAATTTCATCGTTTCCGCTGCTCCAGGGTGCGCTGTCGCTGGCGTTCCATGCCGCAGCGCGAAGGTTTGGTTCACGTTCTAATGAGTTGCTTCCGCGGGGAGAGATGTCTTGGCCGGTGTAGCCTGCTTCTTGCTCTCGAACTCTTGCGATTGTTGAGCCGCGCGCTCGGCGTCGTCCACCCGATGGAGTGTTCGGTAGACCCGCGCCAGTTGGAAGTATGCGCCCCGCCGGATAAAGTCAGAGGGCGATTGGGTCAGGCTCTTCTCCAGCCACTGCGCGGCTTCTTCGGGGTGCCCGGTCTGCGCAAGTCCAAGGCCGAGGTAGTAGTAGGCAGGCGCGGCCAGAGCGTTGGCTTCCACCGCTTTGCGCAACAGCGCCACGCCTCGCTCCGCATCCCCTTTCTGCACCTGGATTCTGCCCAGATTATAGAGCGCGATTGGGTTATTCGGACTCAACTGCAGCTCGCTTTCGTAGGCGTGGGCGGCGTCCTCGGAACGGCTCAAGTGCTGATAGCAGTCTCCGATTGCTTCATACATGTCAGGGTCATTGGGCTGCTTCTCCAAAACCTTGCGGTATTCGGCGATGGCTTGCTCGTATTGCTTGGATTGGACCGCGATTTCGCCGAGCGCGCGATGTACGCGCCAGGAATCGGGATCAAGGTCGGTGAGGGCGCGAAAGCTTTCCTCGGCCACCTGGGTATGTGCGCGGCCGCGATAATCAAGGACATTAGGATCCCTGGGACTGAGCGCCGCAGCGCGGTCCAGCGGCCCCACGGCTTCCTGCGCGTGCCCTGCGCCCAGCTCAACGATGCCAAGCCAGGTGAGCGCCTCGACATTTTCCGGCTGAATTGCGACTTCCAGCTTTAGAGATGCAATGGCGTCGTCGAATTGATTCCGCTGGTACTGGGCGATACCGAGGAACATATGCGTTCCGGGCAGGTGCGGAGCCAGTTCCGCTGTTTTCCCCAGCGCTTCTTCGGCTTCAGCGGTCTTGCCTTGGCGTAACTCTGACATTCCCAAGCCGAGGTAGGCATCGGGCAGTTCCGGAGCTGCGGCGATAGCTCGCCGAAAATAGCTTTCGGCGTCGGCCGGCTTGCCCTGGTGAATGGCCTCCGTGCCGTTTTGCATCAGACGGACGACAGCCTCGCTTGGCGCGGCAGGGGGCGTCTGGGCCTGGAGAAGCGGCATACAAAGAAGAAGGCAGGTGAGCAGCGGGCTTCGCGAATTTTGCAACCGTTGTATTCCAACACAGATATCCATTCAGCACTTCCGGCAGAGATCAAAGTGGACTCGAGGGTGAATCCAATGCGCAAATAAGGAACGCTGTGTGCGAACCTGCACTATTATGGGGCGTGACCTGCACTCCCGGCCAGCGGCATGGCAGTCAGAATTATCTGCGCTATACGGGGGGATGCCGTTATTTATTGAGGCCAACCCGCCGCAACAGGTCGTCAAAGCGCGAGTCCGAGCGCAAGGGATCAAGGCACGGATCAATCTTGAGATAGATCAGGCCAACGTCATGCGCCCTGTAAGATTCTTCAAGCCATTGAAAGGCTTCCTGCTTATCGCCAAGCCCGGCGTAGACGAGCGCTATCTCATACCTTCCCACATCATCTTTCTGCACCCGCTGCTGCAACACCGTAACGGTCTTGAGAGCCGCTGCCCCCTGGCCCGCGCGGGCATAAGCATTGCCCAGATGACCCAAAGTGTCCACGCCATCCCCCGACTTGAGAAAGGCAGCAATGGACTTCGGGTACATGCCTTTTTCAGCGTAGACCTCGCCGAGTAGAAAGCTCCAGTCGGGCGGGTTGATTTGTAGGGCGCGCACTCTCTGGATCAGCGAAAGCGCTTGGTCGTATTGCCGCGAATAGTAATAGATAAATCCTTCCGCGTGGAAGGAATGCCAGGAGACCGGGTCCAGGTCGACGCCGCGCACGACCTCGGTGATTGCCTCCGGCATTTGCCCGGTGCGCGCCAGGTAAAACGCATATTTCGTGTGGATGGGGGCAGAATTCGGATTGAGTTCCCTGGCTCGTTGAAATTCGGTCGCAGCCGTCTTCCAGTCCCAGTCCAGGGTCATCGCGGCATTGGCGAGTTCGGCATGGCCTTCGGGCAGGGAGTCATCCAGTTGGATCGTCTGCGCGGCTTCAGACTTTTGCCTGGAAAACGCCTCACGATACGGCATCCGGCCTGATTCGCCCATGCGTCCAAAACAGGTGGCCAGGGCCGCATGCGGCTGTGCATAGTTAGGGTTCTTCTCCAACGCTTTCTCAAAAAACTCGTTCGCGCTCTTGCAATCGTCCAGGTCCAGTTTGAGAATACCGCGCAGATAAAAATCCTGAGCGACCGCGTCGATTGGGCGGCTACGGGCCAGCCGAGCCTGCTCCACAGGTGTCACATTGATACGGATCTCTTCGGCGATGTCCTGGGCAACTTCTCCCTGCCAGGCTAAAACGCCTGTCATATCCCGGACATAGGTGTGCGCCCAGACGGGGCGATCACTTCTGGCATCGACCAACTGGGCGCTGATGCGCACCTGATTGCCCTCGCGCAGCACACCACCCTCTACGACTCCATCCACAGCCAGTTCCCTGGCGATCTCCGGAAGCTTCTTCTTGGTGCCCTTGTAGCTCATGGACGAGGTCAGGGAAATAACGCGCAATGTGGAAACCTGGCCAAGATCATTGATCAACTCTTCCGTCATTCCGTCGGCAAAGTATTCCTGTGCCGGATCGCCGGAGAGGTTTTCCAGTGGCAGGATGGCGATGGAGTGGATCTCCGGCTGTGTGCTTGTTCTGCTAAGCCAGATCTTGAAGCCGGCGTAACCGAGCAGGGCCAATAGAGCAAATCCCAGCAGGCTTCCGGCCACGACGCGGAAGGGCCGGCGCGATTTCAGCGTGGGAATCGGGAGAAGCTTCTGGCTTGGCGCTGTCGGAGTTGCGTACGGCGGCTCCGACAGCTGGGGCGCGATAGGCTCAGCCGAAGTTACCGGGAGAGTGGGTGCTGGCGGCTCCGATTCCAACTGCTGAAAGTGGAAGTGGGGAACATAGGAGCCGCTGGGAAGTTCAATGCGGACCGCCTGTTTTCCTTTAGATTCAACATAATACTGGGCGAGTTTCTTGCGCAGTTCGGTGGCTTTGACGCGCACTACCGAGTCGTTTCCTGTGTCGTAGCCGACTGGTCTCCCGAACATCTCGGCGCCGATCATCCTCTCGCGCAGCTTGTCGAAATCCTCGGCAAGAGCGTGTCCTACGATCAGTTGAAGAAAATCCTGGGTACGTTTGCTTCCGGCGAAGACGTGGCTGGCAAGGACCTCCTTGAGGTGATCGCGCACCAAACCGATCTCTTTTGGAGTGAGTCCAGTGGACCCCAATAATGGATCGGATGCAGACATAAAAAACGCGGTTCCCGCCGGTGTTCCCACTATAGCATCCGAACAAACGGGGGCGCCAAACGACAGTTTTGCATCGTCTTACATATTCTAAGTGCTTTTAGAATCAACAAATATATCAGCAAACGGGGAGCAAGCCGTTAATAGCGTTGCAGGTATTATCTTCGAGGTGTTGGAATCTGCCCTGATTTGAAAAGGTATTGAGCCGGGATTCTGCGAGTAAACGCTTACTCGGCCGCAGACGGAACACCGGATCAAATTTACCTATCTGCAGCCAGCAGAGCGTACTGGCTAAGGAATAACATCCGAAACGACGAATCCCTCGCCAGGAAAGATACCCAGAAGGCGGAGGGAGTCCAGTCGAACAACTGATTGCTCAGGAGGCAGATCGTGAATCAATCTCCAACCCGGATTTGCAGCAACAAAGGGGTAGCGATGGAGAAGCAACCGTTAGGGAAAAAACTGAACGGCATACTTGGCAGCATCAATTTTCAGGAGGGGTGTAGGAGCAAGCTCTTGTCCAGGAGCAGCTTCGTTTGTCTTCTTCTGCTTAGCCTGTTGGCTATTCCGGTTCTCTCGTTCGCGCAGTCCACGCGAGGAGAACTGGCGGGCAACATCACCGACACGACTGGAGCGGTTGTCCCCGGCGCAAAAATCGTTGCTACGGGCGTCGATACCGGCGTCAAAAGCGAGACGATTTCCACCTCCGTGGGCGCTTACCACTTCAACGAGCTGGCCATCGGGCGCTACACCATTGCGGTGACCGCTTCCGGCTTTGCGACCGCAACCAGAACCGGCGTGGAGGTCACCATTAACTCCACCACGGTGCTCAATATCACGCTGAAGGCCGGCGCGGTGACCGAAAATGTCATGATCGACGGTAGCGCACCCACCATTGAGAGCGAATCTTCCGATATTAGCGGCACCATCACGCAGCAGCAGATCGAAGAGCTGCCGCTGGCCGTGGCATCCGGTGTTGGCGGGCTTCGCTCTCCCGAATCCTTCTCGTTCCTGGTTCCCGGCACCACAGGTCCCGGCACCGGTGGCGGGGAAAGCAAAGGCGGATTGAACAACAACGGTGTTTTCTACATGAAGCTTTCCGGTGGCCAGAGCTATGGCGCAGAGGTCCTGCTTGACGGCGCCAGCATTCAGCGTAGCGAGAACGGGTCGTCTTTTGACGAAACTTCACCCTCCATCGAGGCTCTACAGGAATTCAAAGTCACCCTCTCGGTGCCGTCAGCGGAGTTCGGCCGCTCTACGGCCGGCTTAGAAAGCTTTGCCATCAAGAGCGGCACTAACGCGTACCACGGAACGGCTTTCGAAATCCTCAAGAATGCAGCCTTCGACGCCAACGACTGGTACAGCAATGGAGACTGGAAGTACTACGGCTGCACCGGCAACCGCCTAACTACGACGACCGCTTGCGAGGGCTATTTGCGGCAGCAGGATAGCAAGAACGATTACGGCGGCACCTTCGGCGGCCCGGTTCGCATCCCCAACCCCTTCAATCGCGGTAAATCGCTCTATAACGGCAAAGACAAGACCTTCTTTTTCTTTGCCTGGGAGCAGTACAAGCTCAGGCAGGGTTCACCTACAGTTGCTACTGTTCCCACCACGGCGGAGATAGGCGGAGATTTTTCTGCCAATCTGGGTGCCGCAACCACGCAAATCAACCCCTGTACCGGCCTGCCGGTCATCCAGAACCAGATCTTCGATCCGGCAACTTCGAGCGCGGCGATTACAGCGACGAACCCGACCGGTATTCCCTGCCGCCTGCCCTTCGCAGGGAACAAGGTTCCCAGCACCCAGTTCAGCAGCGCAGCAAAAACGTTGATGGCCGGACTGCCGGCCCCCAATCAGACGGCGACTCCGAACGCGCCGTATGGCTTCTCGAACAACTACGCGAATGATGAAGTGGAGCCGAACGAGAACACCACCTTTACCGTGCGCATTGATCAGGCACTCGGCGAGAAGAATAAGATCTTTGGATCGTACAGCTCGCGCGACAACGATCACTGGCAGGGCGCTTTCCCGAATCTTCCGGGGCGTTTCAACGATAGTGGCTGGCCGCAGGACTTCCAGACGCACTACACGCGCCTGGGCTGGGATACCACTCTGTCGCCGACTCTGCTGAATCACGTGAATATAGGCTACAACCGCACCAACAGCAAGAATTTTGGTGAGAACTTCCTCTCTTCTGTCAACCTCAGTGCGGCTGGGGCGCCCAACTTTTACTCAAAAGCTTTCCCTATCGTCAATTGGGACGGTCTGGACTCGTACTCTGCATGGGGCACTGGTTACAACGGCGACAATGTAGACAATGGCCTGCGCTTCAACGACTACATCAGCTGGCAAAGGGGCCGGCACAACATCAAGGCCGGCTTCGATTTCCGCCGCCAGCAATACTCGGTCATCGACCAAAACATCCCGACCATTAATTTTCTTCATGCTGAAACCGCTTTTGCTGCTACCAGTAACAACTGGCAATACAGCGGTAACAGCTTGGCTGGCTTCGAGTTGGGCGACGTCGATAACTCCAATCAAACTGTCTTCAACGATAGTCCGCGCTGGAATTCCCACTATTGGGCGGGATTCATCCAAGACGATATCAAGGTCAATGCCCATCTGACCGTCAATGCGGGCCTGCGCTACGATGTCGATGTGCCCCGCACCGAGGCGCTCAACCGCACCTCGAACTTCAGCCTGACCGCGCCGGACTCGGCGGCCGGAGGACTACCTGGCGCATTGGTCTTCGCCACCAACTGCACCGGCTGCAACAAGGCTTGGGCAGATACGTGGCGGAAGGACATTGCACCGCGCCTGGGCTTTGCCTATGTGCTGCCGAATTTGCACGACAAAGTTGTGCTGCGCGGCGGAGCAGCGCTCATATACGCTCCGTTGCAATATGCTGATTTCGGCGGGTCAATGGCGCAAGGCTTTACGCAAAACAAGGGCGTCAGCAGCTTATACACCGGCCCGGGGACCGCGGCCGGCTATACTCCTGCCTTCCAACTGGACAGCGGTTATAGCTTGTGGACCCCCTCCTACTTTGCTCCCAACACCGATCCGACGCAGGACCAGTGCGCCTCAAGCAATTGCTTCTACGCAGTGGGCAGCGGCGTGATCCAGCCGAAGATGGGAAGGCCAGGGCAGACTAGCCAATGGCAGTTGCAGGTGCAGGATGAACTGGCCCAGGATCTCATTCTCACGGTCGGCTACTCCGCGCTCTCCGGCCAGAATCTCAAATCCAATTACATCAGCAACGTCAACAACATCGACCCGAAGTATTTCTCGATGGGCGATCACCTGACTAATCAAAACGAATGGATCCCTCTTGGAGGTTCCTCTCTGGGTGTCAACGCACCCTGGCCGGGATTTGCCGGTCCGGTTGGACAGGCGCTCCGGCCCTACCCGCAGTATGACTACATAGCCGACGATTGTTGCCTGGAGAACATGGGGCACTCTTCTTATGAGTCCATGGTGGCCTCTCTCAACCGCCGCTTCCGTCAGGGTTTCAACCTCCAGGTCTCCTATACCTGGTCCAAGAATGAGACCGACGCGGACTCAGCGATTGGAAACTACGCGGGACGAGCGCAGGCGCAGCGCTCCGATCTGCATGGGGAGAAGGCCGTCAGTGTGCAGAATGTGCCGCAACAGATCTCCATCAGCTACCTGTACCAATTGCCCTTTGGCAAGGGGCACATGTATCTCAACGACAATGCTCTGCTTGACCGCGTGATTGGCGGCTGGGAGATCGGCGGTATTCATCGCTACCAGACCGGTGCGCCGATACAATTCGGCTGTGCCACTGGAATTCCCTACTATCAGAACTGTATCCGCTACACGCTGGGCGCAGCTGCGAATGGGGACATTTCCAACGTAGCAAGTGCCGCTTTCAAGAGGCACAAGAATGGTCCCAACTTCTTCAATCAGCAGTCCTGGTTCAACCCGGCATTTCGTCCGGCAGGTCAAGCCAGCGCGGCCGATCCCGGCGTATCACTGGCCAATGCTTTTCTGGTTGACCAAAACGCCGAAGGTCCTTCTCTGTTTGGGGGAGGAAACTGGCTGCGTAAATGGTCGCCTAGCTGTTATGCGGGGACTTGCTCTTTCGATCCCTACTACTTCAGCGGTGGCTCTCCTCTGGTTGCGGGAGGAAAGGCGATTCCTCGCGTTACCGGCGGAATCACCGGACCTCTCTGGCTCTCGGAAGATCTGAGCATCGTCAAGAACATTCCGCTCTACGAGAAGGTGCACTTCCAGTTCAAGGCTGAACTGATCAACGCCTTCAACCGTCACCATCAGGGGATGCCCAATACTGCGCCAGGGTCCGTTACGGGCCTGAGCAGCTTTGGCGTTTCCAATAACACTCCTGAAGTCAGCGACGACATGCTGCCGCGCAACATTCAATTCACCGGTCGTATCAATTTCTAACCCACAACGTCGGGGTGCTTCGGCTTCTGCCGGAGCACCCCGAACTCATTTGTGCATCCTTATGCAAACTGCCACCGAAATCGCCGTGCATCGACACAGGCAGCTTGTTACCTGTTTAGCACACGCGATCTTATTTTCATTTTTCGTGTTCGACCTGCTGGCTGCTCCAGTAAGACCGGCTACAGCACAGGCATCGCCGACGGATGCTCCGCGAAGCACGGGCGCTGAGCTGCTCGAAGCCGGAAACTTCGACGCGGCGCGCGCGGCCTTTGAAGCTGTTCTGGAGGCTGAGCCCTCCAATGCCCAGGCACAGGAAGGCGAGGTTGCCGCCAGTGAACATCTGGCGCTTGAAGCGCGCGGCAAGGGAGATGCGGACGAGGCTCTGCGCACTTTGTTGCGCGCCCAGAAAGTTGCGCCAAAACAACCTCGCCTGCTTTTCGACCTCGGAATTCAAGAGGAAGAGATGCACCTTTACCAGGACGCCGACCGGACGCTGGCGGTGCTGGAGCAATTGCAGCCCGGCAATCCGCAAGTGGCGTACGCAGTGGCGCACGTGAAGCTCGACCTGGGCCAGCTCGCCGCCGCGGAAGAGAAGATGCTGGTCTATCTCAAGTCTCAACCCAATGACGCCAGCGCCCACTATGGGTTGGGCCGTGTCTATCAGCTCGAACTGGATACCGAGAAGGCGCGCGCCGAGTTCCAGCGCTCGGTAGAACTGCAACCGGTGCAGACCGAGGCCTACTACCAGTTGGGCGACATCGCTCTGGGGCAAGAGAATCCTACGGAGGCGATTGCCGATTTCGCTAAGACGCTGGCCCGCGATCCCAAACATGGCGGCGCGCTTGCCGGAACAGGTCAGGCCTACTTCAAAGAGAAACAGTTCGCACAGGCGGAAGCGTTTTTGCGGCAAGCCGTGGCCGCTGCCCCGGAGTACGAGAAGAGCCACTACTATCTCGGACTCACCCTGGCGCGGCTGGGGCAGAAGGAAGACTCCGAGCACGAATTGGCTTTAGCCACCAAACTTGCCGACGAGGCCAACAAGAAGGCGCGCAGCGGGTTGAGGCTGAACTCCGCTGCTGTGCAGCCCGTGCAACCGTAAAGCACTTCACGCGCGGGTTCGTTGCTTTTGCAGTGAGCCGCCCAAGCTAGAAGACGTTTTCTTACTTCATGTCATAAGGGGAGCAACTTCATGCGTTCTTTCTGTCTTCCGGCCGCGTTGGCCCTTGTCCTTGCACTCCCGCTTTCTGGTCAGCAGCCCCAGGCGTTGTCCCTGAGCGGCGACTATCCCGTTACCCACGATCCTTCCATTGCCCACGAGGGAGACACGTATTACGTATTCGCCACTACTTCGAATGCTGCGGAAGGCCAGTTTCCTGTTCGCTGCTCCCATGATCTGAAGGAGTGGAAGCTGTGCGGCCACGTCTTTGACAAGATTCCGGAGTGGATTCACGAAGCGAGTCCGACGACCAAGGATCTCTGGGCGCCGGACATTTCTTTTTTCCAAGGAAAATACCACCTTTACTACGCGTACTCGGCCTTTGGCGTAAACACTTCGGGGATTGCGCTGGCCACCAATGAAACCCTCGACCCGCAGAGTCCGAAGTATCGCTGGCACGATGAAGGGCTGGTCTTGAAGTCCACGCAGGCTGACGACTTTAATGCGATCGATCCCAACATTACCTTCGACGAAACAGGCCAACCGTGGCTGAGCTTCGGCAGTTTTTGGAGCGGCATCAAGATACACCGCATCGACCCCCTTACCGGCAAGCCGCCGCTCACCGACAACAAGATCTACGCGCTGGCCGCGCGTGTGAAGCCTGTGAACGCGGAACCGGCTAAGCCCGGATTGCCGCCGGACTGGCAGGCCGTTGAAGCGCCTTTCATCGTGCGGCACGGGGACTATTTCTACCTCTTCGTCTCCATCGATCTCTGCTGCCGCGGCACCAGGAGCAGCTATCGGACGATGGTTGGACGCTCGCTTCATGTCACCGGTCCCTACGTGGATGCGGACGGTAAGCCGATGTTGGAGGGTGGCGGGACGCAACTGCTTCAACCCAACAGCCGCTGGATCGGTCCGGGTGGAGAGTCGATTTTGCTGCGCCCGGAAGGGGACATTATTGTCTTCCACGCATACGACGCAGTGACAGGAAAGCCTGCGCTGCAAATTTCTACCCTCACTTGGGAGCAAGGCTGGCCGCACGCCGCGCTGGCGACCACGGGCGAATCCAAATAGATATTGCGCGAGAGTGAGTTGGAAGATCCACGATATGACTCGCGCCTACCGCCAATGAGAATGGCATGGTCCACACGCTTGGACCGGAGAGAAACGAGATGCTGATGCAACACAAGATGAATCGAATACTCAAAGAATCTGTCGCCGTCGGACTGGCTTTGGGATGCGCCGTCCTTCTAGCCGGTTGTGGCGGCGGAGGGGGCACGAGCACTCCTCCGCCAACGACCGTGGCCACGCCGGTTATCTCCCCTGCAGGGGGGGGGATCGTGACCGCGCAGACGGTGACGATCACCGATGCCACGGCGGGCGCGACGATCTACTACACTACGGACGGTACTACGCCGACCACCGCGTCGACTCCATATTCGGCTGCGTTCACTGTTTCTACCAGCACGTCTGCAACGATCAACGCGATTGCTGTAGCTAGTGGAGACACCAACAGCGCGGTAGCCACAGCAACCTTCACCCGCACCGTGGATATGGGCACGATGGTCAATGTGCAATACCCCGCGTCCACCGTGCTCGATAGCAATCAATACCAGATTCAGAACGTTGCCAGCGGCATGGTGCTGGGCATCAGCGGGCAAAGCCAGACTGC
>Ga0181534_10000352_pt1 | contig 33207 bp, 18 predicted proteins | sample PEATcosm2014_Bin_37_FD_119758 | JGI IMG/M metagenome (GOLD analysis project Ga0181534, IMG submission 119758) | Peatland microbial communities from MTU Mesocosm Facility, Houghton, MI, USA - PEATcosm2014_Bin17_10_metaG | ecosystem: Environmental > Terrestrial > Soil > Wetlands > Peat | place...
GCCGCAGAACTCCAGCGCCTTCGGAGCGGCGATCACAATTGTCAATGGCAGCACGGCGATTACAAGCTGGACGCTGACGTGGACATTTGCCAACGGACAGACGATTTCGTCGCTCTGGAACGGAATTGAAACGCAGAGCGGCACCGCGGTGACGGTCAAGAACGAACCTTACAACGGTAGCATCGCCGCTGGAGGAACGCTGACCGGCATCGGCTTCAACGGAACATGGAACGGAACAACCAACGCCATTCCGACGGCGATTTCGCTGAACGGAACGGCTTGCACGGTGAACTAGCAAGCAACGGAGATCTTTGACATAACTGTGATTTGTGCGGAGCGGGTCAAGAGACCAACTCCGCACAAATCAAATATTCAAGGAGCGGTTCATAACTGTGTGCTTCGCTTTATCTAAATAACTTCGTGTTATATACGCGGATTGTTTGAAGAGGCGTGATATTCCGAAGTGCCATCCGAGGAGTTTTTGAACAATGGGCAGTCAGTTATCACGATCTATCGCAAGATACTGCCTTCATACCGGCATCATGCTGCGTAAAGCACTCAGGATTTGAGTGATGTAAGCGGATTATATGATGTAAAGGAGAAACCATGTTTCAGGAGTTGAATCCCCCCCGTGGGCGTACAAATGTTCGCCGGCTGAGCGTGTACTTTACTGTACTCGCGTTTCTACTACTTACCATTGCTGTGCCGGTTGCCGGCGCTCAAGCGTGTAATGTCATTTACACGATTTCACCTCAAAACACAAGCGCTTTCGGCGCGGCAATTACCATCCAAAATACGGGAACGACAGCCTGGACCAGTTGGACGCTGACCTGGACTTTTGCCAACGGGCAGACTGTATCGCAACTCTGGAATGGCATTGAAACCCAGAGCGGCGCCGCCGTCACGGTAAAAAATGAGCCTTATAACGGCAGCGTTGCGGCCGGTGGCAGTGTGCAAGGTGTCGGCTTCAACGGCACTTGGAATGGCACCACCAATGCAGTGCCTGCGTCGTTCGCAGTGAACGGCGTCACTTGCGGCGGTACATTGACCGCCACGACCACCACTCTGGCTGCGTCCACCACCACGCCAGCGGTTGGCGCCAGCGTTACGCTGACGGCCACGGTTGCGCCTACAGCCGCTACAGGCACAGTCACCTTCTATTCGGGCACGACCTCGCTCGGCACTGGAACACTGGCCTCGGGCAAGGCGACGCTGACGACATCATTTGCGACAGCGGGAACCTACTCGCTGACGGCTGTCTACGCTGGATCGACGACCTACGCCACCAGCACTTCGACCGCGGTAAGCATTACCGTTGGCACAGTTAAGACAGCCACCACCACTGCGCTGACTGTATCCACCACGACGCCCGCGGTTGGCGCCAGCGTTACGCTGACGGCCACGGTTGCGCCAACAGCCGCTACAGGCACAGTCACCTTCTATTCGGGCACAACTTCGCTCGGAACTGGAACACTGGCCTCGGGCGTGGCCACGCTTGCGACCTCATTCGCGACGGCGGGAACTTACTCGCTGACCGCTGTCTACGCTGGATCGACGACCTACGCCACCAGCACTTCGACTGCGGTAAGCATTACCGTTGGCACAGTTAAGACAGCCACGACCACCACTTTGGCCGCGTCCACCACGACGCCAGCGGTTGGCGCCAGCGTTACGCTGACTGCCACGGTTGCGCCTACAGCAGCTACCGGCACAGTCACCTTCTATTCGGGCACAACTTCGCTGGGCACTGGAACACTGGCATCGGGCAAGGCGACGCTGACGACCTCGTTTGCGACTGCGGGAACCTACTCGCTGACCGCTGTCTACGCTGGATCGACGACCTACGCGACCAGCACTTCGGCCGCGGTAAGCATTACCGTTGGCACAGTTAAGACAGCCACGACCACCACTCTGGCTGCATCCACCACCACGCCCGCGGTTGGCGCCAGCGTTACGCTGACTGCCACGGTTGCGCCTACTGCCGCCACCGGCACAGTCACCTTCTACTCGGGCACAACTTCGCTCGGAACCGGAACGTTGGCCTCGGGCGTGGCCACGCTTGCAACCTCATTTGCGACGGCGGGAACCTACTCTCTGACCGCTGTCTACGCTGGATCGACGACCTATGCCACCAGCACTTCGACTGCGGTAAGCATTACCGTTGGCACAGTTAAGACAGCCACTACCACCGCGCTGGCCGCATCCACCACGACGCCCGCGGTTGGCGCCAGCGTTACGCTGACTGCCACGGTTGCGCCTACGGCCGCCACCGGCACAGTCACCTTCTACTCGGGCACAACCTCGCTCGGAACCGGAACGTTGGCCTCGGGCGTGGCCACGCTTGCAACCTCATTTGCGACGGCGGGAACCTACTCGTTGACCGCTGTCTACGCTGGATCGACGACCTACGCCACCAGCACTTCGACCGCGGTTAGCATTACCGTTGGTACCAGCACTGGCTACGCGGCAACCGCCAAGGCGAACTTCCTTGCCATGTACGGCGACATGACAGCGGCAAACGGCTACTTCAGCCCGCTGGGCATTCCTTATCACTCAGTGGAAACACTGATTGTGGAAGCTCCTGACTACGGCCACGAGACGGTATCTGAGACTTACAGTTACTACCTGTGGCTGGAATCGCTGTATGGCGCGGTCACCGGCACCTGGACACCTTTGCAGACCGCATGGGATAGCTATCAGACGTACATGATTCCAAGCGCGGCCCAGCAACCGACCAACGCCGGCTACACTCCAAGCGCTCCTGCTACCTATTGCCCGACGTACGATAGCCCCAGCAGCTATCCCTGCCAATTCACTACCGCTACGGTTGGCGAGGATCCGATTGCGCAAGAACTGGAAACCACCTACGGCAACTGGAACATATACGGCGCCCATTGGATTCTCGACACGACCAATTGGTACGGCTATGGCATCGATGAGAGCGGACCAGGCACGGCTGGCGCTCCCTCCTTCTACAACTCGTATCAGCGCGGACCGCAGGAGTCGGTGTGGCTTACGATTCCGCAACCCAGTTGGGACAACTTCAAGTACGGCAATACCAGCGACGGCGGCTATCTGAGCCTCTTCACTGGAGGTACGTATACGCAACAGTGGAAGTATACTGATGCTCCCGACGCCGACGCGCGCGCCATTCAGGCCCTTTACTGGGCGCAGCAGTACGGAGCTGGCAATTCGACGGTCGCTTCCTTGCTCCCGTTGGGCGCCGAACTTGGCGACTATTTGCGCTACTCGTTCTTTGACAAGTATTTCAAGGAACAAGGCTGCCAGAGCACCAGCTGCCCTGTGGAAAACGGCACCAAGAACTCGTCGGCTTACCTGCTGTCCTGGTACTATGCATGGGGCGGTGCGGTGCCGGCTGATGGAAGCTGGGCTTGGCGCATTGGCTCGAGCGACGTCCACTTCGGCTACCAGAACCCGTTGGTCGCATATGCTCTGTCGTCTGACGCTTCACTCACGCCCAAGTCGCCCACCGCAAAGGCGGATTGGACCACAGCTCTCGAACGCACTCTCGAATTCTACCGCTGGCTGCAGTCGTCAAATGGCGCCATTGCAGGCGGCGCAACCAACAGTTGGGGCGGCGGCAGCAACACGGCTAATCCTCCCACCGCTTGGGGCGGCCAGTATGCGGTTCCTCCTTCCGGAACTCCCACCTTCTACGGTATGTCGTACATCTTCGCACCGTCCTACGGCAATCCGCCCAGCAACCAGTGGTTTGGTATGCAGGCATGGTCGATGGAGCGCTTGGCCGAGTACTACTACGTAACCGGCAATGCGGATGCCAAGATTATTCTGGATCCCTGGATGAAGTGGGTTGAAGCCAATTCCACGGCGACCGCAACTAGCTACTCAATCCCATCGAGCCTCAGCTGGAGTGGACAGCCATCTACCAATTGGAATGCAACCACCCAGGATTGGACGGTTGGCGACCTCGGTGTATCTTACAACTCCGGGCTGACTGTAACCATTACGGCCAGTGGTCAGGATGTGGGTGTGACCGGCTCACTCTGCAAGGCTCTGCTGTACTACAGCGCCGGCACCGCGAAGTACGGAACGCAGGACACGACGTCGTTTAATCTGGCCAAGCAGCTCCTGCAAACCATGTGGTCGTTGCACCGCGACAGCATTGGCGTATCGGTAGCGGAAACACGCACCGACTACAGTCAGTTCACCATCCCCATTTACGTTCCTTCGGGTTGGACGGGAACCATGCCCAACGGCGATCCGATCAACTCCAGCTCGACGTTCCTCAGCATCCGTACTCAGTATGAGACGGATCCGAACTATGCCATGGTTGCGGCCTATGCTGCCAGCCCCTCGACAGCACCGGTTCCCACCTTCAACTACCACCGCTTCTGGGCTCAGACAGATGTTGCCACGGCCTATGCGGTGTATGCACTTTTGTTCCCGAACAACTAAAGGGAACGATGACTAACCCGTTGGTCCGCACTACTAATGAGAGTTAGCTTGCGGACTGGCGGCTGTAGTGGAAAAGAGCCGTGGTTTTAGGCATTCCTTCGTCTTTTGGAGCGAAGTAAATGCTTGAGGCCGCGGCCCTTTTCGTAGCAAACCGCTGCAAAGAAGCTTCTATAAAGTTATTAGATAGAACCTTTGTCTTAGTTCAGCCGGACTTGATAGATCGGGTGGAACGGATTGAGGGTTGCGGGTATAAACTGGTTTCACCTGCAAGGACAGGCGTGGCGTGGATTGGACGTGGGCCTGGCGCTTCATCTTTCCTGGTGCAGGCTGGTGCGCAGTTTTGGATTAGCCCATACGGACGGATACAGTAGTGGATTAGTGCTTGTATCTAATTGATTTGAAATGACCCATTCGAAGACAAAGTTTTACACGGAAGGTTAAGGCCCATGAGCACACCCCAGTCAGGCACAGGCCGGTTGCCCGCCTACTTGCGATTCATCGCCGCCGTGCTCTGGTTTTTTTTAACGCGATCCGTGGCCCGGCAGGAGGCGGCCGGGCTGCTGAATGAGCAGTGGCGGCCCTTGGTGGAACAGGCGATCTTTGCTTTTCTGCTGCTGGCTGGCTGCGCGGCGATGGGCTTTGTGCTGGATCACCAACAGAATCCGCTCAGTGATCAAGGACTGCCGCGCCGGGCAGGCTGGCAAGCTGAGGCTGGGTTGGGCCTGGCAGTTGGCTGGGCGCTGGCCGTGGCTTGCGTAATTCCCATGGTTGTGGGCGGCGGCGTCGCCATTGTGCTGGTTCTTCAGCCCTCGGCCTGGATGTGGCTTGTGGTTGAGGCCGCGTTCTTCGCGGTAGTGGCGCTGGCTGAAGAGATTGCCTTTCGCGGCTACGGATTTCAGCACTTCGAGCGCGCCGTTGGCGGGCTGGGAGCGGCGCTGGGCTTTGCCGCTTTTTATGCCATCATGCAAGCGCTTATCCCCGGATCGAACCGCTTGAGCGTGGCAGTTTCCGTGCTTCTGAGCCTGATGCTTTCCACCGCGTATTTGCGCACTCGCGCGCTGTGGGTGAGTTGGGGGATCAACTTTGGTTGGAAGGCGAGCCGGGCGCTGGTCTTTGGGCTGACGATCAGCGGCGTCAACAGCCACTCGCCTGTGGTGCAGGGCAATCCGATGGGGCCTTTTTGGCTGACTGGCGGCGGCTTTGGCCTGGACGGTAGCTGGACGGCCTTCTTTCTGCTGCTGGTGACGCTGCCCGTGGTCTACCGCCTGACTCGCGAACTGGATTACCAATACAACGCGCCGCTTATTGTGCCGGGCGGCATTCCAGTGGACTTGGATGCGGCGGCGAAACGCCAGCATGAGGCAGCCATGGCTCCGGCTGCGCCCGCTGCTCCTTCGCTGATTCAAATTCTGCCCGTTGCTACGCCGCCACCTGTGCGCCCGCAGGAAGAGCCAAAGGGTTGAGTGCGGCTCACATTGCGCTGCAAGTAAAGATGTTCTATATCTCCCACCAGTCAAGCAAAGCCATGCGGGGATAGTAGAGGCCGCCGAAGATGGGTGTTTCGCTGCCCTCGAGGTTGCGGAGAAGCTCGGCGTAGGCTTCAATCTGAGGCGCAAAGATGGCTCGAAACTCAGGCAGTGCCGTGGCGGGATCGAGGTTGTCGCTGTGCGCGGTTTTGTAGTCGATAATCCACAAGCAGTCATCTCCTTCGGCGCGCGGCGCGGGACCGGCTCTGAAGACTCGGTCTACGCGAACTGCGCGCAAAGTGCCGGCGACGACTCCAGCCCAGCCGGCTTCGCTGGCCGCGCTGAGGTGCGGAGAGAGAAGCCATGAGCCAACCGAATCCCGCGAGGCGTCGAGTGCGATCTCGATTGCTTGCGTCGCGATTCGATTGGCCAATTGCGGGTCCACGCCGACGGCGCGCACCAGGGCGGCGATGCGCGGCTCAAGTTGCCGCAAGGACGAGCGAGCGGGTTCCCAATCAAGTTTGGCGCGCAGTTCGGCCAGATCCTCCAGCAGCTTATGAACCGCTGTACCGAGTTCGCGTGAGAGCAGGCCGCCCTCGTGCCGGGAGTAGAGGCTTCTCTCCCCGGGCACAAAATCGAGTGCTGGTGCATCCAACTGCGGAGTCTTCACGGGCCAATAATCCAGCGGCAAACGGCGCAGCACGGTGGGCTTGGCGGGGGAAGGCATGACGAGAAGATTGCTCTCGCCGGAGGCGGCGAGGGACTCGATCTCCTGCTCGACGGCGGGCTCTAAAATCGATTTGGCAGCCTTCCACTCTTCAAAGCGCACGCGGACCTCTTGTTCCAGAGCGGGCCAGGCAGTCGCGAGTAGGCTGTCCAGAGGTTCGAACAATGTGAGGTCTTCTTTGTAAACGGGACGGGCGAAGAGGTGCAGTTCCTCACGGGCACGGGTAGCGGCGACGTAGAGAATCCGCCGCGTCTCCTGCGATTCACGCTCGCGGTAAACGCGATCAACCCAGGCCTTGGCTCTTCCTCGGTCGGCGCCTTTTTGCTGGAAGGGCGCAATGAGGAACTCGGTGACTTCGCCGGAGTCGTCGGGCTGAGCCAGGCCGCGCTCCAGCCAGGCGAGCATTTTACGGCTGGCGCGCCCGGTTGCAGCTTGAAGTTCAGGAACGAGGACGACCTCGAACTCCAGACCCTTGGACTTGTGAATCGTCATCAACTGCACACCGCAATCGCTGCTGGCATCGGGGTCGGGCAGCGCGGTCAACTTGGCCAGCGCAGAGTCAAGGCCGGGGCCAAGCAGGTCTTGAGAGCCGCGCGGCAGTTGATCCAGGCAGCTCCAGAGGCGATTGAGGTTGGCTCGTTCCGTTGTGTCGACGCAGGCCGCGCCGCCCAGAAGCAACCAAATCTCTTCTAGCCAGCTTCCCAGCGAGGCCGTGGGCTGACTGGCGCGAAGAGAAGATGCGGCTTCCAAAGCTTGAAGAACGCGGGCGGCGGCGGGTCGGGCGGCTTCACTGAGGAGCGGAAGCCGCTTGGCCAGCAGTTCCGGCAGAGGCCGGGATGCCGACGCGGGATCGTCGTTGCCGGCAAGAGTATGCAAGTCATGGAGAGAGAGGCCGCACCAGGGCGCACGCAGCACTCCGGGCCAGGCGACGCGGTCCAGAGGGTTGAGTAGCGCGCGGGCCAGTGCCAGTGCGTCGCGCACCTCGGGGCGCGTTGCCAGCTCTTCCAATTCGATGGCGCGGAAGGGAATTCGGGCCAGACGCAGGGCGTGGGCGATGGGCGTAAGATGACTCTTAGCGCGGCCTAGGACCGCGATGCGGTATTTCTCTCCTTTGGCCCTGGCTTCTTCCATCCGGGTAAGATGGCCGCGAATCAGAGCGACGATCTCTTCGATCTGCGCCTGATGGGCGGCTTCCTTCTCCTCGGCCGCGCTGGCGGGGTTTCCGTAGCTGAGCTGAGGAACAAAGTCCAAGTGTAGCGCGAAGGGTGGACCCGCACTGATCTTTTCTTCTCGCGCCGGTTGTGCCGGAGAAAAAGTAACGCCGCTGCCATCGTTTGCGGCGAAAACCTCACCTAAAATCTCGTTTTGCCGTTCAACTAACTGGGGCGTTGTGCGGAAGTTGGCTGTGAGGGAAACAAAGTCGAAGAGCAGCGCCTCTTCGTGGGGGATTTCCAGACCAAGGGCTTTGACGCGAGGAAAAAGCTCGGCGTCAGCGTCACGAAAAAAATAGATGGACTGCATCGGGTCGCCGACGCAGAAACAGGTGCGCCCATCACGTTCTGGCCATGCGGCGATGAGGCTTGCGAGCAGTTGATGCTGGCGGCGGCTGGTGTCCTGGAACTCATCGACGAGCAGATGACGAATGCCGTCTGAAACGGCCAGAGCGGCGTCGGTGGGCAGGCCGTCTTGGCCGCGGAGAACTCGCTGGGCGATCTGCGCGACTTCGATAAAATCCAGTGCGCCGGCCTCAGCGAAGACGATTTGCAGTTCGCCCGCCGCGTGGCGCAGCAGGGTGAAGCAGGCGCGCACGATCTTCCAGTCGTCCTCGGTGTAGCCGGCAGGAGGCAAGGCGCGGACGCCGGCTAGGGCGGCTTCAAGGTTGGGAACAGCGGTGAGCCGTGCAATCAGATCGAGGATGCGGGCTTTTTCCCGCTTCATGTCGGCGGGAAAGCCGAGGCGCTTGTCTACCTGCCTGCGGAATGCTCCATCTCCAGTGAGCAGCAGCGCGGCAAGATTGATGTAGGCCTGACGTGCTTCTTCGGCGGCGGCGCTGCCGGTAAAAGGCGCGGCAGGGAATTCGGCCAACTCGGCGAGTTCGCGGTGAAACTGGCTGCCGCTCTGCGTACAAGCAAAGCGCGCCAACTCCAGCGCTTCTTCACGCGCATTGGGAACCTGGTCGAGAAGCCTGCTCAACTGAATCAGCGAGGCGCGCACGGCATGAGCGAAGGGCCGCTCCAGCCGCTCGCGCAGGGCCAGCCAATCCGGCTCGCGCTCCAGCAGAAAGCCGTGCATCCAGCGGTCGCGGCTCTGGAGCATTTCGATCAGCAGATCTTCCATCTCCTGCCAGCCGTTGTCGCGCCAGAGGAGCAGATCTTCGACGGCCGCACTGAGCGGGGTACCGGTCTGGTCGATTTTGCGAAGGGTTTCGCGGGCCGAGCGGCGGTAGAGATCGTCGGGTTGAGCGGCGATCTCCAGACTGCCGCTGAAGCCCGAGAGCAGGGGCTGCTGCAAGGCCAGATCGCGGCAGAAGGAGTCAATGGTGGAGATGCGAAGCTGGGCGGGCAGCTCGAGGAGTCGCCAGCCGAGTTGATTGGAGCGATGGAGTGCGCGATTGGCAAGCGACGCCATGGAGAACTCATCCGCATCCGGGGCTGAGTCCGCGGCTTTTTCCAACTCGCCAAGAATGCGATGCCGCATCTCGGCCGCGGCGGCCTTGGTGAACGTGATGGCGACGATTTGGCCGGGCGCTTCGACCTCGGCGAGCAGGCGCAGAAAACGGCGCGTGAGCAGGTCGGTCTTGCCGGAGCCGGCCGGGGCTTGGACGAGAATGGACGCGCTGGGATCAAGGGCGCGCTGACGGGCAAACTGGTCGGGAGGGTTTGGACGAAGTTGATTATTCATCGCCGTCCCCCTGGCCTTCAGAGAGATTTTCGACGAATGGAGAATCTTGCTCCTGGATGCGGCAGATGGTTTGCAGCCCGCAGCGCTGGCAGGTTTTGGGATTTTCGCGCGGGTCAACTACGGCTCGCCCGGCCAGGAAATCTCGAGCGAGCTGCTCGATGCAATCGCGCCAGTCTAACAGTTGCTCGGCTGTAAAGGGGTTGTTCACCAGCGGATTGGTTCCCTTGAGGCCGCTGAAGAGCGTTCCCGCGGCATCACCCACACGACCGGCAAAGGTCATCTGGCCGGCGCGCACCTTGGCAAAGACCAGGCCGCCGAGGAGTTCGTCTTCGTCCAGGGCGAATCCGGCATAAAGCGGCAGTTGCACATCGTCGGGGCGGGGCAGGTCCCAGGCGCTGGGCGAGACGTTGCCGGTTTTGTAATCGATGACGAGTTGGGAATCGTCGATGAGCCGGTCGATGCGGTCCAGGCGCAGGTCGAAGGTGAGTCCGGCGACGGAAACCGTGCGTTTGGCCTCGGTTTCTGCTACTTCGAAGGCAACGCGGGCGGCTTCGTAGTCCAACCATTCGGAGACGAGGCGGGCGAGGCGAAGTTCTTCGAGTTCGAGGTAGCGGCGGGGCAGAGATTGGCAAAGGTGGGAGGGTAGTTCATTCGCGAGTGCGCGCTGGACGTGGGCGGCGACGAAGGCTTGGCGGTCGGTCAGGCTAAGTAGCTCGGAGTGAGTGCGGATTCCATCAGGTGGCCCCGCCCAGATGGAGTGAAGAACGGCGTGGAGCAGGCTGCCGCGCTGCGAGGCGGTCAGACCAGCCTGGGCCGGTTGCCAAGATTGGGCTGCGAGGCGCGAGGTGGCGAAGGCCTTGAAGGGGCACTGCGACTGCGCTGTGAGAACGGCGGCACCGCCGTGAACCTTGCCGGGAGGGAAGGGAATTCGGCTTAAGTCCTCAAAGGAGACGGTTAGCGGCGGCTCGGCGGCGGGCGCTATCAACTCTGAAGGCAGCGGTTGCGGCGGACCGGCTAACTGCGCAATCAGCCGCGAGGGGCGGGCCTCGGCGGCTTCGTCTTGCTGGGCGTAGCTGAAGTGGACCTCTTGCGCGGAGACGAGCAGACGGCGGGTAATTGCCGCTGACAGCTCCCAATCGAGCTGCGGAGTGGCGTGCGGCATCGCGCTTTGGCGCTGAATTTCGACGGGGAGCAGAGGATGCGTGGCGCCTGCGGCGGGCCAGTTATCTTCATCGGTGCCCAGAAACCAGACGGCGTCGGCGCTGAGTCCGGCGGATTCGGCGGGACCGGCGATCTGAATGGGCGCGTCGTGGGATTCGGGAGCGAAAAGCGTCACATCGAGCGCGCGATCGAGTTCGGCGAGGAACTCGCGCCAGTTCATGCGGCGGCCATTGAAGCCGAGGGAGCCGCAGCCCTCGATTGCTAGTTGCAAGCGGCGCTGTGCCTGAAACTCGGGGCTGGTGAGCGGGCGTGCGGCGGCGAAGGCGAGATCGTCCAGCAGTCGAGGAATCAACTCGGCCCAATCCAGAGTGCTTAGCGGACGACGCGCCGTGGCTACAAGCCGGCGCTGGACAGCGGCGATGCGCTGGACCCATGAAGCGGGAAGCAGCGTCGAGGCGCAGCGCTCGCCGAGAAAGGCGGCCAGCGTCCATTCGGTTCGTTCCAGGCTGAAGCGGCGCAGGGCGCGCATGGTGGAAACGAGCGCAGCTGATTCCTCGGATGTGGCTGCGATGTAGCCGGTGGAAAGCAGCCAGTCTAGCTCCTGCTCCTGGAGCGAGCCGTCCAGAAAGCGCAACAAAAGCTGGGCAGCGCGGGCAATTGCAATCTGGCTGAGCGGCACTCCGAGAGAAAATTCGAAGGCCGCTCCGGCGTGGCGAAGAAAGGCGCGCTCAATCTCACCTCGGCGCGTGTTGGCGGCTTGGGCTACGACCAGCAGACGGGCATTGGGGTTGGCGGCAAGCTGGCGGCGGCACCAGATGGCGCAAGCGGCGAGTTCGGCTTGTGTGTTGGCGGCGGCATGAAATTGGATTTCTTTACTTGGTTCGCTTTGGGCGGTCTCGTTCCAATCGCCCCAGGCATCGAATAGGCTGCGTTGGAGGGGCAGAATGCGGTCAAAACCGGCAAGAAGCAGCGGCGGGCGCTGGGCCGAGTCCTCGGTGAGTAGCGGAATCAGTTCCAGCGGCAGACGGCTAGGGCTGAGCAAATTGCCCGAGCGGCAGGCCTGGTCAAAGGCCGTGAGCCAATCGCTAAAGGCCGCCGCATCCTGTTGCCAGCCGGCGCGCGCGGCGGTGTGAAGGTGGCGTGGCGTCCAGGAGCAGAGCAGTTCGTGAGCTTCCAGGGCCAGCGCCGCCAGACGGTGGCGCGGGGCGGCAAGCAGCGTGGCCAGGGGGCTTTCGGCAGAGGCAATCTCAGCCCAGAGAGCCTGCTCCTGCGCGGCATTGAGCAGCAGGCGGGCGTCGTTGCTTCGCTTCTCCCAGGCATTGCGGGCGAAGCTCTTCCAGTCGAAAATATGGGGCGCGGGCCATGCTTTGAGGCCATTAGCCTGACGTCTGCGATGGAAGGCCAAGGCGATGGCGCGGGCGGCGCGATCGCTGGCCGTGACCAACAAGCCGCCCTCGCGCAGCCATCCGTCGATCTCGACTGACGCCAATGCCTCCATTTGAGCTTTATACTCCCTTGGGCCAGCGGCGCACCAATTCACTCAGGGCACAAGAATCTATTGCCGACTTTGAGTCCGTAATGAAGGAGGTTCGGCGCGGTGTGCCGGAACGGCAGAGCCAGCCGAAGGCGCGGATAATTGGAAGTGTGGAAACCGCGCGCAATTCGACGCTTTTGCAAGAGTATCAAGCCTATCTCGCCGTGGAAAAAGGCCTCCGCCCGCTGACTTGCGAGGCCTACGACGGCGATCTGAAGACCTTTGCCGAGTTCATCGAGGAGCGCCACGGCGTGCTGTTGACGGCGATTCAGGAGGATGTTGCGGATTTTCTGGAGCATCTGCGGGATCACGACATCGATCAGCGCTCGGCGGCGCGCAAGCTGAGCTGTCTGCGCGGCTTTTATAAATGGCTGCTGCTGGACCGGCGCATCCATCACGATCCGACGGTCAATATCGAGTCGCCCAAGGCGTGGAAGGTGCTGCCCAAATCGCTGGCCGAGCCAGAGGTGGCCGAGATGCTGGAGCGGGCGGGCCTGAATGCCGAGCACCCGCAGGCTCTGGCGACGGCGCTGCGCGACCGGGCAATTCTGGAGTTGCTTTATGCCGGCGGGCTGCGCGTCTCCGAGGTTACGGCGCTCTCGACCGGCGATCTGGCGCTTGATCTGGGCCGTGTGCAGGTGCGCGGCAAGGGCGACAAGGAGCGCATTGTGCCGCTGGGGCGGGCTGCGCTGGCTGCCCTGGAAGAGTATCTGCTGCAAGGCAGGCCGCATCTGGCTCGCATCGGCTCTGGCCGGACGGCTTCAGGTCTGGCTGCGCGCAAGTCCGCGAATGCTACGTGCCTCTTTCTTTCTCTGCGCGGAATGCCTCTGACCCGGCAATGGGTGTGGCATATTGTGAAGACGGCCAACAGCTCCGCCAGTCCGCACCGGCTGCGGCACAGTTGCGCCACGCACATGGTGGAGCACGGCGCGGACCTGCGCAGCGTGCAGTTGCTGCTGGGCCATGCGGACATTTCCACGACGCAGGTTTATACGCATCTGGCGTTGGGAAGGCTGAAGGCCGTGCATCGCCAGCATCATCCGCGGGCCACGCGAATGCCAGCCGAGGTTGGGTCGCCTCAGACTACGAATTATTCCGCGCGCAAGGGTTTGCATCTGGTTGGGAAGGAGACGGCATGAGCGCCACCGCCGTTTTGAATCCCACCGCATCCCTGGACTCGCTCGCCGGCGAATATCTGCGCGTGCTGGCCAATGAGCGCGGGGCTTCCACGCATACACTGCGCGCTTATGATCGCGAGCTGCACGGATTTGCCGCCTGGATTGCCAGCCGCTACGGAAAAGATCAAAGCGTGCAGGCTATCGAGCACACGCACATCCGCGCTTACCTGGCCACGCTCTATGATCGCGGGCTCTCGAAGGCCTCGACCGCGCGGGCGCTGGCGGCAATTCGCGGCTGGTTCAAGTGGCTGGCGCGCACGGGCAGGCTGGAGCAGAATGCGGCCTCGCTGGTGGCTACGCCCAAGCTGCCCAAGCATCTGCCGCGCGTTCCTTCGATCGAGCAGATGAACCGCGTGGTCGATTCCGTTGGCGAGGATGCGGCAAGCTGGCCCGCGCGCGACACGGCGATTCTTGAACTGCTGTATGGCTGCGGCATCCGCAACGCCGAACTGACCGGCTTGAATCTGGAAGACATTCATTGGGCCAACGAAGCGATTTTGATTCGCGGCAAGGGACAGAAGGAGCGTTACGTTCCGCTGGGCGACGCGGCGGCTCAGGCTCTCAGAGCTTATCTGGCTGAGCGGGCGGCGCGGCTGGCGGCGGCTGGCGGCGGCAAGGGAGCCTCGACGCCGGCGCTGTTTCTGAATCTGCAACTGCGCGGGCTGGACAAATTGAACAAATTGAGCAAACTGGACGAGTTTGGTGGGCCGTTTGCCGGCGAGGCGCGGCTGACTACGCGCAGTGTTGGGCGTATTGTAAAGCGCATTGCCGTTTTGCGCGGGCTCTCAGCCGACGTGCATCCGCATACGCTGCGCCACGCCTTCGGAACGCATTTATTGGAAGAAGGCGCCGATCTGCGCGCCATTCAAGAATTATTGGGCCACGAACGCCTCTCCACCACCCAGCGCTATACGCAGCTCACTACCGCGCAGTTGACCGTCGTCTACGACCGGACGCATCCGCGGGCAAGGTAAGCTCGACGATTGGTATTGGCTCAGGGCAATTGCATTTGAAGTTTGGGCGAAAGCTGAAAGACGGTTGTTTTTGGAGGCTCTGGAATGAGGCCTGAGTTTGAAAAAGACCGGCGGAGAGCAGTGGCGGAAATCGGCGAAAAAAGGGGCGTTTTTGGCAAAAAGAGGGTCATATTTTGCCAAGAACGGCCAAAAAAGGCAATCAAATGTTACTGATTGGTAACTAGTTTGCTGATGTAACCTATTCAAATAGTGATAGTTACAAAAATTCGAGGAGGCGAAAAGGGGTAGGGGGGGGTGGGGTACGCAGGGATTTTTGGCGAAGAATAGACGAAACAAGGAACAGGAAACAGGGTGCGGCGAAGAGAGACGGAGTGCGCGGGCTGGAGATTGGACGACGATCATTTGGGCCTCGGGGTACCGCTGCTTTTATTGTGCGCGCAGGGGAATCAATTCTCCGCAAAAGAGCTGCACAAGAATGGGGCGATTTTGAAAGAGAATCGACGAGCCGATTTTCAAATGCGATTGCCCTGGGTATTGGCTAATCCGGGCATTCTAAATCTGAGTAGATGTGTATCCTGGAATGCGATTGGCTAAATGATCTGAGATGCAGAAGAGAGCAATTGACGAGAAGTATGCCGTTTGGCGCTGCACTGCATGACCCGGCAGCAGCCAGTTGCGCTTAAGATTTGAGCTTATAAAGTGATGGGTGCCCCATCCTCGCCGCGTTCCTGTTTTTGCGGATAGGGTGGGATAGCAGGAGAATTGAAGTCATGATCGACGACTTAGAAGCCATGCAAGCCGCCCTCAATGAAGCCCGCCAAGCCGCCGAGGCCGGCGAGGTACCCATCGGCGCAGTCGTGGTTCATGAGGGAGCGATTGTTGCGCGCGGCCAGAATCGCGTTCTACGCGACCTTGACCCCACCGCTCACGCAGAGATCGTAGCCCTGCGCGCGGCAGCCGCAATCATTGGCAACTATCGCCTTCTCGGCTGCACTCTCTACGCCACGCTGGAGCCATGCGCCATGTGCGCCGGTGCGATGATTCATGCCCGCCTCGAACGCCTCGTCTTTGCCGCCGCCGACCCCAAAGCAGGCGCAGCCGGCTCCGTCCTCTCCGTGGTGAATCACCCGCAACTCAACCACCAGATGCAAGTAGACCAAGGCCTCCTTGCCGAAGAGTCCGCGGAGCTTCTGCGCATTTTCTTTCGCGTGCGGCGGTAGGTATTACTGTCAGCGATTGATTGACGAACGGATTATGGAGTCAAGTTTACGCTGGACGAGAAATAATGAAAGAAAGCAGCACAATATCGAGCGGATGGCTAAAAAAATGGGCGGCAAGGTTGCCCTTGCCGCCGCCCGTCCCTGGGTTGTCTTGAAGTTGAATCAATGTTGCGAAAACCTTATTGCAAGAGCTTGGTCACTTCTTGCTGAACTGTATTAGCTTGCGCTAATGCGGCAATGCCGGTCTGGCTGAGAATCTCATACTTCGACATATTCGATGTCGCCGAAGCATAATCGGTTGCCTGAATGGCGTTCTGCGCTGAGACCACATTTTCCTGCTGCGTGCTCATCACCTGGCTGATCGAATTCAAGGTGTTGATCTGCGCGCCGATGTAACCGTCCTGCGCCGCCACATCGGTAATGGCCACGTTGAGATCCGTTAGAGCGGCTTGCGCATCGGCCTGACTGAGCAGATCGGTCCCGCTGAGCGCCACGCCGGCGCCGTCCGAGTAGCTGATCGTCGCCGTGCCGCTACTGGCTCGGGTGTCGGAGGCAAAGGCGGCCGTGCTCTGGTTGGTCACCGAGTCGCCGACGCTGCCAGAGAGGCCCAGATCGTAGGGACTGCTTGCGGTGTAGCTCAAATTCGCCGTGGTGGTGGTATCTGCAATGGTGGAAGTGGCGGCGCTGATTTGTCCGGCCGAACCGATGGCATTCGACGTCAGTTCAATGCTGCCATAACCGTTGGCGCCGGCTACCCACTGCGCGGTGACTCCAAGGGTGGAGGTGTTCTGCGTGATTTGTGCAATGAGCCCGGTAACCGTCTCGCCCGCGGTGGCCGTCACGGTATGCGAGGTGCCGTTGACAGAGAAAGCCATGAAACCGGAAACGGTATCGTTTTCGCTGGCAAAGCCTCCCAGAGAATCCGTGGATGCTCCCCCTTGCGTAGCGTCGGCAATGGAGCTGGAGTTCACGACGATGGGGTTGCCATCGAAGGCGGCCGAAGTCAATACCAAGCCGTTGGTGTTTGCTACGGCGTTGACGCCGAGTGTGGATACCGAGATCGCGGTTGCCAGTTGAGAGAGCGTTGTGCCAGCGGCTAGATAAGTCGTATTGGCGGGTGGCGTTGCCGGAGCCGTGCCAATGGTAAAGGTCTCCGTGGCAGTGCCGTTGGTGAGTTGAATGCTTCCGCCTGTAGCCAGTTGGTCGCTGGTGTTGAGGCCGCCTGCCGCGACGCCAACCTGCACTGTAGAATCGACGCCGGGCACGGTTGTTACACCAGCTATTGGAGCTGCCGCGGTGATATTGGTGGCGCTGGCCAATGTGGTTACGCCTGGCGTGCTGATGACGTGGCCCGCGCCGGGAGTATTGGCCTGCAAGTAGATGCCGCCCGTGCCGCCGCCCGGCGCTGATGCCGTTACTCCCAGCACGGCATCGTTGGTAATGGCATTTACCAGGCTGGCGACGGTATTTGCGCCTGTGTAATAGGTGCCGGCCGGAGGCGCGCCGCCAGTGTTGACGCCCATGATAAAGGTCTGTGTCGCGCCCCCGCCGTTCTCGATCTGGATTTGGCCGGTAAGGTTGGAAGCGCCCACGCCGGAATCGGTGATAACCCCAGAGCCGGTGAGTTGCAGGACAGCGGTCGAATAGGTGGCGGGTGCTCCGGCCGTCCCAGTATGTGCCGCGGCATCTCCGGCGTCAACAGCCACCAGTGCGGCGGTGTGCGCGTCCGTCAATGTGTTGCCTGCTGTCACTGAAATCGCATTCGGTCCGTTTGTTGTTGAAGTCAGCACCAAAGCATGGTTGGGACCGCTCCAAGCGGCGGTGACGCCCAGGTTGCTGGCGTCGATGGCCAGTGCCAGATCGGCATAGTTCTGTGCGGGGGTCGCGGTGAAGGTCATGCTTCCGCCCGAGGCGCTGGTGAGGGTGATGGAGCCGCCAGTGGTAAGCACATCGTCTTGCAGAGAACCAGCGCCGGCATCGATGGCTGTAACTTGAGGCGTGCCTACGCTGGCGGCTCCGCCGTCGGTCGGGAGGTAGAGGCCGATAACCGCATTCGCGTTGGTCAGAGAAATTCCGCTGGCAGTGATGTTTTCGCCCGTGAGCGCGGTGGCCGCTGTGACGGTGATGCCCGCATTGCCGGCCGCCAGGCCCGCGGTAGCTCCCAGAGTGGGGGTTTGCGCATTGATGGTCTGGATCAGGCCATTGAGCGTGTTGCCGTTGCCGTTGGTGTAGAACGTAGTGGCTGTATTGGTCCCGGTGCCTACGATGAAAGTCAGTGCCGGTGCTCCAAGCGCCGGGTTGGTATTAGTCAGCGTGATGCTGCCACCCACAGACAGCGCATCGCTTGCGCTGTTTACCCCTGCCGCGCCGAAGGTGACTGAGCCCTGCGTGGGCGGAGTCAGTAGATTTCCAGTGACCGAGGTGCCGGCCAGAACTGCAAATATCGGAGCATTCGTCGCGTTTGTGGCAGCGGTAAAGACCGGAGCCGTAGCCCCAGCGCCTACCGTAGTGGTTACCGTCAAAGCGCCGCCGCCTGCCGTGTCTTGCAGTGAAAGGCTCTGCGTCCCATCGCCATTGGTTATGACGCTGGCCGTGGCCAGGCCGGCGGTGCCGCCCAGGTGAGCGGTGATCTGGCCGGCCAGCTCCTGAAGCGTGTTGATGCTGGAGTTGATGGTGACTGAAGCCGCGATCTGCGTCCCGACTTTGACGGTGACGATCTGCCCTTTGGTGAGCAGTTCGCCGGCGGTGATTCCACTTGGATTCAGAATTCCGCTGGTGCTCGCCGTGCTTGGGTCAACGCCAGCCGCCAGCAATCCGCCGGAGATCTGAATGCCTGTTTCCGTTCCGCCGCCGGTGACGCCGGCCTGCGATTGTGTGCTGAAGCTGGCAGTCAGGCCAAGTCCGGCATTGTTGATCGCGTCGATCAACCCGGTAACGGTGTTGGAGTAGTTGCTGGAGCCGCCCACCGAGATGGAGGTGGTGGCCGTGCTCTGCTCGCCGTTGGAGCCCTTTACCAGATAGCTGACGTTGACTGTCGTGCTGCCGCTCAGACCGCCGCTCAGCGTGTCGCTGGCCGAGGCGTTCGCGGTGCTGGTCGACAGATTGAGGAAGACATTGTTGGCGCCGCTGCTATAAGCCATTGCGCCGCCGGTATCGCCCACGCTGGCCTCGGAGAGAGAACGAATGTTCAGATTGTCGATCGAGGAGCCAGCCAGGGAAGAATCGCCCGTATAGATGGCGACATTCTTGCCATTGAAGACCTGCTCCTGGTTGTAGGTCGTTGTCGAGCCAATGTTGTTGACCTCGGCCAGAATTGACGAGTACTCCTGGTTGGCCGCCGACTCCTGGGTGCTGTTGAGCGTGCCGTTAGAGGCCTCCGTGGCCAGCGTCACGGCGCGGTTCAGCAGGCTCGTCACTTGGGAAAGTGCGCCGTCGGCTACCTGCAACAGGCCCACGCCTTCCGTGGCGTTGGTCTTGGACTGGGTCAGAGCAGTCTGGTTGGCCTCAAGTCCATTGACCAGCGAGAGACCCGCGGCGTCGTCGGCGCCGGAGTTGATCCTGGAACCGGACGACAACTGCTGCAGCACCGTCTGCAAGCTGTTGCTGGTGTTGTTCAGGTTGTTCTCTGCATAGATCGCTGAAAGGTTATTCAATACGCCGAGGGCCATGGGGTGCTCCTTTTTGATGCTTCGAATCAGCCCGCCCGGTGCTTGAAGCTTTGCTTCGCCCGGGCCTTGTGAATCCTTTGGATGGGCTTTTCTGCATCCACCCCCTTCATCGGTCTAACCGAAAATAACTTTAGTCACAAAATTAAGAATCGTTCTGAGTCACCCTGTCGCATCCTGATTCATATTGTCCAGCTTTGGTTCACTCACTGTCCTGAAGCGATGCAAACACTGTACTGTTCCGCTTCACCGTTTTGTATCGCTTCGCTACAGCGAGGAGCGGCCAAATGCCCAGTTCAATGGCCCTTGCAGGCACTTTTCGGGGCGCTGAAAGTGGTTTTTCAACCGCTTTCCAGCGCAAAAAAACGGCGGCAGGAGAATTGCTTCCTGCCGCCACCGGTTCTGACTGCAACCGAATTTTGCGCACTGCTCGAATTGTGATCCGCAAGGCCTTTTCTACTGTTCGTCTCCCGAGCCGGAAGGTGTGGCCGGAGCCGCATCCGGCGCGGAAGCGCCTGCCGGAGGCGCTGGAGGCGCGGAGCCGTCTGGCGGTGGCGCGGGCGCATGATGATGGAACTGCCCGTCGGGTCCATGCCCATCCCGTCCATGTCCATCCCGCCCAGGCCCGCCTTGTTCGTGTCCGCTCGGTCCTTCGCCGTCCCGCTTCCATCCCTCGTGCTCCGGCCCATGTTCAGAGCGGAAGGCCTGAATCTGCTTCCATTGTTCCGGCGTCAGCTTGCCGCGAATCGCCAACAGAAAGCGGGCATTGGCCTTCTCCAGTTCGGCCCGTGCCTGCGCCACTTTGTCGATCTGCTGTAGAATCTTGGCTTCATTGGGCTGGTCTGCGCCGATCAGCGGCTCCAGCTCCAGTTCCGCCTTCTCTTCAGTGGCCCGCAGGTCGATCAGCTTCTCCCGGTGCTCCAGAAAGATTCCGTCGAATGTCTTGCGCTGCTCGTCGGTCAGCTTCAGACGCTCAATCGCCTTCGGATTGTTCCACCAGCGGCCATGTTCATCCTGCATGCCAAAGGCACGCTCCATCGGAGGCCGATGCTCCCCGAATCCCGGTCCCGGCCCTCGTCCGCCGCCCGGTCCCTGGGCCAGCAATGTTCCCGCCAGCAAAACTCCGGCAACCGCCAAGCCCATCCGCACTGCAATGAATCCCCTCATCGTTTTCTCCTCTGTTTTGACTTGCAAAATACCTGTGATTGACGCCCCATTCCCGGCTTATTGGCTCACATCCCCGGTCATCAATTGAGCCAGCGGCTCCATGGCGCTTGGAACCTGCCGCGATACATCGCTATCCACTTTGGCCAGCAGATCTTCTTCCTCCTGCCGGGCTTTCTCCTGGGTCTGTAACTGGATTGCCAGCCGCTGCTGCTCCGCCATATGTTCGGCGGCGATCCGCATCTGCTTCTGGCGATGCTTGTACAAACCACCCCCTGAGAGGCTGCCGGCAACCAGCACGCAGCCCAGCGCCCACCCGGCCGCCAGCCGCCAACCGCGGCGTCGCGCCGGCACGGCCACGGTGCGAGGCTGGCTGTAAACCGCTTCGCTCCAGCCATGAACGCTCAAGCGAAAATCTCGCAGCGCCTCATCCATTTCGTCCGATTCCTGTCCAACCCCGTTCACCTTATCCTCAAAGCTCATCGCTTTCCCCCCAGTTCCGCGCGCACTCTTGCCAGCGCCCGCGAAAGGTGCGCCTTCACCGTGCCCTCATTCAGCCCCGCGGTTCGCGCAATCTCGCTCAACTCCATCTCTTCCACGTAGCGCAGAAGAAAGACCGTTCGCTGCCGCTCACTCAATCCCTCGACAGCCTTTGCCACCTGTCCCACCCGCTCCCGTGCCAGCAGCTTCTGCTCGGCGGAACGCTCCCCGCTCGGCAGCCAATCGCTGGCCTCGGACAGATCCACGGCATGGCTCTGCGTCTGCCGCCAGAACTGCATCCGCCGGTTGCGCCAGTGGTCTTTTTGCAGGTTGATGGCAATCCGCATCAGCCATGTCATCGCGCTCGACTCGCCGCGAAAGCTCGCCCAGTTCCGATGCGCCTTCAGAAAACACTCCTGCGTCAGCGTCTCGGCCAGGTCCACGTCGCGCGTCGACGAGAGCAGAAACCGGAAAATCTGCGGACGGTGCTTGGTGACGACAGCCGAGAATTCCTCGGCGGCAATCTTACTTGCCGTAGACATGTTCATCGCTTCCAATGCTGTGCCGGCTGCCATCACTCAGGTAGACGCCCGCACCGGCTGCAAGTTTACAGCGGCCATGGAATATCGGGAAAATCGCGCGAGCCTTCGCACCCCAAATCCGCTACTGTGCGGTGTACGTGTAGTCGGTGCTCTGCCACTTGCGGTCGATGAACGACCAGAGCCGCGCGTAGACTGTAGCTCCGTTGGTAGGCAGATTGCTTGCGGTCTTGGTCAATGCCGCCGTCACTCCCGAGTTGTACAGGTCGCGGGAGGCCACTCCGGTACTGCCCAGCCAGAGTATATAAGCCGTTGGGCCGCTTCCCGCCGTCCAGGTGAAGGGCACGCTTGCGCCAGTCAGCACACTGCCGGGCGCGGGCAAGGTAAGCACGGCCTGTGACGATGTTCCAGCCTCGGTGTAGGTGTAATCGATGGCTTGCCAGCTTCCATTGATCCGCTGCGAGAGCCTCACAAAGACCGTCACGCCATTGGCCGGCAGAGTCACCGTAGCGTTGGTCGCCGTCGTCCATCCCGAGTTGTACAGGTCGTACCCGCCAATCCATGTGGCGCTTATCAGCAGTTGATAAGCCGTTGGCCCGCCTCCCGTTGTCCAGGAGAAGGGAACGCTCGTCCCGGTCAAAACGCTGCCCGGCGTGGGCGAAATCATTGTCGCCTGCACAGGCGTTCCCGCTTCAACGTAGGTGTAGTCGGTCGCCTGCCACTTGCGATTGATAAAGGACCACAGCCGCGCGTAGATCGTCACTCCATTGGCGGGAAAACTATTCACTGTCTTGGTGAATGCCGTCGTCAAACCCGAGTTATAGATGTCGTTCGAGCCGACCCCGGTCGTGCCCAGGAAGAGTTGGTAGGCCGTTGGGCCATTGCCCGCCGACCAGGCGAAGGGCGTCTCTCCGCTCAGAACGCTGCCCGGCGTTGAAGAGAGAATCGCCGCCTGAGTCGGCGTACCGGCCTCGGTATAGGTGTAATCGGCGGATTGCCAACTTCCATTGATTTTCTGCACAAGCCGCACATAAATCGTCACGCCATTGTTGGGCAGCGTCACTGTTTCGGTCGTCGCCGTCGTCACCCCGGAGTTATACAGATCGTGCCCGCCAATCCAACTGGCGCTCACCCATAGCTGATAGGCCGTGGCATTCTCTCCGGCCGACCAGGTAAACACGACACTGGAGCCAGAGAGTACGCTGCTCGGCGTCGGAGAGGTCATAGCAGCCGGTCCAGTACCCGGAGTCGTGCCGCTGACTGGAATCAACTGCCTCGCTGCCGTCCTGTTAAGCGCGTTGTCGGTGAGCGTGACCCACTCGCTTAGCGTGCCGGCATCCAGCGGCTCGAAGGCGATCTCCACATTGCAGGACTGCCCGGCGCTCAGGCTGGTGTTCAGGAAGCAGCCGCTCGTTTGCGAGCCTCCCGCCGCAGGAAAGTTGACAGGATAATTGACGCCGGCAAAAACCAGATCCTGGCTGCCGATATTCTGAACCTCGACAGCCTGCGCGCCGTCGGTGGTGTCGGACATGCCTACGGCAGTTGGTGTTGGGAAGATTACTGCAGGAGGCTGCGAGCGCTGGATCTCCACGATGAAGTGACTGACAGCATCCGCTATGAACAGATCGCCTGAGCTATCCACTGCCACGGCGGCAGGACCAAACAGCCCTCTGTTATAGCCGTCCAGAACACCCACGACAGGGTCGATGCCGACCAACGCGCCGCCTCCAGCAGTAAATTCCAGCACATTGCCGTTGCCGAAGTCTGCGATGAACAGATCGCCCGCGCCGTCCACAGCAATGCCCTCGGGATACCACAAACCCGACCCACCCACCGGTATGTCAAGGGCGGTGGCCGCGCCGCCGCCGGCCGGAACCTCCACTGCGCGGTCTAGGCTCTGATCCACGATAAACAGATCGCCCGCGCCGTCCACGGCAATGCTGTTGGGGTTGGACAACCCCGTTGGGTCGATGGCAACCGCCGTTCCGCCACCAGCCGGCATTTCCACAACGCGGCTGTGGCCCGCATCCACAATGAACAGATCGCCCGCGCCATCCACCGCCACGCCAATGGGACTATTCAATTCTTCGCCATTCACTGACGGATCGACGGCAATTGATGAGCCGCCGCTCGCCGGAACCTCCACTATGCGGTTTTGGTATGAATCAGCAATGAACAGATCGCCTAAACCGTCAACAGCCACGCCCTCGGGATAAGACAACCCTTCGCCATTCACAGTAGGATCGATGATAGTCACTGTGCCGGAGTTGTACGCGATCTGCGGCCCGCTTCCAATTCCGTAGATTGGCACATTGGCCAGCACCGTCCCGATGTTGTTAACCCCAGAAAAGAAGACCACCGCGCCCATCCGCAGCCCCGCCGCCGTGGGCTTAAAGATCACGTTGACCGTGCAGTTGCCAGTCGAGGCATAGGTTGTCGCCGTGCAGGTACTCCCCGCCGCATTGGCAAAGTCCAGATTCGCTGCGCCCAGAGTCAGTACGCCAATGCTGCCCACCGTCGTCCCGGTGGCGATGGAGAAAGTCAGCGTCTGCGCCGAACTGGCTGACCCGATGGCCTGCGAGCCGAAGTTCACGCTCGGCGGAGTGGCCGTAAAGCTAACTTGCGCTTGCGCCGAGGCAGGCATCAGAATTCCGGCCATAAGAACCGGCAGCAGGAAAGAACGCAATTCCAGGCAGTAGAGATTGCGGAAAGGGAAGCGATCGGACGGCATCATACGAAACCTCGCTCGGTGAAGCACGGTTGAAGAGGCCCGGGGGAGAGCAGCAATTCGAGTCTACGCCTGCCAGCATTCCTCATGAACGTCATTTTTCAGGCAGAAAACTGGGCGCAAGCCATTCCTTTTACTCCTACCAATTTCAATAGTACGATCCCTTTTCTTGTAGGCTGCCTGCCATTTCTCATACTTATTTTCATTGTCACACCAAAATCCGGTTGACCTACTTGGGAACAAAACGTCCTTATCCTGCGTACCCTCAATTGGTTGCCCAGTATAGGCGCGCTTTAGGAACGGATTTCCACATGGCAACCAACGTGCTATAAAACAGATGGATGTAAGGCGTTCCCCCATGGAAAAAGGTCTCATCAATCGCTTGCAGGCGACGCTGCTGGCCACGGCCACGCTGGGTCTGGTGTTGCTTGCGGCTTTGAACTTTCTTCAGGAACGCCGCACCGAGCAGCCTCCCGACGACGGCGTCTGGTGGCGCGAGGCCGCCGACGGCAGCGGGCTGGTGGCCGACAAGGTGCTGCCCAACTCACCCGGAGCGCGCGCCGGTATTCGCGAACGCGACCTGCTGACCGGCGTCAGCGTTGTTCCGGTCGGGCCGGTCGGCTCGGGCATTCGTGCAGGCATTCCGCAGCAAGATCTGCTGGGGGCCGTCAAGCCGATTCCGGCCGATTCCAGCCCCAACGCTAACTCCAGTTCTGGAACCGAGCCCGGCACCTTGCCCAGCGAGGCCAAATACACCCCTGTCTACACCCGGGTGGTGCGCTCGGCGGACTTGGTGCGCGCTCTCTATCGCACCGGAAGCTACTTCCAGATCAATTACCGCATCTGGCGCGACGGCAATCTGCTCAGCAGTCCGGTCGAAGTGATTCCCGAGCCGCTGGACCGCAGCCTGGCGCTAGGGCAGCGGCTGATTGGGTTGATCTATCTGGCCATCGGCATCTATGTTCTCTTTCGCCGCTGGACGGCTCCGCGCGCCACGCATTTTTATTTATTCTGCCTGGTTTCGTTTGCGCTTTACGCGCTTAAATACACCGGCGCGGGGGACGAATCACTTCACTGGGACAAGCTGGATCAGTTTGTCTTCTGGTTCAACGTGCTGGCTGAATCGTTGCAGCCGGCGCTCTTTTTGCACTTTGCCCTCAGCTTCCCCGAGGAGCGATTCAAAAGACTGGGGCGTCTCTGGCTTCTGCCGCTGGTGTATCTGCCCGGCACTCTGCTGCTGGGCGTGTGGTTCTATGCCATCAAATATTTGCAGCCCACGGCTCTGCTCAAGCACCATCTGGATCAGATAAGCACCGCCTACGATGCAATCTTCTATCTTTTTGCCGCCGGCCTCTTCGTGCTCAGTTATAGCCGCGCCAATACTCCGCTGCTGCGTCAGCAGTTGAAGTGGCTCTATCGCGGAGCGCTACTGGCGGTGGTTCCGTTCACGCTTTTTTACGCCATTCCTTATCTCGCCGACTTTCCGGTTCCCAGCCTTTATACCAATCTGGCGGGGCTCTCGATTGTCATTCTGCCGCTGACTTTCAGTTGGGCCATCATCCGCTACCGGCTGATGGACACGGACCTGATCTTCAAGCGCGGCGTGGCCTACACGTTGGCCACCAGCCTGATTCTGGGCGGCTACTTCGGCATCATTGCGCTGGCTACCGTTTTCGTCCACACCCGCCTGCCGGACAATGTGCGCGAGTGGGGCCTGGTGCTCTCCATCCTGGTTGTGGCCGCTGTCTTCGATCCTCTCAAGCGCCGCATTCAGAGTTGGGTTGACAAAGTCTTCGACCGCCAGCGCTACGACTACCGCAAGGCGCTGATCGAGTTTGGCCGCGGCCTCAGTTCGGAGACCGATCTGGCCGCCCTGCTGGATTCGATCGTCGACCGGCTGCCCAGCGCTCTTCTTGTTGCGCGCGTTGCACTTTTTATGGCGGAGAGCCGGGAGGATTCAAGCCGCCTGCGCCTGGCCGCCTCGCACGGCCTGGCCGCCGAGGCGCTGGCCGCGCAGAAGCGCATGGCTCTGGGCTTTCTGGACTTCGATCACAGCCAGGACCATACCCATATTTTTCTGGAAAACGCCCAGCAGGCCATGCATCTTCCCGCTGACCAGCAGCGCACCGCGGCCTTGCTGGACCTGAACTACTATCTGCCCTGCCGCGTGCAGGATGGCGACTCGCAGCGCACCATTGCCGTCATCGGCCTGGGGCGCACCATCGGCGGCGACTTCCTTTCCAGCGAAGACGTTGAACTACTTGAATCCCTGGCGTCTTACATCGGCATCGCCCTGCAGAACGCCAGCCTTTATGCGCGACTGGAAGAGAAGATCGGCGAATTCGAACGCCTCAAGGAGTTCAACGAAAACATCGTCGAGTCGATCAATGTCGGCATTCTGGCCCTCGATCTGGACGACCGCATCGAAAGCTGGAATGCGCAGATGGAGGCCATGTACGCGCTGAGCCGCGCCGAGGCGCTTGGCCAGGAGCTGCGTTCCGTCTTTCCGTCCGAGTTTATCAATGCGCTGGAAGGCTTCCGCAACGAGCCGGGCGTGCATCACCTTTACAAATTCCGCCTGACCACGAGGGCCGGCGAGCAGCGCACCGCGAACATCGCCATTGCTCCGCTGCTCTCACGGGATTTTGTTTCGGTCGGCCGCATCATTCTGGTCGATGACATCACCGAGCGCGTCTCTCTGGAGGCGCAGCTTGCGCAGGCCGATAAACTCAGTTCCATTGGTCTGCTGGCCGCCGGCGTTGCCCATGAGATCAACACCCCGCTGGCCGTCATCTCTTCTTACGCGCAGATGCTCTCAAAGCAGCTCAAGGGCGACGCCCGTCTGGGCCCGGTTCTCGAGAAGATCACGCAGCAAAGCTTCCGCGCCGCTGAGATTGCCAACGGTCTGCTGAATTTCTCGCGCACCTCGACCACGGAATTTCGCGAGACCAGCCTCAACCAGATCATCCGCGATACCCTTTCGCTGCTCGAACACCAGTTTAAAACCGCCAATATCACTGTCGATCTGGAATTGGCCGAGGAACTGCCTTCGATTCAAGGCAATCCCGGCAAGCTGCAGCAGGTTTTTCTGAATCTGCTGCTCAACGCCAAGGAAGCCATGCCCGCCGGCGGCCGCCTGCGCGTGGCCACTCTCACGGACGAACAATTGACCCACGTCGCCGCGCAGGTCTCCGACTCCGGCGCCGGCATTGCGCCCGAGCACCTGAAGCGCATCTACGACCCGTTCTTTACCACCAAGACCATGCCCAAGCCGGGCGACCGCCGCGGCACCGGCCTGGGCCTCTCCGTCTCTTACGGCATCATTCAAGAGCACGCGGGCAAGATTCATGTCGAGAGCGCGATCGGCGCCGGCACAACCTTTCATCTCGAGTTTCCCCTATTAAGGAATTCTGTCCATGCCTGAGGTCGAACTGCCCTTGAATTTCTCCGCAACCGCAACCTCGGCCGACGCCGGCGGGGCCAGCATTCTGGTCATTGACGACGAGGCCTCCATCCGCGAGTCGCTGGAAGTGCTGCTCACCCTCGAAGGCTACACGGTCACCATGGCCGTCGATGGCGTCGAGGGTTTGCGCATTCTGGATTCGGAGGGCTTTGACCTGCTGCTGCTGGACCTGAATCTTCCCGGCCAGAGCGGCCTGGAACTGCTGCCGCAGATCAAGGAGCGCCAGCCGGAAATGCCGGTCATCATGATCACCGCCTACGGCACCGTGGACAACGTCGTAGACGCCATCCGCGCCGGCGCGGAGAACTTCGTTCAGAAGCCATGGGACAACGAAAAGCTGCTGGCCGACATCCGTTCGGCCGTCGCCCGCCATCGCGCTGAAGAAGAGAACCTGCAACTGAAGCGCACCCTCAAGCAGCGCTACAACTTCTCGAACATCGTCGGCAAGAGCGAGATCATGCTGAAGGTCTTCGACCTGGTCGCTCAGGTTGCTCCCAGCCGGTCTACTGTTTTAATTCAAGGCGAAAGCGGGACAGGGAAGGAACTCATCGCCAAGGCCATCCACGCCAACTCGCCGCGTAAAGACAAGCCTTTTGTTCCCATCAACACCGGCGCAATGCCTAGCGAACTGCTGGAGTCCACCCTCTTCGGCCACGTCAAAGGCGCATTCACCTCGGCCATCGCCTCCAAAAAAGGCCTCTTCGAGGTCGCCAACGGCGGAACGCTCTTCCTGGATGAGATCGCCACCATGGGCATGGACACCCAGGCCAAGATTCTGCGCGTGCTGCAAGACCGCCGCTTCATGCATCTGGGCGGAATTCAGGAAATTCAGGTCGACGTGCGCATCATCGCCGCCACCAACATCGACCTCCGCCAGGCCGTGCGCGACGGCCAATTCCGCGAAGACCTCTTCTATCGCCTCAACGTGATCTGCGTGGATTTGCCGCCCTTGCGCGCGCGCCGCGAAGACATTCCGCTTCTGGCGCAGCACTTTCTGGAGTTTTACGCCAACGAGAATGGCCTCGCCCCGCGCAAGCTCTCCTCCGACGCCATGCGCGCCATGGTCGATTACGAGTGGCCCGGCAATGTCCGCGAGTTGGAAAACGCCATCGAACGCGGCGTCGTGCTTTCCAGCGGTCCCGTCATCGGCTCCGACCTGCTCCCGGGACACATCTCCGGCCGCAGCTTCCAGGACGCTTTGCTTGCCCACAACCCCAACGCCTCGCTCTTTGACATTCTGGAAGACATCGAGCGCCGCATCATCGTTGAAAAACTGGAGCGCTGCAACGGCAACCAGACCGATGCCGCCGAGCAGTTCCACATTCCTCTCTCCACCCTCAACCAGAAGATCAAGCGCCTCAGCATCGAGATCCGCAAAAAAGGCAGAGAGTAAGGGAATCGAGTGTTTTTTAACCCCTAACCCCTAATCCCTAACCCCTGATTCCCATGAAGACTCTTCTCCGCTCATTGCTTTCTCTCGCTCTCATCGTCTGGCTGGGCGCGGAGACATTTTTCCCGATTGCCGCCGCCGTTACCTTTCAGACCCTTCGGCCTGACACGCACACGGCCGGCCGCATCGTCGGCGAACTGCTGCGGATTCTGCACGGCATGGGACTGGTCGCGGGCATGGCCGCCTTGATTCTCCTTGCATTGGCGTCGCTTTTGAAAATCTACAGGCACTCGGCAGTTCGGGTGCCAATGATCCTGATAGTGCTGATGATCGGACTCTCGGGCTACTCGCAGTTCGGCCTCATTCCCGCCATGGAGCGGGACCGGATCGCAGCCGGTGGAACAATCGATGCCGTTGACGGCGCCAATCCCAGCCGCATCCACTTCGAGAAGTTGCACCGCTGGAGCGTGGACGTTGAAGGAGCCATTCTTCTGCTAGGTCTGGCGACGGTGGGGTGCATTGCATGGGCGGAGACTGGCAAAAATAGGGAATAGGGAACAGAGTGCCGGGCGCGCTCACTCACGATACAACGAATCGGGAAATGCCCTAAACTCAAATACCGGAAGACCCAAACGAAAACCGCCGAAGGAGGCAAATGGGCTACTATACGCGTGTTCTGTCCAAAGATGAAGAGGTTCCGCCCTTCGAGGAGCTTTCGCAGTTGCTTCAGGCCGAGCATCCCGATTTCAAGCTCACGGTCGAAGAGGGCAGCGAGGAGGAGTGGGAGTCGCTTCTGCTCTCGGGTGCGGACGAAGTCGAGGTTGCGGTCCTCGAGCGCAATCCCGTCAGCGACGGCTCCATAGGCCAGGATGAAATCGCGGATTTTATCGAGGACACGCAGGATTGCCGGCCGGAAACCGGCGTTCAATGGCTTGCCGAGTACCTTGAGGAGGTCAAGACGGTCTATGCCTTCCTGCACCTGCAAGGAGCCGATACCGAAGAAGGCGGCAACGCCCTCCATGCCCTGCGCTCAGCCCTCTGGGAGCGCGGAGACGCGATTCTGCAAGCCGACAATGAGGGCTTTACCAACGAGGAGGGCTTCCACATTGTCTGGCAGTTTTCCGACTCCGTCTCAGGACCATGGAATATGGGCGTTCTGCAGGAAGGCGCGTGGCATCATTTCAAGATGGACCTTGGCGACCCCGATCACCGCCAGGCCTTCCTGAATGGCGAGGTGCCAGACGATTCAGTACTGGTCCAGCGATCCGGTTCGCGAGGCCAATAGTGTTATCCAGCGCTGAAGGCTCACTCCAGTCTGCTCACTCCAGTCTGCTCACTCCGGTTGACTCATTCCCGTTGACTCATTCCAGCCGGAACTGAGAGACGGAATGCAACATCTCCGAGGCCAGACGAGAGAGCGCGGCGCAGGCGTTTGCCGAGTCCTGTGTACCGGAGGTGGAAAGATCGATGATGTGCGCGATCTCGTTCATCGTTTTGTTCACCTCATCGGTTGCCGCCGATTGCTGATGAGAGGCTGAGGCGATCTGGCCGATCATATCGTTTACATTGTCGGAGGCCTTGATGATGCCATTGATTGAAGCCCCGGCGCGGCCAGCGCTCTCCGCGCTCTCATTCACGTGAACAATCTCGGCCTTGATCGAGTCCACCGCCTTCCTCGCCTCGCCTTGGATATTGGTGATCATGCCGCCGATCTCGCCTGTAGCCTGCGCGGTCCGTTCGGCCAAACGGCGCACCTCGCCGGCCACCACGGCAAAGCCGCGGCCCTGTTCTCCGGCACGCGCCGCTTCGATGGCCGCGTTCAGCGCCAGCAAATTGGTTTGCCCGGCAATCTCGCCGATCACTGAGATTACTTTGCCGATCTCTTCGGAACTGCGCGCCAGTCCCTCGATTTGTCCGCTGGTGGCGCGGCTAGTGCTGGTAAGGTTCTGCATCGCGGTGACGGTTTGTGAAACCACCAGGCCGCCCTGATGCGCCTCCTGCCGGGCCTCCACGGCGCTCTGTGCCGCCCGCGCGGCGTTCGCGCTGACCTCTCCAATCGCAGCTCCCATTTGATGCATGGCGGAGACGATCTGATGGCTCTGTCCCTTCTGCTGGTTGGCGTTCTGCATCAGTTCTTCGGATGAAGCCGACAGTTCCACGGCGGCGCTGGCCACCTGTTCGCAATTGGCGTGTACCGACTGGATCATCCGCCGCAGGCTGGCCTGCATCTGGTTGATATTCTCCGCCGCAGCGCCGATCTCGTCGTGGGTACTATGCTCAAGCGCTTTGCCGCTCAGGTCGCCTTTAGCCACCTCGCCGATCCGGTCCGATATCTTCTGTATGCCGTTGAGAATCTGCCGGCTCAGGAAGACGCCAATAAAAATTCCGGAGACCGCGGTGAGCAATCCGGCAATCAGCGCCATCATCCATGTGTTGGTTTGCGATGCGGCCAGAAGGGCATTGTCGCTGGCCAGACGCTGCTCCACGCGCCGCGTCACTTCAACCGCATCCGCCTGCACCTTTCCCGCCAGCGCGCTGCCGCCTTTCATCCGCTCCAATGCCTTGGTCATGCCCTCGCTGCTGCCGTCGGCCATATCGGCCAGCGCATCGGTCTGGATTTTGAGCGACCCATTCCGGATATCGCTGTCCAGTTTGGCCAGCAACTCCTGATCCTCGACCGGCGCCAACTGCTCCAAAATATCGTATTGCGCAAAGAGATTCTTCCACCCGGCCTGGCGCGCTCCCTCGTATTTCGCGGCCAGCGCGGGATCGCCGTGATAAAGAAGGTAATTGCGGAAGGCAAAAGAGGCGTCGGAGATGTACCGGGTGAGCCGCAACGCGGCCAGCGTGGATGGTATGCGAACGGTATTGATCTGTGCTTCTACCGTGCGCATGTGCTGCACTTGAACCATAATGCACACAGAGGAGGCCACCGTCAGCATGCAATTCACGGCAAATCCGGCCAATAACTTCTGTTTCAGTGAGACGTTCATGGTAATCTCCTTATCGGAGAGAACTGGGAGAAACTTGAAAGCCTCTTCGTTCATTTACCGTTCGCCATATATTCGCTTTCACCCAGAAATCCTCTGCTTTCCGCCTCAGCCCGACCCGCGCTAGCCCAGTCTCGTGTCCGTCCACCCGCCGCGCCTGGCTCTGCCGTACATGAGGCAACCGTCCGTCTTCGACGTGCATTGCCTGTCAGTTGCCATGAAATTTTGGCAGTTGGACCGGAATCTCCTAAGACCCTCCTTATAGTCCATCGTGCATAATTTAGACACGATGAGTCTTTTGTGGAATCCGGAGAGTTGGTCGTCGCGGCTGGCCGAGCTTGAGGCGCAGGCGGGCGAGCTGAAGGAAGCGCCGCTGCGGCGGGATGTGCGGTCGCTGGGCACGCTGCTGGGCGAGGTGCTGCGCGAGCAGGCGGGCACGGACCTGTTTGCCTATGTGGAGGCGCTGCGGCAGGGGACGATCCGGCGGCGCGATGAAGAGGCGCGCGGGCGGCATGAAGAGGCGGCGCGTCATGCGGCGACGGCGCTGGAACTGGTTCACTCGCTGCCGGTGGAGCGGGCGGTGCTGCTGACGCGGGCCTTTGCCTTCTACTTTGAGCTGATCAATCTGGCTGAGACCAACCACCGCAAGCGGCGGCGCACGGCCTTGCACATGAGCGGGCAGGCGGGCCGTCAGCGCGGGTCGCTGACCGGGACGCTCTGCGCGATGCGGCGCGTGGGCATTGATGCCAGCGAGGCGCTGGATTGGCTGAAGCGGGTGCTGATTGTGCCGGTGTTTACGGCGCACCCCACTGAAGTAGCGCGGCGTTCGGTGATGTTCAAGCGGCGGCGCATTGGCGAGTTTCTGGCGTCTCTGGATCGAATTCCCGTGCCTGAGGAAGAGATGGCGCGCCTGGAAGAAGCGATCCGCGCGGAGATTACCAGCTTGTGGCAGACCGACGAGGTGCGCTCGCGCAGGCCCACGGTTTACGACGAGATCAAGATGGGTCTCGACTACTACGACGTTTCGATTTTTTCGACGCTGCCGAGCCTCTATCGCGAGATTGCCGAGGCGCTGCGGGCGGCGTACGGCCTGGAGATTGAGGCGCACGCGCTGCCGCAGGTGCTTGTCTTCGGCTCGTGGATTGGCGGCGATCGCGATGGCAATCCTTTTGTGACGCCGGAGGTGACGC
>Ga0181534_10000353_pt1 | contig 33093 bp, 33 predicted proteins | sample PEATcosm2014_Bin_37_FD_119758 | JGI IMG/M metagenome (GOLD analysis project Ga0181534, IMG submission 119758) | Peatland microbial communities from MTU Mesocosm Facility, Houghton, MI, USA - PEATcosm2014_Bin17_10_metaG | ecosystem: Environmental > Terrestrial > Soil > Wetlands > Peat | place...
AGCATTGAGCGGCAAAACGACGCCAAAATAGACGACGCTGGCCACAATGATGAAATGCATCCCGGCATTGAGGAGGTTGCCGATTCCGATCGGGGTGCCGTGCAGCTTGATGACCACACTACTGAAGTCCGGCACACCGACCACGGCGGCGATCAGTTGGCTGAGCACGTCTTTGGTCAAAGATGCTACGACCGCGTTGAAGGCAGCGCCGAGGATGACGGCGACGGCGAGGTCCACAACGTTGCCACGCAGGATGAAGTCTCTGAATCCCTTCAACATAACGCCTCCAATATGGCGGGACCGTCGCAGCCGCTGCGCGGCGGTCTGGATTTGGTCTGCATTTTTCCTCGAACCGGAAGCAGGATCTGTGGTCTCCAGCTTCCGGGATGAGGAAAAGGGTAGCAGAAAAACGGAGGCCCGAGTACCGGTATCTTCTAAGTAGATATACTATGTGTACGTACAAAAAGTGTGGTTACTTTGTGCTTCTCAGCCCTCATTCCCCGGACGGATGCTGGGAGCAGCCATCTCTGTGGTGTGCAGCGATTCCCCGTAAGGAGCTTTCAGAACACCGCGTTCCGTGATGATCGCCGTAATGTACTTGGCAGGTGTTACGTCGAAGGCGGGGTTGCGAATGCCTACCCCATTGGGAGTGAGTTGCTTGCCCCCATGGTGCGTCACCTCGAGCGCGGAACGTTCTTCGATGGGAATCTTCTCGCCCGTGCTGGTGGCCATGTCGATGGTGGACCAGGGGGCGGCGACGTAGAAGGGAATTCCGTGCTCTTTGGCAAGGATGGCCACGTTATAGGTGCCGATCTTGTTGGCGGCGTCGCCATTGGCGGCGATGCGGTCGGCGCCGACGACGACGGCCTGGATCAGTCCCTGGCGCATCAGGCTGGCGGCCATGTTGTCGCAGATCACCGTGGTGTCGATGCCGTCTTCCATCAGCTCCCACGCGGTGAGCCGCGCGCCTTGCAGGAAAGGCCGGGTCTCGTCGGCATAAACCTTGATCTGCTTGCCCTGCTCGACCGCTGAACGGATCACGCCCAGAGCGGTTCCGTAACCGCAAGTGGCCAGCGCGCCCGCGTTGCAGTGGGTCAGCACGCCGCCGGTCGCGGGCAGCAGCGCCCCGCCGAATGCGCCCATCGTCTTGCAGGCGGCAATGTCTTCCTCATACATAGTGTGCGCCTCAATCAGGATCTTCTGCTTGATCTCATGCAACGAGTTGCCCGAGCCTGCCAGCGCCGCGTAGACGCGTTTCATGCGGTCAATCGCCCAGAAAAGATTGACGGCGGTGGGCCGCGTTCCGGCCAGATGCGCGCAAATCTTTTCAAACTCTGGCGTAAACTCCGCAGTCGTGGTGGCCTTGGTATGCAGCACACCAAGCGCCACGCCGTAGGCGGCAGAAACGCCAATCGCCGGCGCGCCGCGCACCACCATGGTGACAATCACATCGGCAACTTGCTCGTAGGTCGAGGCAAGCACATAGCTCTCTTCCAGAGGGAGCTTCGTCTGATCAATAAAGCGGACACCTTCCGGAGTCCAGGCCAAGGTAGGAATCATGCTCTTCCAGTGTAAACCGCGAGATGATTCCTTTCTCTGCTAAAATCGTAGCGTTATGAGATACAAAGAAACCAAGTCACGGCACAGCGTTACAAAGGACTTTGGTGGCAAAGTAACCGTTGCGACCAGAATTCCTGTGAACACTTGTCATCCGGGCGAGAGCGTGCAATTTCGCTCTCTAGACATTCCGCCGACATGGAATTGCGGAAAGTGTGGCACGGTGATTCGGGTGGAGAAGCCCGTCAACGAGGCTCTGATCCATGAGGTTGAGCCGAAAGGTAAGGAGATGCCATGACAGAGGACGAGTTCAAGAAGACGGCCAAGAGAACCGAAGACGAAACGAGTATCACATATGATGTTCGCCCCTTTGAGGATCAACAACAGGAAGCGGTAGCCGTGTACCTGGGGAGTTTGGTTTTTAAACTCTCGTTGAAGGCACTCAATACTTCGAAAGCGTTGGCTTTATTAGCTGATAGTAGGTTTGTGAGTACGCCCCAACTTGATGGTTTTGTTGAGAAACTCAAAGCGGCGGGTTTACTCATTGAAGTTCGAAGTCTTTAGAACCAGAAAGCCTGCCCGTTGGAGTCTTATGGCCAATCTTGCGCACCATGGAAGATGCGCGAGATTTCGATTGTATCCGGCTTGACCTGATAGACAACGATATAAGGTAACGGAGCGAATGTAAGCTCACGGCGTCCGGCAATCCGTCGGCTGGCTCGTCCAAGATTGGGAAAATCCTTCAGCCGCGCGCACTCGTTATAGATGGTTCGCGCAACGCGGCGTGCCGCTTCGGGGTTGTCGCGTTCAATCCACTCGCAGATATGCTCCAAATCCTCGGCCGCGGGGATGGACCAGCGAACTTCCATCAGGAATGCAAGAACCGTTCAAGGCGCTGACCCACCTGTTCATGCGTCAGGAACTCGCCGTTCAGCAGAGCTTCCTCGCCGCGCTTCACAGCGTCAACGAAGCGGCCTTCCTCGTCGAAATACCGGGACACGACTTGGCGAACCAACTCGTCGGAGCTACGGCCCTGCTGAGCAGCAGATTGCGCCAGCTTCGCTTCCAGTTCGGGAGTGAAATGTACTTCCATGAGGCTCAGAGTACGCGAAATCGCCCTGCGTGGCAAGGTGAATGACAAGCGGAAACACGGGGAAGCGACAATTTACTGGAAGGGAATTTCCACCTCAGCAACGCTGCCCGGTGTAGCAGCATTGACGGCGGCCACAACTCGATCAACATAGCGGCGCAAAACAGGCCATTGCGCGTCGCCGAGAACCACAATTGAGATTTTCCTGCCCGTTAAATTCTGTTGGTAATGCAAATTCTTGTCGGCGGTCACCAACAGGTCGAAACCTGCCGCCTCTGCTGCTTCAAGCAATGCGCCGTTCGCAAGCCGGTCCCATCCGCGCTCGATAGCTTCAAGAATGACGTGGCCCTTGAGAGCGTTGCGCAGCGGAGCCGGGGTACTGTGGTCAAACAGTATGAGCATCGACTGCTTGGGCAAACTGCTGCGAAGGTGAGGGCGCGTCAAGGCTTCGCGCCGTAAATTCGATCACCGCAACGACCTGCTCACGCGACAGACGGAACCAGTCCATAATCTCGCTGATCGAGGCTCCGGCTTCAAGATTCTCGAAGACGATGGAAACCGGCATGCGGGTATCCTTGAACACCCATGCCCCGCTGACCTTGCCGGGAATGCTTTCGACGGCGGCGCATTGCGACCAATCGAGAGTTGCCATGATGTGTTCTCCTCCTTTCAGAATACCCTCGATTTGCAGGATTGGACCACCATATTGCGCGAGGCGGGCACGTCCGAAATAACCGGAACCACTACGGGCAACGCTGCTCAAGCTCGGCCTTCAAAGCTGTCCAGCGCGAAATCACAGTGTGCGGCAAGGTGAATGACAGGCGAAGAATCGGCGGAAAATGAAAACCTTTTCATTTTTCGCTGGACTTCCATGAGCAACGCCCGATAGAGTAGTTTGGTTGCTTTTCAGCAATCACCGCATAGAAATTATGTAGAACGCGTTTCATTTCCGAATGTTCGCTGTAATGTCCGTTTCAAGGAGCTGTTCGTGAACCTTACCTCCGTTGACTGGCTGATCATGCTCTTGTACTTCGTCTTTGTGCTGGGCATTGGCTTTGCCCTGAAACGATACATGAAGACCAGCAAGGACTTCTTCCAGGCCGGCCGCGCCCTGCCTGCCTGGATCTGCGGCCTGGCCTTTATCAGCGCCAACCTAGGCGCGCAGGAAGTCATCGGCATGGGCGCATCCGGCGCCAAATACGGCCTGGAGACCGCGCACTTTTACGGCATCGGCGCAATTCCGGCAATGGTCTTTGTAGGCATCTTCATGATGCCGTTCTATTACGGTTCCAAGGCCCGCTCGGTACCGGAGTTCCTGCGCATGAGGTTCGACGAAAAGACCCGCGCCTTGAACGCCTGCTCCTTCGCGGTGATGACGGTTTTCAGCTCCGGCATCTCGATGTATGCCATGGCGCGGCTGATCCAGGCGCTGCATGTTTTTGACGGACTCTTCCACGCGCTTGGCTGGCCGCCGGAAGGAATCTTCACCTTCTCTATTGTGCTCTCGGCCATCATCGTACTGGCGTATATCTTTCTCGGCGGATTGACCAGCGCCATCTACAACGAGGTCTTGCAGTTCTTCCTGATCATCGCCGGCTTTCTTCCGCTGGTGCTGCTCGGGCTGAGGAATATCGGCGGCTGGAGCGGCCTCAAGGCCTCGGTGCCCGTGCAGTACATGCACGAGTGGCACGGCGTGATGCACTCCAATACCAACCCCATGGGCATTGAGATTATCGGCCTCGGTATGGGCCTGGGCTTTGTGCTCGGCTCTGGATACTGGTGCACGGACTTCCTGGTGATCCAGACGGCGATGGCCTCACATAATATGGAGTCCGCGCGGCGGGTGCCGCTGATTGCCGCGATTCCGAAGATGGTTTTTCCCTTCCTGGTGATACTGCCCGGCATTCTGGCCATCGGTCTGCCCACGCCGCATACCACGACAACAGAACGCGTGGAGAATGGCGTCATCATCCGCAACACGACTGTAGTTTCAGAGCAGGCCTCCGAAGGCCGCGGACTGGTTCCGGCCAAAATCAATCCAGTAACCGGCAAGCCCATGTACACGGCTAGCGGCCAGCCCTTGCTTGACTACGACATGGCTACGCCAAATATGCTGCTGCACTTCTTCCCGACCGGCATTCTCGGCCTCGGCTTGACCGCTTTGCTGGCCAGCTTCATGAGCGGCATGGCGGGCAACGTGACAGCCTTCAACACCGTCTTTACTTACGATCTGTATCAGTCCTATATTCGCAAGGGCGCGAGTGACAGGCATTACCTTGCCGTCGGAAGATGGGCCACGGTCGGCGGCATTCTGCTGTCGATCTGCACGGCCTACGCAGCCATCAACTTCAACAACATCATGGACACTCTGCAACTGGTCTTCAGCTTTGTGAACGCGCCGCTCTTCGCGACCTTCCTGCTGGGCATGTTCTGGAAGCGCGCCACCGGCCACGGCGCATTCGCCGGCTTGATCGCCGGGACAGCAACGGCGATGCTGCATCATGGGCTTACGCTGCCTCTGGATGCGCACCCCGGCATCCACGGCGGATGGATCACCGTGCTGCACAACTATCCGAGCGATATGGCGCAGAACTTCTGGACGGCTATTTTCGCTTTTGGCGCCAACTTCATCGTCACTGTGGTGGTGAGCCTGCTGACCAAGGCGCGGCCTGAGGCGGAGCTGGTAGGGTTGGTGCACTCGCTAACTCCCAAGCCGGAGCGTTCGCACATCGTCTGGTGGAAGCGCCCAGAGGCGCTGGCTGTTGGGGTTCTGCTGGGCGCGGTAGCGCTGAATATTTTCTTTGCTTGAGAGAACGACAATGGGCAACCTACCCGGCTGTCATTCTGAGCGAAGCGCAGCGGAGTCGAAGAGCCTGCATTTCGGTCTTGCAGCTAGGGTGGGATGGGGGGAGTAGGAGAAAAATGAATCTTGATTTGCGCATTCCGATGGGCTTGATGTTTACCTTTACCGGCCTAATCCTGAGCGTTTTTGGTCTGGCTACAAACGGCAACGAGCTACTCTATGCCAAGAGCCTAGGCATCAATGCCAATCTCTGGTGGGGACTGGTGCTGCTCATCTTCGGGCTAACCATGTTCGTTCTAGGCCAGCGTGGACAAAAGCTTCAGGCCAGTCTACCGCCCGAGCCACTGGATGAAGGACAGCCGCGCAAGGGGCGCTGAAGAGCAGAGACTAGGGGCTGGTTTTGTGAATCACGATTCGATTTAAGCGCGCATCAGTGGTATATCCCCATAAACAGGCGGAAAACTATGCAACATTCAGAATAACTTCAAGGAAATCTCCATTCATTCTGCGCGCCGTGCGGTCAAACTGACTTAGAGGATAGAGATATGCCCAAGGCTGTTTCCTATGCACAGTGGTCGCTTGAGCCGTATGCCATCGGAATGAAACTGCGCGGCCTGCGCACCCAGAAGCGGATGACGCTGGCCCGTCTCGCTGTCGAGACAGGACTCTCGACGGCCTTGCTCTCCAAGCTCGAGACCGACCGCATGATTCCCACACTGCCTACGCTGGCCACCATCTGCCGCGTCTATGGAGTGGGCATGGGGCATTTCTTCTCCGAGCCGGCCCGTCATCAGCTTTCCATTACCCGCCGCGCGCACCTGCACAGCACTGGCAGCGGGCCGGAGGCAGTTGTCCGCACACCGCTGAACTCGGTGGCCGAAGGGCCGCACCTGATCGCGCAGATGCTCGAGTTCAGCCCCGGCGGCACCACCTGCGCCGAGGAAAATTGCCTGGAGAGCGCCTGCCTGGTTTATGTCATCGAGGGACGCCTGCAACTGGATGCTGGAGGAATGACCGAGGTCTTGGAGACCGGCGACTGCGCGTACATCGAGAGCGAGATGGCAATGGCCTTCAGCGCGGCAGGCAAACACCGCTGCCGGGTGCTGGCGGTTACGCCGCCTGTGGCGCAACCGGTGCCGCAAAGCTGAAGAATCCGCTGGCCGGCAATGGGAACTCAGCTACTTCGCAGTCCGCGGAATCAGCGTAAACGAGTCCATGAATCGAGCCGAATCGGCATACCGGTCTCTCGACGGCGCGACCGTCAGGGTCGGATAGAGCGTGGTTCCCACCAAATAAATCTGCACCGAAAAGTGCATCGAATCGTTCTCCAACTCAAACGTTCCAGCAGCCGTGGGTAGGGAAACCTCAAGACCAAACCCGGCGACAGGTCTTCGCCTCTGGGATGGCAGAGCCGAAAAACCTGCATCTCCCCGCCCTGCGCCCGCAAGCAGTACGAGCCAGCTTTCCTGTCCTGAGTTGAAAATACGGGCAGATGGAATATGCCGGAAATTGAGAATGCTGAAGTGTTGCGTCTAAAATCTTCGCTGCTTCGTCAACAGCCTTGATTGTCCATTGCGAGTATCCTGCGCCGTGAAGGAATCTGTAACGCTAGAAGGAGCATTCAGTTGAAGAACAGTTCGCTTTGGTTGTTTTTGCCGTTTGTTTTGCTGAGCACGGTGTTGGTGAGCAAGGGACAAAAACCGGATTCTACTTGCTGTTCTTCCGTCTCTTCATCAAGTGAAACAGCTTCCAAAGAGCCGGGACTTCTCTTTTATCTTTCCGCCGATCACGGCCCCAATGCCGACTTCGCGGCTGGGGGCCAAACGGCGCCAAATTTCTACTCCGACGTCAAGATTCTTCCCGGCGGCGCCAAGGGTTCCTATCTGCAATGCGGCAATAACCAACTGCTTTCCTATTGGGCGCCTGGCAATATTTACTCACGGCGCGGAACGCTCTCCTTCTATTGGCGGTCGCACGATCCTGTGGACGAGACGGCGTTTCCCATCTTTCGCGTGGGATACGCGGACCATTCCAGCTGGGACCAGGTGTGGTTGCGCATCGATTACAACGGCCACGGTTTTGACGCCTTTGTAACCGACGTGAACCTGGGCCGGACGCGGGTTTCCTACGACATGCCGAATTTCCCCAAGCCGGACCAATGGGTAAATCTGACGCTTACATGGGATGAGACCACGGGCATCCGCTTTTATGTGAATGGCAAGATGGTGGCCGAAAAGCCCGCGACGGGCATGTTCGATGCCGCGCTCGATCAGTTCGGACCCAACTCCCGCATCATCGGACCCACCGGCGTTGAAAGCTCTTACAGCTATGACCGCGGCGGAGACCTGGACGAGTTGCGTATCTATGATCGCGCACTGAGCGATGAGAATGTGGTTTCTCTTGTTAAAGGTGAAACGCCGCTGAGCATTCCGCCCGTAGCGAACAGCTTGGCGAACGCCGAGACGCGCAAAGAGTGGTGGTTCCATTACGGCTGGAATCGTCCGGGCGATATTCCCGCTCCCCTGCCCGCGACCAACACTACGATTCGCAAGGTGCAGATCAATGACGCATACGATCTGGGGCGCTGGTGGTGGAGGGCCAACGACGGCATCCGTGAAACTACTTGGCCCGGCGTCTACAATCGTTCCCGCCTGACCGGCCGCTTCGATTACTTTCAACTGCCGGATTGGGATTGCTATGCGATCTCCGGCAAAACCATTACATTCATTCTGCCGGATGAGCCGTGGAATCACTTGGAGTTCAGTGGCGGCGCATTCGGCGACCTGGCGCTGCTGACGCCGGATGTATCGGAGCAGGAACTTCGCCAGAGCGCCCTGGCTGGAAAGGCTCTACCTGCAAAGACACTCTTTGAACGGCCTCAAGGGCAAGAGACAACCTTCCACGATATTCCCGCGCCTGTGACCGGCGGCAAACTTCGCTTCACCAATGTGGAGCAGGAGACGCCCATCGGAGAGCTTTCCGCTTACTACGTCCACGCAGGCAGTCCGCCGGCGGGAATCGTCCAACTCAAGTACCGGCTTTCCACCCGCCCTTCGCCGAACGACAATCCAACCCTGCAGCCCCTGGTCAGCTTCATTCATGACCGCTATCCGCCAGACGAGCGCGCAACCCTTGTCGGTGTGCCAAGCGGATACGGCGGCGGACGCCAGCGTCCGGGTGTAGCGCTCAGAGAACCCGAAAACAAGCAGCACGATTTTGGGATGCCGATCGCGCACATCCTTATTCCTGCCGATTTTCGCGGCTTGCCAGCCAATACCGCGCGCGTCCCCTCTTATACATGGGACGACATGTATGCTGGCCTGGATGGCATTGCCATCGACCTGCCGGCGCTGAAAGTAATGCCGACGCATGGCGATTATGTGCCGATGAATATCGCGGTAAAAGATCCTTTGTGGCCGATGCGCGACATGCTCACCTTCACATTTTCCGTCAAGCCGGGCGAAGCGCACACCTTGTGGCTCGATACGCGCGACCGCATCCTGCCTAATGACAAAAGCCTTCTGATTACGATTGCCTCGGCCAGCGCGGAGTTCAATGCCGCCGCATTGGAAGGCGCAGAGGTGCGGCTGATCTTCAAGCCCTACAAAGATGCCGTCAAAGAGCATATTGCCGACCGCCTCACCCAGGTGCGCGACAATTTTTCCAACATGACGGAAGAACACGTCAACAGCCGGCGGCTGAATACCTACAACCGCTTCTATGCGGACATTACCGACCTGCTGCGCGTAGATCCGTCGAACGATCTGGGGCGCAAGTACTGGCACGAATGGAATCCGGAAACGCTGCCCCCCGATTACACTCCGCCGAAGGTGCCTGCGGATGTACCGGAGTGGGCCTATCTCCAGGCCATGGACATGGACTACTTCCAGAGAATCGCGGACTTTTACATCGACAAACGCCAGGCTTGGGATGGTGAATTTGGCGGCGGTCTTGGCGATGACAGCGACTTCAGCAACCTTTTTCCTTCGCTTGCCCTGATGGGTACGGAGCCGGAGAAACTGAAGCTTTCTCTCTCCAGGGAACTGGAGGCAATGTACGAGAACAAGATGTGGACCAATGGGCTGGCAACGGGCCAATTCGACGAACTGCACAGTTACGAGGATGGCCTGAATGTTCTCGGCCAGTCGTTGATGATGGACTTCGGCAATCCCAAAGACCTGGAACGCGCCATGGTTACAGCCCGCAGATTGGAATGGCTCACCGGAGTCAATGCGGCCGGCCACCGGCACATCCGCTCCTCTTACTTCAGCGGCGCAAAAATGGCGGAAGGCGGCGTGTGGGGATGGAGCAAGGGACGTTCCTACATGGTCTTTCATCCCGCCCTCGATCTTGTCCTCTTCAACGGCGCGCCGGAGACACGCAAGATGGTGCTGGAGACTGTCGATGGCCTGCTCGCTCACCGCAAGCAGGAGCCGGGTGGCAGGTTCGTTACTCGAACAGAGATCAATTTCAAGACCGACGAAGATCTGCCTTACGGCGACTCCACGCCTGACTTTATGTTCTGGGCCGCGTACCGCTGGACTGGCGATCGGAAATACTTGCTCCCATTCATGGATGAGGGTCCGTCGTCGCTTGCGCATATCAGCTCGGACGCGATAGATCAGCTAAAGCTGCGCGATACATGGGGCAAGCAGTTGGTCACGGCAGCGGGATCGCCGGAAACCACAACCGGCGTGGCGTCAACCGCCGCTCAGTCCATGACCGGCTCCGCCGAGACCTTCGCGTGGCAGGTGAGCGGCGACACAAGATACCTCGACCGCCTTTACTCTGCGCAACTGCAGGCAGAGTCGAATCGTGAATGGATCAATACGGAAGGCAGTCTCTGGATTGATCGCGTCACTGACTCCGCCGGTCCGATGTTCGTCAACACCGAGCTACAGCGCGCTCGTTTTGGCGGCATCGCTCTGGTTCGCAATCACATCTATCCCGGTAATGCTGTCGGTTGGAAGTTCTTCGCGCCCGCCACGCCGAGCAGCGTCGGAATCCTCGTTCCCGAGGCTACGCCCGATCATCTGAAGATCATTGTCTACAACCTCGAAGCCAACCCGGTAAAAGCGCAGATGACCGGATGGGAGATCGATCCGGGCAAGTGGGAGATTGCCCAGGGCACACGCGGCGATGCCGAGACCGATCCGGTCGTAAATGTCAGTACACGATCTGAGAGCTTCGAGCGCAGCACTAGCCTGGACTTTACATTTGCCCCTCACGCCACGACAGTGCTGGAACTCAAGCTGGTCGAGAAGGGCATTCCCTATTGGTCGCGGCCCGATCTGGGGATCAGTGCCGACGACGTGGTTGTCAAAGGCAATCAGATGAAAGTGACAGTCCATAGCCTGGGCGGAGTGGATGCGCCGGCCTCGACCGTGGTGCTCTACGATAGCTTGAACAAAGTGCTGGCAAAAGCCAGTGCCGCTCCGCTGAAGGCGCCCCTGGATCTGCTTCCAAAAACAGAGGTCGTCTCGTTGACCCTGCCGCCGGGAGCAAACTGGAAGGGTGGGAGCGTGAGCGTTGAGATCTCCGGCAAGCTGCCGGAGATTACACGGATGAACAATCGAGTACAGTTCTGAGTCTAGTGTTCTGAATCTGAAATACTCAACACAAACTGACTGTCATTCTGAGCGAACGGGGCCCCGAACGTCTTTCAGTTCGGGGGTGGTGAGTCGAAGAATCTCCGTTTGTTCTTCAATGAACTTCAGACTCACCACACCAGCGAGTACCCTGTCTTTAGGAGGATCCATGTCTTCAACCGCAATTACTGTGCTCTCTTCCAACGATGAGATCATGTCTGAACCCGAACCGGGCCTTCGCCGCCAGGTGATGTCCTATAACAAAGGCATGATGCTGGTGCGCCACAAAATGACCAAAGGATGGGCCGGAGCGCGTCACAGCCATCCGCATGAGCAGATGGTTTATGTGGTGCGCGGCAGACTCACCTTCGAGCATCCGGAAGGCAGATTCGAGGTTGCCTCGGGCGAGAGCTTCCTGGTTCCCGGCAATGTGCAGCATCAGGCGTGGGCGCTGGAAGACTCTGAGGTTCTTGATTTCTTCACGCCGATGCGCGAAGACTACGCCGATCCTCAGTGACGCGGTTCGATTAATCTGCCATCTCAGCCGCGACGCTGCTTCTGCATCGACGCATAGATCCAGGGAACCATTATGTGGCTATAGCGGTTCTCCAATTGGTGCAGAGCGGAGTTGATGCATTCAAGTGGCTTTTTCCTCAAGAAAAAGTCACTCAGCACTTCGCCAGCAAGGGCGCCACCTATTGGAGAACCGCTCTAAAAACACCGAAAAACGGCCAAAAAACGCATTAAAAACAGCCATTTTAAGCTTGTTTTTCACGCTTTACTCCGCGCCCGCAAGCAGAAATCCGCAAAAACCTCCGCCTGAGCGAGGAGTTTTCGCGCTCACCAGATCTCCTCCGCTCAAAACTCCTCTGCTATGCCCATGGAATCCCTGTTTATATAGGCATATATGCGCAACACAGAATCACAGAAACTGTAGAGTGTCGTCGTTATAAGTGCCCTGTCTCGAAACTTCCAATCAATAGATGAGCTGTCATCCTGAACGAAGTGAAGGACCTGCGGTTCTTCACTTTGCGCGCACATCCAAAGATCAAAGGCCTGCCCCAAACTTTTATAACCCGGCAGCTCAAAGCGGCCGGTCGGTCCACAGCGCCTTATCGGCAATCGATTGCACGGGATACAGCCGCCCCGCCAGCAGGCTTTCTGCTTTCTGCTGATTCGTATCCTGCGCAAAAAGCCACTTCCGCTCCCCCGTTCCCCAGCTCTTGGCAAGCTGGTCTTCGCTCAAGAAAATCTTTGGCGCATCGGGATAGCAAGATCCCCACAGCAGCGTCGAGCCTTCTCCAAAGGGCGAGCAGGCAGGCTCAATCAGCAGTGCGGGCTTCTGGAAGAAACTATGCGTATAAAACACCACGGAAGAGGCGTCGGATTGGTCGCCGAAGATGATAAACGAGTCAGCGGGCGTGGCTTTTTGCAGAATCGTATCGGCCAACTGCTTTGAACTCAGCATCGGCTCAAAGCGGGCAAAGGCAATGTGCGCGGCGATAAGGAAAATCGCCGAAGTAAGCGCGAGGCTGACGGTTGCTCCGAGATGCTTGCCCCTGATGCGTAGAATCACGCCCACCAGCGGGCCGATCAGCAACACCGCAGCGGCCAGTCCCGCAGGCAGGCGCAGTGCGGCGAACGAGGGTCCGGTGAGGTCGAAGATATGCGACATCGAGAGCGTGTAGCCGCCAACATCGCGATGCGCCAGCAGGGTGCCAATGTCGGCAACGAAGGGCAAGTTGCGTGACTCCCACAGGCACCAGCCGAGAGCAGCAGCGGCGGCAACTCCACCAATTGCAAAAATTGCTTGTGCACTGGTGAGCCACGCAGTGGAAAGTGGCTGTTTACCACCCTCTGGCGAGCGGTTTTCCTCAATTCCAGCCAGAACGCCGGCGGCCAGAATCAGCAGCGCCGGCCACGCCGGAAAGGTGTAGTACTCCTGATTAGTCGAGAGCGAAAAAAAGATCAGGATAAAACCCGAATAGAGGGTCAAAAGCCACGCCGAACGCACCCGGAATTTGAGCCGGAAAACATATGAGGCAACATCTTCGCGCAAGGCATGATCGAGGTAAAAGTCCAGCGTCTGGCCGGCGTCCGCGCGCAGATGCTGCAGCCATTGATGGCGCGTCTTCCAGGCCAGGGCCACGGCTGCAGGCAGGAACAGGCTCCAGGGAAAGAGCCAAATCAGATGCCCAAGCCAGTACCAGAGAACCGGCATCTTGTTGTAGTCGTGCGGGAAGCGAGTACCAAGGAATCGGAAGACATGCTCATTGAGGAAGTAGAAGTAGTAGAAGCCGTGGACGTTGCCCAGCGTGGGGTGGTTGCCCAGCGGATGGCCCTGATCTGGATTGCGCAACCCGGCGAGAATGTGCCAGGGCGCGGCGATCAACAAAAAGAGCAGAATGCCGCTGAAGGGCTTCAACTGTTGCCAGCGCCGCCACAGGCCGCTCAATAGCAGCACAGGAATTACCGCCGCGGCAAAGAAGATGGGCGCAATCAGGCCCTTGGTCAGCACCGCCAGCGCCAGCGCCGCCCACATGCCGTAGATACGAATGGGCAAGTGCGACTCGACCGCGGTAATAAAGCTGTAGAGCGCGAAGAGTAGAAAAAAGCTCAGCAACGCCTCGGGGATTGCAAAGCGGGTAAAGAGAAACGGACCGATTGAGGTAAGGACGCCCAACGCCGCATAGAGTCCGGCGCGGCGGCTGAAGGCGCGACCGGCCCAGAGCCATGCCAGCCACGCACATCCGAAAATCGCCAGCGCATTGGGCAGGTGGGTAGCAAAGGCGTTTTCGCCGAAGACGCGGTACAAACCGGCGTCAATCCAGTAGGGGAGCGGCGGCTTCTCCAGATAGCGGATGCCGTTGACCTGGAGCGTGACCAGGTCGCCGGTCTCGGCCATGTGCTGCGCGGCCTGGGCGTGGCTGGCGTCGGCGTCGTCGAGCAGCGGCGGGGTAAAGAGGGACGCAAACTGCACAGCGGCAAAAATTGCCGCCAATAGCGCCCAGACAGCCAGCGTGAAAGGCGCTTTCTGCGGGCCGTCAAGAGTCTTCATAGTGTTTGTCATCGTCGGAAAAGCTGCATCTACAAGGATAACAGCAGTGTTTCTGCGCTGTCTCACCGTAATGCCTGCATTTGGCTGAGAGAATCAACCTCGCTCCCAGCTTTTACGAAGATTTTATTCAACCGGACGCCGACCAGCGGCCCTGGAATGTGTCTAATCGGGAAATTGGAGCGGCGACTGCGCCGCTATTTGAGGAGTCCACGGTGCGCTTTTTCAGCCTGCTTGCGTTGTTTACATTTCCTGCGGCCTTCATTTGCGCTCCTGCTCTGGCCGCTACGCCGGAGTTCACGATTACCGCGACGAACGTCACCATGCCGGCCAGCAGCACTGGCACTGCAACAAGCCAATTAACGCTGACATCCCTGAACGGCTACACCGGCACAGTCACCATCCAATGCGGGCCGGTGAATTATCGACCGGGAATGAAATTACCGTATTGCCCCTGGGGTTTGCCGGTGGGATATACGCTGGATGTCAATCAGACGGTAAAGGGATCGATCTACTTTTCATACATCCCTGTGCCGATCGCTAACGCGCTGCCCCGTCTTGATCCCAAACCGAGTCATGCGCCCGAGGGATTGGCTCTGGCCAGCGTGTTGCTGGCGGGCCTCGGCTTCCGGCGCAGATGCGCACGCTGGTTTGCGTTGATTGCCCTCGCCGTAGTCACGCTGGGTGGAGTAGCAGGAATCACTGCTTGTGGCGGCAGCAGCATCTCCGGCACCTATCCGTACACCCTCACAGCGACAGACACGACGGATAACTCTCTGAGCGCGAGCACAACGATCAAAGTCACTATTCCGTAAGCGCGCGCTGGGCCGTCAGCCAATCCAGCGAATGATGGGCAATTGGCTGGTATGGACACCATGAACCTTCTTAAAATCTGGAATGCATCCTCTTGTATCTCCGCCATGCAAAGGATGCGGGCAGGCCGAGAATGACGAGCCAGATCAGGATCGGCGGTCCGTATTCTTCAAGAAATAAGACAATGCGGAGGACTGTCTCTGACGCGTTGTGAAAGCCTGCCACGAATGAGTTGTGCATCCGCGTTGTCGCAGAGGCATCGGGTGAGTTGAGTTGTGCTTTGTACTCCTCGGTAAGTTGCAGATTGACGGTGGCGAAGCTGACGCGGTGTTCGAGTGCATCCTGGTCAGACTCCATGCTTTCGATTTCGCCGCGGACGCGGGCGATCTCTTCTTCCACTTCCAGAACATCTTCGATCTTGCCAGTGCGCTGCTGAAGAATTGCCTGAAGCCGCTCTTCTGTCTCGCGGGAGTTCTTCAAGCGAGCCGCCTGGTCCGCATGTTGCTGGGTGACTTCCTCGCCGGTTTGCGATTCGTTCTGCACGCGACCCAGGGTCTTCAACTCGCCGATTGCTGCGAGCAGTTCGGGAGCGGGAATTCGCAGCGAGGCATACAAGTCTCGTGGAGCATTCTCCTGCGTGTTCACGGAAAGTTGTGCCGAGTAGCCATGATGCCGCGCGAGGATATTGTCGAGCGCCGCACGGGCAGCCGCGAAGTCTTTTACCTGGATCGTGAGGGAAACGGTGCGGGCAATCATCGGCGCGGACGGCGGTGGAGCTACAGTGCGATCTCGTGCGTCTCTGGTTTTAGCTTCTGAAACGACTCCTGGGGAGATTCTCGCAAGAGAGTCCATTTGCCGGCTTTCAAGCGGCAATGCAGCAATTTGTTGCTTGTCAATTAAGCCATTCATCACTTCTGGTTTGTTGTTGGTTGCTGCATTATTCTGCTCGATCTCCTTTTTTTGTGCCAGGAATTGCGCCGTTCGCGGGAGTGGGGAACTATACGAAAAAATGATGAGCGCGAACACCAAAATCGCGGCAAATGCACCCCCACCGCCAATCGCCCACAGCCTCCAATTCCAAATGCCGAATCGAATCGTCCGCACGGGCGTGCTATTGCTTACGGCAGCGTCACGTACCGGTTCATCCAGTTTCGACGAAACTGCCGGAACCTCCCATTCTGAAAGAGACTGCGAAAGATTGCGAAACTGCTCAACCACGCCAGCACACTCGGCGCAATCTTCAAGATGGGCAGAGACCGCTTGAGCTTCCACATGGGAAAGTTCGCCGTCGAGAAACGCCATTACCTCTTCGGGGGTCACAGGATGTGTTGTAGCGGTCATGCGCGTCCCTCCGATTCCTTGAGTTCGTTGCGGGTTGAATGAGGTGCTGGAGCAGCGAGCAGATCGTGCAGTGCCGTGCGCGCGCGGAAGAGCCGGGAGCGGACGGTATTGAGCGGCAGCGAGCAAAGCTCGGCTATTTCCGCATAGCTCAACTGCTCAAATTCGCGCAGCATCAGAATCTCGCGATCCATTGGGTCGAGCTTCCCGACCGCCTGGCGAAGCACAACCTCTGCATCTGCAGTGCTCTCGATGGCTGCCTCGTGGCCCAGCTGCGCTTCGCCATGAAAGATTACCCTGAAAGCTGATTTGCGGCGATGTGCACGGAGAATCTTGAAGCCGATGGCATACAAATACGTTCGAAAAAGAGCACAGGCCTGATAGCGCGCTGAGGCGCGCAGCACGGCAAGAAACGCCTCCTGTGTCAGCTCTTCCGCCTGTGCCGGATCAGCTACACGCCGGCGAAAGAAGCCGAAGAGCGGCTGCTTGTAGCGCAGAAAAAGTACATTGAATGCGTCTGACGAACCCCGCGCAAACGCTACCATCAACTGTTCGTCAGTTTCGGTTTGCTCGTCTGCATCGGGATTGCTGGGCGCATCGTTCCGCTTGCCGGTCATTGTTGCCTCCGAGTGTAGAACGAACATCGGTAGTGCGTCTTGCATCCTGCCCATCTGGTTCCTTCACAACAGGTAATGCCGCGAGAAGACAAAAAGTTCCCATTCGTGAAAAAAATCTTTCACCAATGAATCGCTGACTCGCGACCAGGTTCTGCAAACGTGCCCGCTGCGCTCGTGTATCTTGGCCCCAGAGTCTCTTTTTACTTCTTTGGAGCGCGCTCAGCCCTTATGCCTACCTTTGCCGCCATCGATATCGGTTCCAACTCCTGTAGATTGAAGATCGCCCGGGTTGTGGCGCACCAGTTGAAGACCCTCCATGAGGACCGCGAGGTGACGCGGCTGGGAGCCAGCGTTTTTGAGTCGGGGATGGTCTCGCCCGATGCGATGGCGGCCACGCTGCGCGCTCTCAAGCGCTTTCAGCGGGCCGTGCAGTTGCATGGAGTGGACCAGATCCGCGTGGTGGCGACGGCGGCGGTGCGTGACGCCCGCAACGGGCCGGCTTTTCAGGCCTGGGTGAAGGCCGAGACCGGATGGAATCTGGAGGTTATCTCGGGACTCGAAGAGGGGCGGCTGATTCATCTGGGAGTGATGGAGGCTGGCGGGCCGCTGGCTGCCGGCCTGAGCGGCAGAGTGCTGCTCTTTGATCTGGGGGGAGGAAGCTGCGAGATCACATTCTCCGAACACAAACGGATTCGGGAGACGATCAGCCTGCCGCTGGGCGCGGTGCGCCTGAGCGAGGAGTTTCTTAGTTCCGATCCCGCAACTCCAGCAGACCTGGCGCAGATGCGCAAGTTCATTGCCCGCGAGCTGCGCCGGGCGCATAAGAAGATCAAGCCGGAACGGGTCTCGCTGGTGGTTGCGACTTCAGGCACGGCTGCGGCGCTTTCCGCGGCCTGTGGCGCGAGTGCCGCTGCAAAGCCTGCGCGTAAGGCAGCGAAAAACTCAGCCGCCCAGCGGGTTAACTCGTCGCTACGGCAACAGAGTGCGTTGGCGCCGTCGCTCGATCTGGCTGTGGGGCTGACCGGCACACACGAGGTCCGCAAGCTGGCCACCAAGCTCGGGAAACTGCGCCTGCCGGAGCGCGAGGCTATCTCAGGAATCGGCCCGCGCCGGGCCGAGATCATTGTTGCCGGAGCCGAGGTCTTTGCCGAATTGCTCGAGAGCTTTGGCCTGCCGGGATTCCATTACTCTCCGCTGGGGTTGCGCGATGGGATGCTGGCCCAGATGCTGGCAGGGCAGGACGCGCGCGCGCGGGTGCATCAGGAGTTCGAGCACGAGCGCTGGGAGAGCGTCTTGGCCACGGCGCGGCGCTACGGAGTCGATTTGAAGAGTGCCGAACCGGTGCGCGCCCATGCCGTACAGTTATTCCGCGACCTGAAGGCGCTGCACCAGCTCCCCGCCGAGTACGAAAGCTGGCTCTCTGCCGCCGCGATTCTGCGCGAGACGGGCAAGTTTATCAATCATCAGGGGCACCACAGGCATACGCAGTACATCATCTCCAGCTCGGAGATTTATGGCTATACGAGCCTGCAACGGACGCTGGTTTCAGCGATCGCCCGGTATCTGGGCAAGAGCCGTCCGCAACCCGGCGACCGCGCGTTGCGCAATATTCCCGCGGAGGAGCACAAAAATATTCACCGGGCCGTGGTGCTGTTGCGGCTGGCCGAGGCGCTCAATCAGGACCGCGCCAGCGATGTGCTGCGCGTGAAGGCAAAAATCTACCCCAAACGGGTTTATCTGGAGATTGAGCCGGGACGGACAGGAGCGGAGCTGGAACTGTGGTCGCTGCGCAAGGAGGCGGGCTACTTCCGCGAGGTCTTCGGGCGCGACTTTCTAGCCACGCTTGCGTAGAGGGCGCGGGCGGTGCGGGTGTCGATGAGCCATTGCAGGCGCGGCGGGTGGTTGGAGAAGTCGATCTTGGCGATGGAGCCTTTTCTCATGCGGATGGCCGCGCCGCCGTTGCCGGTGATCAAGCGGCCCATGAACTGGAAGAGCGTGGGGTTGTGTCCAACGGCCAAAACACCTTCGCGGTCAGCGTATTTGGCCAGTAGATCCTGAAAGTCATGATATTCCGCGCCGGGAGCGAGAGAGGGGCTGATCTCCACCTTGGCGTCGTAGCCAAGCTCAGTTCCGACAAACTGCGCGGTTTGCAGGCTGCGCTTGAGCGGGCTGGAGACGATCACATCCACCTGCACCTTGAGCGCGCCCAAGACCCGCGCCATCAACATGCACTGCTCTTTACCTTCTTTGATGAGCGCGCGCTTGCAGTCGAGTGTGGGATTCTCGCGTGGTACTCCGGCGTTGGCGTGGCGCATTAAATAGAGGTTCATGGGAGCCTTGCAGAGTGAGCCTAGTAGGAAACAGCTTACTTGAAGATTAATTTTAACACGATTGTAACAATTAAGAAAGGACTAAGACGAACTGCGCGTATGGTTTGCGGCGGAGTTGTAGCAAAACGAGGCAGTTAGGCTGACGGAAGCTTTCAAGGTAAGTCTATAGTTCAAGAGGCTTTGACCCAGAGTTCGCTGATGAGTAGGCCGCCGAGTAAGGTTTGGCTCCGGCAGAGCAGGAAACCGGCGTTCTGGAGTGCTGCTGTGTGGTTGGGCAGCTTGCGGACTCGAAGGCCAGTTAGCCAGCCGAAGGCCCAGTAGAGGCCAGAAACTACGGGGCGCGCGATCAAGCGGCCAAAGAGGCCGGGGGGCACGGCAAACTCCGAAACGACCCAGAACCCGCCCGGTGTGAGTGAGTGACTGAGTTTTACGGCCAGGGTCTGCACTTCATCGGTGGTCAGGCAGTCGAGGAAGAAATTAGTTACTACCAGGTCGGAGAGGTCAGGGGGCGGTTGCCAGATGCGGATGTCGGCCAGTTGCGTCTGGAGACGCGCGGCGTGGGGAGGGGTGCGGTGACGGAGAGCTTGCAGCATTGCCGGGCTGGCATCGACGGCGAGTGCAAAGATCTCAGGGTTTTCATTGAGCAGCCGGGCAGTAAAGCGACCGTCTCCATCGCCGAGAACCAAGGCGCGGTGGCAGTTGGCCAGCTCGGGGAGAAAAGCGGTACGGCAGCGCCAGAGAAAGGGACCGAAGCTGGCAACTTCCAGCCAGCGGTAGATTCCGGCCAGACGGTCGAAGTTAGGTGGGGGCCTGCGGGCGGTGGACTCTGTGGTCATCGTATTAGCAAAGCCAGCGGGGTGAGCAGGACAAGATCAGAGGCTGTACGCAGGGTGACAGGCGAAAGGCGCGGGCGGAGCTGATCGAGCAGGGCAAGCAGGAAGGCGCTAACGGCTCCGGCGGCGAGGAGCGCGGCTGAGCGGGGTTGGCTCGTGGCACGTGTTGCGGCTAGGAGCAATCCTGCCAGATAAAGCAGCGTGGGTGTGAGGCGGGAGGGGGTTCGTCCGGATTCCCAGCTCTCGATCAGATGGCAGTTGAGCCAGGCGAGCAGGGCAAAGAGGAGCGCTGGAATGAGCAGGGAACGAGATGCTGCTGCTGTGCGGGTCCAGGCGGGCAAAACACAGGCGGCGGTGAAGAGAATGCCGACGAGCAGCTCTTTGACTGGAATGCGGGCTGGAAGTCTGACTCCACTGCACGGGTATAGGGCCGGAGTGTCGAGCCGGAAATCGCCGTGATTTGCGGATGGCGCTTGAGAGGTCATAGGCGCCAGCGCCCTAAAGTGGACGCGAGCGAAGTAGGCGAGTGCGGCGGCAGCCAGGACCGCGTTACGCTCCCGCGCAAGCAATGGCATCCAGGCGAATACAATTCCTGCGGCAATACAGGCGGAGACGGAGGCCAGTGGAGCCAGAATCTTGCGATTTCGCCAATGGAAGTAATGGCGTTCGCGCAGGTTGCCGGTCTCGCCAGAGAGTAGGGCGACATGCGCATCAAGCAGGCGGTCGCCGACGTAAACCGCCCAGGAAGACAGGGCGAGCAAGACAGGAACCCAGAACGGCAGCCGTACTCCGGCGGCGCAGGCAAAGGAGAGCGCCCAGACGACCGCGACAGTTGGCGCGTCGAGACTGGCTAGGTGCCACAGCTCGAGAGCAGCGATCGGGAATCGCTGAAGAGGTCGAGCCTGCGGCTTGGTGAGAGAGCGCGGCACTCATTTTATTTTAGGAGGGACAGCGGCAGGAAACAGCAGGTCGAGAGACAGTAAATCGTCCTTCGCGCGCAATCATCGCCCATGGCATTGCTGTGCGAGCTGGAGATTAGCTGTTTAGTCCCAGCCGCCTGCCCCATGGCCAAAACGGCTGGGATCTGGATGCCGGCGATGAAAAATCCTGCGAGGACAATGATTGCCAATAGGATGTTGCGCTTTGAATCAATCGGTGTTTTCCTCCGTGTGAATCTGCGCACTATTTCGTACTGAGCGAGAGACGAATATGAACCGAAACACTGGTTAAAAGCAGGTAAAGGGGCCACGCCCGGAAGCTCATCCCACATGGAGGGAATCTTTAACTCAAGGAGTCCCTGACCAGCCCTTGAATTTTGAGGTTGACATCGTTGCAACTGACAAAAAACGGAACATGGGTGCACTGAATGACGAGCTGCCGGCTCTCAAGATCGTAATTCCAGCTGACCTCAATGCCCATTTTTGAAGCGGTCCCACTGTTGCCTCTGATTGCGATTCCGGCGGCACTGGCTTTTTCGATCAGGATTGTAAACTGTTCCGCAGTAATGTCCTGAAAAACCTGGGCTGTGCATTGACCCATGACGGTCTCCTCCGAGAGATTGAATGTTTTTGGAATCTCAACTTGCGGAGTCTCGACACGGCTGTGGTTTCAGGATCAGGTGCAAAGATCCCGCCGCAGATAGCAATCGACGAAACGATTGAAAGTTGGAGAGCATTCCGGTTTGACTCTATCACCGGCCCTGAAAATTATCGGCAATCGCTGTGGCAGGAAGCATACGCTCGTAACTCGTCCAGAACCGATAGCCTCTACAACGAAGCGTTGTCTCTCTCCTGGGCGCTGTCGAAGGCCTGCCGCAGCTCTTTGGCGTGAGCCTGAATTGTTCCAGCCTGTGTGGCAGCGCTGTAATCCTCATCGTAAGCGCCCGCGGGACTGTCGGATTGAATCCGTTTTGCCTCGTTCGCTAGCAGCAATTCCACGGAATCTACCAGATGCTTCAGGATATCTTCAATCTCTTCGTTTTTCATTCTTGCTTCACCCTCTCGCACCATCATGGTCGGAGCCAGGGCGGGTTGTCAAAGGGATAAAACCTTCCCGCGGTGCGGTCGTCATCCCGGCACAGTTTTCGCCGGGCCTCTGCTTGCATCTCTGGCATCAATGATTGCTATTTGGCCTGCTCCAAATCCCTTGTGTGAATAAGGTTGTAGCCCACGGTGTAGCAGTAAACACTCGCAGGGACGAATTGAAAGTTTATATCCTGTTCCAGGCAATTCAGCGTTTTGGTCCTGGAGGTAACAAGAACTTTATTCAGGCGGTTCTTGTGGCAGAAGCCGATAAGGCCGGCTAATTCATTGGGCTTTTCGCAATAGCGGTCCGACCATTTAACCTCTGCGGCCCAGGAAAGTTTCTGTGTTGCTGAAGCGAGTTGAACTAAATCGACCTCGCCTTTGTCTGAACCTTTATCCCATCTCGCATAATAAAGAGTTGTGTCACTATGAAACCACTGCGAGAATATTGCAGTTTCAGCCAGGCTACCGATCCCATTGTCGTCGGCCTTCATAGGGGAAAAAAGCGCGGCGCGCATCGTTGGATTGGTCAGGTAGACCTTGAAATAATTCGCGCGATGGAACCTTTTCGCGCTATGGTCTACTCGGTGGACGATCTTGATCAAGAAAGCCGCCTCAAGATACTCAATATACCGTTTGATAGTATTCTTGGCCACGCCTGAGTTTTGTGCCAATTCTTGCAGAGAAATCTCATTGGCCGTGTTGAATGCCAGTGTTGTGAACAGATAATTCAGTTCCTGAATATCCCCGATACCATACAGGCTAGGCAAGTCTCTCAGCAAGACCTTATCGACAATATCGCTTTTGATGAATCGCCCCAGATTAGCTTGAATCTGAGGCGAGAAAATCACTTCGGGGTATCCGCCAAAGTTCAAGTAGTTGATGAATTCGTTATTGAAAAAGTCAATATCGCGGGCGGCAAAGAAGCGGTGCGGATGAGCCTCGGTTGGTTCAATTACCATATCAGTCTTACCCATGAGGTCAATGTATTCATAGAAGGTGAGCGGAGGGAGCAAAAAATCTGTAAATCTTCCTGCGCCAGACTCCTGCGATTTGAGCCGAAGCGCGGCGGCGGCAGACCCGGACGCCACCAGTTTTATGTTGGGATAGGTATCGATAGCGGACTTGAGGTGAACCTCCCAGTTGCGCAAGTACTGTATCTCATCGAAAAAAATATAAATCTGGTCGTGTTTTTGGTTCATGCCGCTCGACTGGGCGTAGTATTCAAGCAACTTTTCCAGACTGAGCCCGTTGTATATTGGGTGGTCGACCGAAAAATATCCGATGGATAGAGGGGGCACTCCATCATCAATGAGCGTCTGAATTGCGTGGTGAATCATTACGGTTTTCCCCACGCGCCTGGGACCCATGAGAACAACCGCCCTGCGCATCTTTTGTTCCTTGACCAGTGGCAAGAACAAATTGAAGTAGGCGCGTCGTTTCATTTCTCCAAAAATGGTGCTGATGGTGTGGTCGCCTTGCCACCACGGGTTTTCGGACTGTATTCGTTGTACGATTTCTGCCGACGAGATTTCTTGCATACCTGGAAAGTACGCTCACTGGAAAATAATGTCAACGCTCTGACTCTATTTAATTCTTTCATGGTAAACTGTTTATTATAATCGCTTTATATTAGAAAATTAGTGCAGAGAGTGCTCTAAAAAGGTAGTTTTTACGTTGATGCTCTCAATCGGCGGCTTCGGCCTTTTTGGCAGCGGCCTTGGCAGGCGGCTTCGCCACGCTCGTCGTGGGAATTGCGTCCAGATCGACTTTACCTTCCGCCAGGTGCATCAGGAAATCCTGAGCGGAGAAGGGGACGGCGTCTTTGACCAGCTTTGCAGCGCGCAGATAGCTTCCATCCGGCTGCTGCAACCGGGCCTTTACATTGTCTGCCAACAATGCAGGAAGAATCTCATTGTGGATGCGGGCGCGGGCTGCTGGATCCTTGACGGGGAAGACGACCTCGCAGCGCTCGAAGAGATTGCGCGGCATCCAGTCAGCAGAACCGAGATAGATTTCATCTTCGCCACCGTTGTCAAAATGGAAAATCCGCGAGTGTTCAAGAAAACGGCCAACGATGGAGCGGACGCGAATTCGTTCGGAAAGCCCTTTAACGCCGGGGCGGAGAATCGAAAGGCCACGCACGATAAGGTCCACCTCTACTCCAGCCTGCGATGCGGCATAGAGCGCCTCAATCACCGACGGCTCCAGCAGCGCATTCATCTTGGCGATAATGTGCGCGGGCCGCCCGGCCTGGGCATGTTCCTGTTCGCGGCGAATCAGGCCCAGGAAACTCTCGGCCATAGTCAGCGGGGCAACCAGCAACGGCCGGTAATCGTCCACCTCGGCATGTGCCGTGAGGTAGTTGAAGACCATGTGTACCCGCTCGGTGATGGCTGGATCGCTGGTGAGCAGGCTCAGATCGGTGTAGAAGCGAGCAGTAACGGGGTTGTAGTTGCCAGTGCCCAGATGGCAGTAGCGGCGGGTCACACCGTCTTCGTCGCGGCGGACGAGCAGAGCTAGCTTGCAATGAGTTTTCAAGCCGACGACGCCGTGGAAGACCTGCACACCGGCGTCTTCCATGCTGCGTGCCCAGCGGATGTTGGAGGCTTCGTCAAAGCGGGCCATCAGCTCGACGACCAGCGTGGCTTCCTTGTTGGCCGCGGCCTCAATCAGCGCGGAAAAGACAGGTGAATCGCTGCTAGTGCGGTAGAGGGTCTGCTTCATGCTCATGACAGCCGGGTCTTCAGCTCCCAGCTGAATGAACTCGACGACCGGATCGTAGGAGTCGTAAGGATGGTGAAGCAGAACGTCGTGCTGGCGCAGTTCGTCAAAGATATTGGCGGATTTGCGGCTCAAGTGCAGCGGCTTGGGCGTGAACGAGGCAAATTTGAGATCGGGGCGCTGAATATCTCCGTAGAAGAACATTAGCCGCGAGAGATTAACAGGACCATCGCAGCGGAAGACCTGATCCTCGTCCAGCTCGAAGTTGACGCGTAGCCTCTCGATGATCTCGGCGTCGGCATCGGCCTCAATCTCCAGCCGTACTGCGTCGCCTTTGCGGCGGTTGTGCAGCTCGACGCGAATGGTTTCCAGCAGCGAACGCGCTTCTTCTTCCTCAAAGTAGAGGTTGGAGTTGCGGGTGACGCGGAAGGCGGCGCGGGCCAGCACCTCATAGCCGCGATACATGCCGGCCAGATTCTGCGCGATCAGATCCTGGAGCAACAGGTAGTCATGCGAACCCGTTTCAGCGGGCAGGCGGACAAACCGGGGCAGCGCTCGCGGAACCGTGACCACGCCGAGCACCTGTGGACCGGAACTACGCCGCTTAGCCCTGAGCAGCAGTGCCAGGCAGAGAGCTTTGTTGAGTACACGGGGAAAGGGGTGCGCAGGGTCGATGGAGATGGGCGTCAGCAGCGGGTCGACTTCGCGCTGAAAGTAACCCTGGGCAAAGGCGCGGGCATCTTCGCCTAGCTCCGGCCACTCCAGCAGCCGGATGCCCTGCTTGCGCAACTCAGGCAGCAGGTGGTTGTTCCAGCAGGTATATTGCGCCGCGACGAAGGTATGAATCTCTTCAGTCAGTGCGGTTAGCGATTCGTCCGGGCGCAGGCCGTCAAAGCCCACTTCACGATAGCCGTCTTCAATACGCTGCATCAGCCCGGCCTGACGTATTTCGACGTACTCGTCGAGGTTGGAGCCGGTAATGGCCAGAAACTTCACCCTCTCCAGCAGCGGGTTGGCTGCGTCCTCGGCTTCTTCGAGAACACGCCGGTTGAACTGCATCCAGGAGTGGTCCCGGCCATTGAAGAGCTTTTGTTTTTGTGTGCTTCGAGCCATCGAATCCGTCCGTTGCGCGCCGTGTTGGCAGTCTACCGCGTTCCGCCCCGCCTGTGCCACGGGCAGAGGGTACGAACTGCCTTGTATAGCAATAGATACAGGACGAAGAGACAAAAGGATGTGAACGGGATGAGAAAAATCGGATGGAATCTCCTTGCCGTGGCTTCGGCAAGGCCGCAGCGCCTCCAGAGGCGGTTTGTTCGCGCCACGCGCGGGCAGGTATCATGAGTCTTCATGGGAACGCCGCAAACAATCGAGCTGGGCATCCTGGGCTGGAGCGATTCGCTCATCCTGATGGTGATGGCGCTGGTGGTCTTCGGGCCGCGCCGCCTGCCGGAGATTGGCCGCCAGATTGGCAAGTTGATGTACGAGTTCCGCAAGGCTTCCAACGACTTCAAATTCCAGATGGAAGAGGAACTGCGGCTGGCCGAAGACGCCGATCGTCGCAAAAAGCAAGAGGAACAGCGGCAGGCTTTAGTGCTGGCCGCGCCGGCTGTCGAGCCATCGACCACGTCATCCCAGGTCCCCAAAGGCGAGGGACCTGGGGCACCCGGCGCAGAGGCGATACCGGCTGTAGAAGCTCCGCCAGAGCCTCTGGTTGAAGAAAACAAAATTCAGGGTGAGATTCGCATTCAGCCGCCTTCTACAGGCGAGCAAGTGCCTGCCGCGCGTCCCGGCAGCCTGGCCGCACAGGCCGCTGCTGAGCTGAATGACCAGGATGAGGCACTGAAGGCCGCGCCCCCAGAGACCAAGCCCGACGAACACATTGCCCCGGAGCACGCGAACCAAAATGGTTGATCCCGCAGAAGCCATCGGCAAGGCACGCGAAGCTGTAACCCAGCGCGCCGAACTCCCCGGCATGAGCCTGATGGAGCATCTGGAGGAGCTGCGCAAGCGCATCGTTCAGTCCGCGATTTCGCTCGTGGTCGGTTTCGGTTTTGCCTGGATCATTCACGACCGCCTCGTCGATTTCATCCAGGCGCCGCTCAAGAATGACGGCAAATCGCTGAACATGATCCACCCAATGGATGGAATGAATCTGGCCATCCATGTCTCGCTAGTAGGCGGAGCGATTCTGGCCTCGCCCTTCATCTTTTATCAAATATGGCTATTCATCGCGCCGGGGCTTTACCAAAAGGAGCGGCGGTTCGTGGTTCCGTTCATGGCGGCCACAGTAGGGCTGTTTTTAACCGGCGCGTACTTCGGCTATTACTGGGTGCTGCCCGCTGCCGTGCATATCATGCTCGATGTCTTCGGCAGCAAATTCACCGCCGTGATCAGCATCGAGGAGTACACCGGTTTCTTTCTTTCCATCATCCTCGGCCTGGGCATCAGCTTTGAGCTGCCGGTGCTGATCTTTTTCCTGGCCTTCTTTGGCATCGTCAGCCCCAGCTTTCTGTGGAAGAACATCCGCTACGCAATCTTGGCGATTTTCATTGTTGCGGGAATCATCTGCCCCATGTCCGATCCGGTGAGCATGTGCCTATACGCCATGCCGCTGCTCGCGCTTTATCTGGTCGGCATCGCCGTCGCTTGGTGGGTTCACCCCTCGCGCCGGAAGGCGAGGGAGTCCGCATGATGTTTTTTCGCTTCCCATATCAGAAACTTGTTGCCGTTCTCCTGCTTGCTCCTCCGACGATCGCTAGCGCCCAGCAGCACTTCGACGGCGCTAAAGCATACGAATACGCCCGGCAGTTTGTCGCTATCGGTCCACGTTGGCCCACTGGTCCCGGCCACGTTAAAGCCGAAGAATATTTGCGCGCGCAGTTCAAGCACGACCAGTGCGAAGAAGATTTCTTCACCGCCAACACGCCCATCGGCCTGGTGCCCATGCGCAACTTCATCGTGCGTTTCCCGGGCAAGAAAGACGGCGAGATTGTGCTGGGCACGCACTATGAAACCAACTACCCCCTGAAGAACATCAACTTTGTCGGGGCGAACGACGGAGCTTCGACGACAGGGTTATTGCTCGCGATAGCCGACCGTCTGCGCGCCGAGACCGCAGCCGGAAAAAAGCTCGACGGCTACTCGGTCTGGCTGGTCTTCTTTGACGGCGAAGAGGCGATCCAGAGCTGGTCCGACTCGGACTCGACATATGGCAGCCGGCATCTGGCCGCGCGCTGGGGCAAAGACGGAACGCTGACCAAGATCAAGGCCTTCATTCTGGCCGACATGATCGGCGACAAGGACTTAAATATTCAGCACGAAACCCGCTCCACTGACTGGCTGTATGCGCAGGTGAGGCAAGCGGTGAAGAAATATGGCTACGACCGTTACTTCTTCAAGAAAGATGAGCCGGTCGAAGATGATCACCTAGCCTTCGTCCGCCGCGGTGTGCCGTCGATTGACATCATTGACCTGGATTATGGCCCTCCAACCTCGGAGCATCCCGAGGGTGGTTATCACCATACTGCCCTCGATACGTTGGACAAGATCAGCGCGAAAAGCCTGACGATTGACGGGGATGTGTTTATGGAGACAATCCGGCTGATCGACCAGCGGTGAGGTAATGAATAGTCAACGGGACCGCGTGGTATAGTCAGCCCGCGATGCGGATATTTAAATTCACCCTGATGTTGTTGCTGCTGCGAGGCCTTCTGGCCCTGCCGCTCTTTTTACAGGGGATCTTTGTTGGCCCGCACAGTCGTGTGTCTGACTCCGAAGGTACTACCGGGGTTCTAAACAGCTAGAGAAAAGATACTTGGACGGCTTCGATTTCTGCGCAAACACAACAGGGCGGGGATTGCTCCCCGCCCTGTTGTGTTTGCAAGCTGGATTCTGCCGGAATCCGGACTCGAGGTTACAGCGGCTGAACGTCTGCTGCCTGCCAGCCCTTGGGTCCTTTGACAACGTTGAACTGGACGGCCTGGCCTTCCTGCAAGCTCTTGAAACCGTTTGAGTTGATTGCAGAGTAATGCACAAAGACATCCTCGCCGTTCTGACGCGAGATGAAGCCGAAGCCCTTCGCGTCATTGAACCACTTCACAGTACCTTGTTCCATTGATCGTGTTTCCTGGATTGAATTGCGCTGGATGAATCGGAGCGACCACTGGCAGAATCTTGCTTGGTTGGGCGAGGTGCTGCTCACGCCCGCTTCGGCTCTAACGCTGCGGGTAGTTTATCATCCCCTCCAAAAAACTGCACTGGAAAACTTGGATTTTGCCCCAAAAATGGACATCGATCGCATCAAATTGTTGAAAGCTATAGAATTGCATCGTTGCAGGCCCTGCGCCTGGGTGGAGTGTCACTATGCACAAGGACCCGGTTCCCGAGCTTCTATCCCGGGCTACGGAATGGCTTCAGGAAGAGTTTGTATCCCTGCCGGCATATGAATCCTCGGTGAATATCACTGCGGTGGAACGGGTTCTGGCCGAAGCCGCGCACCGGCTGAGCGACAATTATCCCTACTTTCATCCTCTCTACGCCGGGCAAATGCTCAAACCTCCGCATCCTGTGGCGCGCGCGGCGTATGCGCTGGCAATGGCCATCAATCCGAATAACCATGCTCGCGACGGCGGTCGGGCCAGCTCGGAGATGGAGATCGAAGCCGTCCGAGCGATTGCCGGGATCTTTGGCTGGACCGAATACCTGGGGCACCTGACCTCCAGTGGCACGATAGCAAACCTTGAAGCTCTCTGGATTGCTGGTCAACTTGCGCCCGGTAAGCGAATTGTCGCTTCTGAACAGGCGCATTACACCCATCAACGAATCTCAGGAGTCTTGAAGTTGCCGTTTGCGAGCATCGCCGCCGACAGCCGGGGGCGGATGAATCTGGAGGCCCTGGAAGTTGAATTGCGCCAAGGGGATGTGGGCGCCGTCGTAGCGACTCTGGGAACCACCGCTCTGGGAGCAGTCGATCCGCTCGATGAGATTCTGCAATTGCGGCAAAAATATGGATTCCGCATCCATGTGGACGGAGCCTATGGTGGCTATTTCCGGCTGATTCCCGAAGCTCTGGACGAGCCTGCCCGACGGGCTTTCTCAGCCATTGATCAGGCCGACTCAATCGTTCTTGATCCCCACAAGCACGGACTGCAACCCTACGGATGCGGCTGCGTACTCTTCCGCGACCCGTCCGTGGGGCGACTTTACAAGCACGACTCTCCTTACACGTACTTCACCTCGAAGGAGTTGCACCTGGGCGAGATCAGTTTGGAGTGCTCACGGGCTGGGGCCTCAGCTGTTGCACTGTGGGCTACGCAACAGCTGTTGCCGATGGTGCCGGGCGGGGAATTTGCTCGGGGTCTGGCGAAGGGCCGCGCAGCGGCACTGGATCTTGGCAGGCGTTTGCGCGCGGATGACCGCTTTCAACCCCTTCTTGGCGGGCCTCCAGAGCTGGATATTGTGGTCTGGAAGGTGAACGCCGCGAGCGCTGAATTAGCTTCCACGCGGGCCGAGGAGATTTTTGCGTCCTGCGCCACGCGCGGCCTGCACCTGGCTCTAGTACAATTGCCCCATTCCTGGTTTGAGCCTGCCAATGGTATTGTGGAAAGTGGCGCGACTAAAACGATTAATTGTCTGCGCTCTGTGTTGATGAAGCCGGAACACTTAGATTGGCTGGATGCAATCTGGGAACGACTGATCGCCTGTAGTTGATTGGAAACGGGGGCCGGAAGAGTGCCAAATCAAATAAGCAGCCCAACTGCGGAAGAAAACGTTATCATTCGGCGCGGAGAGTGCGCCGTCACCCTCCTGCCCTTATTCGGCGGCAAAATCGCCTCCATTTGCCTCAGAGGGAAAGAGCTGCTGCAAGCGCCCCTCACCCCCTACGCGCCGCGCACCGCAACTATGAGCTTTGACGCCGGCGATGCCAGTGGATGGGATGAGTGCCTGCCTTCGGTCGCCGAATGCACAGTCGATGTTGGAGACGGGTTGGCCTGGATTCCTGACCACGGAGATCTGTGGCGGGTGGAATGGACCGAAAGCAGAGATCAGGGATCAGAGATCAGGGATCAGAATTCTACTGATAAAGATGCAGAGAATGTCACCCTGCTCGGCGAGTGTTTTTCTCTGCCGCTGACGTTGGAGCGGACGCTGGCCTTCACCGAAACAGAAAAAGGCTGGAAGCTGCAACTGGATTACGCGCTGAACAACACCGGTACCGAGGCCGTTCCCTGGTCGTGGGCCGCTCATCCGCTGTTTTTGGCCGAGGCAGGTGACAGAATTGTGTTGCCGGAGTCCATTGATCACTTGCGCCTGGAAGGCTCTGGCGGCGGAAGGTTGGGCGCGGCCGATGCAACGGTTTCCTGGCCGGTGGCTGCGCTAGCCGATGGTGGTCAGATCGACCTCAGCGTAATGCAGGCGGCAGATACGGGATTCAGCGACAAGCTCTTCGCTGGCCCACTCAGCGCAGCGGAGAACTGGTGCTCTCTGGAGCGGCCTTCGGCGGGCGTACGCATCCGGGTAAGCTTTGACCCAGCAGCCACGCCGTATCTGGGCCTCTGGATCTGCGCTGGCGGCTGGCCGGACAGGCCGGGGCCGAAGCAGGTTTGTGTTGCTCTTGAACCGTCCACCGCGCCGGTCGATTCTCTGGCCCTCCCTGGCGTCTGGTCGCGGAAGCTCGAAGCAGGCGAGTCCTACTTTTGGCAGATGACAGTCGATATTGAATCCATTTAAGTTGGAAACGAATGCACGATCCTGATGTTTTGCGCTCTTCGCATCTTGCCCGTTTTGGTGCCGCTTCGGCGATCTTCGCCGCGCCTGGCCGTGTCAATCTAATCGGTGAACACACCGACTACGCCGAGGGATTTGTCATGCCCGCGGCGATTGACTTTGCCACGCTGGCAGCGATTTCACCTCGCGGCGATGGCAAAATCGTCATCTACTCGGAAAATTATGGTGAAGAGCGGAGTTTCGACTCTACAGCGCTCCCCGCCAAAGCCAGCAAGCACTGGACTGACTACCCGCTCGGCGTTTTGGAAATTCTCGCAGGCGAGGGACTCCCGATTCCCGCCTTCAGCCTGAGCATCTGGAGCGATGTGCCGCTGGCTTCGGGACTCTCTAGTTCGGCGGCCCTCGAAGTTGCGACCGCGCTAGCTGTGACTTCACTGGGCGATGTCAGCATTCCCGGCCCGGTGCTGGCGCGGCTCTGCCAGCGCGCCGAAAACGAGTTTGTCGGCACAAGCTGCGGCATCATGGACCAGTTCGTCTCCGCCAACGGCAAAGAGAATCATGCCCTGCTGCTGGATTGCCGCGATCTCAGCTATCGCCTCGCGCCGATTCCGGCCCATGTCGCGCTGGTCATCGCCAATACGATGGTCAAGCACTCCGTCGCCGGTGGCGACTACACCACACGCCGTGCCGAGTCAGAAGCGGCCTGCGCCATTATCAACGGCCATCGCGGCGGCGTACCGTTCCTGCGCGATGCGACGCTCGAAGATCTCGACAAATGGGGCCACGAGATCGAGCCTAAGTCGCTGCTCCGCGCCCGTCATGTGATCAGCGAAAACCTGCGCACCGTCGCCGCCTCCGAGGCGCTGCTCAAGGGCGATATTGCCGAGGTAGGCCGCCTGATGGCCGCGGCGCACACCAGCTACAGCAAGGATTTTGAAGGCAGTTGCCCTGAAGCCGACCTGATGGTGGAACTAGCGAATGAGCTGCCGGGGTTGATCGGCGCGCGCCTCACCGGCGGCGGCTTCGGCGGTTGCACTATTAATCTAGTCGAACAGAGCGAATCAAAGGAGTTTGCAAAGGAACTAGCGGCAAGCTACGAGGCCAAGACCGGCATTGCGCCGCAGATTCATATCTGCCACGCATCGGCTGGGGCGCACCGGATCGAGTAGGTTTTCTGGAGTAGCCTGCCGGTCAGATTGCGCGCAAGACCCGAACCGGCAGGAAGATGATCGCGCTGACCAGTTCGAGCGCACCGCCCACGGCGATGCCCACCACGCGAAACGGCAGCAAAACCAGCCAGACCAGCGGATAAAGAATCAGCGCCAAAAGCGCCAACGGCCAGCAGAGCACCAGCAAAATACACCACAATAAAAACTTCGCCATTTTCAAGACTCCTTCATCGGGATAGGCCGTTGGCTTGCGGCTCATCCTACCTGAATTTACGCAGGGGTTCCTCGTCCAGTTCCACATTAATCAGTCGATCCTGAAAATCGCATAACACATTAACAAATCAATAACATAGGGGCTTGTTGTGTGATAGAATATTCTCAGAAGTTGTTCAAAACACAGCAATTTCCGGGGAAACGATGCGCCCT
>Ga0181534_10000355_pt1 | contig 33008 bp, 34 predicted proteins | sample PEATcosm2014_Bin_37_FD_119758 | JGI IMG/M metagenome (GOLD analysis project Ga0181534, IMG submission 119758) | Peatland microbial communities from MTU Mesocosm Facility, Houghton, MI, USA - PEATcosm2014_Bin17_10_metaG | ecosystem: Environmental > Terrestrial > Soil > Wetlands > Peat | place...
ATGCAAATGCAGGTTCTTCGACTCCGCTGGAGTACGCTGCGCTCAGAATGACTGCTGTTGTTGTGGTTGGGAATGGAATGCAAATGCAGGTTCTTCGACTCCGCTGAAGTACGCTGCGCTCAGAATGACAGCTATTGTTGTGGTGGGGAAATGGAATGGAGATGCAGGTTCTTCGACTCCGCTGGAGTACGCTTCGCTCAGGATGACGGCTCATTTGTCGATAGGGGCTTTCGAGACAGGACAATCGCATGCATGAGGGTTTCTATTTTACTTATATCGTGGCCAGCCGCAGCTTGACCCTGTATATAGGCATGACCGGCGACCTACACAAGCGGGTCTTCGAGCATAAGATCAAACTATTTGAAGGTTTCTCTGCAACCTATAACTGCAATCGTCTGGTCTGGTTTGAGAGATTTTATGATCCGAGCAATGCAATTGCGAGAGAGAAGCAGTTGAAGGGCTGGCGGCGAGAGAAGAAGATTGCGTTGATTGCGAAGAGTAATCCTACTTGGATCGATTTGAGCGAAGAGTGGTATACAGAGGAGCAGTTGAGGTTGACGCGGAGAGATGGATGAATTGTTCGGAAGGAAAATGCAGGTCCTTCGACTCCGCTGAAGTACGCTTCGCTCAGGATGACGGCATCAGTGGTGGTTGGGAATGGAATGCAAATGCAGGTTCTTCGACTCCGCTGAAGTACGCTTCGCTCAGGATGACGGCATCAGTGGGAGTGGGGAAATGGAATGCAAATGCGGGTCCTTCGACTCCGCTGAAGTACGCTTCGCTCAGGATGACAAATCTGTGGGGGTATTGATGATAGTTTTTTGGTGGTGTGGCCCTTGGAACGAGTGATAGGCGCATTGCACTAACTCGCTGCCGTCTCTTCCGGCTCACCCAGCGGATCATTGTCGCGGTCGGTAACTTCGACGATTGCGGCGAGGCGGGCGGCTAGCTCTGGAGTCCAGCAATTCTCCGGGGCACGCCAGCTCCAGTTACCGGCTGCGACGGCGGGCGTATTCATGCGTGCTTCAGAGCCTAACTCGAGGAGATCCTGCGCGGGAATCACCGCCAGTTGGGCCACGCTTGCTTCCGCGGCGCGAATCAGCGGCCAGACCGGGCTGGATTGTGAGATAGAAGATTTACGGTCTGGAGTATGTAACTCGGGGATAACTCCCAGATAATTTTCAGCAGCGGCCTGTTCTATCTCCGTCGCTGTTTGCCACCAGCCGAGCGTTGTGTCATTGTCATGGGTTCCGGTATAAGTTACCGTGTCAGTGGTATGACGATGGGGCAGGTGAGCATGAGCGCCCTTGGAGCTGAAACCAAACTGCAAGACCTTCATTCCCGGCAGGCCCAGTCCCTGGCGCAGTGCGTCCACTTCGGGAGTGATGACGCCCAGATCTTCGGCCACAAGCGGCAGCGGACCGAGCGCTGCTTCCATTGCGACAAAGAGTTCCTGGCCCGGCGCTTTGACCCATTCGCCGTTCTCCGCCGTCTCTTCTTCTGCGGGGATGGACCAATAGGCCTCGAAGCCGCGGAAGTGATCGAGGCGCACGATGTCATAGAGCCGGCAGGCGCGGCGAATGCGCTCGATCCACCAGCCGTAGCCCTGCGCTGCCAGCACATCCCAGCGATACAAGGGATTGCCCCAGCGCTGGCCGGTCGGCGAAAAATAATCCGGCGGGACTCCGGCAATGCGAATGGGCTGCAGATCCTCATCCAGATCGAATAACTCGGGGTGCACCCAGACGTCGGATGAATCCATATTGACGAAGATGGCGACGTCGCCGAGAGTGCGAATCGCGCTGTTCGCGGCAATCTGCCGGAGGTGATCCCACTGCTGCGAAAAGGCAAACTGCAAGGCCCGCTCCTGCCCCAGCGCGCGGCCATTTTCGGCAATCGCCTGCGCAAGCGCACCTGGCTCGCGGCGGCGCAGGGCTTCGGGCCAGACTGTCCATGCGCCGGTATTAAACTGGCGGCGCAGCTCGGCGTAGAGGGCGTAATCGTCGAGCCAGCTTGCCTCGGCGCGGCAAAACTCCTGGAATCGCTTCCACTGCCCGGCCATTTTTTGATCGTGCGGGGCGCGGTCGAGAAAATTTCCGGCAGCCTCATAGAGGAGCGGGAGCTTGCGCGCTTCCACCTCGGCAAAGTCCACATTGCCGCTGCGCCCGGCGAGGTTGGCGATGCGCTCACCGGCGATCCAGCCCCAATCGGTCAAGAACTCGAGGCTGATGAGCGAGGGATTGCCGGCGAAGGCCGATGAACCTGCATAGGGCGAGTTGCCAAAGCCGGTGGGGCAGAGTGGCAGAACCTGCCAGAGATGCTGCTTGGCTTCCGCCAGAAAATTGACAAAGCGGTAAGCGGCGGGACCCAGGTCGCCGATGCCTCCATAGGACGGCAGCGAACTGACATGCAGCAAAACGCCGGAGGAACGCTGGAATTCCATGCATTCATTAGATCATTCCGCAATTGAGCAGAGGCCGCGATGCGGGGCAGCAGAGGAGATTTTCCCAAAGGATGAAACGGGAGCCGGCCGTGAACGGCGAGCAGCGCAGATTTGGGAAAATCTTTACAGGCAAAATTCCGTTGTCCGGCCAAATGATAACCATACCAAAAGCTCTATAATTCCACTGTCTGCTCCGGCGCGAATCCAGACCCGGATGTCCAGGACTCGAAGACGTTTATGAGGACAACTCAGTTGAAGATTTCCCTGCGTTCCCGCTCCTTTTTCCCTGTCGTCTGTGCGTTCCTGCTGATCTCGATGGCCGCCATCGCCCAACCCGCGCCGCAGGTTCTCGGCTCCGGCTGGGAGATGCAGGACGCTGCCAAGGTAACGCAGCCGGCGGCGGAGATTGCCGCATCCGCCTTCAAAGCCGAGGGCTGGTATAAGGCCACCGTGCCCGGCACCGTGTTGACCACACTGGTGAACAACTATGTTTATCCCGAGCCGTTGTACGGCGAAAACAACCGCCCGGAGAGCATTCCGGAGAGCTTGGCGCATACCTCATACTGGTACCGGAATCAGGTGCTGATTCCCGCCAGCTACGCGGGACGGCACATCTGGCTCAACTTCGAGGGCATCAATTATTCGTCCACGGTGTGGGTCAATGGCGTGCAGGTCGGCACTACGCGTGGGGCATTCATGCGCGGCCTCTTCGATATTTCGGCGCAGGTGACGGCCGGCAAAGCAGCAGTGATTGCGGTGCTGGTTGCGCCGCAACCCCACCCCGGCACGCCGCACGAACACACGCTCCGCGGCGGCATGGGTTTGAACGGCGGCGAGACGGCGATTGACGGGCCGACATTTCTATCCACCATTGGCTGGGACTGGCTGCCGGCTATCCGCGACCGCGACACCGGCATTTGGCAGAAGGTGACGCTTTCGGCGACTGGGGCGGTTCTTGTTAAAGACCCGCTGGTGACGACAGATCTGCCCTTGCCGCGTACAGACTCGACCGATGTTGCCGTGCAGTCGAGAGTGGAAAATATCACCGACAAGCCGGAGACCGGAACACTCGAAGGCCGCATCGACAATATTGTTTTCCATCAGGAAGTGACTCTTGCGCCGCATAGCTCACAGCTGATCAGCTTCGATGCTAAAAACACTCCGGCGCTGCACATTTTGAACCCGCGGCTGTGGTGGCCGAACGGCTACGGGCAGCAGAATCTCTACCATCTGCATCTGGAATTCAAGCAGGCGGGGGCGATCTCCGACTCTCAGGAAGTGCAGTTCGGCGTGCGCAAGCTCGCCTACAGCGTGCCCGACTCAGAGAACCTGACCATCAGCGTCAACGGCGTGCGCGTCTTTATCCGTGGCGGCGACTGGGGACTGGATGAAGGGCTGAAGCGCATTCCCCGGGAGCGGCTGGAGGCGCAGATCAAGATGCACCAGTTGGCGCATCTGAATCTGATCCGCAACTGGGTGGGCCAGAGCACCAGCGAGGATTTCTACGAGCTATGTGACAAGTACGGGCTGCTTTTGTGGGATGAGTTCTTCCAGCCGAATCCCTCGGACGGGCCGAATCCGACGGATCTGGACACTTACATTGCGAATGTGCGCGAAAAGATTCTGCGCTATCGCAACCATCCGTCGATTGCTGTGTGGTGCGCACGCAACGAGGGCTTTCCGCCGCCGGAGATTGACGCGATTCTGCGCAAGTTGATGGCTGAACTCGAACCGACACGGCGCTATCAGCCTAGTTCTACCGATGGAGCGGGCGTACGCTCGGGAGGGCCGTATCACTGGCGTACGCCGCGCGAGTATTACCGTGTCAATGACGATTACTTCAAGACGGAGACCGGCAGTGTATCGATTCCCACGCTCGAATCCATCCACGGCATGATGCCTAAGAAGGATTGGGAGACGATTACCGATGACTGGGCTGAGCATGACTTGGCCAAAGGTGCTTCCGGCGGAGATCAGTACCCCGGCATCCTCGCCAGCCGCTACGGAAAGATCGCGAACCTCGCTGACTTCGTCCGCAAGGGCCAACTGGCCAACTACGAGGCCTACCGCTCGATGTACGAGGGCCGCAATGCGCAGCTCTTCCATCCGACGACCGGGATTATTACCTGGATGAGCCATCCGGCGCAGCCCAGCTTTGTGTGGCAGCTTTACCACTACGACCTTGAGCCGAACTCCTCGCTCTTTGCGGTGATGCATGCGGCGGAGATGGTCCATATTCAATTCAACGAGGCTACCGGCGAGGTGCAGGTGATCAATAACCTGCCTGAGCCGCTGAAGAATGCCGTAGCGCGCGTGGCAATCTACAACCTCGACGGCAAACGCGCCTATGAGCATGAGTTTCCTGTCAATGCCGCCCCTTCGCTGGCCACCAACCTTGCTCCCATTGAGTTTCCAGCGGCGCTTTCGGCGGTTCACTTTGTCAAGCTGGATTTGACCAATGCAGAGGGCAAGCTGATCTCGTCGAACTTTTACTGGCATGGCAATGCAGGTGACCCTGATAATTTAACCGACCTGAACAAGCTGCCGGAGGTTAAGCTGACGGCGACGGTTGCCAGCAAAGAGGAGGCAGGCAAGCGGCTGCTGACTGTTACGCTGCACAATCCTACCGAAGCTGTCGCGTTGATGGCGCATCTGCAACTGCGCCGCGCCGGGGGCGAGCGGGTGCTGCCGGTTTACTACAGCGACAACTATGTCACGCTGTTGCCCAACGAGAGCCGCACACTGACGATTGAAGCCGATGTGGCGGAGTTTCACGGCGCGGCGGCGGAGATTGTGGTGGATGGCTGGAATGTGTCGGTTGTCCCGGCGAAGTTTGCCGGCGGGTCGATTGCGCCCAACCTTGAGGCGCAGCCGGGGAATTCGCCGGTGACGGGATTGCCGTTCCAGACGGTGGGGCTGCGGTAAGTGCATTTGAAGTTAATCGGAGGGAGAGGCCCGCGGCTTTGGCTGTGGGCCTTTTATTTCGTCGGGACGTAAGTTGCGGCTCCTGATAAGAAACAGGATCCTGGATTCGCTATAGGTTGAGGAATTAGAGCGGTTCCCCAATAGGTGTTCCCTTGCTGGCGCAGTGCAAGGTGACTTTTTCTTCCACCCCAGCGACAAAGACCTGTCGCCGGAGGCCCCGGAGAGGAAAAAGCCACTCAGCGGTAGTGGTTCCGGGGTATAGCAATTGGAGAACCGCTGAAAGACGGCAAGCCGCGTTGGGGATTATTTGGCGAGTTCGCCCCCTCCACGGGGGGATCGCGAGTTGGCGGGTTAGCGGCTGCGTGGCTGGATTTGGTTTCGTCCCTTGTGGGTCGGAGAAGCTGACGGGTGACTGACACGGAACGGAACGATTCCTGCTTCTTCTGCAGGAGCTTTTTTTGTGTCGCTGGAATCTTCGCGCCGCTGGGACTCATCTGAAAGAATGAGAGCAGGAGTGCGCGTGTCTTTTTTGCTGTTTTCACGGACGATTCGGTGGCGGGACGCTTTATTGCGGGCGGCGGCGATTTTTTTGAGCGGGCTGGCTTTGACGTGCACTGTGCATGCGCTCCGCGCGCAGGCGCCTGATCTCACCTACGCGCCCAACCCGACCTCATCCTCCAATCCGTTTTTCGGTAGCGTGACTGCACATCCGGCAACCGAAGAGACGCTCAAGCTCTCGCTGGACGATGCCGTGGCTCTGGGACTCAAGAACAATCTTGGATTGAAGCAGGCGGAGAACAGCGAAAAATCCCTTCAGGGGCAAAAGCTGGAAGCGTTGCAGGAGTTTTTGCCGACAATCAACCTGACCGGCAATCTGGGCGTGCATCAACAGGACCTTGCCGCGCAGGGCTTCGGGCCGGGCGTCGCCAAGGACTTTGTCGCGCTACTTCCTCACGGCACCAAGTTCTCGGAGATTACCCGCGACGACCTCACCGAAGGCAAGATTTCATACAATCAGACGCTTTTTTCCGGTCCGGTGATTGCGGCGTGGAAGGCGGCGGGCGCGGCGGAACGGGCATCGTATTTTGCCAAAATGTCGGCGCGTGGCGAGGTCGTTCAGCAGGTGGCTTCGGCGTATCTCCATGCCCTGGCCGCGGCCAGCGAGGTAGACAACGCGACGGCGCTTGAAGCGGCTGATAAGCTGCTGCTCTCGCAGGCCCACGCCGAGCATGAGGCGGGCACGGCGACCAATCTGGATGAGCTGCGGGCGCGGGTTCAGCTTCAGGCCCAGCAACAGGCGCTGATCGCCGCCGAGAACGCGCTCGAAAAAGACCTGATACTGCTCAAGCGCGAGATCGGGTTCGACCCCGGGCAGAAGATTTTTTTGACCGACCCGGCTCCCTATAGCGAGTTAGCGGCTGAAACTCCGGAAGAAGTCCGCGCCGAGGCGTACAAGAACCGCCAGGATTACCAGAATTTGCAAAATCAGGCTGTCGAGTTCAAGGCCATCCATGCGGCTTACCGCGCCCAGCGGCTGCCCAGCCTGAGCTTCAGCGGTAACTACGCGGTCAGCCAGGTCAACGGCGCTGGCTCACACGGGAATTTTGTCGCGCAGGGCACATTGAGTGTGCCGCTCTTCCGGGAGGCCCGGCTGCGCGGCGACAACGAATCGGCCCAGGCGCAGCAGTCTGCGGTTGAGGCGCAACTCGCCGACCTGCGTACCCATATTGATCAGCAGGTCCGCTCGGCGCTGCTGGATGTGGATGCAACGGCCAAGCTGGTCGAGGTTGCCCGCTCCAATGTTGATTTGGCCACGCACACCTTGAGCGACGAGACCGACCGTGTGAACGCCGGCGTGGATGACAATCTACCGCTGGTGGATGCGCAGGCTACGCTGGCGGCGGCGCAGAGCAATCTGGTCGAAAGCTTGTATCAATACAATTTGTCGAAGCTGGCGCTGGCCCGGGCGACTGGTGTGCTGGAGACGCAGTACCGGGTGTATCTGGGACGTTGAGATAATTCTTCTTGAATAACTCATATGATCTCCGGTGATATGCTGCTAAGTTCCATGTAACCTAGAAACAAGAGGCTTCCCACAAGCATGTCCAGAAAGCTGAGAATCAAATACTATGTTGAGCCGGATGCGGCGGCGTTGGCCCGGCGCGCGGCGCAGTATTTTGTCGAGATGGCCGGAGAAGCCGTCGCCGGTCGTGGCCGGGCGCGTATTGCCATCAGCGGCGGGTCAACGCCCAAGGCTGCTTTTGCCGCGCTGGCTGACCCGGCGCAGCCCTGGCGCTCGCGGATGCCGTGGGAGAAGTTAGACCTCTACTGGGTAGATGAGCGCACAGTCCCGCCCGATAGCGACGAGAGCAACTACCGCATGACGCGCGAGGCGCTGCTGGACCATGTGCCGCTGCGCGCGGATCAGGTCCACCGCATGGAGGGGGAACTTGACCCGGTCGTGGCTGCTGCTCGCTACGAATCCGAGCTGAGAAATGGATTTCGGCTTGAAGGAGCGGAGAGTCCACGCTTTGACCTGATCTCGTTGGGCATGGGACCGGATGGCCACACGGCTTCGCTCTTTCCGCATACCGAGGCGATTCACAACCTGACCAGTCTGGTCACCGCAAATCCTGTTCCCGCGAATCCGGTGACGAAGAAGGATACGGTGCGGATTACACTGACCTGGCCGGTGATTAACCACGCCAGCTCGGTGTTTTTTCTGATTGCGGGCGCGGACAAAGCCGGGGTGCTGAATGAAGTGCTGACTGGGCCGCGCGAACCCGAGCGGCTGCCCAGCCAGCTTATCTGGCCCTCAAGCGGTATACTTACGCTGATATTGGACAAGGCCGCGGCCGCGCTTCTACCTGCAACGGATGGGGAAGGCTGCGGGGTTCTGGAGAGAGAAAGATGATTTTGGCGGGAGATGTAGGCGGCACCAAGGTTCACTTGGCGCTGTATGACTTTACAGATGGCAAGCTGACTTATAAACACGACAAGCAGTTCCCGGCCAAGGATTATGCGGGGCTGGAACCGATTGTGAAGGAATTTCTGGGCGCGGAGCAGGTTTCCGCCGCCTGTTTTGGAGTGCCCGGACCGGTGCGCAATGGCCGCCTGCGCCTGACCAACCTGCCCTGGACGCTGGACAGCCGCGAACTGCAAGCCGGCCTCGGCATTGCCCATGTTTTCCTGATCAATGACCTTGAAGCCAACGGCTACGGCGTGGCTGAGCTGACCGGCGAGCAGATCTATACCCTCAGCGAGGGAGACGCCAGCCAGATGGGTAGCCGCGCCTTGATCGCCGCTGGAACGGGCCTCGGCGAAGGACTGCTGATCTGGAATGGGCGCAGCCATACGCCGTACCCCTCTGAAGGCGGCCACGGCGACTTTGCTCCGCGCAATGAGGATGAGATCGACCTGCTGCGCTATCTCAAACAAAAGTACAACGGGCGCATCAGCTACGAGCGCGTGATCAGCGGGATGGGGCTGACGAATATCTTCGAGTTTCTCCACGAGGTGCGCGGGATGGACCTGCCTGCCGCTGTCGCCGAGAGGATTGCCAAGGAAGATCCCAACGCGGTGATTACCGAGCTTGCGCTGGCCAAGAAAAGCGAGATCTGCGAGAAGGCGCTGGATATGTTTGTCGCCGTCTATGGCGCCGAGGCCGGAAATCTGGCGCTCAAGGTGCTGTCAGTCGGCGGAGTTTACATTGGCGGCGGCATTGCGCCACGGATTATCGAGAAGCTGAAGGACGGAACGTTTATCAAAGCGTTCACCGACAAGGGCCGGTTGAGCCAGTTGCTGATCAATATGCCGGTGCGGGTGATTCTTGATAGCCGCGCGGCCCTGCTGGGCGCTGCCGCTTACGCAGAAGCCAGGGCTGCTGAGTTGAGCGGAGTTTCGCCGCGGGCGGCTTCGGTAAGGTTCTAGTTTGGCGGCTCTAAATTCGGGACATTTGTTTGGAATAGTGTTCTTGTCGCAAGGGTGCAAAATGCAGATCCTTCGACTCCGCTGAAGTACGCTTCGCTCAGCGACACCTCATCATTTGATAGGGCGTTAGCGGCAGGACACCACTAGTCACTCAACCAGATACAGCGAAAAGGCCAGCCGAAGCCGGCTGGCCTTTTGCATTTGAAATTCAGTGCGATTCAGTCATCATCGCATTCGAGTGTTACTCTTTCGGCGCGAAATATCCCTTGCGGGCGCGGGCCTCGTAACGGCGGTTGTTGCAGAAAAGATAGATGGGCCGGAATGCGCCGTTGGTCTTGAAGAAGGCGGGCGTATAAGTGACGGCGTACTGACTGCGCAGCTCTTCTTCAATCGAGCGGAAGCTGTTCGAAACTTCCTCAACCGAAGGCGGGAAGAAGACCTGGCCGCCGGTCTCAGTGGACATCTTGGTCAGGACATCGTCGCCCTTGCCGCGGCTAGGGGTCCAGTTCGTGCTGATGGCATAGATGATTGTTTCCGCGCGTTGGCACTCCTTGATGGCCTCATCCTCGTAGACCCGGCTCTGGTTGTCGTCCCCGTCGGAGAGCAGCACAATGGCTTTGCGCACCGGTTCCCGGTCGCGGGCGCCGGAGAGCAGCTTGTCGCGGCAGGCGGTGTAAACAGCGTCAAAGAGCGCCGTTGCGCCACCGGGGCGCAGACGGTTGATGCCTGTCTCGAGAGCGTCAATGTTGTTGGTCCAGTCCTGTGTGACAGTGGGCGTGGAGTCAAAACCTATCACAAAAGCGCGGTCGCTTTTTGCCTTGAGAATCTGCAGCAGGAACTCCGAGGCCGATTGCTGTTCGAACTGGAAGCGGGTGCGGATGGAGGTGCTGGTATCGATCATTACGCCGACGCGCAGCGGCAGATTGATCTGCTGGCGGAAGGAGGTCACTTTGGCAGGGGCGTGTCCGTCGTCCTGGAGCGAAAAATCGCTCTGCTGGAGATTGGGAATGTAATGTCCGTGCTTGTCGGTAACGGTGAAGATGAGATTGACCTCGTTAACGCCGACATGGATGACTGGAGGGGCCGGTTCGGCGGCCTGTGCATCAGCAGGCGTAGCCGGGGCGGTAGCCGGTTGTTGGGCCGTGGGGGCTGGCTGGACTGCCTCCGGTTGCTGCGGCGCGGCTTGTGCCGTTGCTGGCGGCTGGGCGGCTGGCTGGGTAGCTGCCGGTTGCTGCGGCGCAGGCTGGGCGCTTGCCGGAGCGGTTTGTTGCGCGCACAACACCACAGAGACGGAAAAGACCGCAAGCGCAAGGGTAAAAATCTTTCTAGTCATGGCACTCTCATTCTAGCAATTTGCAAAGGCCGGTGCGCCTAAGGCGACTTCCCCGGAACCCCGGTACTAACGATCATTTTGCCTTGCGCGCCCTGGTTGTTGGCAAGGCCCAGGCCGCCGGCTTTGGCGGGGTGGGCGAAGCAGCCTTTTTCGATGAGTTTTGGTTCCCCGCGGCGACCGGGGGCTGGCCGTCTTCCACTTTGGCCAGGAACGCTGTCAGCTCCTCTGGCAGCGGAGCCTTCAGTTCAAGCAGTTGATTCGTAGCCGGGTGGGTGAATTCCAACTCTGCGGCGTGGAGAAAATTCCGGCCCAGCTTGAGGCGCTCCGGTCCCTCCTTGCGGCGGGAGCCTTGCGCGGCCACCAGATCGGTCAATTGCCCGGCAGCGCCGTAGAGCGAATCGCCGACGACGGGATGGTTGATGGAAGCCATATGGACGCGAATCTGATGGGTGCGGCCAGTTTCGATGCGTACCCGCACCAGCGTGAATTTGCCAAAGCGCGTGTCGATGCGCCGCACTACCTCGTAGTGAGAGACGGCGGCACGGCCATTTTCGATAGGCCGGGTGGTCATTCGTGTCCGGCGCAGCGGGTCGCGGCCCACAGAGGCGGCGATGGTGCCGGAATCCTTCTCGACTGCGCCGTGGACCAGAGCGATGTAAGTCTTCTTCATCGACCGGCTGGAAAACATCTCGGCCAGCGCCAGATGGGTTCGGTCGTTTTTGGCGACCACGATCAGGCCGCTGGTTTCCTTGTCGAGTCTGTGAACAATGCCGGGACGCAGTTCACCGCCGGTGGCCGAAAGCGAGTTGAAGCGATGCAGCAGCGCGTTGACCAGCGTACCCTGGCTGCGAGCGCTTTCATTCTGCCCCGAGCCGGCGTGGACCATCATTCCCGCAGGCTTGTTGATTACGGCCAGGTCTTTGTCTTCAAAGATCACGTCGAGCGGAATGGCTTCGGGGGTGGCCTTGAGCGGCGCGGGGCGGGGTTCGCCGGTGATCTCGATCTTCTCGCCTCCGCGCAGCTTGAAGGATGCCTTCTGCTGCTTGCCGTTGACCAGCACATCGCCCTGGTCGAGCAGCAATTGCACCCGCGAGCGGCTTACGCCATCCATTTGCGCTGAAAGGAACTGGTCGAGGCGCTCTTTGGCGGCTTCGGTGGGGACTTCGATCGTGCGCTGCTCATCCATGCGTTGCCTCTTCTTTACCTTTTGAATAGTAGCCAGGTTGTTCTGCTGACTGTAGCTCATTTTCTGGCGCGTCCGGGAATGCTGTGGAATGACCGACGGCAGCCTGCTTCTTCCAATCAGCGAGCAGGAGCGCACCCAGGAGCAGCATTAGAACTGCGGCAACCTGAGGGCCATCCAATGCTCCGCCGAGCAATGCGCCTCGCCCCTCGCGGTCCCGCCAGAATTCCGTGACAAACAGCACTACGCCGAAGCCCAGCAGCGCAATTCCGGCAACATCTCCGGCGCGCCGCCGGACCGGCAGCCAAAGCAGCAGCAGGAGAGCCAGGGTCAGCTCCATGAGCGCGGCGTAGGCCTGCACTGGGTGCAGGGGCACGCCGAGTGGAGTCCCGCTCCACAGTGCGGCCAGCGGGTGATTGTAGGTCACTGCCCAGCGGACAGATGTCTCCGCTCCGTAGCCTGACCCGGCCAGCAGCGCGCCAATCTGCTCGAAGCTCAGGCCCAGCGCAATAGGCGCGGCCAGCGCATCGGCAGTCGTCGCAATTGGTAGCTGTCGCCAACGGGCATAGAGCACTGCTGCCACTAGGCCAGCTAATGCACCCACGCCGGCCGGTAGCGGGTGGTGAATCATCGCCAACGCCAGCATCCAGCGAGGATGGCTGCGCAGATCGCTTAGGTTGACGAGGATCAGCAAAAGCCGAGAGGACGCCAGCGCGGCAAAAACGGCTATGACGGAAAGGTTCCAGACCTGGTTCGGATTCACTCCCGCAATCTGCGCCGTGCGCTGCGCCAGAAACAGCGCCAGCAGCACTCCGAGCGCAGCCATTACTCCGTATGCGGGAATGAGAATTGCGCCGAAGTGGAAGAGGACGGGATGCACGGGGAGTGGGGCCTAGCGGAGACAGATGGGAGAAGCGGCAAACGATGCGCAGCGGCCAAGAACCACGGCAGTGCCCTCCCGCGAAGTCTCTATCTGGATTGCGCCGCTGACGGCTGCGCGGGGTCTTGCGGTGGAACTGTTTGCGATTGCGGGGATCGCGCGGGAATGGCGGCGCCAGCGGGCATGGGGATATTGATCTCAAAGCGCGGCATTGTAAAGGTCAGGGCGCGCGACACGCGATTCTTCCGTTCTGCCATGAGAGCCTCCGCAGGCCTATTCTACACCATAGACAGCTTTGAAGTATATTTCAGCTTCTTGCTTGGCGTGTGCCAGCAAGGTGTCATCCGTTGGCAATCCATCCGGGAAATTGCGCCGCAGGGCTTCATGCTGAATTTTTCTAAGCTGATGCACCCGCTTCATGATTTCGTTGTCCGAATACTGGCCAGAGAAGATGTTCTCCCACTCCAACTGCACATCGATAAACAGAGCATCGAGCGTTATCGTGTGTTCGCCCGCAGCCTTGTGTTCTTTGGTGAAAGGAAAAACCTCCTTCAGTGCATCCGCAAGCTGAGAGAGCGCGATGATGGCTCCCCATACGAATGCATATTGCTTCCAGATGGCCCAGGCAGCGATACCGCCGCAGGATGCAATCGCCTTGAGTGTCCCCAGAGCAGCCACCCTTTTGCCAAGGAAGTCCCTGTAGAAGCGGATATATAGGGCATTTGCCTTGAGATTCATCATCTCAATCCAATACTGCTGTTGCTGGCGATGGGGGTCGGGAGCGAGTCCTGCCGCACTCATATTTCGATCTATCCCTTCCGGCTAAGCTTACTGTTGCTGAATCGCGCCGCAGCAAGTGTACTCCTGAAGGTAGAATCCGGCCCACTGGGCCGTGAGCAATGCGCTGGTGAACCCGTCCTTCGACGGTGGAGCTCTCCGCGGTTCATTAGGCATTCCGGACTGGCGGACACGGCACACAGAACCGATTTTCGAGTCGAGCCCCTGTTCATGAATGTTGGTTCAACCAGCGTTGATCACCCACCTGCTTTGCAGGCCGTCTTCTATTGCGGAGTCTATGGGTACTGGCCGGGAATTGCAAGTCTTGTCCGAAGCCGGCGGATTGTGGTAGTTTTCCAGGCCGATTCCATGCGGGGTATTCGAGCATTTTCGATAGACTTGTTGAGGTTCGGAGAACCGCTGTATCTGCACATTTTTTGGCGCGACTTGGAGAGATACTGTGGAGAGTTATCATGGCGAGCCGCTAACTTTACTGTGTTCCACCAGTGGCGTTGCCTGACGGGACAGGCGCGGGTTTGTGGCTATTCGCCTCGACGGCTTTCGCAATCAGCTTCTTGAGCTTGCCCTCGATGTTTGCGTCGCCCACATGCTGATCATCGAGTACGCTGTCCGCGTCAATGGTGAAAGTGGCTGGAATAGCCTGCACGTTGAACTGCCTGGAGAGCGGGCCAGTGAATCCGCCGTCGCGATACTGCAGCCAGGTCATTTCGTTCTTCGCTACAAAATCCCGCCACTTGGACTCGTCATTATCAAGGCTCACGCTCAGCACCACGAATGGCTGACCGGCAAATTTCTGCGCAATCTGCCTTACATGGGGCAGAGCCTCGCGACAGGGGCCGCACCAGGTGGCCCAGAAATCAAGAAGCACCACCTTGCCAGCCAAGTCATCCATTGAAAGGTGCTGGCCATCAATCGTAGTGACAGAAAACGGCGGCGCCATCTTGGCGCGGGCCAGTTCAATATTCTCCCGGTAACGTCCGGCACGCTGGCGCATATCCGGATTCTGCGTGTCTTGCTTGAGGAAGGCGTCAAACTCGGCGCGCGCCGCATCATCCTGGTGCAGATGCGCCAGCGAAACGCCGCGCATGTAGTGAGTCAGCGAGAGCGATGGCATTAGATCTGCCGAGGCCTTGAACTCCTCGCAGCTATCGCTGAAGCACTTGTCTTTTTTATCTGCGATGCCCTTTCGCTGCAAGGCAACTGCAAGCCGGTAATGGTTGAATCCCTTCTCTGCATCTGTCGCGGATATCGCCAGCCAATCTCGCGCCACATCGGCTGCCTGGTCGTATAGGCCATTGTTCAGCGCCAGAGAATAGGCGCGCTTTAGGCATTCCGTGCAGTGGCCGCCATCCTGCTTGTTAGCCTTGCGGTATTGGTCGATTGCTTCGATGATGGCATTTTTGTGCTGCCACTCGACGGCCTCGGCAAATGTTTTTCTCGCTTTGGGGTCGGCTGGCTCGCCCGGCTTGGGCGCATCGCTTGAGGGGCCGCCGGCAGCGCGAAGGGGAATTGTGCAGAACAGAAAAGCTACCAAGGCGACACAACCGGGCAGATGAGTGAAACGACGACTCCGTACCATGCGCGTACTCCAAAAAAACAACCAGGAAAACAGCCAACAAAAACTCGGGGAATTAGTAGATTATGAGCCGGTCATCCGCTCGCCGGCGAGCACTTCGTCCAGCAACCCGCGGAGGTTAGCGGCGCGAGTGCGGGCCTGGCGGGAATCGGCGCGGGGCTGCGGGGCGGCCTGCATCTGCGAGACCTGCGATAGCTCATCGGCCAGATTCAGCGCGGCCAGCACCGCTACGCGCAGCGAGTCGACGGTGCGCCCCTGCTTGGCAACGGCGCGCATGGTGCTGTCTACCCGCGCGGCCAGACGGCGGATATGCGCCGCGTCGGCCTCGCGGCCAGAGAGGTAATAGGTCTGATCATAGATCTGGACTGAGACGTAGCCATCCCTGCCCGTTGCCCGATCGGAAGCCACGTTTGCCTCACAGTTCCAGAGTATCGAGTTGCGAAAGCAGCCGCTCGACACGCACACGTACGTGGTCGCGTTCGGCACGCAGGGCACTCAGCTCTTTTTGCTGCTCTTCCACCAGAGGCGCCTGTTCGCGCAGTTGGATTTCAAAATGTGCGGCGCGTTCTTCCGCCTGGGCGGAGAGCGTCTCAAAATGAGCTGCCTTGGCCTCGGCAGCCGCGCGGGCGACGCGCTCCCGCTTGACCAGATCAACGGCGCGCAAGACCCGCTCTTCGAGCGCTGAAAACTCATCTACGCTCAGCGAAAGCGTCTGCGGGGGTGCGACCGGCTCCGGCGCAGGCTCATCATAGGCCTGTTGGTACGGCTCAGGCTGGCGAGGCTGGAGCTCTTCATCAACACCTGATTCAAAGGAAAACTGCGACATGAAACCCTCCGTGTACTTGTCTGGATTTTTTGTCCAGCTCTGCGATTCGCCCAAGTATAGCGCCAAATCTCCCTGTGGAGGGAGCTATGTTCTCAGCCGCGCCCCTGCTTTGCCAACAGCTTCTACCACCTGCGCCTGGAAGCTCTGCAGTTCCTCTTCGCGCAGCGTGCGGTCCTGCGCTTGAAAGGTCGCGCCGAGTAGCAACGAGTATTCGCCGGCCAGCTTGGCATCGCGGAAGACCTCGCGCACGCGCCAGTCAACCAATTCCGGGATCTGCAGGCCGGCCAGCGACTGATCGATCTTCTCCCACGCGATGCTTTCGTCGAGAATCAGAGAAAAATCGCGGCGCACGGACTGGAAGCGCGAGACCTCTCGCGCGATGGGCTTGCGCAGCGGCAGTTTGTAGAGGCGGTCCAGATAGATCTCGCCTACCAGCACCGGCTCCTTGAGCTTGCGCGTCGCGGCCTCGCGGGGATGCAATTGGCCAAACCAACCAACGGTTGTTCCATCAACCGCTGCACGGGCCGAGCGATACGGATGGAGCCACTGGGGTGTGAGACCAGCTTCTGCCGGGAAGCGGTCAAAATAAACGGCCTTGAACTGGAAGCGGGCGAGGAGTTGCTCGACGACGCCTTTGAGGTCGTGAAACTCGATGGCTCGGGGGGCGTGGAGCGGGCTTTGAACAGCCAAAGCACCGGATGCTCCGAAAGCCAGCGCTGCGCGCTCGTCGACTTTTTCAGTGCTGCCACTGAAGACGGTACCTACCTCGAAGAGGCGCACATCGCTCACGTCACGATGGAGATTGCCGGTGATGGCCGTAAGGATGCCGGGGACGAGCGAGGGGCGCAATACGCCGGCCTCGTCGCTTAAGGGGTTGCCGAGCGGGACGACGAGGCCGGGCTGCGGCGCGGCAAGCGCGGCCTCGGTTGTCGAGCAGAAGGTGCTGGCGATGGCCTCGTGAAAGCCGGCCGCGAGCAGGGTACGCCGGATTTCGGATTCTTTCTCGGCCCAGGGCAGCGCGCGGACGCCTTCGCCGAAGGCCGGCAGCGTGTTGGCAAAGCGGTTGTAGCCGTAGATGCGGGCGACTTCTTCGATGAGGTCGATTTCGCGGTCTAGGTCGAGACGCCAACTGGGAAGGGTGACGTGCCATGTATCTTGAGTCGTGCCAGTACCGGCGGTTGACTCGCTGACTCGCTGATTCGCTAACTCGCATCCGAGAGCCGATAACACATTCTCGATTGTTTGCGTGGCAATTCCCTCGGTGTCAGTGGTTGTGCCGAGGATACGCTTCACTTCGCTGAGCGCCAGCGCGATGGGTTTGCGATTTGCGGTGCGCGCTTCGATGGCAGGCACACGGACATCGACGAGATCGCTTTCGATGAAGCCGCCATTGGCGAGAAGAATTTTGCTGACGAGAGCCGAGGCAACGGGCGCGGCGTTGAAGTCGGCCCCGCGCTCGAAGCGATGGCTAGCGTCGGTGTGCAGGCCGTGACGGCGCGCTGTTCTGCGCACGGCGACTTGATCGAACCACGCCGCCTCGACCAGCACATTTTTCGTCGCGGGGGTGATCATTGAATCCCAGCCGCCCATCACTCCGGCGAGGCCGAGGGGCTTGACGTGGTCGGCGACGATGAGGTCTTCGGGGTCGAGAGTACGCTCGACACCGTCGAGGGTCTTGAGCTTTTCGCCTTTCTTGGCGCGGCGCACGACGATGCCGCCTTCGATCTTGTCAAGGTCGAAGGTGTGCGTGGGCTGTCCCATCAGGAGCCAGGCGTAATTGGAGGCATCGACTGCGTTGGAGATTTTTTTCTGTTCGAGGAGCGTGAAGTAAGTGGAGACTTCAGCGCCCGGGAACCAGTCGCGTGAGTCGCCGATGGTGACATCGCGGAGGACGCGGGCGGTGAAGCGACCGCAGGCGTCTTGGGATTCGATCTTTATTGAATAGGGAATCGGCGCTGGACGGAATTCGGGCAGCGAAAAATCGAGCGCGGGTAGAGCCAGACCATAGATTGCCGCAGCCTCGCGCGCAACACCGTAGTGGTTCATCGCGTCGACGCGGTTGGTGGTGATGTCCATCTCGAAGAGGGAGCCATTGCCCTCGCCGAGATTGTAAATGCCTTCAACGGCGATACCGCGCAGGGTCAGGTCTTCTGCGAGTTGTGCATCATCTACAGGCAGTCCCGGCAAGATTGCACGAAGCCATTTTGTCAGTATCTTCATCGATTCAAGTTCTCATTTCGCGGGTTGGCGCGCTTGGCGCGATGGCAAGTTGGCAGGTTCGCGCGCCTCGGTGTGTTCCGTGTCAACATCAAGCACTCCGAGGAGGCCATTGATCAGCTTGGCCACACGCGTACCGAGGTCCAGCAAGTCTTCACTCGTAGCACTCTGAAAAAAGCCCAGGCTCGCTGCCAGTTCAGTTTGCGTCTGCAATTCATTGATGGCAGCGCGCGCTGCTCCGAGTCCCTTGCGCATCTCGGCATCGTTGAGCCGCCCATGCGCTTCGGCGATGTGGCTGGCTACGCTCACGGCAGATCGGCGCAGTTGCATCCGCAGCCCGAAGGTTTCGGATTTTGGAAACTCCTCGGTCTGCGCGTAGATGGCACGGGCAAGCTCCATTGCCTTCTGCCATGCGATCAGATCGCGATAATGCCGTGTTCTGCTCATGCCGCCAACCTGCCAACTTGCCATCGCGCGCAGCGCGCGAGCCTGCTAAACAAACTGTGAAAGAAACCGCATATCTCCCGCATAAAACTGGCCTATCTCCGACACGCCGTACTTCATCATTGCGATGCGCTCGACGCCCATGCCGAAAGCGAAGCCGGAGATCTTTTTGGGATCGTAGGCTGGCTGTTTTTCCGCGGCGAAGGCAAAGACAGCAGGGTCCACCATGCCGCAGCCGAGCAGCTCGATCCAGCCGGACTGCTTGCACTTGCGGCAGCCTTTGCCGCCGCAGAAGATGCAACTGATCTGCACGTCCGCGCTCGGCTCGGTGAACGGGAAGAAGGAGGGAAAGAAGCGCGTTTTTACCGCTGAGCCGAAGAGCGCCTTCATGGCGTGGTCCAATGTGCCTTTGAGGTCGCTGAAGGTGATATTCGTGTCCACGCACAGGCCCTCCACCTGATGAAAGATCGGTGAGTGGGTTGCGTCGGCGGCGTCGTTGCGATGTACTTTGCCCGGAATGACAATCCGCACCGGAGGCGGCTGCGACTCCATCGTCCGCATCTGCACGGGAGAAGTATGTGTACGCAGCAAAAGCCGGTCACGCTGGGCGCGGCGCTCCTGGCCGGCGACGACGAGCGTGTCTTGCGTGTCGCGGGCCGGGTGGCCGGGAGGGAAGTTCATGCACTCGAAGTTGTAGAAGTCGGTTTCGACCTCGGGGCCGACACCGACCGAGTAGCCGAGCGCTGCGAAAACGCTGGTGATTTCATTCAGCGTCTTGGTGATGGGATGTTCGGCGCCGGTAAGACGGCGGGTTCCGGGCAGCGAAATGTCGATGGCTTCGGCGGCGAGAGCGGCGTCGCTTGGCCCCGCACCTGCTGCCTGATCCAACAATCCCTCAACGACCGCTTTGAGCGCGTTGAAGCGCTGACCGAGGAGCTTTTTTGCCTCGGCGGGCGCGGCTTTGAGCCAGCGGCTAGAAACTTCGTTGAGCAGCCCCTGCTTGCGTCCCAGCCAGGCGAGGCGGAAGGCTTCGACGGCTTCGTCACCGCTGATTACCTCCGCAGCCGCGCGGGCGCGGGACTCCAGTGCGCCGAAGGCTGCTGCAAGCGAAGGCTCGTCAAATGAGTTTAGATCGGGAATCTCTTCGTTCATAAGCGTAAGCATCAGGATAAACCAGCGTACGGGGGAGAATATTTAGGAATAAAAATAGAAGCGCAAAACAATCTTCTATTTTCCAGGCGGATATGCCCGGACCCATCACCAGCAAATTTCTTATTTGAAATGCATTTAATCCAGCTTGCGGAATAAAGACTATTCGCCAGTCTTGAGCTTGCCTGTAAGAAGTGTGATTAGAATTGTTAAGGCTGCGCTCATGACTGGATTACCGAGCAGAGGATCGCCCTTAAGACTGAGAATGCCGCCCACAACCAATGCCGCCAGTGAACCGAAAAGAACAATGCGCCGTTCTGAAGCACTGTGCTTGAGTTGCTCTAACCTGTACTCTTGATCTCTCTGGCTCTGATGATCTCGCAATTCCAGGGTTGCTTTGTACCCTTCGAGCTTTTTCTCTTCCGCGTGCCGTTCTGTCTCGGCAATGATTTTCGCTGTCTCTGGGTCAGGTCCGACGCTGGCAGTCATTTCAATGAGTTGCTGCGTCAACAATCGGACTGCCTCTGTAGGTAGAGTAAGCTCCCCTTTCAGCCCATCGCTTTCGGACGCGGGCTGCGTAACATCCGCCTGACCTACAATACGGGAAATCTTTCCTGTATGCGCGATGTGAGAGTCGCTCTCGTCCGTCATTTAGACGCACTCCGACGCGATATGCGAGCAAGCCTGTGACGCATACGCTCTTTCCACTCAGCAAAAACCTCGCTTGCGGATACCTTCACAATAATGAACTCGTCTGTCCCGACTTTCTTAATGCGGACGAACGTATCTGGCTCTACATTACGAATTTCACTGGTCTTCTGCACTGCTTCGCGAAGCGTGAGGCGATCCGCAGTTTCGGTTTCAAGATCGAAATCATCGTAGTCGAGAATCACGGAATCCATCGTATGTCCCTCGCTATCACAACTGATGCTTGAAGTTGAACTTGGACTCAAATCAAAAACCAGATTGGAACTTGTTTACCGCTTTGGGGCGCAACATGTCAACCCGGAATCGCGTAAGAAAAGCAATTCCGGGCATACTAAGTAAGTATCAGGTTGAAATTGACCTCGTGTTTTCACGAGTTCTTACGCTACTGCCTTCTCCGCAGCGAGCGCGGCTTTGGCTTTGTTGACGAGGTCGGTGAAGCCTGCGGCGTCTTTGATGGCGATGTCGGACAAAATCTTGCGGTCCAACTCGACGCCGGCCTTTTTGAGGCCGTTGATCAACTGCGAGTAGCTGAAGTTGTTGAGCTTGGCGGCGGCGGAGATGCGGACGATCCAGAGCGAGCGGAACTGGCGCTTCTTCTGCTTGCGGCCGGTGTATGCGAACTTGAGTCCGCGCTCGACGGCTTCCTGCGCTGCCTGGTAGAGCTTGGATTTTGTGAGGAAGTAGCCGCTGGCCCGGTCGAGAATCTTCTTCCGGCGGTCATTCCGCTTGGTACTGCGTTTTACACGAGGCATAACTGGTTCTCCATTTTGCGTTCGGTTGTGCGGCTGGAGGCAGGAGGCGCTGACCCTTTGTGGGCCGCGCGGTAGACCTCTTCACTCGCTTTTTCTTGCCTGATCTCTCGCCAGAGCGAACGCGTTCCGCATCCGGCGGGGGCCTGTTCGGCCCATTCATCGCAGCGGCACAGACCCAAACAAAAGGTCTGCCCCACCGCAAGTGGTCAGGCGTAGGGGATCATGCGCGCTACCTTTGCGTGGTCGCCGTCGGAAACGATCATGCTCTTGCCGAGCTTGCGTTTCAGCTTGGGGGACTTGGACGAAAGGATGTGCCGCGTCTTCGTCTGGTGGCGGACAATTTTGCCGGTTCCAGTCTTCTTGAAGCGCTTGGCCGCGCCCGTATGGGTCTTCAACTTTGGCATTTTCTTCTCGTTTTGGAGCAGGGTTGTTGCCCGTTCCATTGCCTGTGAGACAGGGCTTCCCCTGCCCTCTTGAGGCTTCAACCAGTATAGCGCAAAATCGATCGTAGTAACTAGGGGAGAACTGGCCCGCAATGAGGGGCCTGCGGTATAAACCGCAAACCTGGTGCTGGTGGTAGATTGATCGGAGGATGATTTTCTTGCGCAAGATCAATGGTTGGGCCAAGATAGTCCGCCTATGCATGGTTTCCGCAATGATCGGACTTGTTTGCCAGGCGCTGGGCCAGCAGCAGCCGGCAAATCAGCAAAAGGCCGATTCGATCCTGATATTGAAGAAGGATCATGTTATGGAGCTGCTGGCCGGCGGCAAGGTAATCCGCAGCTACAAGGTTGCTTTGGGAAGCGGCGGGCTGGCGCGCAAGGAGCGGGAGGGCGACGGGCGAACCCCGGAAGGCCACTACACGATCGACTCGCGCAACGCCAACAGCCACTACCACCGCGCTTTGCACATTTCTTATCCCAACGCCGAGGACCGAACGCATGCTGCCAAGCTGGGTGTATCGTCCGGCGGGGCCGTCATGATTCATGGCCTGCCGAACGATATGAGCTACATCGGTTCGGCGCACCGGCTTTACGACTGGACGCTGGGCTGTGTTGCGGTTACCGACGCAGAGATTGACGAGATTTGGGAGCTGGTTCCGCTCGGTACACCGGTTGAAATCCGTCCCTGACGCAGAAGCCCGATTTTTCCCGTTTTGGCCTTTGGTTTCAATAATGTACTACCGCAACCTGCGTGATGCTGTTTCTGCTTCCCTGTCATAGACAGGGCGCAGTAGTTTCAGGGGGATGGCAGTCCTTTCCATTGATCTCGCTTTTCGTCGCTGGTCCGATCTGGGAGCTGTGCTCCTTGAGCGGGCGCATGTCCAACCGGTGCGCGAGCCGGGCTTTGGTCCTATTGGGCTTCCGCTCAAACCCACCTTCGGATCGGCCAAGTCGGGTAATATCCAGGCTGCGCAGGAGCCGGATGAAGGCGTCATCGCCTGCGAAATTCTGCGCTGGGACGACCCCGGCCCTGTTGACCCGGAAAATCTAGCCGGGAGGCTGAACCATATCTGTGTGACCCGCAACGTCAAGATTCTGATGCTGGATGGTCCGCAGGCCTGGAAGTCCAGCTCGAACGGCTTGGAATTTGCGCGGGTGAGCGAGCGGCAACTGAACAAACCTTCGAAAACTGGCTTGCCAGGCATGGTCAAGCCAGTCAGTTCGCGCCCCTTTGCCGAAGCCTGCCTGGATGTTTATGACGCGCTTTGCCGGCGCGGCTGGCACAGGCTGCAAACCCGCAATCAGCCGATCGCCACGCCGGAGCGTCTGCTGGTGGAGAGCTACCCGCACGCTGCCTGGAAGTCACTGGGGATCAAGCCCTTGCCGTCAAAACGCCGGACGAAGGTGAGCGACCTGGCCGAGGCTTTTGCCGCGCTGTGCGCACTGATGCCCATCACCACTGACCGTCCTCCGAACCATGACCAATTGCAGGCGATTGTCGGCGGTCTCTGCGGCCTCGCCCTCGAAGAGCGCAACACTGCCGGCGCAAAAATTGTTGGTAAGCCTCCGCAGCGCGAAGACGGTCACTGGCGCGAAGGCTTCATTGTTCTGCCGCTGCCTCCCAGCCGCGCCGCGACCCTTCGCTGGCTTCACTGACCACCGGCGGTCGGGCAGACTCCTTCAGAAGCCGTTTATATATAGGGCCGGTAGGGGAATTTTGAGATAGCTTTGTAGCCAAATAAAACAGGCCGCCTCGAAAGACGGCCGTTTTATTTGACGATTGCCTTGAGCCTCAATGGATGTCTTCAGTTTTGCACGGCTGATTCAGCGACCGGCTGCTGCGGCACGGCGGGCGGCTTGGGCTTGGGAGCTTCCTGCTTCTTGGCTGGAGCAATGATAGCGTGCAGGATTGTGCCTTCCATGCGCGGCATGAATTCTACAATCCCCGCTTCGCCGATGTCCTGGATGAGCCGGTTGATGATGGCGTAACCCAGCTCGCGATGAGCCATCTGGCGGCCGCGAAAGCGCAGACTAGCTTTCACCTTGTCGCCCTCGGTGAGGAAGCGGACGGCCTGATTTTTCTTGGTTTGGTAGTCGTGTTCGTCCACGGTGACGGAGAATTTGCACTCCTTGACGACGATCACTTTCTGCTTTTTCTTGGCGGCCCGGTCGCTCTTTTCCTTCTCGTAAAGGAAGCGGCCGTAGTCCTGAATGCGGCAGACGGGCGGCACGGCGTTGGGTGAGACCTCGACGAGATCTAAGCCGCGCTCACGGGCGACTTTGAGAGCCTCAAAGGGGGGCAGGATGCCCATCTGTTCGCCATTTTCGTCGATTACGCGGATTTCGCGCGCACGAATCTTTTCGTTAATACGGATAAAGGACTTTGCAGAACGTTTGTCGAGTGCGATGGTACTCCTCCAGAGTTTGCCAGCGTCCGCTTTCGGGGAAAGCCCGAATCGCCGCGGACACACCGGCGCACACTGAGTATAGCATTGGTTTGGCTGCGATTGCCGCCTGTTTTCTGGGGACGATGACCGGGAGTGACAGCCAAAATTGGGGATAAAAGCGATCAGATCAGGGCCGAGAATTTGGAGAGCATTTGCTGGCCGGTGCTACGATATATATAGGTAGATAAATAGGAGGATAGGTAGAATGGCGCTCAGCATTAAATCTCCAGAGGCGGACGAACTGGCTCGGCGGCTGGCAGCTACGACCGGCGAGACGATTACGGTCGCGATCACCGTCTCCTTACGTGAGCGGCTGGAGCGCGAAGAGCGAAAACGGGAAGACAAGCAGGCGCTCATCGATGATTTGATGGCGATTGCTCATCATTGCGCATCTCTGCCTGTACTCGATGATCGGAGCGGAGACGAAATCATGGGCTGGGACAAAAACGGACTTCCTACATGATCATCGACTCGTCCGCACTGGTCGCGATTCTGCTTGTTGAGCCTGAGGCCTTGCGGCTTACCACTGCAATTGCTGCGGCCCCTGGCTGCAAATTACCATCTTCTTGCTTTCTTGAAGCCTCAATGTTCATGCTTGGCCGCAACGGAGAGAATGGTTTACGTGATTTCGACCTATACTTGGCGCGACGCGGGATTTCAATCATACCGTTTTCCGAGAAGCAAGCTCGGTTGGCCCGCGAAGCTTTCAAGCGCTACGGCAAGGGGCGGCATCCCGCACAGCTCAATTTCGGCGATTGCATGGCTTATGCGCTGGCGAAGGAAACCGGCGAAGAGCTGCTTTTCAAAGGAACGGATTTCGCGCTGACGGATATTGCTGTTGCTGCGTACTGAGTGCCTTGCCTTGCTGCGTGGAATCCTGCATTCCGCGCAGCAAGGTGGCTTCCAGCTACTTCCCGAGCACATCCTGAATCGCCGTACCTGATTTCGGCACGGCTGCATGATAATCCTCGCCGAGAAGGGCAGCGATTGTAGCTGCAATCTGGCTCTCGGTCACCGCCGGCGCTTGCTTGCGTTCGCCGAGCGCCGGAGTATCCGGCCCCAGGAAGACCATCCAGGTCTCTTTCGATGCGGGAATCTTCTCGCCGTGGCTCGTCCATTCCGCGCCAATGCCGCGCCCGTGGTCGGGCAGGGCAATCAGCGTGGTTTTGCCGCGATACTCGGGCATTGACTGCACCAGTTCCCAAATTTGGCGCAGATAACTGTCGGCCAGATGTGCCGCGTCGAGGTAAGTGGGATAGCTGCTCGCGTGCGCCCAGTCGTCAGTCTCGCCCAGGCCAATAAACAGGAGCCGCGGCTTCTTCACCTTGAGATATTCAATGGCCGTATGGAAGGGCAGCGGATCAAAGGGTTCATCGGGCCAGATCCGCACGGTCTCGGTTTTGAGCGCGTTCAGTTGCGCAAGCTCCGGCGTTGCGGGAATCGCGGTCAGCGGATCGTATCCTGCATTGACCACAAAGCCGCAGCGCTCGCGATTGAAGATGCCGTTGAAGGCATCCCACGCGCCGAAGGCCGCAACCTGGCCTGCGAAGGCCGGTTTGGCGTTGAGCCACTCGAAGACAGTGACATTGGGGTTGGGAATGTTGTCATTGGAATGGATACGCGGATCACCGGAGCCGGTCAGCGTTTCGTTGTAGCCGGGGTAGCTGAAGTTCAATCCGTTGGTGACATGGGAATCAGAACCCAGCGCGCGGTTGCCAAAAATCTGCCCCTGCCCGGCCATTGCGCTCCACAAAAACGGCATCAGCGCTTGGCGGCGGGCCTCGGCGGTTTCGCGCCAATATTGCTGCTGCGCGAAGGCCGTGCGCTCCTTCGCTCCAGGGAGCGCCTCCGGTCCAACGGTCTTGATTAGCTCGGCATCGGCACCGCGGAAAACCTCCTGCCAGCGCAGGCCGTCAATCATCACGACGATTACGTTTTGCGTCTGGTGGGCTGTAGGCGCTTGCGCATGGCCAGTGAGCGCGAAAGGGACGGCAAGACTGAGCAAAGTAGTTGCATGAAGAAGATTGCGTAGAAGTTGGACTTTCATAACTCCTACACTGCCACAGGCATATTTCCGGCAGATGAATGAACGCGGACTGCTTCAGCGGAATCTGATAGATCGACCGTTGCCAGCAGCGTCAGTTCCGGGTCCAGCTCAGCGATTCGCACACGGACCATGCGGTTTGCGGACAGGCGGCCTGCGATTTCAACAGGCAGGAAATTTTCTGTGAGGGCAGTCGTGCAGCCGCGCGACGCCATCTCCGGCGGCGTATGCAGCGTGATTGCTTCAAGCTTCTGGCCGGCAAAGCGACTGCGGTGCGTCTTGCTCTTTGCCGCAATAAGAGAACGCAGTACCTTCATCCGCTGATCGACGACAGCCGCTGGAACAGGCTGCTCGGCGTACATCGCCCAGCCCGGTGTGCCGGGGCGCGGCGAAAAGGGAAAGAGATGCAGATAGCCGAAGGGCAGAGCTGCAATCAGCGCCCGCGTCTCTTCGAATTCAGCGTCGGTCTCACCGGGGAAGCCTACCATCACGTCTGCGCCCAGAGTTAGCTCAGGCCCGGCTGCGCGGCGCAACGCTTCAATCTTCTCTACGTAATGCCAGGGACGGTAGCGCCGGTGCATCCGTCGCAGCACGGCATCGGAGCCGGATTGCAGCGGCAGATGGGCATGACGGGCCAGTCGTGTTCCGCCATATTCAGCCATCAGCCCGATCAGTTCCGCATTCCAATCCATTGGCTCGATGGAACTGAGGCGCAGGCGAGGCAGGGCTGTCTCGTTGAAGATATGGCGGACAAGCGCTGCGAGATTTCTGGGCAGTGAGGCGGCAGTGTTTTCGGACAGCGCCGCTGCATCACGGCCCCAGCGGCCCAGGTTGATTCCCGACAGAACCAGCTCGTTGCCGCCGGCGGCGATAAAGCCTTCGACTTGCTTGAGGATGGCTGTGGCAAGCACGCTTTTCGAGCCGCCGCGCGTCTGCGGAATCACGCAGAAGGTGCAGCGGTTTCCGCACCCCTCCTGAATCTTGAGGTTGGGCCGGGTTTGCGCTCCGGGAACTACCTGCGACTCTTCAAGAAACGAGTGAGCAAAGCGGTCATCCGCCCACACCACCACCTGCGACACCTGCGGTGTGGCCAACTGCTCGCTATTCGCTCGCTCAGGCTTATGTGCTGGTTGAATTTGAATCAGGTTGTCGGCGGGATGCTGTGACGTACCGCGCGTCAGATCCAGAATAATCTCGGGCGCGAGGCCCTTGTGGCTGTTACCGATTACGGCGGCGACTCCGGCGAGGGTTGCCAGTTCGCCGGGGGCGCGCTGGGCGTAGCAGCCGGTGACGACGATTTTTGCGGCGGGATTTTTGCGGTGGGCGCGGCGGATGTAGGCTCGCGCAGCGCGGTCGGCCTCAGCAGTTACGCTACAGGTATTGACTACGACCACATCGGCTTCTGAAGGCTGGTGTACGCAGTGCCCCGCATCGAGCAGGCGATCACTGAGCGCCTCGCCATCGGCACGCGCTGCGCGGCAGCCGAAGTTCTCGATGTGGAAGCCGGTGGCCATGCTTTCAGTTTATTTGTATTTCTTGTTAATCGCACGGATGGATGCAGGATTGGTGGCTGATTGATATTGCTTTGTGCCGCCGTCACGCGCTAATCTGCCTTCGGGAGTTGGAGGTCAGGGTGCCAGAATCGCGCAGCGTAGTTATCCCGGCTTTTCGTTATCGCAACGCTCCGGCGGCGATTGAGTGGCTTTGCAAGGCCTTTGGATTTGAACGCCACGCCGTTTATGAAAACAAAGACGGAAGCATCGCCCATGCCGAACTCGCACTGAATGGCGGGATGATCATGCTTGGCTCGACGAAAGACGACGAACATGCCAAGGGCTTCAAGCCGCCGGATGAGTTGGATGGCGTTGAGACCGCATCTGTCTATCTCGTTGTAGCCGATGCGGACGCTGCATACGCGCGCGCCAAAGTAGCCGGAGCGGTGATAATTCGCCCGCTGCAAGATACGGCTTACGGCAGCCGCGAGTTTGCGGTGAAAGACCCGGAGGGCCACTCGTGGAGCGTTGGGACGTATGATCCGTGGGCGGCGCAGGAGTGAGTTAGACCTACGCGCCGGTTCAATCAGGTTGGGTGTAAGATAAATCGCATGGCAAACTATCGCGTTGTATTGCGCCAATCCGAAGAGGGTTTCAGCGTCTCTTGCCCAGGGCTGCCCGGCTGCTGGCCGCAGGGAGCTACCGAAGAAGAGGCGCTTGCAAATATTCAGATTGCTATTCGCGAGTATGTTGAGGCTGCCAAACTGTACACTGCTGCGGTCGACTGACGCATGGCGGCGCATCGACTTGAAATCTCCATGGGGTAACACTGATGATACTCGATAACCCCATTTACTGGTATAACAACCCACTGTGGACCACCGCTGCAACTATTGCTCAACTTGTTGGTGTATCTATAGCGGCGTGGGCAGCTCTGGAATCAAGGAAGAGCGCTCGTGCTGCAAAGCAGTCTGTCGAGTTGACGGCTCAGGCTATGAAGTATCGGGATCGAGCATATATCGCACTTGAGTGGTCTGGAATTAACGGACTAAAGAGCCCCGATGACGTGTTAACAATCCATCTGAAGTTTAGAAATATCGGAAGTACTCCTGCTAGCCTTGTTCGCCAATACAATTACTTCAACATAAATGAAGATACAATCTCTCTTTCTGATAATGAATTGACCGCTAGATTATCCTCTACCAGCATATTAGGAGATGTCGCACCTTCACAAGATTTTGAAATCAATATGCTTTGTGACCAGAGTGGACAATTCATAGCCCTCACGCCTCAGTCATTCCAAGATCTACAAGCTGGAAAATGGACCCTTCATGTATTCGGGAGAATCACCTATAGAGACGTTTTCGGCATAGACCATGAGACAAGATGGTCGAGGGTTTATGATCACAAAAACAAGAGCTTCCCCAATACCCCGCATTTCAATTCAATTACCTAAGCTCAGGGAGCGACCTATTACCCAATCGGCTTATCCCAATTCTCCAGCGTTTTTTGTAACTCGAGCATGAATTTGCTGGCGTCTGCGCCGTCGATCAGGCGGTGGTCGAAGCCCAGGCAGAAGTGCTGCATCGAGCGGATCGCAATGGTGTCGTTGCCTTCGGAATCGGTGAGGACGACGGCTTCTTTTTTGAGCCCGCCGATGGCCAGGATGGCTGACTCGGGCTGGTTGATGATGGGCGTACCGAACTCGCCGCCGAAGACCCCCGAATTGGTGAGCGTGAAGGTGGAACCGGAGGCCTCGTCGGGCTTGAGCTTTTTGGTGCGGGCGCGGTCGGCGAGATCGGCAATGGAGCGGGCAAGCGAAACGAAGCTCAGCGCCTCGGCCTGGCGCACGACAGGGACAATGAGTCCCCATTCGAGAGCGACGGCGATGCCGAGGTCTGCGTTTTGGTGGTAGTGAATGGCTCCGTTTTGAAGCGAGGCGTTGACGATGGGAAATTTACCGAGCGCCTCGGCAGCAGCGGCGGCGATAAACGGCATGTAGGTGAGCTTGACGCCGGTGCGCTTGTAGAAATCAACCTTTTCGCGCTCGCGCAGGCGGACGACGCGGGTCATATCGATTTTGTAGACGACGTAGGCGTGCGGGCTGGTGCGAACGCTCTCTGACATGCGCTGTGCAATGATGGAGCGCATCTTGCTCAAGGGCACGAGTTCGTCCGACCCCTGCGGTGAGACTGACTGCGGCTGCAGCGCGAGAGACGCGGCGCTGCCTGGGCCGTGCTCACGGAGGTAGAGCAGAATATCTTCTTTGGTGATGCGGCCGTTGGAGCCGGTGCCTGGGATGTTGGTTAGGTCGAGATTATTTTCTTTGGCGATGCGCCGGACCAGAGGCGAGGATCTCTGCGGAAACCCTGCGTTTGCGGCAGGTTTTTCCTCAGGGGCTAAAGCCACAGTAGTATGAGCTGCATTCTCGTACGGGCTAAAGCCCGTACCCTTCACCGAGGCGGAGACAGGAGCACTTGCGCCGAAGGCGCGATCTACCGCACCGGAGGCGTGGTCAATTGCACCGGAGGTGCTGCCGATGATAGCGACGATGGTATTGATTTGAACCGTTGCGCCGGCTGGGGCCTTAATGGAAGTTAGAATGCCCGCCACAGGCGCGGGGATTTCGGCATCTACCTTGTCGGTGGAGATTTCAAAGAGAGGCTCGTCTTTTTCGACCTGCTGGCCGACTTCTTTGAGCCATTTTGTGATGGTGCCTTCAAAGATGGACTCGCCCATCTGCGGCATCACGACGCTTGTCCCACCCACCACATGCGGTGGCGCCAACTCCGCCTTCGGCGGAACCTGCGGTGCGGCCAACTGCTCCTTCGGAGCGGGCGCAGGCTGAGCGGAGGCCACTGGAGCGGATGGCTTGGCCGCAATGTGTGCCTCGATCTCGCCGCCAATGATGGCGACTACGGTATTTACTTGAACTGTTTCGCCTTCCGGGAATTTGATCTCACTAAGGATGCCGGCTACGGGCGAGGGAATCTCGGCATCGACCTTGTCGGTGGAGATTTCAAAAAGCGGCTCGTCTTTTGCGATGGTGTCGCCGGTTTTTTTGAGCCATTTGGTGATGGTTCCCTCAAAGATCGACTCGCCCATCTGAGGCATGATGACGTCGGTTGGCATGGATCACTTTCTCCGCGAAACGAGGCCCTCTGCAGGCTCGGGGCCGCACCCGGCTCTTCACAAATTATAAATTGTGAGGCTTACGAAGAGTGAGACAGGCTCAGGCGTGGCGGAGCGGATCAGCTGTGTGCTTGAGCCGCTGCACTTCAGCGGGGATTGCAAGAGGAGTATCTTGGGCGGGAAAACTGTCTGGCTGCGAGTCGGTTGTTGCAAGTAGATCTGAGAGAGATTCGACCGCGAGAATCTGCTGATCGAAGACCAAGCCAAATTGTCGCGCGGCTTGATGAGCGATGGCTTCGAGGCTGGGCAGGGACTCGAGGGCTTGTACTTCACGTTGAAGGCTGGTGACGGGCCGGTCGGTGATGCCGCAGGGATTGATGAGGGTGAAGTCACTGAGGTTGGGGTTGACGTTGAAGGCGAATCCATGAGAGGTGATGCCGCGCGAGACGTGGATGCCGATGGCGGCGATTTTGCGGCTGGTTCCACTGCTCTGGTCCAAAGAGTCAAGGCGCGGAGCGCACCAGACGCCGGTGAATTTTGGGATGCGGCCAGCAGGGACGCCGAAGCTGATGCAGAGGCGGATGAGGGCTTCTTCCATGGAGCGAACGAAATCGACTGGACCCATGCGGTTGCCGCTGGGATTGCGGAAGCTGCGGAGGTCGAAGATGGGATAGCCGACCAGTTGGCCGGGACCGTGGTAGGTAACGTCGCCGCCACGGTTGATCTGGTGGACGGTAACGCCGCAGCTGGCCAGCAGTTCGTCAGAAGCAAGGATGTTGGAGCGATTGGCGTTGCGACCGAGGGTGAGGACGGCGGGGTGTTCGAGCAGGAGGAGGGTGTTGCCGATGCGGCCGGCGCGGCGTGCTTCAACGAGTTGCTCTTGCAGGCGCAGAGCCTCGGCGTAATCCACGCGGCCGAGATAGAGGTACTGGATCATCGCTGTCTTCGATTCTATAGGCACCTGCACTACCTGCGGTGCGATGTGCATTTCCGGCACAAGGTGAATCTGCGGTCTGATGTGCATTGAAGAATGAAATCGGCAGTATACTTTAGCCATGCGAAATGAGTTTACGGCTGTAATCGAACAAGATGGCGAGTGGTTTGTGGGCTGGTCGCCTGAGCTTCCCGGCGCGAACGGGCAAGGCCGAACGGTGGAAGAGTGCCGCACGAGTCTTGGCGCTGCGATTCAGCTGATTCTTGAGGACCGCAGAGAAGACGGTTTGCGCGGAGTGCCTCCCGAAGCAATTCAGGAAACTGTAACCGTCGGATGAAGCGCGAATCGCTGCTTCGCCATCTGCGGCTACATGGCTGCTATCTCAAACGTGAAGGCGGTGCCCATTCTCTTCTGGTGCAATCCGAAAACAGGTCATGTAGAAGCAGTTCCCCGACACACCGAAGTTGCGGACATTCTTGTACGCAAGATTTGTCGCGGACTTTCAGTGCCGGCGCTTGGCCGCTAAAGCAGAAGTTAAGATTCACCGGGATTGCGGAAAGTTGATAAGAAGATACGAGCGCCCCTCGGCGAACCGAGAGGCAGTCGTCAGCGATTGGGTTGGAACTACTCTGCTGCTACGGTTTCGGCAACCGGCTCGACGGTTTCGTCGGTGGCCTCGGCCAGAACCTTGACCTTCACATGCGCGGTGACTTCACGATGCAGCTTGATAGCAACGCTATGGTCGCCGAGGGCCTTGATCGGCTCGGGAAGCTGAATTTTGCGACGATCCACTTCAAAGCCCTGAGTCTCAAGCTCACTCGCAATGTCAGACGAGGTGACGGAACCGAAGAGGTGGCCGTTCTCGCCGGATTTGCGGGTAAAGCTGAGCACGAGGGGTTCGAGCTTGGCAGCCAGCGCCTCGGCCTGCACTTTTTCAGTGGCCGAGCGGCGGGCAGCGGCAGACTTCATCTGCTCGATAACGGCCTTGTTGGCCTGTGTGGCCTGCATGGCCAGCTTGCGCGGCAGCAGAAAATTGCGTCCGTAGCCGTCCGCGACCTTGACCACGTCTCCGCGGTGGCCGAGATTGACTACGTCTTCCTTCAGAATGACTTCCATGTGAAACTCTCCAATGTGCGCCGCGAGCGCTTTTGTCTTCTTGAGACAGCGGCGCAGGCGGCAGCGGTGCGAAATTCTGATCGGCAAAGTAAGCCGAGGTTTAGTGCCGTGTAGCGAACGGCAGCAGCGCGATATTGCGGGCCTGCTTGATGGCGCGGGTCAGCCGGCGCTGGTGGGTGGTGCAGACGCCGGTGAGACGCCGCGGAACGATTTTGCCGCGCTCGGCCACGAATCC
>Ga0181534_10000356_pt1 | contig 33006 bp, 28 predicted proteins | sample PEATcosm2014_Bin_37_FD_119758 | JGI IMG/M metagenome (GOLD analysis project Ga0181534, IMG submission 119758) | Peatland microbial communities from MTU Mesocosm Facility, Houghton, MI, USA - PEATcosm2014_Bin17_10_metaG | ecosystem: Environmental > Terrestrial > Soil > Wetlands > Peat | place...
CTTCGCGAGGCGTGCGTGGTTTTCGTCGAGTTTGGCCAGCAGCCGCTCATCCGCCACGGCCACCGCGATCATCTCGCGGCCCTCTTCGGTCTTGCCGATGCTGAAGACCTTCACCCGCGGGCTGGCTGCCTCCAGCATCCGCATGTAGCGATAGACCTCCGCGGCGTACGGCAGGATACCGGGCGCGCCCGCGATATCGCCGAGCACGGCTTTGGGAGTGGGCACGGTCTTCGATGCCGGCAGATAATCGGTGAGCGGCGAATTGAAGAACGGCTGGGTGGTGTACTCGCGGATCTTCTGGGTGTACTCTTCGTCGACCGGCTGGCTGGCGTCGCGCGCCGGCCGGGGCTGCGCCATGAGGGGAAGGGCGAGAACAATAGGTACCGCGAGCAGTGTCTTCATTGAAAAGACTATAGCGCAAGATTGCCGCACCTCGCCGAAACGTCAAACAAAATGGCCCATCGATTGCTCCCATATATTGCGGGCCTCGAGTAAAAGGAGCCAAGTTGTGAAGACCGTCAATTTGCCTCTTGCATCGGCAATATTGGCAGCAGGCATGCCGAGCCTGCTGAGGGCCATTGAGCTTGAAACTGGCGCGCTCCAGGCTTGGGACGCCTACGTTAAAGCTGCAGACGCACGCATGCAGGCGCGCGTGGATGGCCAGCGGCCGTTCCTGTGGGCCGATGAAGAGGCTGGCCGGCGCTCCCCTCTCCGGCGAGGCGAGATCCTGGTGGTTCCGGCTTCCGCGCGCGGAATTCAAAGCGTACCGAACGGGCTGATCCATGACTGGATGGGTGCGGTGTTCATCCCGCACACCACGGTCGAGCGGTTTCTTGCCGTGGCCCACGACTACGACAGGTATAAGGAGTTCTACAAACCGGTGGTCGCCGATTCGAAGTTACTCGCCCGTACGGGTCCGGATCACAGGTACTCCATGGTTTTGCAACGCCAGGTCCTCTTCGTCAACGGCGCGGTCGAGGGCCAGTACCAAGTTCACGACTTCGCCGTCGATGAGCGGCGCGGATACAGTATTACGGCTACCACGAAGATGCGGGAGATCGCTGGGTACGGGCGCAGCGCGCAGCGCCTCCTGCCGCCGGATCAGGGAGATGGTTTCGTGTGGCGGCTGCACAGCATCGTCAGATACGAAGAGCGGGACGGCGGATTGTATGTGGAGATGGAAGCCATGGCCCTCACGCGCGACATTCCGGCTTCGCTCCGGTGGTTTGTGAAGCCGCTGGTCAACCATCTGTCGGTCGAATCACTCACGACTACCCTCCGCGAGACTCGCGATGCGGTGAATTCGCCGCACGACATGCCGGGCAGCCTCGTCTCGTATGCGCCCAAAATCAGGTAAGATTTCTTGAATGGCGCTCAAGGTGCTGTTCAGCGACGATCCTCGATTCGTGTTGGAAAGAGCTGGAGTTTTCCTTTCCGCTCAGCCGGTTCTTCACAATCTGGTTCTCTCGATCCTGCACGCGCGTGTTGCGCAACGCGATCCAGGCCGCTATTGGATGGCGATGCGAGAGGACGACATTGCCGGCGTTGTCCTGCAGTCGCCCCTGACATTCCCTGCGACCTTGACACCGATGGAACCGCCGGTGGCAGCGGCCATGGCCGATGCGATCGCGGAGGCGGGCATCGCCCTGCCGGGCGTCAACGGGGAGGCAGCCACGGCGGCCATGTTCGCTGGCCAATGGACCGAGCGCGTCAAATCGGCAGCCACGCCTTTCCAGGGCAACCGCCTTTACGAATTCTTGGGGGACGGAGAAGTTCCCGCAATCGAAGGCACGTTACGGCTGGCGGGTCCGCAAGAGCGCGACTTAATGATTCTCTGGACACGCGCGTTCCAGCATGAGATTGGCGAGTCTGACGACGATACGGAACTCCGCGTGGACCGAGGGTTGGCGGCCGGACAACTGTGGCTATGGGATCGACGCGGAGAAGTGGTTTCCATGGCTGTGAGCCGGGAGGCGGTCGATGGCGTTGTCCGGCTGTCGGGCGTCTACACGCCGCATGAAAAGCGAAAGCATGGTAACGCGGCGGCATGCGTTGGCGCTCTTTCGATGCAGTTGCGTGGCGCTGGGCACCGGTGCGTCCTTTATACTGATTTGGGCAATCCCACATCGAACCCCATGTACCGGCGGATTGGGTATCGGGCTGTGGCGGAGGTCTTGCGCTATCGCTTTGAGCGCCCCACAATTTGTGCCGATGTTCGGAGGTGAGAAAAGTATGCCGGGGGCCTGCGCCACGTATGTTCCAATCTAGGGATGAATCGAGCCGATGTGAAAACATTGTTCGCCCTGTTTTTACTGGCCGTCGGGATTGCGTGCGCGCAGGAACCCTGCATCGTCGCGCGCCCCACCGCCACTTTCCACGTGCCGCATGTTGGGGGCGACCCGGAGCTCTCCACCGACCCGTCCGCACCGGCGTGGCGCAAGGCGGGCGTCACCAGCATCACGAAGGATTGCAGCCGGCAGATCGACTATCCGGCGCTGCGCACGGAGGTGCGATCGTTCTGGACCGCCACGCACCTCTATCTGCTCTTCAGTTGTCCATACAGTGAATTGAACCTGTTCCTGCCGGCGATGGGCGGCGGACCGCGCAACAAGCTGTGGGATCGCGACGTGGTGGAGATGTTCCTGGGAGACGATTGGACCCGCATCCGCCACTATCGCGAATTCGAAATCGCCCCAACTGGCGATTGGATCGATCTGGCCATCGACCTGGACCACCAGAGCTACGATCAATCCTGGCGTTCCGGATGGACCACCGCGGCGCGTATCGATCGCACGGCGCACGTCTGGTATGCGGCGGCGCGCATCCCGCTGAGCGCGGTCAGCAGCGCGCCCGTGAAACCGGGCACGAAGTGGCGCGCGAATCTGTACCGAATCGAGGGCCTGGGGCCGGATGAGGGGCGGCGCTTCATGTGCTGGCAGCCCACCTGTGTGGTGCATCGCGATCCGAACCACGTGCCCGAGAACTTCGGCACATTGGTCTTCACCGGCGATGCGAAGTCGCTGGCGGAAGGGCGGCAGCGGTTTGAACAGCGCTGCGGCGGCTGTCACGGCGCGGACGGCATGGGAGGGGAGCGCGCCCCCGCGATAGGCCAGGCGGACCGCGAGCGCCTGAATTCCGAAGACGCCGTGCGCAGCCTGATCCGCGACGGCATCTCCGGCACGGGCATGCCCGGTTTCGACCTGGCGGAGCCCGAACTTTCGCAGATCGTGCGATTCGTGCGCTCGCGCATGACTCCGGCTCGCGAGAGCGTGCCGCCTGGCGACCCCGGAGCGGGCGAAGCCTTCTTCTTCGGCGCGGGCGGCTGCGCGCAATGCCACATGATGAACGGCCGCGGCGGACTGACCGGCCCGGATCTCAGCAATGCAGGCGCGGATCTCACGCTCGCCGAAATGGAGCAAGCGCTGCTGAAGCCGGGCGCGCGGCGGAAGCCGGGCTACGAAGTCGCGACGGTGCAAATGCGTTCGGGCGCGCCGGTGCGCGGCTTCCTGCGCAACGAGAGTTTGTACGACCTGCAATTGCAGGGCTTCGATGGCCGGCTTTATCTGCTGCGGCGCGACGAGGTGACGGGCATCGAGCGCGAGGCGGCGGCGTTCATGCCGGCACTGAAATCAAATGCCGCCGATCTGCGAAACCTGCTGGCGTACCTGGCTTCTTCACACCCGGAATCGCCGGCGCAAGCCGCGGCGGACCTGCCCGGCGCTACCGACTGGAGCCGCATCGCCCATCCGCAACCCGGCGACTGGCCCACGTATCACGGCCTGTTGAGCGGCAATCGCTACAGCACGCTCGATCAAATCACGCCACGTAACATTGCGCAACTCGCGCCGCGCTGGATCTTCCCCATCCCCGGCGCGCGCCATCTGGAAGTGACCCCCATGGTGGTGGATGGGGTGATGTACGTGACCAACGTGAACGCCGCGTGGGCGCTCGACGCCGCCACGGGCCGCCAAGTCTGGCGCTACGAACGGCCCACCACCAAAGGTCTTTCGGGCGACGCAGCCGGCGGCATCAACCGAGGCGTAGCCGTTTTGGGCGACCGGCTGTTCATGGTCACCGACAATGCGCACCTGATCGCACTGCATCGCTTGACGGGCGCGCTCCTGTGGGATACCCAGATGGCGGATTCGGAGGAAAATTATGGGGCAACCTCGGCGCCGCTGGTGGTCAAGGACCTGGTGATCTCGGGGACTTCCGGCGGCGACGAAGGCATCCGCGGATTCGTTTCGGCTTACAGCGCCGCCACCGGGCAACGCGTCTGGCGCTTCCGCACGGCGCCCGCGCCCGGCGATCCCGAAGCCGCCACCTGGGTGGGCCGCGATATTGAGCACGCTTGCGCATCCACCTGGCTGACCGGCACGTACGATCTGGAAACCGATACGGTGATCTGGCCGACGGGAAACCCTTGCCCGGATTTCAGCGGCGACGAGCGCCGGGGCGACAACCTTTATACCGATTCCGTGGTGGCGCTCGATCCGGAGACCGGCGGGTTGAAGTGGCACTATCAATTTACGCCGCACGACCTGCACGATTGGGATGCCACCGAAACGCCCATGCTGGTGGATGCGACATACAAAGGCCGCGAACGGAAGCTGCTATTGCAAGGGAATCGGAACGGATTCTTCTACGTGCTCGACCGGACTACCGGGCAATTCCTGGACGCATCGCCATTCGTCCACGGAATGACATGGGCGAGCGGCATCGGCCCGGACGGGCGTCCCGTGATGTTGCCCGGCAACGAGCCAAACGCGGCCGGCGTGCGTGTGTGCCCGTCCATGGATGGGGCTACCAACTGGATGTCTACCGCGTTCGATCCGGCCCGGCGCATGTTCTATCTGTTGGCGCTGGAGAAGTGCACGGTGTTCTCGAAATCGCCGGCGGTTTGGAAGGCGGGCGAATCGTACTACGGCGGCGGCGCGCGCGATGTGGCCGGCGAACGGTCCCGCCAATTCCTGCGGGCGCTCGATCTGGACACCGGTAAGATCGCCTGGGAAGTGGCGCAGACGGGCGAACAGGAAAGCTGGGGCGGGCTGCTCGAAACCGCCACCGGTGTGCTTTTCTATTGCGACAATTCCGGCGCTTTCGCGGCGGTGGACGCCGGTACGGGCGCGCCGCTTTGGCACATGCAGATCAACACCACGTGGAAGGCATCACCCATGACGTACACAGCCAGGGGGAAGCAGTACGTAGCGGTGGCGGCCGGCGGCAATGTGGTCGCGTTTGGATTGCCGGAGTAAGCATCGCAGGACAAATTACTTGGAACGAAACCTGCGATCCACGTATTCTTCCTCTGAGTCGGACAGATCCGAAGTCATCGGCTGCCCGGGCTTAGCGGGCTTTTTCGCGAGTTGGATTGCCGCGGCGATGTCCCCAAATCGACGGTTGGTGGACTTCACTAGCTCGACGATGGAAGCGGGACAGCGCCAGCCTCCGACGTCCGCGGTGGGGTGCTGGCCGCGGAACAGGACTTGGACATGGTTGAATCCGCAGGCATTGTAGGCCGAGAAAACGGAGTCGCACTTCGCGCAGCAGCGCAGAGACACGCCAATGTAAAGCGGGTCGGTTTTGCCAGCGCCCCCGGCGCGGTAGACTTCACGTTCGATGTAATCGAGGAGCTGAAGCTCGGCGTGGACGTTGTCCTCTTCCGACTTGACTACTCTCACAGCGGACCGGAATGAGGTTAGAAGATTGGAGAGCGCGGTCTGAAGCTTACGCTGGTCTCTTTGGTTGCGTAGCTGCGTGTAATCGTCCCTATCCTCTTTGCTCAAAGCACCCCGATCTCTCGAAAGTCCCGCGAGGTGGTCGCGACCTCGGTCCTGCTCTCCCAACGCTTCCTGGGCTGGTTGATTGAGTTGACGCTCCAGGAATTCGGCGACCTCGGCGGATTCCAGGCCGCGATTATTGGACGCAACCAGCAACTTATTGTGATAGCGCGGATCGATACACACGGCAACACACACTTCATTGCGAAAGCTGCAGCCGATGACACGCGCCACGGCGTCGAGGGCCCGGTAGCCGGCCGCGGCCTGCTTATCCGACGCGACCTCCACCAGTTCCGACCCAAGTTCCCTGAGAAGCTGAACCCCTTTCTCCTGTAGTCCTTTCTTCAGGTAATTTTGAGCGTAACTGGTGCATTGCCCAAGGACGTTGTCGCGAATCCCGAGATTCGCGGCTTTCCACCTCTGGTTGTTCATCCCTTGCAACTCATCTCTGACGAGCCCAAGGGTGCCTAATCTCAGGAAACATTTCTCGCAGAACAACTCGATAGCCCGTTTTTCGTCGTCGTTCATCGAAGTGGACCCCCTCCAGTTGCGAAATTCATCCGGTTAATCCAAGCCTACCCCATCCACTGCGGATTCTTGGCCGTCCCGTTGAAAGTATCCGATGTCTTGAAGCGCTCCAGCCGGCCGGTCAGCGCCACCTGCTTGGTCTTCGCGCGCAGCGCCGCTAGCCGCGCTTCCGGCAAAGGCTTGCAGGTCCGCGCGGCCTCCAGCGCCTGCTCCAGGCGCTCCATCGTCTCGCACCCGTTGATCACCACGGTGGTCGGCAGGCTGAGCGCGTAATGCAGGCATTCGATGGCGCTCGCGACCCCACTGCGGGGGACCTCTCCCTCCGCCAGCGGCTTCATCCCCAACACCGCGATTCGCTGCCCCACCAGCTTGGGCACCACGTTCTTCTCGAAGCTGCGGAAATGCGCGTCCAAAACGTTGAGCGGCATCTGGCAGCTATCGAAATGGAACTTGTGCTCCGCCAACTCCAGCATCCGCAGATGCACGATGGGATCATTGTGTCCGGTGAACCCGATTTTACCCGCTTGTTTGGCCTCCAGAAGGGCACCTTTTCCCGGTAGCCGTCGCGCAGCCCTTTGCCCATCACCACTTCGCTCTTCCGATCATGGCAGTCCCTGCAGTTATCCATGAACGTGATGCCGAGGCCGATGGCCGAAACTTGGATGCCGGTGCGCCCGAAGGTGCGATAGATCATTTCGCCGCTGGGCACGCCAGCGCCCCTAAGACTTCCCGGCGGTTGCAGTTGTTATCGGATTCCATAACGCTGCCTCCTCAAGAAGGATCTTATCGTATAATTCGGAAGCTTGGGGCGCTCGTTGCGACAGCTCGCCGGCTTACGACAGCGTCAAACAGAGGCGGGAACCGGTGCGCGCCGCGTGGAGCGCCGGGGCGCCGCGGAGATCATCTTCAAGACCCGATTGACCAGATCGGCGGGCTGGAACGGCTTGGTGATGTAATCGTTCGCGCCGGATTCAAGTCCCCGAATGATGTCGCTCTCCCCGTCGTATCCCGTCAACAGGATGACTGGAATATTCGCCGTGACCGTATTTCTCCGAAGCCTGTTTAAGACCTCGAATCCGTCCAGGTGAGGCATATCCACGTCCAACACGATCGCCTCCGGAGAAAACTTGCGGACGGCGTCCAACGCCTGCCGCCCGTCCGCGGCGGTGGCGAAATCTACTTCCATCTCCGCGAGCGCGTGCGTAACAAGCTCCAGGATGTCGGGGTCGTCGTCGGCAATCAGCACGCGAAGCCGTTTCTCGCCCGGCACGGGAAGCGCGGCCGGTCTGGCCGGAGCGGGCTTTGCGATCAGCCGGTACAATCTCGCCAATACCTCTTCCGCTTCCCAGGGAGCCAGAACGAAATCAAAGGATCGGGCCGGCAACAACGCGAACCAGGGCAACGACGAGACGAAGCCGATAAATACCACCGGGATCCGGAATTTCTCCGGACGCAGAACTGGCAGCGCGCCCGCCGCGCACGCATTGACCACCAGCGCGTCGTATGCATCCGGTCCATTCATCCACAGGCCTTCCACCGGTTCCACGCCAATCCGCATCTCCGCCAGGGCCGCGAGACTCCGCACGCGATCCGCTTCCGGCTCCGAGAAGCCTGCCAGCGCGACGCGCGCGCCTTTCAAGCCGGCGGCCATCTCTCGCGGAAGATGCGGCGTGGCGGAGGCGGCTGCCTTAAACCGCCGATAGGCGATTTCGAAGGCCCAATCCAGGGGGCCGTCAGGGCTCTCCGGCCTGCCCAGAAGCCCTTCGATTCGCTGCGCACAGTCGACAATGCCTTCGAAGCCCAAAATCACACCCACGTCCGCCCAACGGCGAATGATGCGGCGGACGAGTTCGGGCGCAACCGCGCTGCCGGAGCGAAGCTCCGTCAGAATGGTGGCGCAGCGATCCATTCCCTCGGCGAAAAAGCCATTGCGCACCTCGGCCGGCAGGTCGCGGCAATCGCTATCGTCCGTGGGATGCGTGCTGAAGTGCCGCACCAGTTCCACGAAATTCCGCGCGTCGACCGGCTTGGAGATGAAGCCATCACATCCCGTCAGGCGGGCCTGCTCCGCATCCGTAGGGCGCGTGAAGGCGGTCAGCGCCAGGATTTTGACGCCATCGTGTTCCGGATCGAGCTTGAGCAGACGCGCGAATTGGGGTACGTCCAGGCCGGGCACTTGGAGATCCATCAAGATGAGCTGGGGGTGGAAGGACTTCAACGCTTCGTGGGCCTGCTCGTCGCTGCCGGCCACCCGGATATCCCAGCCTGCTTCCTTCAGCAAAACGCTGGTCACTTTGGACTGCGCCTGGTCGTCATCGACAATAAGTATCTGCCCGGCCATACTTCTCTTTACGTATCGACATTTTTCAACTCGAGTTGCTGCTGTTTGGCGTATAATTCGGAGATTAGTGGCTCGGGCGTCGAATCCGCGTGCGACCTGGCCTGCGGAACGGGAACCACGGCCCTCCTGCTGGCGCGCCAGGGCATCCAGATGTACGGCGTGGACCTCTCACCCGCCATGTGCCGGCTGGCCCGCGAAAAAACCCGGCGTGTGGGCCTGCCGCTGCGCGTGATGGCGGGCGACATGCGGCATTTCCGGCTCCCGGAGCCGGTGGACCTTATCTTGTGCGAATTCGATGCGCTCAATCATGTGGCGCGAAAGAGCGACCTGGCGCTGGTCGCACGGGCTGTGGCGCGCGCCCTGCGCCCCGGCGGCCATTTCTACTTCGACGTCAATAATCGCATGGCATTTGAAACCATCTGGCCCGGTACCTGGTGGGTGGAAAAGCCCGGCGTGGCGCTGGTGATGCATGGAGGCTACGACCGCCCACGGGATCGCGGCTGGACCCATCTCGAATGGTTCCTGCGCGACGGAACTTGTTGGCGGCGGCGCCGCGAGCGGTTCGAACAAGTCGCGTGGACCGGCGGCGAAATGAAGGACCCGTTGCGCAAGGCCGGCTTCGACAAGATCGGCGCGTTTGATGCCACGCCCTTCTTTACCGGCGATCCCAGAATCCGTCCCGGTTGCCGTACTTTTTATCTGGCGCGAAAACCTCACCCCGCACCGCGGCCGTAGCTCGTACTGGAGGTTCCAGGTACCTCTGGCCCTAGCATTTTCAAGAGCACCCCCCGCACACTGTAACGATAGACAGAAGCAAGAGGGATCGCACAAGACACACCTGGCGTGCGTCGCTTCAGTCTTTGGAGGGTGATTGTGAAGCGAACGGGCGTATTGGTATGGGCTTTGACGATAGCGTTTCCGAGTTACGGGGCGACTGTTTGGCACAGCATCTGGAAGGCCTCGGTGGCCGCGGTGGTGGCGGGCAATGCCGGCGACGCAGCCAGCAGTTGGGGCAAGGGCGAAACCAACCCTGCCTTGCGGACTGGCACACCGGGAATCTTCAGCGCGCGATCCATTGCGATTAAAGGCGGCATTACCGCAGCCGTTCTAATGCCCCAGTTGATCCTGAAGCATCGCCATGCCGAGAAGGCGATGGCCATCGTCAACTTCACGGCGGCGGGTGTTTGCGCAGCCGCGGTGGCGCATAACCTCACGATTCGGGGGCAGCCTTAGTCTTGGCGTGCCCGTAAATTGCGGGGCGGGGCCAGGAGCCCCGCGCAGGCCGGGGCCCGCCCCACGATTTGCGCAGAAATACGCGGTCTCCCCGCGCCGGCGCCTTATGGCGATCGAGATCGGTCCTCGGGTCGTCAACCACAGCATCTCAGGTCTTTTAAATTGGGTGAAATTCTTCTCTGGCGGTATAATGCCCGGATGTCCGTCCTTCGCGGGATGTTCCTCGCCCTCTCGCTTACTACACTCGGTGCCGCCCAGCAAACCATCTCGTTTCCGAGCGAAGACGGTGGACGAATTTGCGCCGATCTCTATGGCCAGGGCGCCCGCGCCGTTGTGCTCGCTCACGGCGGCAGATTCAACAAGGAGAGCTGGCGGGAGCAGGCCCAGGCTCTGGTGCAGGCAGGATTTCGAGTCCTGGCGATCGATTTCCGTGGATTCGGCTGCTCAACCGGTCCCGGCCAGGCTGACTTTGATCATGCCCCCTTTGAGAAGGACGTGCTGGCCGCGGTTCGCTACCTGAAAGCGCATGGCTCGAAGACGGTGTCGGCGGTCGGGGGGAGTTTCGGCGGCGGAGCGGCGGGCGATGCATCGATCCAGTCCGCGCCGGGCGAGATTGATCGCATCGTATTTCTCGGCGCAGCGCCGAACCTTCCGGCAGAAAAGCTGAAGTCGCGCGCTCTGTTCATCGTGGCGCGCGATGACGCCAACGACAGCGGCCGGCGGCTTCCGGGCATTCGCGCGCAATACGACAAGGCTCCTCAGCCGAAGGAACTCATCGTGCTGGAGGGTTCCGCGCACGCTCAGTTTCTTTTCCAGACGGACCAGAGCGCTCGGGTCATGCGCGAGATTCTGCGCTTCCTGTCAATGCCATAGTGGCAGAAGGAAGAGCCACCGAACCTAGCTTGAATCCTTCGACAGCCCTTTTCGGATCCTGGCGATGTCTTTATGGGAAGGAGGCCAGTCCGCGTCGCAGGTATTACAGTGGAACACCAACGCACCGGTTTTCAGAGCTTCTTCAAATCCTTCCCGACTGAATGTGACTGTCTGGTTGTGGTCGTTGGGACAAACAATCTCAAAATCCATCCGGTCGCTCATTTGCCTCCTGTCGATCAGCCAAACTCGATCCTTTGATGGTAACGCGGCGGCAGACGCGGTGGGGCGCGCCGCCGTCGCGTCACGCGCGAACGGTGCGATTGGTGTATGCTGAATTCTCGCACAGGAAGGAGAGAATCTGATGCGTCCTCTACTCGCCCTGGTGGCCTTCGCGGCTATCGGCATCGCCGATGACGGTCCACTGCTCGTGCAGAAACCAAGCTTGAGCAAAACCCATATCGTATTCGCTTATGCCGGCGATCTCTGGAGCGTGCCCCGGCAGGGCGGCGACGCCGTGCGTCTCACCAGCGGAAGCGGCAACAAAAGGGACCCGGCGTTTTCGCCCGATGGCACGCGCATCGCCTTCACTGGCGAATACGACGGTAATGTGGACGTCTTCGTGGTTCCCGCCGGGGGCGGCGTGCCGAAGAGACTCACCTGGCACCCGGCGCCCGACCGGGTGTTGGGTTGGACGCCGGACGGGAAGGGCGTGATCTTCAGCTCGCCGCGAACCGCGTACTCGCGATTCGCCGAGATGTTCACCGTCCCGGCCGACGGAGGGGTGGAGGAACGGCTGCCCTTTCCGAGCGGATACGAGGCTTCCATGTCAGCCGACGGGCAGTCGATCGCTTATGGGCCGATCGCGCGTGCCTTTACCATGTGGAAGAACTATCGCGGCGGCCAGACCACGCGCATCTGGCTGGCCCGGCTTTCGGACAGCAGTGTGACCAGTATCCCGCGCACCAACTCGAACGATTTCAACCCCATGTGGGCTGGAGACCGGGTCTTCTTCCTGTCGGACCGCAACGGCCCCACGACGCTGTTTTTCTACGATACAAGAACCAGCCAGGTCCGGGAGGCCATTGCCAATCGGGGCCTGGACATCAAGTCGGCCTCGCTGGGCCCGGATGCCATCGTCTACGAGCAGTTCGGAGGGATTTCCCTCTATGGCCTGAAATCCGGCGAGACAAAGCCGGTTCGCATTCGCGTGGAGGGCGATTTTGCGGAGGTGCGCGAGAGGCTGGTCAATGCCGGGAAGCACCTGGTGACACCTGCGGTCTCGCCTAACGGCGCGCGGGCGGTTTTTTCGGGGCGCGGCGATATCATCACCGTTCCCGCGGAAAAGGGCGATCCGCGCAATCTGACCAACACACCGGGGGTCATGGAACGGGAACCGCAGTGGTCGCCTGACGGCAAGAGCATTTCCTACCTTTCGGACGAATCGGGCGAGTACGCGCTGCATGTGCGGCCGCAGAACGGCGCCGGCGAAGTCACCAAAATTGAGTTGAAGCCGGGCTTCTATCTTGCCCCGCGCTACTCTCCGGACAGCAAGAAGATCGCGCTGGTGGACAGCTTCATGCGTCTGTGGTGCGTGGACCTGGAGACCAAGAAGCAATTGGAAATCGCGCAGGATACCTACCAGATGCGCAGCGGCAACATCGCCGGCGCATGGTCTCCCGATAGCAAATGGCTGGCGTACTCGCGGGTGCTGCCGAACGAATTGAGCGCCATTTATCTCTACTCGCTGGCCGGTGCGAAATCCACGCAGGTGACCGATGGGATGAGCGATGCCACGAACCCCGTATTCGATAAAGATGGCAAGTACCTCTACTTCACGGCGAGCACCAACTCGGGCGAGAGCCTGGGACTCGATATTCATGCCATGGAGCAGACCTCGTCCAGCTCGATTTACCTGGCGGTGCTCGACAAAACGCTGCCCTCTCCGTTTGCGCCGGAAAGCGACGAAGAAAAACCCGCGGACGACAAGAAATCCGCCGAAGGCGAGAAAAGCGATGCGGAATCTGGCGCGCCCGCCGCGGACGCACCGAAGCCGGCCGAAGGGGTCAAGCCGAAGCCGGCCGCTGTGAACGTGAAAATCGATCTGGACGGCATCGATCAGCGGATTTTGTCGGTGCCGATGCCGCGCCGCCGCTACACCGCGCTGCAGGTGGGGAAGGCGGGCATTCTTTTGGCGGTGGAAGCCGCTCCCGCGGCTTTGGACGAGGCCACGGATAATCCGCCCGGCCAGATTGTCCACCGGTACGATCTGAGAACGCGCCAGAGCGACATTCCGCTGGCGGGGGTAAGAGACTTCCAAATGTCGTTTGGCGGCGAGAAAGCGCTCTATCGGCAAGGCGAGGATTGGATCGTCGCGGCTCTCGGACCCATGGCTGAAGGGCACGGAGGAGCCGCGGCAAAACCACCCGCCGCCGCCGAACGTGGCGTGCTGAAGACTTCCAGCATCGAAGTTCGCGTGGATCCAGTCCAGGAATGGAAACAGATGTACCACGAAGCGTGGCGCACCGAGCGTTACTGGTTCTACGATCGCAACACCCACGGCTTGGATCTGAAAGAAGCGGAGAAGAAGTACGAGCCTTACCTCCGCAACGTCGCCGCCAGAAGCGATCTCACCTATTTGTTTCAGGAGATGTTGGGCAACCTGGTGGTGAGCCACATGGGAACGGGCGGAGGCGATCTGCCCGAAGTGAAGCACGTCGAGACAGGTCTGCTGGGGGCGGATTACGAGGTTTCGAACGGGAGATACCGGTTTCTGCGGGTCTATAGCGGCGAGAATTGGAATCCGCAACTGCGCGCCCCGCTGACCCAGCCGGGCGTGAATGTCAAAGCGGGCGAGTATCTGTTGGCGGTGAATGGGCGGGAGGTGCGGCCTCCGGAAAACGTCTACAGTTTCTTCGAAGGGATGGTGGGCAAATCCATAGTGCTGCGCGTGGGCACAGACCCAAGCGGTTCCGGGGCGCGCGAGGTGAACGTGGTTCCGGTGCCGGACGAGGCCCGGCTGCGAAACCTGGCGTGGATCGAGGAGAACCGGCGCAAGGTCGATCGGATGACCGGCGGGAAGGTCGCCTACATCTACATGCCGGATACGGCCAACGGCGGCCTCGCAGCCTTCAATCGCTACTTTTACGCGCAGATCGGAAAAGAGGCCGCGATTGTGGACGAGCGGTTCAACGGAGGTGGTCTGCTGGCCACGGACATTGCGGAGATCCTCAATCGAAAGCTGCTGAGCGCGGCATCCAACCGGGTGGGAGAACCGCTGGTGCAGCCGCAGGGGATTTTCGGGCCGAAGGTGATGATCATCAACGAACGGGCCGGCTCGGGCGGCGATGCGATGCCGTGGTATTTCAGGCGGGCCGGCGTGGGCAAGTTGATTGGCACGCGCACCTGGGGCGGGCTGGTCGGTATGGCGGGAGGGCCGGAGCTAATGGACGGAGGCTTCGTGGGCGCCCCCAGTTCGGGCATCTACAATCCCCTCTCGGGCGAGTGGGAAGTGGAAAACATCGGAGTGCCGCCGGATATCGAAGTCGAGCAAGACCCGGCATTGATTCGGCAGGGCCATGATCCGCAGTTGGAGAAGGCGGTGGAAGTCGTCTTGGAGGAACTGAAGACGAGCCCGCCTCCGAAGCTCCGTCATCCCGCTTTTCCGAACTACCATCGTTCGGCGGCGCCGTGATGCGTCACGCGTTCACCGCCAGGCTTACAATAGCCGGAAGTTGACTTCGATCGTGGCCGCTACCGGCACGGGCTGGCCGTCCTTAGTTGCCGGTTTGAATTGCCATTGGCTGACGGCCTCCAGAGCGTTCTCGTCCAGCCCGAGCCCCACGCCCCGTAAGACGTGTGATTCGTGTGGCACGCCGTCGGCGCCGATCACCACCTGCAGAACCACGGTACCCCATAACCGCGCCAGGCGCGCTTCTTCGGTGTATTCAGGTTCCGGGCCCGAAATTTTTACCGGCCCGGCTACGCCCTTGCCTACGTGAAACACGCCCGCGGCGAGCGTTGGCGCGGGCTTCGCGTTGGCCTTTTCGATGGCCGCGGCACGCTCTCGGAACTCGGCCGCCTGGTCCGATTTCGCCTGTACCCGCAGGAACTCGGCGTATACGCGCAGGATGACCGCTGCTTCGTTTGATTTGGGATCCGCCGCGGCCATCGCGCTCTGATACAGGGCTTCGGCTTCCTCCATGTTCTTCTCGTGATGCCGGGCCACCGCCATCCACATCAGCGCGCTGCCCGCATGCGCGGGATCGGCCAGTTGTGCGTGCTGGAAATAGTCGAAGGCCTGGGTGTAGTTCGTCTTTGACAAAGCGTCCTGCCCCAGCCTGGTCAATGCCAGCGCGGCTTCCGGGTGCCCTCCCAGAAGCTGCACGGCCTTGGCATATAGCTCGCGCGCGGCCTCGGGATCGCTCTTGCGCTTCACATCCGCCAGTTTCACAAGGCCGGCGCCGTACTCGGCGCTTTGCTCGCCGGCCGTGTCCGCGCGGATGGCCACGGCCGCTTCCAACAGCTTCTGCGCGGCATCGTATTTCTTGGATTGGACGGCGGCCCGCGCGGCGGCTTCCAGCGTTTGGTAGTTCTTTTGCGACTTGGCCACACTGATGGCGGCGTCGATATCGGCTGGAACGGCTTGCGTGCTATTGTCCTGCGCGCGCATTGCCGCCAGCGGCACCATGGCGGCCGCCGCCAGCAGCGCGGCTGCCCATACCGTGGCGCGGCCGGGCGCGGTGCGGTCGACGCCGGAATCGAGGATCGCCCCCAGCCGGGCTTCGAGCTGTGAAGGGCGCGCCATGGCGGCGGCCGCCAGCCCGATGGCGCCCGGCGCTTGCAGACCGCGCGCCGCATCCAACAGGTGGCCGGCATAATCCGACGCGCGCGCGCCGGCGTGCAGCACCACGTCATCGGCAGCACGCTCGCGCTCCTTCAGGAATTCGCGCCAGGCAAACCACGCCAGCGGATTCCACCAATGCACGGCCATGGCCGCCCGCGCCAACAGGTGCGTGACGGCATCGCGGCGCCGCACGTGGGCCAGTTCATGCAGCAGCACGCTCCGGCGGCGCTCTTCGCCCCAGGCCGCGGCGTCCGCCGGCAGCAGGATCGTAGCGCGCATCAGACCGAACGTCATCGGCATCGAACGGGGTCCGGCTTCGAGCAACTCCACCGGTTCGCGGATGCCCAGCCTTTGCGCCAGCACACAGGTGAGACTGCCATCCTGGAACGGTCTGGCGGATCGCCGCATGCGCCAGGCGGCCGCATAACCCATTGTCAGGCGCGCGCCTGCCATCGCCGCACCGGCGGCCCACAGCAGCATCAGCCACAGCTTCCAATCCGGACGCCATGGCGCGGCAGGCGCGGTTATGGGCACGCTGCCGGCAGTGGCGGGATGCGTGCCACCCACATCCGCGGAAGCCGCGGCCGTATCCTGAAACACCACGGTCGCCGATGGCATCGCCGCGCCGGCCCATGGAATGCGCCACACCGGGAGGGCAGCCGAAAGAAAGGGAAGCAACAGAATCGCGGCGAAAGCCGCAGTCCACACCAGGTGCCTCGCGGCGGCCGATTGCTTGCGCAGCAACGCCGCCACTAACCCGGCCGCCGCGAAAACGGCCGTGCCTTTGAAAGCCACTCCGCACAAAAAGGAAAAACAGGCTGCTTCGTTCCATCCGGACATTTATTGACCGTCCTTTCTTGCTTTCTCGATCATCTCCGACATGCGATCCAGGTCCGCCGGCGTCAGCCGCATGGATGAGACATCCAGCAGCGCGGCCACTACCTGCTCCGGCGATTCTTTGAAGAACGTGTCCACCAGGTGCTTGACGGCGGATCGCTTGGCCTTCTCGGGCGCCACCGTGGGGACGTAGACATACTTGAGGCCTTCGGCGAGGTGCCGCACGTGACCCTTCTCCTCCAGCACGCGCAGCATGGCGCGCACTGCCGAGTAGCTGGGCGCGCTGGCCATGGCCTCGCGCACTCCGGCGGCGGACGACTTACCTTGCCGGTAAAGGATATCCATGATTTGGCGTTCCCGCCGGCTGAGCCCGGCCGCGGGAGCGTGGAGGGGGCGCTTCTGCTGGCTTTTTAGCAGCATGCTATAAATCTAGCATGTGCTGGGATTTTTTGTCAAGAACGGCTTTTTGCTGGCTTCCGGCCGCCTTGAAAGGCGGCTGCGGCCAGGATTGGCCGCCCTCCGAACCGGTTTATGCCGGACTCAAGTATAATTGAAGCGCGGAATGGAGCTTACATGGGAAAAAAGATAGCCATCGGTTGTGCCGGCGCGGCCGTCGTCTTCGTGCTGATCGTGGTGGCTTCAATCAGCGGGATTTACAACTCACTCGTGCAACTCGATCAGGCCACCCAAGCGCAGTGGGCCCAGGTCCAAAATGCCTATCAACGGCGCGCCGATCTAGTGCCCAATCTGGTGGCGACCGTCAAAGGCGCTGCCAACTTTGAGCAGAGCACTATGACAGCGGTTACGGAGGCTCGCGCCAAGGTCGGCCAAGTCACACCCGCCGCGATGGCGGACATCACCAAAGATCCGGCGGCCTTCCAGCGGTATCAGCAGGCGCAGCAAGGGTTGTCTTCGGCGCTGTCTCACTTGCTGGTCGTTACCGAAAACTATCCGCAGCTCAAAGCCACCGCCAACTTCCGCGATCTGCAAGCGCAACTGGAGGGCACCGAGAATCGCATTACCGTTGAGCGACAGAGATTCAATGAGGCAGCACAAGCCTTCAACACCCGCCGGAGCAGCTTTCCAGCCGTGTTGTTTGTCGGTTTCTTCGGGGACAAGTTCGCAACCAAGCCTTACTTCCAGGCACAATCCGGAAGCGAAAAGGCGCCCGAGGTGAAGTTCTAGGTCGCCACAGTGCGCCGTCGTTTGCTGATCGTTATCGTCTTCGTTTCGGCCGCGCTGCTGCACGCGGCTGAAACGCCCATCCCGCCGTCGCCCACCCAGTGGGTCACCGACACCAGCAACTTCCTATCGCCGGAAACCGTGCACTCACTGGACGCACGCCTGGCCGCTTACGAGCAGGCCACCGGCCATCAATTGATTGTGTATATCGCCCCCACCACGGGCGATGCGCCGATCGAGGATTGGGCCGTGCGGGCCTTCGCAAAATGGAAGGTCGGCCGGAAGGGGCTGGATGATGGACTGGCCCTCTTCATTATGTCCCAGGACAATAAAATCAGGATCGAGGTCGGCTACGGACTCGAAGCCGTAGTGCCCGATGCGATCGCGTCCCGGGTGATCAACGAAGTGATGGCGCCGCGGATTCAGGCCGGCCATCGCGATGAAGCGGTAACGGCGGCTATCGACTCGCTGACCGGAGTCATCGGCGGACAGGCCAGTGCGCCCACGCCGGCGCCGCAGAAGTCCAAGCCGATCAGCGTATTCCGATGGATCGTCTATGGCATCGGCGCGATACTGTTCCTGGCTTTGCTGATCACGCACCCGGCACTCGCCTTCTACCTACTGGCCAGCATCATGTCCGGCGGCGGTGGGGGTGGTGGCGGAGGGGGAGGCGGCGGATTTGGCGGCGGCGGTGGGCGGTCCGGCGGCGGAGGAGCGAGCGGATCATGGTAAACATCGACAAGGATCGGATCAAGCAAGCGATTCAGAAAGCCGAGCGGCGGACTTCCGGCGAGATTCGCGTTTCCGTGTCACCGCTGTTCTGGGGCGATGTCCGGAAAGCCGCCGAGAAGGCCTTCGCGCGGCTCGGAATGACCGCGACGAGGGATCGCAATGCCGTGTTGTTCTTCGTCGTGCCGGCGCGCCGCAAGTTCGTCGTGTTGGGCGACCGCGCCATCCACGAAAAGGTTGGCCAGGAGTTTTGGCATCACATCGTCCGCACCGTGTCCGAAAAGTTCAAACAAGGCGATTTTACCGGGGGCTTGGTCGCCGGAATCGAAACGGTCGGCGAAGACCTGGCCAGGCATTTCCCCTCGAACGCCGCCAGCGACCCGAACGAGTTATCGGATGACATCGACTACGGCCCTCAAAATCCCGGACTACAGTAGCTCCGGCCCGCGCTGGACTATGGGCATCGCCGAGCCCGCTTCCAGTACCTCCCGCACTTGGACAACGAGTTCGGCCGGAGCGAACGGTTTGGGAAAGACCTTAATGTTCTGATCCGTGGTCCAAGCCTCAATTCGTTGATCGTCCGGCAGGCCGGCTACCATGAGCACGCTCATTTTCGGAGACTTCTGGCAGAGATACAGCGCAGCGTCATGCCCATTGATATCGCCGACGTAATCGTCAATGATCAATAAATCGGCAGGGGATTCACGCACCATGTCCACGGCAATCCCAAGGTCACCGGTCGCCCGAACGACATATCCTTCGCGCTCCAGGATTTCCCGGATAACGGTGCGCACGACCGGCGCCGAGTGAAAAACCAAGATGGTTCGACAACTGGTTTTCATGCTGCTCCTAAATCGTCTTTAGATACTCCAGGAGCGCCGCCTTCTGACCCTCGGTCAGCCTGGCGCCATACCTATCGCCGGCGTGCCCGATATTACTGTTCCCCGGTTGTGACGTGTCGAAGACCCAGCCGCTTCCGCCGGTTGAGTAGCCCACCTTCGCCGGATCGTATTCGCGATTTCCCACAATGAATTTCGCCGGTCGCTGAGCGGGGTGCAGCAGGTGCCAGAGCGTCGGCACCGACCCGTTGTGCAAGTACGGTGCGGTCGCCCACACGCCGGTTAAGGGCCGCGCCAGATATTCGCCGGTGGCGCGCCAGATCACGGGGTTGGCATCCATGGCCGCCTGATCGGCCGCGGAGACTCCGTCATCCAAGAAGGCGCGCGCCTTCAGGCCGTCGAGGATCGGTTTGACGGCGGCGGGGAACGGCACGCCGCCCACGGGCTGGCCGAAGCTGTTTGCGCGTTGCGGATCCGTTCCCACGTCGGTCAGCGTGTAAAGGTGATTCTGGTGGCAGCCGCCGCAGGTGTCGTTGAACACCTTCTCGCCCGCTGCCGTTTTCGTTTGATCGATGGGTCCGAAAATTTCGACGGGCCATTTCGGCGCGCTCAGCTTGTGGGTCAGCACCTCCAGCCGGTGCAGGTTCTCGATCCGCAGCGTCGATTCATAGGTTCTGGGATCGAAAACGGCGCCCATGCCCAGGGCCTGTCCGATATTGCGCTCGAGGATCGAGTTCGTGTTGCCGTCATAGTGAATCCAGACCGCGTCCGTACCGGAGCGCTGTTGCGTCGTGTCCGGCACGTCCCAAATGAACGGAAAGCTGACCGGCGACTGCATCCGCATGGCGTCCTTCGGGAACAAGAGATTGCGGGCTGCGCCGAAAGCATCGATTCGGCCGGGTCCAGGCTCAGTGCCGTCGAGCAGCAGTTGGCCGTTCTTCAGGTAGGCAAACCTGGCCTTCGTCAGCGCCAGGGCGCGATGCCAACTTGCCGCGAAGCTCTGGCCGTGCAAAGCGGAGGAGGCGCCCGTGGCATCCGCCGTCCGCGAGGATACGTCGTGGAAGCTCTGGTCTGCCGTTGGGGCGGCGGCTACATCGCCTGCCGTCTTCGCGGCAGCATCGGAACCGTAGCTGGAAGCGTCCACGGAGGGCGGCGCATCACTGGCGTGCAGATCGCGGACCATGGCCACCGCCAGCGCGACGGCCTTCGCGGGATCGTGTAGCGTGGCATCGAGCGAGTCCTTGAATTCCACCTGATAGCTCTGGAGGTTCACCAGCGACGGCGCGCCGTCGATCAGCAGCTTTTTTCCCCGATAACTCAGCTCGCCAACATGGCAGGCGGCGCAGTTGAACCCCACCATTTCGAGCCCGGCGTGACTCTTGTCTCGCGAATGGACGGTCGTGACGCCAATGGGCAACCCGTGCGGATTCGCCGCGCCGGCGGCATCCGGGACGAAGCCGAAGCGGTCCATGTTTTCGAGAAACGGTTTACCAGTCTTCGAACTCACCACGTTCGCAATGAGCACGTACGGCACCAGCTCGCTGCCCTCGGGGAGGTGGTGGTATTCGGCGCGCTCCGCATCCGACCATCCGTTCTGGCTCCATACCGCCGCTTCCGCGGAAGCCGAGGGCGATGGCTCGGGGGCGGGTGCCCTGGACGAACATCCGGCCAAGATCAATAATCCGGCCATCGATGTCAAGATCGGACGTAAGCTCGGTCGCATTGGTCCAATTATACGTGGAAAGCTCCCGAAGCGCGTCCGCGAACTCCGCAGGAAGCAATCCAAGGTGCGGCGACCGGGTGAGAGGGCGTCAGTAGAGCCCAACCACAGGATCGACGAGCCGCTGCTGCGCAGGCCTTAAAGTGAGTGCCTGGCGCCGTGGAGCGGGAGCGGGCTTTGCTCCTTGACACGCCGTTTATACTCCTCTTAGACTGGTCTTGGCTCCTAAGTCAGACTCGGGACAAGCCGAGTTTGGTTGGGTGGTCTTTTGGGGGACAGGAGGGGTTGCGGCTTCTCCGGTGGACGATGGCAGATCTGTTGGCGTAGTATGGGTGATTGATCGGAACCAGGAGAATAGTCGCGGCGGTCCTGTGGGCAGGGATTCCATTTTGCTGGCAGCCACTGCTGGGGCAAGCCCCAAGTGTAGGGGTGCAGGCCGCTCATAATCAGAGAAAGCCAATTGCAACCAACACCAACCAACACCGCAATAGATCAAAGAGGCACGAAGAGCACGCTGTTTGCAGTTGACACAGAGGGCCATCAAAATACACTGAGGGTTTTTTGGGCGGGCTGATTTCCTGCCGATCACGATGCCCTCTTAGGTTTTATCCCCGGCCGCCGCTCGCCCAAGCGAATTCACCAGGCCGGAGATGGCCTGCGCGATGCGTTCCTGGCTCACGGATTCAGGCAGAGGTATCGATAAGACTGGCCTGTTTGTCCGGGCGTCTCGCGTAAACAGGCTGGACAAAATCTGTTCCAACCCGCTGCCGTCATGGAAGATCGACTCCATGAACTTGACGCCGGCTTCAATCAAGCCGGCCGCGGCCGTTTCGATGCTGCCCGGTGCCGCCGGTTGCGCGGCAGCCGCTGCAACCGCCTTGAGAGGAACGGGCGCCACGGGCTCGACAATCGGTTGGGGACGGGCGGGTTGTTCGGCGAAGATTTCCTTCACCGCCTGAAGAACCGTCTTGCGACCCAGCTTTTCAAAGCTGACTTCGCCGGTGGGCGAATCGAACACTCCCGCAAACAGCGTTTCTTCAGGCGCAGCGTTTCCCATACGCGCTCTTCGATGCTGCCGGAGGTGAGCATGTGGATCACGTGAACCGGCCGCGACTGCCCGAGCCGGTGCACGCGCCCAATCCTCTGCTCCAGCCGGGCCGGGTTCCAGGGCGGCTCGAAATTCACTACGGCCGAAGCGGCCTGCAGGTTCAGACCAACGCCTCCCGCATCCGTGGACAAAAAGACTTTGCACTCCGGGTCGTTCCGGAACCTTTCAATCAGGCCCCCGCGTTGGCGGGAAGGCACGCCTCCATGAAGGGAGACGAAACCGATTCCCAGCTTGCGCAGCTCCTCGCCGGCCAGATGTGTCATGCGCTCGTACTCGCTGAACACCACCACCTTGCGGTTCTCTTCGATCGCCAGTTCCCTGAGGATCTCGCGAAACTCCCGCAGTTTGGGCGAATGATGGGTTTGCTTGTCGAAAAGAAACGTCGAGTTGCACAGCATCCGCATGTTTTGAATGCAGCACAGAATGCGCTTTTGATCGATCTCGGAGAGCCAGCCCTGTCTTTCCCACTTCCGCATGAGGGCTGCCAGGATGTCGCTTTGTTCGTAGTATGGCTCGGCCTGCTCGGGAGTCAGCGGCACGCGGAAGATCTGATCGGTCCGCTCCGGGAGATCCTTGAGAACCTCCGCACGGGTGCGCCGAAGCAGGACCGGGGCCATCTGGCCGTGAATACGGTCCAGGCCGCGATAACCGAGCAGGTGACCCTTCTCGTCCTCCATGCGGTGCTCGTCGAGGAAGCGGAAGGCGGGTCCCAGCCGCCGTCCGTCGACGAACTCGACCACGGAAAAGAGCTCCTCCAGTTTGTTCTCGAGGGGAGTACCGGTAAGGACGAACGCGTATCGGCTCTTCAGTTGTTTGATGGTGCGCGCGGTGGCGGTGGTCCAGTTGCGGATGCGCTGCGCTTCATCGAGGATAATCAAGTCCGGCTTTAGCGCATGCATGTACCATACATCCTTTAGGGCCAGTTCATAGCTGGTGAGAGTGAAGAATGCGGGCGAAGCGTAAAGCGCCTGGCGCGCGGGCAACAATCCGTCAATGACCCGCGCCGGGAGTTCCGTAAACTTCTCAATTTCCGTTTTCCACTGGTATTTGACTGAGGCCGGCGCAATCACCAGCACTCTCTGGATGCCTTTGCGGCGGCGCAATAACTCCGTGGCAGCCAGCGCCTGCACGGTTTTTCCCAGCCCCATGTCGTCGGCGAGGACCACGCGACCCCGGCAGGCGGCAAACAGGGCTCCGCGCATCTGGTATGGCAGAAGCGGGGTCTTCAGAAGGCCGGCCGTCGGGTCCAGGCCGCGCTGGATCTTCCCGAGTAGCTTGCGTTCCAGGTCCAGGCCGTCTGCCAACTCATTTTCCCACTCGATGTATTCGAGCGCGTCGCTATACACGACCGCCCTGTCGTCCGCGTTCCGGAATGCTTCCAGCACCTGACCGAACTGCCGGTATTTTGTGCGCGGCAACACTCCCGCCGGATCGAAGTGTTCCGCGGCCAGCTTTCGCAGCGTAGGCGACGGCGAGGCCGGCAAATGCAGACGCACCTCAAGCGAGTCGCCATACTGGAGCGACAGCGAAGCACGCGTGCGCTTGTACGCCGCGGTTTCCATCGCCTTCCGGTAGCGCTGCCGCAGCCGCAGCAGCATGGCCTCGATATGCTTGCAGGTTCCCAGCGTGTTGACGGCGAAGTCGGGGCAGGAGCAGTAGTTCTCAAATAGCCCCGGTCCGCGGACCGCCACGCGGTAGATTTTTCCACTGTTTGATTTGATCTTGTAATCGCCGTAGGGGCCGCCTGCGGGCCGCTCCAGGATGCGCGCCACCGCGCTGCCCGCCCTGGCCTGGCGTTCGCCAATCTGCTGTTCGATTAACATGTCGATTACTATAGATAGCTAATATCTACAGGAGTGTACAACCATGACCAGACCGCGAAAAGCGCCGAGACCCGATGGACAGCATGATTGAGTCCGCCCTCCAGCCGGGACGCTTCGTTGGCTGGGACGAAGGGTCCGAGCCCGGGCGAGCGGTCACGCTGTATGAAACCTTCCTGGCGGCCTGCAACGCGAAGGCAGAGGAGGTCGACGACTCGGATGGCGAGTTCGGACCGGACAGGTATCGAGGCGTTCGAGCGGGAAGTGCGCGCGCGCTTCGACCGGGAGTGCGCCGCCCGCAGCCAGCAGAATCGCGCGGGGGCACCGAATCCGAACTACGCCCGCAACCGCTGGGGCGGGATGCTGAAGGCCGCCTACTCCCATCGACGAAACGCCGCGAAGTATATCGAACTGGCTACGCAGACCGAACTCATGCAGCTCGACTGCGAGGCCATCGCCGCGATGTTCCAGGCGAAGCGCAAACCGAAGGATGCACTGCCTGGGTAGAACGCGGGATCGCCATGGAGAAGCAGAGCGCGTTCGGTCGCGGCGCACGCCACAAACTCTGTGAGATGCGGCGCGCGCTGCTGGTCAAGCTCGACCGGGGCGAAGAGGCGCTTGAGTCCGCGTGGGCCGAGTTTCAGAGGCAGCCCACAAAGTCCAGTTTTGAGGAACTCGTTCGGTATATTCCCAAAGCTGAGCGCAGGCGGGGTGTCCGAGGAGTGTAGCCTGAAACGCCATCGCGCTGACAGGGCCGAGTTCCAGGAGCATGTCGTCGGACACACCTCCCCAGTAGCGCGCCGACAACTACCTTTTTACTCACGCTAATATTGACCGATTTCAGAATCCGAAGAATGCCTAGCGGCTACGTAACGCTTAACGACTGAAGTGGCGCGCGGCGCGGATCGCTCGGCCGTTCAAGCCGGCCTGCCGCGCGAATCGGAGGTGCGGGCGAGGCTTGTTGGCGACGGCTGTCGGTCGGGCGGTACCATGGGCGCAGGATCGTTTTTCATTCCGCATGGACCGACGCGATTTTCTCAAGATGGCCGGCTTAGCAGCCGCAAGTGGCCGGCTGGTGGGCCAGCAAGAGCAATCCCTTTTGGCACCCGCCGGCTCGTCAGATGTGGCCAAGACGGATTTCACGCTCGAGATCGCGCCGGTCACGGTGGAACTGGCGCCCAATCGCATTATCAGCACCATCGGGTACAACGGCTCCTCGCCGGGGCCGCGGCTGCGGATGAAGGAGGGCGTGCCCGTCACAGTGAACGTGGTCAACCACACCGACGTGCCGGAGTTTGTGCATTTTCACGGATTGCTGATCCCTTCCGAGGTAGACGGATCGGAGGAAGAAGGCACGCCCGCGGTGCCGGCGCACGGAAGCCGCCGGTATCGGTTCACGCCCACACCGGCCGGCACCCGCTGGTACCACACGCACACCATGTCGATGGACGACTTGCACCGTGGCAGTTATACCGGGATGTTCGGATTCCTGATCGTGGAGGGAGCCAACAATCCCGGCAACTTCGATCAGGAACACTATCTGGCGCTGCGCGACTGGGAGCCTTATTTCACTAACCAACTGATGGATACCGACGATCTCGATCCGGCGCTGGCACAACCGGAAAAACCGGCGGTGCTGGATACGCGGCCGGTGGGACTGGAGGTAACGGCCGACATTTATTCCATCAACGACAAGGCGCTGGGCGCCGGCGAGCCGATCCGCGTGAATCGCGGCCAGCGCGTGCTGTTTCATTTCCTGAACGCCAGCGCCATCGAGAACCGCCACCTGGCGCTGCCCGGCCACAAATTCAACGTGATCGCGCTGGACGGAAATACCGTGGCCACGCCGGCGGCCGTGGACGTTTTGATGCTGGGCCCGGGCGAGCGCATCGATGCCTGGGTAGAGATGAACCAGCCCGGAGTCTGGATCTTGGGCGCACCCGAGGACCCCATACGCGAAGGGGGCTTGGGCATTGCTGTCGAGTACGCCAATCAACACCGCACGCCGCAGTGGGTGGCGCCTCCCAAGTCGATTTGGGACTATACCCTCTTTGGCAAGCCTCCGTCGCAACCGGCGCCCGCGGAGCGGTTGGACATGGTATTTGAAAAGGTGCCGCGCGGCGCCGGGAAGTTCAACAGCTTCACGGTAAACGGCAAGCCCTACCCCCACGATCAGGAGTTTCTGCTGAAACAGGGCACGCGCTACCGGCTGACGTTTCATAACCGGACCGATGACGCGCATCCGTTGCACCTGCATCGCCACCAACTCGAAATTGCCGAGATTTATGGCAAAGCCACCTCGGGCGTGATCAAGGACACGGTGGTGGTGCCCACTTATGGACGCGCCAGCGTGGACTTTACCGCCGACCAACCGGGACCGGCGTTGTTTCACTGCCACATCCAGCAGCACATGGATTACGGTTTCAAGGCATTGCTACGTTACTCGGCCACTTCGCCGACGAAAGAAACTCGATAGCGCGGGGAAGGCCGGCGTATTGATAAAGGATGTAGTCCGGCTCGTTTTCGGGAGGTCCACCAGGGTTGCCGTGCGGGCAGAACAAGATCGTCTTCATCCCCACTTGCCGGGCTCCAAAGACGTCGCGAAAGCGGTCGTTCCCAACGAAAATCGCTTCTTCCGGGCGGATCTGCAATTCGGTTAACGCGGCTTGAAACAGCCGGGTGTCGGGCTTGCGATAGCCGTAGTCCCCCGAGACGATGACGGGCGCAAAGTATCCGGCCAAGCCGGCGGAGCGAAGTTCGGGCAAAGCGTAGACGCTCTGGGCGTCGGAAACCACCGCCAGGTGATAGCGCGTTTTCAAATGAGCCAGCATCTCCTGCACTTGCGGAAATGCCATCAGCCGCTTGCGGGAGATCCCGCGCTGCAGTTCGGCAATGAACAGGGGCATCTGCAGGAGCTTTTCCGGCGCCAGAGAACGGGTGTACGCGGTGGCGTACCGGCGTAACACCTCGCGCCAAACCGCGACCACGTCGAACTCAGGGTAGATTTCCTTGCTCGCCGCGAACTGTTCCTTCATGATCTGGAAGTACAAGTCACGCACCTCGCCACGGTGCAGGGCGATGCCCTGATAGGCGAGGAAGTGCGCGATGGCGCGGTACGTCTCATCCATCCCCTCATCGGTTTCGATGTCGATCAGGGTGCCATTGACATCGAAGAGCAGGGCGCGAATCTCCATTCACGGCGTCCGCAAAATGATTTTGGCTTCTTCCACCAGCCGTCCGCGTTGGGAAACGCTTACCCACGAATTGCGGGCGATGCGCAGGAGCGTGAGCGCCATCTGGAAGGGCAAGCGGCCGGTGATGGAGCGGAAGGCGCGGGCGCGGTCGGGGAAATGGCACGCGTATTCCCAGAGAAAGTGCCCGATGAAGGGCTCGGCGCCGTGCTTGTTGCCGGCGGCTTGCAGGAAATGGTGTTGCAACTCTCCGGCAATCCGTCCCAGATCGAAGGCGCGGTCGGCGCGCTTCATCCGTTCCAGGTCAATCGCGATCACGCTGAGGCCGCGCCCAAACAGGAGATTGCTGGGAGTGGCATCGCCGTGCACAAGCACTTGGTTATCCTCCCACATGCGCGGCTTCTCCCGCCAGCGGTCGCGCAACCAATAGAATTCGTCCGCGTCCCAGGCGCCGATCACCTTTTGGTTTTGGAGCTTCCGGACCAGCCGGTCCAGATAGGCGCAGTCCTGGTGGAAATCCACACCCTGACCGTTGGCGGTGCGGTTGTGGAGGGTCGCCAGGAAGTAGGCCAGCGCGGTCAGCTTCTCGAAGAGCGGCTGCGAATGCCCTTGGTGGATGGCGTCGTTGACAAAGGCGCTCAACGGGACCCCAGGGGCGTACTCCTCGACCAGAATGCTGTTGAGCCAGGAATTGGTGCCTAGCGGGCGTACGACGTGATGCGGGTATCCGGCCAGACCATAGCCGCGCAGGAGTTCCAGATTGTCAAATTCCTGGCGCATGCGCTGCATGCCGTCGGCCGAGTGGTGGCCGCCGCTCACGAAGAACTTGCCAACTACTTGGGCGCAACTGTGGCGTTCCTCATACAGATAGACTTTGCCATCTTTCATGCTGAAGACGCGGAAGTCGGCCGCTCTGCCGCGGACGCCGATTTGCGGCAGGACATCCTGCACCAGGTAGGGATGCAGCGGATCCTGCGAGGAGAGATGTCCGAGGTACTGTTTTGGCACAGGCCCGCTCCCAAACGAAGTTGCCGGCCCTGCCAAGTACTGGATCAGACGGGAGATCCACCCACGCGGGCTGATTTCCGCTTACAGGGCGTCATCGAATTGTAACATTATAATGGGCATGGGGCAGACCGTGTCGGCGGGTCACTTTGCGAGGGTGAAATTCACCTGGATCTCGGTGACTACCTCGACGGGATCGCCGTTCAAAAGGGTCGTCTGGTACTGCCATTGGCGCACCGCATCGAGGGCCGCGACGGCCAGCAGCGAGTCGCCGCTGAGCACCTGGAGGTTCTCGACCTTGCCGTCTTTCCCGAGGATGGCCTGGAGCCGCACCTGGCCCTCAATACCCTGGGCCTTGGCCTCCGCCGGATAGACGGGTTGCACCTTCACCAGCAGCTTGGCCTGCTGCACATTGCCGCCTACGCGGATCCGGGGCGGACCGGCCTGTGCCGATCCGGCTGTACGCTGCGGCATTACGGCGACTTTCACTACGCCTGAATCGGGGCTCGCCCAGGCACGTAAATGCTCGTCAAAGGCGTGAACAGTTTCCGCGGCCGACTGCATGGCGTCGCCATTGATGGTGTCACCCACATGGATGGTTAAACGCCCAAGCAACTCGTCGCGAGCGGCGGTGGAGAGGCCTTCGATCTCTATGCTCTTTAGCGTAAAGGGCGAAAGGTAGGGCGGAGCGCTGGGGACTACGGCGACCGGCGTTCCCTCCTTGGGCAGTTTGAAGTCCATGGTTACCTGCATAGTGGCAGGCAGCGTCATGGCCTGGGGATTGTAGTGCCACTGCAAAATGGCTTCCAGCGCCGCGCTCCTCAATTCCTCTGCTCCGCTGAGCACTTTAGTGTCGGACACGCGACCCTGGGCGTCGATGTGGACTTCCAGTACGACCGGGCCCTCGATGCGTTTCTCCAGCGCCGCTTGCGGATACTTCGGCGGAACGCTGTGCAACAGGTTCGATGCGGCTGCCTCCTGCGGTACAGGCGCGGCCTGAAGCGGAAATGCGTGAAGCGCGAGCCAGCCGGCGGCGAGCAATACTCCGCAACTGGCGGCACAGAACGATATGAGCTTTTGTTTCGACATAGTAACCTCCTTTAACAGTAGAGCCACCCGATTCTTCAGGTGACGCTTTCGCAAAAATAGAGCCGCGGGCGCCAGATCCAACTCCGGCCGATCCACGACCATGGCCAGCAGGGCGTTGAGGTACTGTCCGCGGTTTCCGGTCAGCGCCACGGCATCGCGATCAACGGCCTGTTCGCGAGCCAGTTGGGCCTGGCCGATGAGCCACCAGATGGCGGGATGAAACCACAGCGCGCCGCCAATGAACTGCTCCGCGACGGTGAAGATCCAATCGCGGCGGCGCACATGCAGCAATTCATGGCAGACGATGGCTTCCTGGATATCCGGGAGCAATTCGGCGAACTTGGCGGGCAATACCACCACCGGCCTTAACAGACCAAACGTGACGGGACCCGAGGCGGAAGACGACAGCCGGAACTCCGTGCGCGGCGCGAGGTTCGCGCGGAGCTGATCGAGGCGCGGCGGGAGCGGCGAGAACGCGCGCGCCTGCCGCCAGCGGCGCAATTTGCGGAACCCAAAGGCGAGCCAAAGCGCTCGGCCGGCGCAACCGGAAACCAGCACGAAGAGCAGGGCCTGACGCCATGGCGGGAAAGAGGCTGGAGCGCGCCCCGGCGAGACCGGTCTGGCGGCCGTGGTCGAGATCTCGACGTTCGAGTCCGCGGCCCTGCGCCACGGTTCGACGGCGGGAAGGAGCAGACAGATTGCCAACAAAGCCTGCCAATACGCCAACCGGACGAGCGGCGCGCGCAACCGGAAAGCAAATGCCGCCATGCCGCCCGCCGCGACCAGGGCAACTGCCTGAGCGCTCCAGGCAGCCAGATTGGCGATCCAATGGGCCGCATTCACGTGCGGCCTCCGATCAGACGGCGGATCTCCTCGACTTCGTCCGTAGTCAGGTGGCGGTCCTCGATCAGGTGCACCAATAGAGGCTCGGCCGATCCGTTGAACACGCGATTGACAAAATCCCGCACCATGGCGCGGACCACACGGTTTTTGGGCTGCGCCGGGCGGTAAACGTAGGCGCGCTCCACCTGCTTGCGGTTGAGGTAGCCCTTGTGCTCCAGGATCTTCATCATGGTCATGACGGTGGTGTAGGCGACCCGGCGCCGTTCCAGCATCGCCTCGTAGACGTCCCGGACGGTGGCGGTCTGCCGCTCCCAGACGATCTTCATGATCTCCAGCTCCTGATCCGTCAGGGTCTTGCTCGGGCGCCGCATACTAATAAATTAGTACTACCGAACAAACATGTCAAGAGGTTTTTGGGATGGCCCAACGGCCGAGGCTACTTTACGCTGGGGCTATCGTCGGCCGGCAGGTCGCCGAGCGCGTATTGAATCCCAGCCAGCATGTGCGCGACAAACGGGCGCAAGTAGTAGATTTTCTCGTCGTGACCGTGCGCTTCGTAGAACACGCGGCCATTGCCCACGCGCTGAATATAGCTCAAGGCGTAGTCGCCATCGGTGCGCCGGTTGGCGGCCGGCTCTTTGGCTTTGTCTTCCGCGCTCATCCGGGCGTAGTTAATGCTGGTGAGAACATGCACCCGCTTGCGGCTGAATGAATCCTGCGCGAACGTGTAGGTTTCGTCGACCATCTCGAAGCCACGGGCCGGCAGCATGGCGGTGAGGGGACTGCTGGGGTCGTCCACCTTAACGGGGATAAGGGTGGGGTAGGTCCAGTGGAACTTGAAGAAGCCGCCGATCATTTCGTTGAACTCGGGCCATGTGCCGGTCGGCGTGGCACCATTGGTATGGTAGCTGTCGGTAGCGGCGTGGACGCCGGCGAGGCCTTTGCCGCCTTTGACGAAGTCAAGGAGCGCCTGCCGGCGAAGGCCGGTGGCGGCCTTGTCATTCGGGTCGTCCAGGAATTCGCCGGTGGTGCTGGCCAGGAAGATAGCATCATATTGCTTCAGATTTTCAGGCGTGATGGCGGCGGCATCGTACGTGATAGTAGTCATCCAGGCGCCGGTTTTATCTCCCAGATATTCAACCATCTTGGCGGACAGCGGGATGGAAGTGTGCACCCAACCGACGGCCCGGCCGAGGACCAGCACATGGCGCAGGCTCTGGGGCGTGGCGTAGGGCTTATCCGGCAGCGCGGCCATCATGGCCGAGATGTCGGACGGGTTGGCGAACTGCTTTTGCGGACAGCCTTTGGAGAATCCGCCGCTAAATCCCTCCGCCGGGCAACTTGCTGGCTTGGCGGGCTCAACGAATGATAAGGCAGCCAAGGCCGCCGCGATTCCGAAATTCTTCAGTTGCATGATGACCAGTCTCCTTAGACTTCCAGCTTCCACGGTTCGCGATACGCGGCGTTCAAGTGCGGCTGCATCTCGCCTTGCGCGCAGGTCCATTTGTCCGGGTCCCAATCGATGCGGGATCGGAAACGCATCGAAAGGTTGGCCAGCACGCAAACCGTGGACGAGCGCACGCAGGTTTCGATTTCGCTGATCGGCTTTTGACGCGTGCGGATGCATTCCAAGAAATTGCGCCAGTGCGGCACGTTCATATCCGCCATGGCCCGGTCCTTCTCCCAGACCTCCGGCTCCTTCATCTTGTTATTCGGAATGAGGCGGCAGCCGCTGCGGTTCACGAATACGCTGGCTTCGGTGCCTTGAATGACCGTCCCGGCGCCCTGGCCGGCGAACATGGGCAGCGGGTTGCAGGTGCGGCTTTCGTAGCTGGACAGAAACCCTTGGTAATAAAACGTGGCCAGCATGGTGTCCGGCGTCTGGGTGTTGTCCTCGACGTAGAACTTGCTGCCCATGGCCGTAACCGCCAGCGGCATGGGGTCGTCGAAGCACTGGTGGATGGGATCGATCAGGTGCACGCCCCAGTCGGTCATGGCGCCGCCCGCGTAATCCCAGAAGTACCGGAACGTCGGGAAAGTGGCGGCCTTGACGCCCCAGCGATTCGGATTGAAGGGAACCTTGGGCGCGGGCCCGAGCCACATGTCCCAATCGAGATCCGCGGGCGGATCGCCATCCGGGGGATTGCCGAAGCCCTTTTGGCCGGTGAGCCCGCTCTGGAAGGCATGACAAAACGTCACCGTGCCGAGCCGGCCGCTTTTGACGATCTCAGCGGCTTTTAGAAAATAGCCGCCGGAACGCTGCATGGTGCCGGCCTGGACGATGCGGTTATACTTGCGCGCGGCTTGGACCATCCGCTGGCCTTCTTCGACAAACTTGCAAGCCGGCTTTTCGACGAAGACATCCTTGCCAGCTTTGCACGCTTCAATGGCCATATAGGCGTGCCAGTGGTCGGGGGTGGAGATGCAAACCGCATCGATGGATTTATCCGCCAGGATTTCGCGGAAATCGGAGACCGCTTTCACCTGGAATCCTTTCTGGCGCGCGTTGGCTTCGGCGCGCTCCAGATGGGGCCGGTAAACATCGCAAACCGCGACGGGTTGCGCTTCGGGAATTTGCATGGCATAGCCCAGATTTCCGGAACCCATGGCCCCGATCCCGATAAAGCCTACGGTGATGCGGTCGTTGGCTCCCTTCATGCGGCCGGTGAAAAGGGAGGTGGTCAATGCGGCGCCGGCAGTGGCCAGCGCCGTACGCCTGGAAATGTCGCGTTCCATGGTTGGGTGCTCCTTGTTGAAAGACTATTCTAGGACAAGGTGAGCTTCGCTTGCCTGCGCTGGCAGGAGTGCGGTCGCGGCAGGGTGTGCTGGGCATGTCCAGCAGCTAGGAAGTGAAAGTCTTCTCCCCAACCTGATGGAGGTGAAGGGTTAGCGAAACGCAAAGGCGTCGTCGCGAGGCGGGGTCTGAAAGAAGCGTGGAGCAAAAACGCGAGTCGATGAACAAAAACCGGATATGAGGCGCCAACGTGGGACGAGCAAGCCCTGCCCTGCGAAGTCCATATTCATCAAGAACGGGAAGCTTAGATC
>Ga0181534_10000357_pt1 | contig 32980 bp, 25 predicted proteins | sample PEATcosm2014_Bin_37_FD_119758 | JGI IMG/M metagenome (GOLD analysis project Ga0181534, IMG submission 119758) | Peatland microbial communities from MTU Mesocosm Facility, Houghton, MI, USA - PEATcosm2014_Bin17_10_metaG | ecosystem: Environmental > Terrestrial > Soil > Wetlands > Peat | place...
AGACCACCATGGAAACCGTGTTCGGTATCAACATGGTGGCCTTGGTGGACGGCCAGCCGCGACTTCTGTCGCTGAAGGAAATGCTGGATGCCTTCCTGCGTCATCGGCGGGAAGTGGTCACGCGACGGACCGTGTACGAGTTGCGGCGCGCCCGCGAACGCGCCCACGTGCTCGAGGGCCTGGCAGTGGCGCTGGCCAACATCGATGAGGTCATTGCGCTGATCAAGGTCTCACCGACGCCCATAGAGGCGCGCACGGCCATGCTGGCACGCCCGTGGCCGCCGGGCATCGTGCCCGACCTGCTCGCGCGCGCAGGCGAGGTTTCCACGCGCACCGAGAGCATGGGACTCGAGGGCGGATTGACCGCGGACGGCTATCGCTTCAGCGAGATCCAGGCGCAGGCGGTGCTCGACATGCGCCTGCACCGCCTCACCGGCCTCGAGCAGGACAAGATCGTCGAGGAGTTCCAGGGCCTGCTGCGCGAGATCGTCGACCTGTCGGACATTCTGACGCGGCCGGAACGGCTGATCGAGGTGGTGCGCGGCGAACTGATCGAGGTACGCGAAAATTACGGCGATGCGCGCCGCACCGAAATCAGCCTGGATCATCTGAATCTCAGCACCGAGGATCTGATCGAGCCGCAGGACGTGGCGGTGACGCTCTCGCACGCCGGCTACGCCAAGGCGCAGCCGGTGTCCGACTACCAGGCGCAGCGGCGCGGCGGTCGCGGCAAATCGGCCACAGCCGTCAAGGACGAGGACTTCATTGAAAAGTTCTTCGTGGCGCACACGCATGACACGCTGTTGTGTTTCTCCAATCGCGGCAAGGTCTACTGGCTGCGCGTGTTCGAGCTGCCGCAGGCCGGGCGCGGTTCGCGCGGCAAGCCGATCAACAACCTGCTGCCGCTGGAGGAAGGCGAGAAAATCAACGCCGTGCTGCCGGTCAAACAGTTCGATGAGCAGCACTTCGTCTTTATGGCGACCAGCAGCGGCACCGTCAAGAAGACTCCGCTCACTGCATTTTCACGGCCGCGTACCAGCGGCATCATCGGACTGGACCTGCGCGGCGATGACACGCTGGTCGGCGTCGCACTCACCGACGGCACCTGCGACATCCTGCTGTGCACCAGCGGGGGCAAGGCGATCCGCTTCCACGAGGAGGAGGTTCGGCCCATGGGTCGCGAAGCTACCGGCGTGCGCGGCGTCCGGCTCGGCGAGGGCCAGCGCCTGATTGCGCTACTGGTGCTGGGCGAGGGCCATGTGCTCACGGCCTCGGAGAACGGCTATGGCAAGCTCACCCCGCTCGATGATTTCCCCAGTCACGGCCGCGGCGGCCAGGGTGTGATCGCGCTGCAGACCACGGATCGCAACGGCGCCACGGTGGCGGCGCTGCAAGTGCGCGCCGATCATGAACTGATGCTGATCAGCTCCACCGGCACGCTGGTGCGAACACCGGTGGCAGACATTTCGGTGGTCGGCCGCAATACCCAGGGCGTGCGCCTGATCCGTCTGGCGGAGGGCGAGCGCCTCACGGGTGTGGAGCGTGTCGAGGGCCTGGATGCCGCCGACGATGCCGCCCAGCCTGACAGCGCCGGCAGTTCCTCCGAGCCTCTCAATCCCGCCTAGGCCAATTCAAGGATCGAGTGCAGGCTGTGGATGTCCGAGCGCAGAAACCATTCCTCAAAATGCGTGATGTGTCCGTTCGATTCCCGAAACTGGCTGACGACGTGCAGTAGCGGCGTGCCGATCGCGACGCTGAGGCGTTCTGCCTGCTGCTGGTCTGCCAGCATGGCGCCATAGAACTGGTGCGCAATCGAAAATGACGCGCCGAGGTTGGCGAGCGCCACCACCGTCGCACGGTTGCCGACGGCCGCGCGCGTGAGCTTCCTGCTCCACTTGGCCGAGACGTAGGCGGCCACCAGCGCATAGGGTTTGCCGCGCGAGGATCGCGCCCGTTCGATGTGCAGCGCCGTGGGACCGAAGTCCGGCGCCAGCTTGAGCAGCCGTGGCGGTGTCGGCAGCTGCCGATACTGCAGCAGCCGCGTGGTGGTAGTGGATTCCAGCGCACGCGCGCTGTCGATAAAACTGCTCTGACTGAACTGTGTACGCTCTCCATCCGGCGATACCTTCGCATAGGTGCCGCTGCCATGCCGGCGCACGATGCGATCTTCCTGTTGCAGCCGATGCAGTGCGCGCCGCACGGTGGAGCGCGAGAGACGGAAACTGCGCATCAGATCCGGTTCGCTCGGCAGCGCATCGCCGGCGGCGTAGGTGCCATCGCGCAGGGAATTGGAGAGCGCCAGGTACAGTTCGTAATAGCGCGCGAGACCGGTTTTCTGGCCGCTGGCCGCGCGCCCACGCTTGGCACGCGGCGATTGTACCGCGGCCCGTGTGCCCGACTTTGTTTTCGCTCCCATCGATCGGCGATCCCATCCCCCAACTGGACTGGCGAGACTAGCCGCCGATAATGCAGGGCGCAACCGTCGACGCGAAGCCGCTCGCGACCCTTCTGCTAGAGTAAGAGCTCGCAGGTGCATTCACGTCAACTCGAGGATCTTCGTGTGCGGGTGTTCAATTTTTCGGCCGGTCCCGCTGTGCTTCCGCTCGAAGTGCTGCAGCAGGTGCGCGATGAGTTGCTCGACTGGAACGGCAGCGGCATGTCGGTCATGGAGGTCTCCCATCGCAGCAAAGCCTTCCTGGCCGTCGCGCGCGACGCCGAAACGGATCTGCGCGCGCTGCTGAATATTCCCGATCGCTACCGGGTGTTATTCCTGCAGGGCGGCGCCACGGGTCAGTTCTCGGCCATTCCGATGAATCTCGCGGCCGCCGACAGTATCGTCGACTACGTCAATACCGGTGCCTGGTCAAAGAAAGCGCTCGGTGAAGCGCGGCACTACTGCCGCGTCAATGTGGCGGCTGACGCCGCGGCCAGTCACTACACTGATGTGCCGCCGCAGAGCCAATGGCAGTTGAGCAGCGGCGCCGCCTATCTTCATTACACTTCGAACGAAACCATCGGCGGCGTGGAGTTCCCCTTCGTGCCGGAGAGCCCGGCGCCGCTGGTCGCCGATATGTCGTCCACGCTGCTGTCGCGGCCGATCGAGGTCGAACGTTTTGGGCTGATCTACGCCGGCGCGCAAAAGAACATCGGCCCGGCGGGCCTGTGCCTGGTGATCGTGCGCGAAGACCTGCTCGGCCGCGCGCGAGCGGGCACCCCCGCGGTCTGGGACTTCAAGGCCATGGCCGATGAGGGCTCGATGCTCAACACGCCGCCGACGTTTGCCTGGTATTGCGCCGGGCTGGTGTTCAAATGGCTGCGCCGGCTCGGGGGCCTCGCCGCCATGGCGGAACTCAACCGCGCCAAGGCCGAACTGCTCTATCGCACCATCGACGAGTCGCGCTTCTATCGCAATCCGGTGGCGCCCGCGTGCCGCTCGTGGATGAACGTGCCGTTCACGCTCGCCCAGCCGGCGCTGGATGCGGCGTTTCTCTCGGACGCGCGTGCCGCCGGGCTGGTCAATCTCGAGGGCCATCGTTCAGTCGGGGGTATGCGCGCCAGCCTATACAATGCGATGCCGCTCGAGGGCGTTACGGCGCTGACGGAATTCATGCGCCAGTTCGAGCGCCGTCACGCCCCGGGATAGTGCCAAGGACAGTCGATGGGTTATCGGATACTGACGCTCAACAACATCAGCGTGCGCGGGCTGGAACGGCTGCCGCGGGATCGCTACGAGGTCGCTTCACAGATTGGTGAACCGCACGCGGTACTGCTGCGATCGGCCGACATGCACTCGATGCCGATCCCCGCGTCGGTGCTGGCGGTGGCGCGCGCCGGGGCCGGCACCAACAATATTCCGGTCGCGGCGCTGTCGCGTCGCGGCGTGCCGGTGTTCAACGCGCCGGGCGCCAATGCCAATGCCGTCAAGGAGCTGGTGCTGGCGGGGCTGTTCCTGGCGGCGCGAAATATCTGCCAGGCCTGGGCGTTCGCACGCGAACTCAGCGGCGCGGACGAAGCCATCGATGCCGCGGTCGAGAAGGGCAAGAGCCGCTACGCCGGATTCGAATTGCCGGGGCGCACGCTTGGCGTGATCGGCCTGGGCGCGGTCGGTGTGCAGGTCTGTAACAGCGCCGAGGCGCTGGGCATGAAGGTGCTCGGCTACGACCCGCAGATCACCGTGCAACGCGCCTGGCAGCTGTCCTCCTCCGTGCAGCAGGCGCTCTCGCTGGATGATCTGTTTGCTCGCGCGGACCTAATCAGCGTGCACGTGCCGCTGCTGCCGGCCACGCGCGGACTGGTGAATGCACAGCGCCTGGGTCTGATGCGGCCCGGCGGCGTGATCCTGAATTTTGCGCGCGCCCCCATTGTGGTGGAGAGCGAGGTGGTGGCGGCGCTGGACAGCGGTCATCTGCACGCCTATATCTGCGATTTCCCCACCCTGGCGCTCAAGAATCACGCGCGCGCCATTACGCTGCCGCACCTGGGCGCATCGACGCTGGAAGCCGAGGATAATTGCGCGGTCATGGCTGCAGAAACGCTGCGCGAATTTCTCGAACACGGCAATATCCGCAACTGCGTGAACTTTCCCGAGGCAGTGCTGCCACGCAGCCCCGGTTCGCAGCGTATCGCCATCGCCAACAGCAACATTCCGAACATGGTCGGTCAGATCTCAACTTGTCTTGCCAGCGCCGGCCTCAACATCGCCGAGCTGCTGAACCGCTCGCTCGGCGAATTCGCCATTACGCTGCTCGACGCCGAGGGTCCGGCCGATGCGACGCTGCTCGCGCGTCTGCGCGGCATCGAGGGAGTGCTGTCGGCCCGGCTCGTGCAACCGCTGGATTGAGGCCTTGATGAAGCCACGTCGTTCCGCCAGGAAATCTGAAAAAAATAAGAATGATCTCAGTGACTTGAGATCAAAAATTGATTCAGTGGATGAGAAGCTGCATGCGTTGATGAGCCAGCGGGCGCAGCTGGCGCGGCAGGCCGGCATCTCCAAGCACGCCGATGGCCACACGGTCGATTTTTATCGCCCCGAGCGTGAGGCGGAAGTGCTGCGCCTGGCGCTAGCGCGCAACCAGGGTCCGCTGCGCAACGAAGAGATCGTGCGGCTGTTCCGCGAGATCATGTCCGCCTGCCTGGCACAGGAGGAACCGCTCAAAGTGGCCTTCCTGGGGCCGGAGGGCACCTTCACGCAGGCGGCCGTGCTCAAGCACTTCGGTCACTCGGTGCGCGCGCTGGCGCTGCCGACCGTCGATGAGGTGTTCCAGGAAGTGGAATCCGGCACCGCCGATTTCGGTGTGGTCGCCATCGAGAACTCCAGCGAGGGCACGATCACCAATACGCTGGATCGATTCCTCGCCACGGCGCTGCACATCTGCGGCGAAGTCGAACTGCATATTCACCACTGCCTGATGGGCAAGATGGATTCGCTGGAACAGGTGGTGCGCGTGTGCTCGCACAGCCAGGCGCTGGCGCAGTGCCGCGGTTGGCTCAGCGAGCATCTCCCGGAAGTCGAACGGGTACCCGTGGCGAGCAATGCCGAGGGCGCGCGCCGCGCGCGTGACGAGCAGGGCACCGCGGCGATCGCAGGCGATACGGCGGCCGAGGTCTACGGGTTGAAACTGCTGGCGCGCGAGATCGAGGATCGTTCCGACAACACCACGCGCTTCCTGGTGCTGGGTCGCAAGATCCTGCGCCCGAGCGGCTGCGATCGCACTACGCTGCTGCTGTCCGTGGGCGACACGCAGTCTGCCGGCGCGCTGCAGCGGCTGCTCGAGCCGTTCGCGCGCTTCGGCATCAGCATGACCCGCATCGAGTCGCGCCCGTCACGGCGCCGTAAATGGGATTACGTGTTCTTCATCGACATCGAGGGCCACGCCGAGGACGCCCGGGTGCGCAAGGCACTGGCGGTGCTCAAGCGTCGCGCCTCGCTGTTTCGGGTGCTGGGATCGTACCCGCGGGCGGTGTTGTAACCGATGAGCTCGAAACGCAATCCGGGCCATCTGGCCGTGGAATCGGTGCGCGGCCTGGCGCCGTACGTCCCCGGTAAACCCGCCGCCGAACTCGAGCGGGAACTTGGATTAAGCGATGTCGCGAAACTCGCCTCCAATGAGAATCCCTACGGGCCGAGCCCGCGTTCGCTGGCAGCGATGCAGGCGGCGCTCGCGCAGATCTGGCTCTACCCTGACGGCGCCAGCCACGAGCTCAAACAGCAGCTGGCGGCACATCTGAAAGTCGATCCGGTGCAGCTCACGGTCGGCAACGGCTCAAACGAGCTGCTGGTGCTGCTGGCCGAGGCGTTTTTGACGCCCGCACACAGTGCAGTGTTCTCGCAGTACGGTTTTGCGATCTATCGCATCGTGACCCAGGCTACCGGGGCGCGCTGTATCGAGGTGCCGGCGTTGGCTCGCGACAGCGCCATGCCGCTCGGACACGACCTGTCGGCGATGGCGGCGGCGATTCGTGAGGACACGCGGCTGGTGTTCGTCGCCAATCCGAATAACCCCACCGGTACCTGGGCGCAGACCGCCGAGGTCAAGGCGCTGCTCGAGCGCGCGCCGGCCTCCAGCCTGGTAGTGCTCGATGAGGCCTATTTCGAATACGGCCGCGAGCGCGGATCCCAGGACGGGGTTCGCTGGCTGTCCGATCATCCAAACCTCGTGGTGGTTCGCACTTTCTCCAAGGCCTACGGACTGGCCGGCGCACGCGTGGGCTACGCGGTCTCGCATCCGGAAGTTGCCGAGACGCTCAATCGGCTGCGGCCGGCATTCAACGTCAACTCGGTGGCGCAGGCCGGGGCGGCGGCGGCGCTGACCGATCAGCCCCATATGCGCCAGACCGTGCTCGTGACCCTGCGCGAGCTCGCGCGCGTCGAGGCGGCGCTGCGTGCGCTCGGGCTGTGGTGCGCGCCCTCGGCCTGCAATTTTCTGCTGGTGCACCTGGGCACGCAGGCGCAACGCATCTATGAGGGTTTGCTGCAAGTGGGATTGATCGTGCGTCCGGTCGGCGGCTACGGACTGGGCGAATACCTGCGCGTGTCGATCGGTATGCCGGCCGAAAACGATCGACTGCTGCGTGAGCTGCCCGCGCTATTGCAATGAGCGTCAGCGCGACTCGATATCTCGCGCGGCCGGCGCGCCTGATCCAGGGGTCGCTGCGCGTGCCGGGCGACAAATCCATATCACATCGGGCGTTGATGCTCGGCGCCATCGCCGAGGGCAGCACCCGGATTTCAGGATTTCTCGCCAGCGAGGATTGCCTGGCGACCCTCGCGGCGCTGCGCTCGCTCGGCGTCACGATCGAGAGGCCCGCCGAAACCGAGGTGCGCGTGGCCGGTGTCGGGCGTGCGGGGCTGCGTGCGCCGCCGGCGGCGCTGGACATGGGCAATGCCGGCACGGCCATGCGACTGTCCATGGGGCTGCTCTCGGGGCAGTCGTTCGACAGCACGCTGATCGGCGACAGTTCCCTCATGCGACGGCCGATGGAACGCGTAGCGCAGCCGCTGCGGTCCATGGGCGCGCGCATCGATACCCGCGACGGACGTCCGCCGGTAGCGATTCACGGCGGCTCGCGACTGATCGCCATCGACTACCGCATGCCGATCGCCAGCGCACAGGTGAAATCCGCGCTGCTGCTGGCCGCGCTTTACGCCGAGGGCACCAGCCGCATCACCGAGCCCGCACCCACGCGCGATCACACCGAGCGCATGCTGCGAGGCTTCGGCGTGGCGGTGGAGCGCGAGCAGGGCTGCATCAGTGTTGCAGGGGGCGCGCGCCTGACCGGATCGAGCATCGCGGTGCCCGGGGATTTCTCATCCGCTGCCTTCTTCATCGTCGCCGGATGTCTCGCGGCCTCGCGCGGCGTCGTGATCCGCGGCGTCGGCGTCAATGAGACGCGCACCGGGCTGCTCGATATGCTCGCGCTCATGGGTGCCGATATCCAGCTGGAGTCGCGCGAAGAGGCCGGGCCGGAACCGATCGCGGACATCCATGTCCGCGCCAGCGAGCTGCGCGGCATCCGGGTACCCGAACACCTGGTGCCGCTCTCGATCGATGAGTTCCCGGTGTTCTTCATCGCGGCGGCCGCGGCACGCGGCGAGACGCTCGTGACCGGGGCCTCGGAGTTGCGGGTCAAAGAGAGCGACCGACTCGCGGTCATGGCCGCGGGCTTAGGCCAGCTCGGCATCGAATGCGAACTGCTGCCCGACGGCATCCGCATCCAGGGCGGTGGGATCGGCGGCGGCCGCATCCACAGTCACGGCGATCACCGCATCGCGATGGCTTTTGCGATCGCGAGCCTGGTGGCGCGCGAACCCATCGAGATTGAGGACGTCGCCAATGTCGCCACGTCCTTTCCGGGCTTTCCGGCACTGGCCCGCCAGGCCGGCCTGGATCTGGCGGAGGGCGCATGAGCAGCGCTGCGCCCCGCTCGCACCCGCCGGTGGTGACCATCGATGGCCCCAGCGGTTCGGGCAAGGGCACTGTCAGCCGATTGCTGGCGCTTCGCAGCAACTGGCATCTGCTCGACAGCGGCGCTCTCTACCGCCTCGTGGCGCTGGCCGGCAGCCTGTCGGGCATCGCAGCCTCGGATGTGGCTGCGCACGCGCGCATCGCCAGCAGCATGCGCGTCGAATTCTCCAGCGACGCCTCGGGCGCGGAGCGCGTGCTGCTCGATGGGCGCGAGGTCACCGGCGCGCTTCGCACCGAGGTGGCCGGTGCCGGGGCCTCCCGGGTGGCAGCCTGGACGCCTGTGCGCGATGCCCTGCTGGCACGTCAGCGCGCGTTTGCCGAGCCCCCTGGCCTGATCGCCGACGGCCGGGATATGGGCACGGTGGTTTTCCCGAATGCCGTCCTTAAAATCTTCCTGACGGCAACGCCTGCGGAAAGGGCCCTGCGGCGCTATAAGCAGTTGAAAGACAAGGATTCCAGTGTTAGTCTTGCGGCCCTTTCGCTCGACATCGCGGAGCGCGACCGCCAGGATATGACACGGTCCGTCGCGCCGCTCGTGCCGGCTGCAGATGCGATCGTTCTGGACTCGACGGCCATGGACGCCGACGGGGTGACGGACGAGATCTATTCGCACGGCCGCGCGCGGCAGCTTTGGTAGCGAAGCGGGGGATTCGAGTCGATGGAGTCGAAGGTTGGGGCTGCAGGATGCGGCGCCCTCATAATGTCTGACCCGCGGAGCCGGAGGCGCTGCGGAGGGAAAAGCCCGGCGACGGGCGAGAGAGTCTATGAACGAGCCCATGCACGAAAGTTTCAGCGAGATGTTCGAACAGAGCCTGGCGAATCAGCGTATTCGGCCGGGCATGATTTTGACAGGACTGGTGATCGATGTCGGTCCCGACGTCGTCATCGTCAACGTCGGCCTCAAGTCCGAGGCCGTCATACCGCTCGATCAATTCAAGAATGAACGCGGTGAAATCGAAGTCAAAGCCGGCGAGTCGGTTGAGGTAGCGCTCGATTCGGTCGAGGACGGCACCGGCGAAACGCGCCTGTCGCGCGAGAAGGCCAAGCGCGCCCGAACCTGGACGCGCCTCGAGACCGCATTCAATGCCGGGGAAATCGTCACCGGCATCATCTCCGGCCGCGTCAAAGGCGGCTTCACGGTCGAGATCGATCACGTGCGCGCCTTTCTGCCAGGCTCGCTGGTCGATGTGCGACCCGTCCGGGACACCGCCTATCTCGAGGGCAAGCCGCTCGAGTTCAAGGTCATCAAGCTCGACCAGAAGCGCAACAACGTGGTGGTCTCGCGCCGCGCGGTCGTAGAGCAGGAATTCTCCGCCGAGCGCAGCGCCCTGATGGACAACCTGCAGGAAGGCGCGGTGGTGCGCGGTTCGGTCAAGAACCTGACCGACTACGGTGCGTTCGTGGATCTGGGCGGCATCGACGGATTGCTGCACATCACCGATATGGCCTGGAAGCGCGTCAAGCACCCTTCTGAGGTCGTCAAGGTGGGCGATGAGATCGACGTGCGCATTCTCAAGTTCGACCGTGAGCGCTCGCGCGTCTCGCTGGGCCTGAAGCAGCTCGGCGCGGATCCGTGGGAGAACATTGCGCGACGCTACCCGCCGAACACGCGCGTGTTCGGCAAGGTGACCAACATCGCCGATTACGGTGCCTTCGTCGAGATCGAGGACGGTGTCGAGGGCCTGGTGCACGTCTCGGAAATGGACTGGACCAACAAGAACGTCAATCCTGCCAAGGTTGTGCATACCGGTCAGGAAGTCGAGGTCATGGTGCTCGACGTCGATGAGGAACGCCGGCGCATTTCGCTGGGCCTCAAGCAGTGCAAGGCCAACCCGTGGAAGGAGTTCGCCGAGAATCACAATCGCGGCGACAAGGTGTCGGGCCAGATCAAATCGATCACCGACTTCGGCATCTTCATCGGCCTGCCGGGCAACATCGATGGCCTGGTGCATCTCTCGGATATTTCCTGGGATCTGACCGGCGAAGAGGCGGTGCGCAATTACCAGAAGGGTCAGCAGGTCGAGGCCATGGTGCTATCGATAGACCCGGAACGGGAACGCATTTCGCTCGGCATCAAGCAGCTTGCCAAGGATCCGTTCTCGGCCTTCATCGCCGAGAATCCCAAGGGCAGCATCATCAAGGGCGTGGTCAAGGAAGTCGACGCGCGCGGCGCGGTCATCGACCTCGGCAACGGCATCGATGGTCAGCTGCGTGCCTCCGAACTCGGACGCGACCGCATCGACGATGCGCGCGCGGTGCTGAAGGTGGGTGATGAGATCGAATCCAAATTCATCGGAGTCGATCGCAAAACGCGCACCATCTCCTTGTCGATCAAGGCCAAGGAAGTGCATGAAGAGGCCGAGGCGGTTCAGAGTTACCGATCCGATGCGCCGACGACCGGCACCAGCCTTGGGGACTTGCTCAAGGAGCAGATCAACGCACCCGAGCGCGGCTGAGCGCATCCATCGGGCGGGGAGGCGCTATGACGAAGTCGGAATTGATCGAGATCATCACGGCGAAGCAGAAGCATCTGCCAGCGAAGGACGTCGAACTGGCGCTCAAGCAGATGCTCGAGATCATGAGCGATTCGCTTTCGCAGGGCGATCGTATCGAGATTCGTGGATTTGGCAGCTTCTCGCTGCATTTCCGTCCGCCGCGCCAGGGACGCAATCCAAAGACCGGCGAGGCCGTAGCGCTCGCCGGCAAGTATGTGCCGCACTTCAAGCCGGGCAAGGATCTGCGCGAACGCGTCAACAGCGGCGCGGATCGACCCATCCGCGACTGACTTCAAGGATCGTGACAAGTGGCAGCGAAACCGATTCGTACGGCTGTTTTTCCCGTGGCTGGGCGCGGCACCCGTTTTTTGCCCGCCACCAAGGCCTCGCCGAAGGAGATGCTGCCCATCGTTGATAAGCCCCTGATCCAGTACGCGGTGGAGGAGGCGATCGCTGCCGGCGCGGAACGCCTGGTGTTCATCACCGGTAGCTCCAAGCGCGCCATCGAGGATCACTTCGACACCGATGAGGAGCTCGAGAAGCTGCTCGAGTCCCAGGGCAAGACCGCGCTCGCCGATGAAGTGCGCAGCGTGCTGCCCGGCAAGGCCACCTGCATCTATATCCGCCAGCCCTCGCCGCTGGGGCTGGGCCACGCGGTGCTCTGCGCCCGTCCAGCCGTGGGCGATGAGCCCTTCTTCGTGCACCTGGCCGACGATCTGATCGACGCCAAGGTCCCCTGCCTGAAGCAGATGGCCGGCGTCTACGAGCAGCATGGCGGCAGCGTGCTGGGCGTGGAGGAAGTGCCGCGCACCGACACTGACAAGTACGGCATCGTCCAGGTCGATGCGGGCGAAGGTCCGGTGAACCGGATCCGCAGCATCGTCGAGAAACCCAAGCCCAATGTGGCGCCCTCGACGCTCGCGGTCGTGGGCCGCTATGTGCTCACCGCCTCGATCTTCGATGAACTCGAGCAGATTGGACAGGGCGCCGGCGGGGAGATCCAGCTCACGGACGGCATCGCGCGGCTGCTGCAGCGCGAGCCGGTGTACGCCTACCGCTTCGACGGCCGTCGCTTCGATTGCGGCAACAAACTCGGCTATCTGCAGGCCACCGTCGAGTACGGGCTGATGCACGACTCGGTCGGGCCGGGTTTCCGCAAATACCTGCGCGAGGTCAGCTCGCGCCTGTAGCCCGTTGGGGGCAGCAGCCGATCGCGCCTGCTGCCAATCGCGTTAGCCCGCGCGTGACCTTCGTCACACTGCGCGCAATGCCCGGTTCACTCGCAAGCTGCTGAAGCGACAATAGAAACCGGCACGCCCCGCGACCGCAACGCAGTCGGCGCCGGCTTCAAGAAACCCATGTTTGTGCCGATACACGGAGTTGGAACGCTTCAACCGGTAGTGGCTGCGCATGTTATCGATCATCGGCTCCATTCTCGTCCTCGGAAGCGTGCTCGGCAGCTTCGTCATGGAGGGCGGCAGCCTTCTGCTGCTATGGCATCCGAGCGAATTCATCATCATCCTGGGAGCAGCACTCGGCGCCTTCCTGACCAGCAACACCATGAAGGTCGTCAAAAGCGCCTTCGGTGCCGCGATCGGGCTGCTCAAGGGTTCGCGCTACGGGCGATCCGATTACCTGGACCTGCTCAAGCTGCTGTATGACATCCTGGTAAAGATCCGCAAGTCCGGCATGCTCGCGATCGAGGCGGACATCGAGGCGCCCGGGAAGAGCAAGCTGTTCACCGAGTATCCGCGCATCATGGCGGATCATCACATGATCGAATTCATCACCGACTGTCTGCGCCTGATTGTCGGTGGCAATCTGGATCCCAACGAACTCGAGAGCCTGCTCGAGTACGAACTCGAGACGCATCACAAGGAAGCCGCGGAGCCCGGGCACGCCATTCAGAAAGTGGCCGATGCACTGCCGGGTTTCGGCATCGTCGCGGCGGTGCTCGGCATCGTCAACACCATGGCCTCCATCAAAGGGGCCGATACGGCCACCATCGGCGAGAAGGTCGGCGCGGCGCTGGTCGGTACCTTCCTCGGCATCCTGGTCGCATACGGCTTCGTCGGTCCGATCGCCGCGGCGGTTGAGAACCGCGCACACGATGAGGGCAAGGCATTCGAAGTCGTCAAGATGGCGCTGGTGGCGAGCGTGCGCGGCTATGCGCCGCCCGTGGCCGTCGAGTTTGCGCGCAAACTGCTCTGGTCGGACGTGCGCCCGAGCTTCGCGGATCTGGAGGCGCATCTGAAGGGTAGGAAGAAGGAAGCGCCGAAGCAGGGCGTCGCGGCATGAGTGCGGCGGGCGCGGGCGGCGGCAAGGAACTGCGCCCGATCATCATCAAGAAAATCAAGAAGCAGGCAGCCAGGCATCACGGCGGCGCCTGGAAAGTAGCCTACGCCGACTTCGTCACCGCCATGATGGCCTTCTTCATGGTGATGTGGCTGGTGTCATCGGTCACCAAGGAGCAGCGGGCCGCGATCCTCGAGTACTTCAACAACCCGAGCATGGAGCAGGGCAAATCAGTCAAGGCCTCGCCCGGCCAGATGGGTCCGGGCGGCGCCAGCACCAGCGTCATCAACATGGGCGGCGGCCTGGATGCGCGCCATTCGGTCAGTCCAATGTCGACCGGTGTGGGGACCCCCGTGAACAGCAATGCACCGCCGATGCCGACGCCGGCGGCGACGCAGATTCCGACCTCCGAGGAGGCTGCGCGCAGGCTCACCGAGGCGGCCGATCACAAAAAGCTCGAATCGCTGATGCAGGAGCTGCGGCAGGCGATCGACATGAGCCAGGCGCTCAAACCGTTCAAGGACCAGCTGCTGCTGGATATCACCCCCGAAGGTCTGCGCATCCAGATTGTCGATGCGCAGAACCGGCCGATGTTCGATCTGGGCAGCGCCAAGCTCAAGGACTACACCGGCCAGATACTGCATGAGCTGGCGCCTTACCTGGGCAGCGTGCCCAATCGCATCAGCGTCTCCGGTCACACGGATACCACACCCTATGCCGCGGCCAAGGGCGAGACCAACTGGGATCTGTCCGCCGATCGGGCCAATGCCGCGCGCCGCGCGCTCGAGAGCGGCGGGCTGTCGACCGACAAGATCGCGCGCGTGGTGGGTCTGTCCTCATCAGTGCTGTTCGACAAGGAAAATCCGCGCAATCCGATCAATCGCCGCATCAGCATCATCGTCATGACGCAGCAGGCGGAGGAAGCAGCCGAGAAGAGCGACGCGGTGGCGCCGCAAGCCGCGGCGGATGCTCCCACTGCCGGCACCGCGGCGCAATCCACGGCGGAAGCCGCCGCTGCGACTGCGTCTGTCGCGCCCGCCGCCGCTCCGCCCGCCGCAGTCGCCTCGGCGACGGCTGGCCCCATCGATCGGCCCGCGCCGGTCGCACACTGACATTACTTACGCCTACAATCTCCGCGACGCGCGCACGGCTGCGCCACGGAGGTGAAGCATGTTTTTTCCCCGATCGCGCCGATGGGCTGCTGCCCTGCTGAGTCCGCTGTTCCTGGCATTCCTGGCCTGTGCGACCAACGTGCCTGAGACCCCGCATGCGCCGCCAGCGCCGCTGCCCGGAACCGAGGCGTGCATCTTTACGGTGAATCTGAACGACTGGACCGTGATCGACAATTCGACGCTCATCGTCTATGCGCCATTGCGCAAAGATCCCTACCTGGTGAAGCTGTTCGAGCCGATCTTCGATCTGCAGTTCCGGGAATCGCTGGGGTTCGAGGATATCGAGCACAATGGCCAGCTGTGCAAGGACGACTACGTCGTCGCGCGCGGCGACAGTCCGCGCCGCACGCCCATCACTGCCGTGCGCGCACTGACCCCGGATCAGGCCAAGCAGATCATTGCGGCGGCAAAAGCCGCGGATGCCTCGAAGAAATGAGGGCCGAGTCCAACGTGCTGTCGATGATCGGCAACACGCCGCTGCTCGAGCTGTCGCATCTGAATGCGGGACATTGCCGGCTGTTCGTCAAGCTGGAGAACCAGAATCCGACCGGTTCGATCAAGGATCGCATCGGGCTCTCGATGATCGAAGCGGCCGAGCGGGAGGGTCATCTGCGCCCCGGCAGCGATCCGCCCAACACCATCATCGAGGCCACCGCGGGCAACACCGGCCTGGGATTGGCGCTGGTGGCGGCACAGAAGGGCTATCGGCTGATGCTGGTGATCCCCGACAAGATGTCGCAGGAGAAGATCCTGCATCTGCGCGCGCTGGGGGCGCAGATCACGCTGACGCGCAGCGATGTCGCCAAGGGACATCCCGAGCACTATCAGGATCTGGCAGCAAGACTGGCGCGCGAGACGCCCAATAGTTTCTACGTCAATCAGTTCGCCAATCCTGCCAACCCGCGCGCGCACGAGTCGACCACGGGGCCCGAAATATGGGCGCAGACCGGGCATATGCTCGATGCCGTGGTGGTCGGGGTGGGCAGCGGCGGTACGATGACCGGGCTGTCGCATTATTTCGAGCGGGTCGCGCCGCACGTGGAGATGATCCTGGCGGATCCGAAGGGATCGGTGCTGGTCGATGTGGTCAGGACCGGCAGGATCCAGAAGGCTGCGGGATCCTGGCTGGTCGAGGGCATCGGCGAGGATGTCATTCCGCCGATCCTGGATCTGTCGCGCGTGCGCGGGGCGTATGAGATCTCGGATGCCGAGAGCTTCGCCACCGCGCGCGAAGTGCTTGCCAAGGAAGGGGTACTGGCAGGCTCGAGTTCGGGCACGCTGATCGCCGCGGCGCTGCGCTACTGCCGCGAGCAAACGTCGCCCAAGCGTGTGGTCACGCTGATCTGCGACAGCGGCAACAAGTACCTGAATAAACTCTACAACGATAACTGGATGTTCGATCAGGGACTGCTGGATCGGCCGCGGCAGGGCAATCTGCTCGATCTGATCGTGCGACGCTACCAGGAAGGCGGCACCGTGACGCTGCGGCCTACCGACAGCCTGATGCTCGCCTATCGGCGCATGAAGCTGTTCGACGTCTCGCAGATTCCGGTCATGGATGGCGAGCGCCTGGTCGGTATCGTGGATGAATCGGACCTGGTCATGCACCTGCACACCGATCCCAAACGCTTCCAGGATCCGGTCAACACGGCTATGGTGCGCAGTGTCGAAACCATCGCCCCCGATGCACCGATCGGCGATCTGCTGCCGATCTTCCAGCGCGATCATGTAGCGATCGTTGCCGAGCAGGGCCGGTTCGTCGGCCTGATCACTCGCATCGATCTGTTGAACTATCTGCGCAAGCAACTCAATTAGGGGCGGCCATGAGCGACGAGCAACGCAGCGGTTTTGCGACCCGCGTGATTCACGCCGGCCAGTCGCCGGATCCGACCACCGGCGCGGTGATGCCGCCGATCTACGCGACCTCCACTTACGCCCAGCGCAGCCCCGGCGTGCACCAGGGCTATGAGTACTCGCGCAGTCAGAACCCAACCCGTTTTGCCTATGAGCGCTGTATTGCCGACCTCGAGGATGGCAGCCGCGGATTCGCTTTCGCCTCGGGACTGGCGGCCACGTCGACTTTGCTCGAGCTGCTGGTTCCCGGGGATCATGTGGTGGCCTCGGATGATCTGTACGGCGGCAGCCGGCGGCTGTTCTCGCGCGTGCGCCAGATCTCCGCCGGCCTCAGCTTCACCTTCGTCGATCTGCGGGATCTGACAGCCGTGGAGAAGGCCATCGAACCGCGCACGCGGCTGATCTGGGTCGAAACGCCGAGCAATCCCATGCTCAAGCTGGCGGATCTCGCAGCGCTCGCCGCGCTCGCACGCGGCCGCGGCGTGCTGTGCGCCGCCGACAATACCTTTGCGACCCCGTATCTGCAGCGGCCGCTGAATTTCGGATTCGACCTGGTCATGCATTCGGGCACCAAGTACCTCAACGGGCATTCCGACGTCGTCAACGGCGTGCTGGTCGTGGGTGAGAATCCGCAGCTGGCCGAACGGCTGACGTTCCTGCAGAACTCGGTGGGAGCGATCGCCGGCCCGTTCGACTCCTTCCTCGCACTGCGGGGTCTGAAGACGCTGTCGCTGCGCATGCAGCGGCACTGCGAGAACGCACTCGAGCTGGCAGCCTGGCTGGAGCGTCACCCCAAGGTCGAACGCGTGCACTACCCGGGGCTCGCCTCGCATCCGCAGCAGGCGCTGGCGCGCACACAGATGCGCGATCCGCGCGGACACAGTGCCTTCGGCGGCATGATCTCGATCGAACTCAAGGGCGGCATCGAGGATTCGCGGCGCTTCCTCGAACGCTGCGAACTGTTCGCACTGGCCGAGTCGCTCGGCGGCGTCGAAAGCCTCATCGAACATCCGGCCATCATGACGCACGCCAGCGTGCCGAGTGAGGCGCGCGCCGCACTGGGCATCACCGACACGCTCTGCCGGCTGTCGATCGGCGTCGAGGCGGTCGAGGATCTGCGCGCGGACCTGGCTCAGGCGCTGGGCTAGCGGCTCGCGCTGGCGGATCCCCTGAGCGGCAGCGCGATCTCGACCATGAGGCCGCCGCCCTCGGCGTTCTTCGCGGTCACGCTGCCGCCGTGCAACGCCGCCACGCGTGCGGTGATCGCAAGACCGATGCCATAGCCGCTGGATTCACGATCGCGTGCGCTGGCGACGCTGAAGAACGGTTCGAAGATCCTCGCCAGCAGCTCATTCGGCACTCCCGGCCCGTGATCGCGGATGCGGATCAGCGCCCGCTCGAGGGTGCCTTCGACTGCGACTTCCACCATGCCGCCGGCCGGGGAGAAACGCACGGCGTTGCGCAGCACGTTCTCGACCGCGCGGTAGAGCAGCTCGCGATCCCCCTGGATGCTCAAGGGTGCCATGGCGCGGATCAGCACATGGATCGAACGGGGCTCGGACTCGACGCGGGCATTGTCGACCTGCGTCTCGATCAGTTCCTCGAGGTTCACCGGCTCCATCACCTGCGCCCGCGCGGGATCATCCAGGCGCGAAAGGCTCAGGATTTCGCCGATCAGTTCATCCAGCCGCGCGGTTTCCTGCTCGATGCGGTCGAATTCCTGCTCGAGATTGGCATTGGGGCGCCGCGCCAGGCCGAGTGCGATCTGCAGTCTTGCCAGGGGCGAGCGCAGTTCGTGCGAGACATCGCGCAGCAGTTCGCGATGGGAAGCGAGCAGCGCGCGCAGCCGCTCGGCCATGAGATCGAAGTCGCGCGCCAGCATGCCGAGCTCGTCACGGCGGCTTCCCATGAGACTGGCGACACGCACGCCCAGATTGCCCGCGGCGATCGAACGGGTCGCCGCGCGCAGGTGCCGGATCGGGTCGGACAGGTAGCGCGCCAGCAGGAAGCAGACGATGGTGCTCACCAGCAGCGTCGCAAGCGCAGTCACGATCGGCGTCTCGGTGGGATTGATCAGGCCGAAGGGGCCGCGCCGCAGCCGCAGCAGCGACAGCGCGTAGGTTTCATCGTTGGGGGAGACCAGTTGCGAGAGCCAGCGCACATCGCGCGCGTCGGGCGGCAAATCCGGCACGCTTCCCGGCACGCTGCCGCGGCCAAAACGTGCGCGCAGAAACTCAGGCACGCGGCGCCCGAGCAGGTCGTTGCCGTGACGGTCGAGCACGAACAACCGGTCGGGCAGCACGCGCGCGGTCTCCTCTGCCAGCCAGTCGCGCAATCCGGGCACGCCATGCTCGGCCAGTACGCTCGAGGCCTCGCGCGCCAGCTGATCCTGGCGCGCCTGCTCGCGCTGCGCGCGCTGGTCGGCCAGCCACATCGTGGTCATCCACGTGAACACCAGCGCCAGCACCATCGCGATCCAGAAGGCGATGAAGATCCTGAGGTAGAGATTGCGCATGCGGTCCGGGCGGGCGGGCCGGTCAGGGCTTGGGCGGCGATTCCGCGACGGTGAGCACGTAGCCGGTGCGGCGCACGTTGACGATCGAGATCTCGTCCGCAACCGCGACCAGCTTGCGCCGGATGTTGCTGATATGCGTATCGATGCTGCGGTCGTAGGGAGTCAGGCGCCGCCCGAGCACCTGGCGCGTGAGTTGTTCGCGCGAGACCACGATGCCGATCTGCTGCATCAGCACTTCGAGCACACGGAACTCGGCGCCCGTGAGTGTGACGGTCTCGCCGCGCGCGCTGGCCGTGCGGCTCGAGAACAGCAGGCTCAAGGGGCCGGCATCGATGCGCTCCCGCCGACCCGGTTGCGGTTCGAGCAGCAGGCTGCGCCGCAGGATGGCCCGCATGCGGGCGACGAGCTCGCGCGGGTTGAAAGGCTTCGGCAGATAGTCGTCCGCGCCGAGTTCCAGGCCCACGACACGGTCGATGTCTTCCCCGCGCGCGGTCAGCATCAGCACCGGTGTGGAGTTCTTCTGGCGCAGCATCCGCAGCACATCCAGGCCGCTCAAGCGAGGCAGCATGACGTCGAGCACGATCAGATCAAAGTGATGGCGCCCGAGCGAGTACAGGGCCTCATCGCCATCGTGCACGGTCGTGAGCTTGAAGCCCTCGGGGTTCAGATACTCCGCCAGCATGCGGCACAGCTCGCGGTCATCGTCCACCAGCAGCACGGCCATCGGCGCGGCGCTGGAGCCGGCATCGTTGGGCGTATCGGGTGCTTCGGGTGTGGACTGCATAGGGTCATTGTCCGGGAGATGCTGCGAGACTGCCTGGAGGCTTTACAATTCTATGCACTGTCGCCGCTGGCCGACATCCGGCTGGCCGGCGGCGGAACGAAGGGAGTGCTCCCGCGGTCATAGCGGGGATTTGGTCAGGAGCAGACTGTTTGAAATCGCACCGCCGTTCGCGATGGCGCGAGCCATTGCCGATGGCCCTTGGCATGCTGGCCGTGACACTCGGGATCGCCGCGCGTGCGTACGCGGCCGACCCGCAGCCGTATACCGTCAATATCCACACCACCGGCATCTCGGCGCTGGATTCGACCCTGCACGCCACCTCGCAGCTCGAGTCGCTGCGCAAGGGCGCGCCGGTGGGTCCGTTTGCCCTGATCGGCCGGGCGCAGGATGATGGCGAGCGGCTGGCGACCGTCATCGAGAGTTTTGGCTACTACCGGCGCGCGCTCGCGATCACGATCGAGGGCAAGGCGCTGGATGATCCCGCACTGGCCGATGAGCTCACAGCGATGTCGAAGGACCACCCCGCCCGCGTGGAGGTGACCAGTGAGCTCGGCCCGCTGTTTCACCTGCGTAAAATCACGATCGATGGCGAGATCAGCGCCGCCGCCCGCAGCGCCATGCAACTGGAGAGCGGCGCACCGGCCGTGGCCGCCAACGTGCTCGCGGCCCACGATCGGCTGCTGACCGCGTTGCAGGAGGAGGGCCACGCGCTGGCGAAGATCGACGAGCCGGTGGCGTACGAGGATGAGCACGAGCCGGTGCTCGACGTGGTGATGAAGGTCGATGCAGGGCCGTCGGTGCGCATCGGCGAGATCGCGCTGACCGGCCTCACGCGCATGCACGAGGCCTTCATCCGCAAGCGGCTGCTGCTGCATACGGGCGAGCCCTACAGTCCGAGCCGTATCGAACGCGCGCGTTCGGATCTGCTGTCCCTGGGCGTGTTTGCCGGCGTGACCGTGCAACCGGCCACGGCGCTGGATCCTCAGGGCAGGCTGCCGATCAGCTTCGACCTCAAGGAGCGCAAGCGCCACGCGGTGACGCTCAACGCAGCCTATTCGAGCGACCTGGGTGGCAGCGCCGGTGCTACCTGGACGGATCGGAATCTGTTCGGTAATGCCGAGCAGCTCAACCTCACCGCGAGCGCCATCAACCTCGGAGGCAATGCCACCACGGGCCTCGGCTACGACTTTGCGGCGCAGCTCATCAAGCCCGACTTCCTGGCGCGCGACCAGTCGCTGCAGTTCAGCCTGGCCGCGCTCAAGCAGGACCTGATCGCCTACGAGCAGACGGCCACCACCGCCGGCGTGTCGCTCAACCGCAAGCTCTCCACCTCATGGACGGTCAGCGCGGGCCTGGCTCTGGAGCACGAGCAGATCATCCAGGAAGGCGCCTCCTGCCTGCCGCCGGCGCCGCCCGATGCCGACCTGGCGCTGCTGTGCGCCAAGGTGCAGCGCTACTACACGCTGATCTCGCTGCCCATCAGTGCCAAGTACGACACCACCGCGGTGGCCAACCCGCTCGATGATCCGCGCCACGGACTGCGAGCCACGCTGACCGTGACGCCCACCGAGTCGCTGGGAGCCGGCCATTCGGTGGCCACCCTCGGCAATCCGGCGGGCACCGCCAGCGCCACCTTCCTGGTGGTGCAGAGCACGATCTCGAGCTACTTCGACCTGGCGCGCTTCGGCTGGTCGAAACCGGGCCGCAGCGTGATCGCGGTGCGCGCGTTGGGCGGCCTCGCCGTGGGCGCCAGCGAATTCAGCCTGCCTCCCGACCAGCGCTTCTACGGCGGCGGCAGCCTGACGGTGCGCGGTTATCCCTATCAGGGCGTAGGTCCCTCCTTCCTGGACGGTAATCCCATCGGCGGTACGGCCATCGAAGCGGCGGGCGCTGAACTGCGTCAGCGCATCGGCGAAAACTGGGGCACGGTGTTCTTCGTCGACGCCGGCGATGTCACGGCAACAACCCGGCCCTTTTCCGGCAATCTGAGCTTCGGTTTCGGCACCGGCGTTCGTTATTACACGCCTATCGGACCCATTCGTCTGGACGTCGGCTTCCCCGGTGCCCATCCTGCCGGCGAGGGTTTCCCCTTCGTGGAGGTCTACGTGGGATTGGGGCAGGTGTTCTGATGCGACCCGGCCACCGCGTGCTGCTGTGGACGCTGTCATTGCTGCTGGGCATCCCGGCGGTGCTGCTCATCGGCGTGTACGTCACGGCCAACACCGACACCGGGCGCGGCTGGATCGAGCAGCTGACCGCTCGCCTGACACACGGCAATGTGCAGCTGATCGGCCTGGGCGGCCGGTTTCCGCAGCGGCTCGAGCTGCGCCGGTTGGAACTGCGCGACCCTCAGGGACTGTGGCTGTCGATCGATCAGATCGAGCTGCAGTGGTCGCCGCTGCGGCTGCTGACCAATCGCGTGCAGGCGGCCGTGCTCCGCGCGGCGGAAGTCCGGATGGAACGCGCGCCAGCCTACCCGCGCGATCCCACGCCCAAACGTTCCCACCACTGGCCGCACGTGGAGCTCGACCGGCTCGATGTGGCGCGTCTCGACCTCGGCGCGGCCCTGGCGGGTAATCCCACCGCCCTCACGCTGCAGGGCCACGGCTACTGGGACTCGATCGAGCGCACCTCCATCGATCTGGAAGCCAGGCGGCTCGATGCGGTGCCCTCGATCTACCGCGTCGCGCTGCGGTTCGACGATCGTACGCTGGAAGCGCGCGTCGACCTGGAGGAGGACGCGGGCGGACCGCTGGCCCACCTGGCACAGGTGCCCGGTATCGGCGCGGTCGCGATTCACCTGACTCTCGATGGGCCGCGCACGGGCGCATCCGCCACGCTCTCGGTTCAGGCCGGCAGCCTCAAGGCCACGGCCGGCGGCACGCTGAACGCCAACACTGGCGCGGCCTCGATCGATGTGGCGCTCGACTCGCAGGCGATGACGCCGCGCGAAGGCATTGCCTGGCAGCGCCTGCATCTGACCGGACACTGGAGCGGCCCGCCGACGGCGCCTGAGACCAGCGCGGCACTCGAGGCGAGCGGATTGGTCGTCCCGGGCGTGCAGCTGCCGTCGCTGTCGGCGCAAATGCGCGGCCAGGCGGGCGCGCTGACGCTGGATGCGCAGGGCAACGGGCTGATCCTCCCCAGTCGCCTGGGCGCCATGTTTGCGTCCGCGCCGGTCGCCGCTCACGTGCTCATGCACCTGGACAAACCGGGACGTCCCGCGGATTTCACGGTCTCGCACGCGGTTCTCGATGCCAGCGGCCACTGGAGCGGCGGCATACTCGATGGCGCCGGCACTCTCAACGCCACGATTGCGGATCTTGCGCCGGTGGCGGCGCTGGCGGCCTTGCAGCTGCAGGGCCGCGGCACCGCCACCGTCAAGTTTGCAACCCACTCGGGCGAGCGCGATCTCGATGTCAGCGGCGATCTCCAGGTCAGCGGCGGCCAGGCGCCGCTGGCGGCGCTGCTGTCACCGAACTGCACGCTGAGCGCATCGCTGGCCTTCGATGAGCACGGTCTCGCCATCACGCGCGCCGAACTGGCCTCGAGCCACGCAAAGGCCGCAGCGCATGGCCGTGTCGACCCCCAGGGCCTGGATCTGGACTGGAAGGCATCGCTGGCCGATCTTGCTGCGCTCTCCCCCAAGCTTGCCGGCACCGCCAGCGCCAAGGGCGAAATCGCGGGACTTGCGCCACAGCTCTCGCTGACGGCGGATGCCGACGGCGAGCTGGCCCTCAATGGCACCCGCAGCGGGCCGATCCGGCTGAAGCTGGGCCTGCGCGAGTTTCCGCAGCGGCCGGTGGGTGAAGTGCAGCTGTCCGGGTTGCTCGACCAGGCGCCGATCAACCTCGACGTCGTCGCGCAAAGCGCTACTGATGGCACGCTGGAAGCGAAGATCCAGCGCGGCGAATGGAAAAGTGCTCGCGTGCAGGGCGAGATGCGCTGGCCGACGGCCGCGAAAGCCCCGCAGGGTCAGGTCGACCTGGCCATGGAACATCTGGAGGACCTGGCGCCGCTGCTGGGGCAGCCGCTGCAGGGCAGCGTGTCGGCGCGCGTCGATTTCGACGGCACAGTCTCGGGCGGCCGCGCACACCTGCGCGTCGACGCCGAGGATGCCGGTGTCCCCGCGCAACAGCTGAAAACATTGCACCTTGCCGGCGACATCAACGGGCTCTCGACCCAACCCTCGGTGGCGCTGCAGCTCTCGACGCTCGCAGTGGTGTCCAGCGTGCCGGTGACTGTGGGTGCGCAGATTCAGGGCCCGATCAACGCGATGGTGGTGCAGCTGACCGCCAACAGCGCGGGCAATCCCAACACCGTAGGCCAGGCCACCGCCACGGCCACGCTGGATACCGCGCAGAGCGCCGTGCACCTGAGCGCGCTGGCGATTCAGTACCGCGAACAGACCGCGCGTCTGCTGTCGCCGGCGGTGCTGTCATTCGCTGATGGCCTGAGCGTGGATACCTTGCGCCTGGGACTGGGCGACAGCATCTGGCAGCTGCAGGGCCGCCTGACTCCGGCGCTGGAGTTGCGCGCATCGGCGCACGATCTGACCGCCCCGCTGCTGCACCCCTGGCTGCCGACGCTGCAGGCCGAGGGGCATGTCGATATCGATGCGGATCTGCACGGCAGCCTCACCGAACCCACCGGCACCGTGACGGTCAGTGGACGCGGACTGCGCGCCCGCAGCGGCTCGGTGCGCGGCCTGCCGGCCGGCAATATCCTGTTGCAGGCGCAGCTGCAGCAGACTGTGGCGCAGGTGGATCTGAAGGCCGATGCAGGCGAGCGGCTGCAACTGCAGGCCGATGGCCAGGTGCCGCTGAATCGCGGGTCGCCGATGGCCATCAAGGTTGCCGGGACCTTCGATCTGATGGTGGTCAATCCCATTCTCGAGGCCGGCGGTCAGCAGATGCGCGGCAAAGCTGCGCTCAATGCCGATATCAAGGGCACGCTGGCCCAACCCGACGCGCAGGGCAGCATCGAGATCACGCACGCGGATCTGCAGGACTATCCGCGCGGCCTGCATCTGACCGATATCGGCGGCACGCTGGTGGCCAATGGCGATCGGCTGCAACTGCAGCAGTTCGAGGCGCACGCGGGTCCGGGCACCATCTCGGTGAGCGGCTCGCTCGGGCTCGGCGAGGGCCTGCCGCTGTCGCTGAAAATCGAGGCGCACAACGCCCGTCCGCTGGCCAGCGATCTGATCACGGCCAATATCGATATGGACGTGAGCGTCAATGGACCGCTGCGTCAAAAGCTCGACGTGGCGGGGAAGCTGCATCTCAATCGCGCCAATCTGACCATTCCGAATGCGCTGCCGCCAAGCGTGGCCGTGCTGGATGTGCGTCGGGCCGGAGCGCCGCCGCAGCCGCCGCGGCCCAGCTCCGCCCTCGTCAATTTCGACATTGCGGTCGATGCGCCGCGCGCGGTGTTCGTGGGCGGCCGCGGCCTGAACGCGGAACTCGGCGGTGAGCTGCACGTAGGCGGCACCAGCGAGGAGCCGGCGATCAGCGGCGGCTTCGACATGCGCAACGGCACCATCAACATGGCCGGTTCCACCCTCACTTTCACCAGCGGCCGCGTGAGCTTCAACGGCACCGGCCTGAAGAAAAGAATCGATCCGACGCTGGACTTCACCGCCACCAGCGTCAGCAATGGTGTCACCTACATGCTCAATGTCGGCGGCTATGCCGATGCGCCGGTGATCACGCTGAGCAGTACACCGGAGCAACCGCAGGATCAGATACTGTCGCGGTTGCTGTTCGGCGCCGACCCGGCCCAGCTCTCGACACTGCAGGTGGCGCAGATCGCCGCGGCGCTGGCGACGATGAGCGGCGTCGGCGGTGCACACAACCCGCTGACGGCCGTGCAGCGCAAGCTGCGCCTGGATCGCCTGGCCATCAGCAGCAACACCACCAGCACGCCGACCGCGGCGGGGCCCTCGGCCCAGGGAACCAATACCGGCGCGACGATCGAGGCGGGCCGCTACGTCTCGAGCCGGGTCTATGTCGGCGGCAAACAGTTCACGACCGGCACTACGCAGGCGCAGGTGCAGGTGGATCTGACCAAGAGTCTGAAGATCCAGACCACGGTGGGTACCGGGGGCGGCACGGTCCAGGGCGAGACGCCGCAGAACGATCCGGGCAGCAGCATCGGCCTGAGCTATCAGTTCGAATACTGAATCCGATGCCGGCGCAGCCCGCGTGCGCGGGCGCGACGCAAGCCACGTTCGGTGCCATACTTGCGCTTTGCGATCAAGGGGCGACACATGCCAAACAATCCGTTGAATCGTCTTGCGGCGCTCGGTCAATCGGTATGGCTCGACTACATCCATCGCGATCTGTTCGCGAGCGGTCAGTTGAAGGCCTTGATCGCGCAGGATTCGCTGACGGGCATGACTTCCAACCCCGCCATCTTCGAAAAGGCGATTGCGCAGAGCAATGCCTACGACAGCGAGATCCTGTCGCTGAGCGGCCGCGGCCTGGATGCCGTTGGCATCTATGAGCAGCTGAGCCAGCAGGATGTGGGCAAGGCGGCCGATGAATTTCGCGGTGTATTCGATGCCAGCAAGGGCGCCGACGGCTATGTGAGCCTGGAGGTCAACCCGCACCTGGCGAACGATACCGAAGGCACGGTGGTCGAAGCGCGGCGGCTCTGGGCCGCGCTCAACCGCCCCAATGTATTTATCAAGGTGCCGGGCACCCGCGCGGGCCTCGCAGCCATCGAGCAATTGATCAGCGAGGGCATCAGCATCAACGTGACGCTGCTGTTCGGCCTGCCGCGATATCGGGAAGTCATCGACGCCTTCATCGGCGGCCTCGAGAAGCGCGTGGCCAAGGGACTGCCCATCAAGTCGGTGGCCTCGGTGGCAAGTTTTTTCATCAGCCGCATCGATGCGGTGGTCGATCCGATGCTGGATGCGCTGGTCGCCAAGGGCGATGCGCGCGCGGCGCAGGCCAAGGCGCTGCGCGGCGAAGTGGCAATCGCCAGTGCGAAGCTGGCCTACCAGATGTATCGGCACGTGTTTGCGCACGATCGATTCCTGGCGCTCAAGGCCAAGGGCGCGCAGCAGCAGCGGCTGCTATGGGCCAGCACCAGCGCCAAGGATCCCAAGTACAGCGACGTGAAGTACGTCGAGGCGTTGATCGGCCCGGATACCGTCGACACCATGCCGATGGAGACCGTGCTGGCTTATCGCGACCACGGCCAGCCGCAAGCTCGACTGCTCGAGCAGCTCGAGCAGTCGCGCGCGGTGTTCGAGGAATTGCCCAAGCTCGGGATCAATCTCGATGCCATCACGCAGCAGCTTGAGGATGAGGGTGTGACCAAGTTCAATCAGCCCTTCGACAAGCTGATGCAGGCGGTGCAGAGCAAGCAGGGCGCGGTTCGACAGGCGGCCGCGGGCGCTCGCTAGGCGACTGCCTTCCCCGTGCGCAGCGCGGTGATGAAGCCGCGCACGCCGGTGTCGATGAGGCTGGCGACCCGGGCAAAATCCGCAGCCTCGCCGTAGTAGGGATCCGGCACGTCGCGCAGCGGCTGATCGAGCGCAAAATCCAGCAATCGTGCCAGCCGGGCTCGTGAGCGCGGTTGCGAGTGCTTTAAGGCATCGCGGCGATTGCCCTCATCCATGAAAACGATCCAGTCGAAGCGATCGAAGTCGCCCGGTTCGAGCAGCCGGGCGCGCAGATCGGACATGTCGATGCCGTGAGCCCGCGCGGCGCGCTGCGAGCGCTCATCCGGGGGCGCGCCGATGTGATAGCTGTGAGTGCCGGCCGAGTCGATCTCGAACTGCAGCTCCGGCGCCAGTTGCGGTGCGAGGCGGCGAAACACCGCCTCCGCCGTGGGCGAGCGGCAGATGTTGCCCATGCAGACGAACAGGACCGCGATCGGGCCTACCGCCGTCACTTCACGCTATAGCCGCGAGCCTCGAGACAGGCGGTCTGTGCGCGCAGGTTGTCGCCGCGGTTGCCCGGGCCCGCGCCCGGCTGCGAGGCAGCCCAATCGCTGCATTCCTGTTTGTCCTGCGCCTGCTGCTGCGCGGTCTGTGCATTCTTGGGGTAGACGAACAGGTCGGTGCCGCCGGCAGGCGGGCCGTACTGCCCACTGCCCGCGTACTGGTTGCCGGAATACTGGCCGCTCGCCTGCGCCGAAACCTGGGGCGGCGGTGCTACGGCGGTGTAGCCGCCCGAGGAGCCATTCCAGACATAGTAATTGTCGTTGGCGTAGTAGTACGGCACACCGTCCCACCACAGGGTCGAGTAGTAGAGCGGCAGGGTGGCCAGGAACAGGCCGCCTACCGGCCAGCCCCACCAACCCCAGCCGTAACCGCCGCGAAAGCCGTAGTACCCGCCCCGGTAGCCGTAGCCGTAGCCGCCGCGGTAGCCATAGCCGCCGCGATAGCCGTAGCCGCCATGGAAGCCGCCGCCGACGTGGCCAACAGCGCCGCCGCCGAAGTGACCCGCGGCCTGCGCCTGCCCCGGCGAGGCGATGGCGCCTCCGACGATCAGGGCCAGCCCTGCGGTCCGCAGTCCGTGGAAGATGGAATTGGCGTTCATGGAATGCCTCGTGATCGGGTTCGATCGATGGGGTATGACCCAGTTGACTGCTAGTTTACGCCCCAATAGCTTAAACCAACCTGAACGGCGCATTAAGTACGCAGGATGGCTGTGTTTATGTCAGACATCGGCGCTGGAAAGCCGCCTTTCGGCCCACCCTGGTATGACAAACACCGCGGACAGAAGGTTCGGCGTGCGATGAAATCGCAGCAGGAGCGCAGGCCCCTGGGGCGAGGCCTGGCGGCGGGCGCTCAGCGCTCCCAATGGCCCGGAGCGTAGTGCCAGCGCGGGCCGGCCTGCACCCAGGTATCGGGTACCCAGTGATAGCCGCGACGCTCATGGATGTAATGCCCACCCACCCAGACGTGCTGACCACCGCGCCATGCCCAGTAGCCGGGCGCCCAGACGTAGCCGGCGCGAACCGCGGGCACGACTTCCACCTGCGGCGCGGGCGGTGCCACGCCGACTTCGACGACCACGCCCGCGGAACTCAAAGCTGGTACCGCCATAGCGGCGGCGGCGATCAATGCCGCGATGTAGCGACTTCGTTGCCTGACCATGATGAGTGACCTCAATAGAGCTTGCGAATGCGCGCGATCATATCGCACCCACTCATCGGTACCAATCAGCCACCGGAGCGTAAGCTAGACGCACGTCGCAGTTGTCATAGTTATTTGATGGAGAGCCACGATGTCAGTGCCCGCGCAGAAAACCACCGACGCCGATCCCGAGGAAACACGGGAATGGCTGGAAGCGCTCGAGGCAGTGGTGAGGCGACATGGCAAGGGGCGGGGCGTGTATCTGCTCTCGCAGCTGGAAGAGCAGGCGCGTCAGTTGGACATCCTGACCCATGCGGTGCCGTATTCGTCCTACAGAAACACCATCGCGCTCGATCAGCAGGCCGTGCACCCGGGCGATGTCGCGCTCGAGGAGCGCATCACTGCCATCCTTCGCTGGAACGCGCTGGCGATGGTGGTACGCGCCAACCAGGCCTACGGCGAACTCGGCGGACACGTGGCCAGTTACGCCTCGGCGGCAGAGATTTTCGAGGTCGGCTTCAATCATTTCTTTCGCGCCGACAGCGAAGGCCACAACGGCGACCTGGTGTTCTTCCAGCCGCACTCAGCGCCCGGTGTCTACGCGCGCGCGTTTCTGGAGGGGCGCCTGAGCGCCGAGCAGCTGGCACATTTCCGCCAGGAAGTGGGCGGCCGCGGACTTTGCTCCTATCCCCACCCCTGGCTGATGCCCGACTTCTGGCAGGTGCCGACCGGCTCGATGGGCATTGGTCCGATCAACGCCATCTACCAGGCGCGTTTCATGCGTTACCTCGCCAATCGCGATCTGGCCGATACCTCCGCCCGTCACATCTGGGGCGTGTTCGGCGACGGTGAGATGGATGAGCCCGAGTCGGTGGGCGCATTGACGCTGGCGGCGCGCGAGCGTCTCGATAATCTCACCTTCATTATCAACTGCAACCTGCAGCGTCTCGATGGCCCGGTGCGCGGCAATGGCCAGATCATCCAGGAACTCGAAGGCCTGTTCACGGGTGCGGGCTGGAATGTCATCAAGGTGCTGTGGGGTTCGGACTGGGATCCGCTGTTCGCGCGCGACACGCATCACGCGCTGCTGCGACGCTTCGCGGAAACCACCGACGGGCAGTATCAGACGCTCGGTGCCAACGATGGCGCCTACAACCAGGCGCATTTCTTCCAACTCGATCCGGAACTGCGCGCGCTGGTGGCGCACATGTCGCTCGAGGATATCGATGGGCTCAAGCGCGGCGGCCACGACCTGCGCAAGCTTTATGCCGCATTCGCCGCGGCGCGCGCGCACAAGGGACAGCCGACCGTGATTCTCGCCAAGACCAAGAAGGGCTACGGCATGGGCGATGCGGGCGAGTCGCGCATGACATCGCACCAGCAGAAGAAACTCGACCCGGCGTCGCTGCGGGCCCTGCGCGATCGGTTTTCACTGCCGCTGAGCGATGAGCAGGTGGCGGAGCTGGCCTTCATCAAGCCGGCCGAGGACAGCGTCGAGCTGCGTTATCTGCGCGCGCGGCGCGCCGAGCTCGGCGGCTACCTGCCGGTGCGGCGATCGCTCGCGCCGCCGGTGCCGGTGCCGGCGCTGTCAGCCTATGGCGCGTTTGCGCTCGATGCCGGGGGCAAGGAGATGTCGACCACGATGGCCGCGGTGCGGCTGTTCAGCAATCTGCTGCGCGACAAGAATCTCGGATCACGGGTGGTGCCCATCGTCGCCGATGAGGCGCGCACCTTCGGCATGGCGAATCTGTTTCGCCAGATCGGTATCTACTCGCCCGAAGGTCAGCTCTACGAGCCCGAGGATGCCGGCTCGCTGCTGTCCTATCGCGAAGCGCGCGATGGGCAATTGCTGGAAGAAGGCATCACGGAGGCGGGCGCGCTGTCTTCGTGGGTGGCCGCATCGACCGCGTACAGCGTGCACGGGCTGCGCATGCTGCCGTTCTACATCTTCTATTCGATGTTCGGATTCCAGCGCGTCGGCGATCTGATCTGGGCCGCGGCCGATCAGCGGGCGCGCGGTTTTCTGATCGGCGCCACCGCGGGCCGGACCACGCTGGGCGGGGAGGGCCTGCAGCACCAGGATGGCTCGAGCCACGTGGTCGCCGCCACGGTTCCCAACTGTCGCGCCTACGACCCGGCCTTCGCCGGCGAGCTGGCGGTCATTCTCGATCACGGCGCGCGCTCGATGATGCAGCGGAGCGATGACGAGTTCTACTACGTGACCGTTGCCAACGAGAACTACGCGCAACCCTCGCTGCCGGCGGATGCGGCGGCGGATGTGATTCGCGGCATGCGCCGCTACTCGAGCATCGCGGCACAGGCCTCGGTTGCCAACGTGCGGTTGCTCGGTTCGGGCGCGATCCTGCGCGAAGTGATCGCTGCGGCAAGGCTATTGGCCGAGCAATTCCATGTCTCGAGCGAGATCTGGAGCGTCACGAGTTTCAGCGAACTGGCGCGTGAGGCGGCGGAAGCGGCGCGCTGGAATCGCCTGCACCCGCGCGAGCGGCCGCGCGCAGCGCACGTGGAGCAATGCCTGCCGGGCGATGCGCCCATCATCGCGGCCAGCGACTATGTGCGCGCCTATCCGCAATTGATCGCGCCCTATCTCGCCGCGCCATTCACGGCGCTGGGCACCGACGGCTTCGGCCGCAGCGACACGCGCTCGGCACTGCGGCGTTTCTTCGAAGTCGATGCGGAGCACATCGCGGTGGCGGCGCTGGATGCGGCGGCGCGGCGCGGCGATGTGGACCGGGTGACAGTGGCGAGTGCGATCGAGCGCTTCGGAATCGAGACTGAACTGACCGCGCCCTGGACGCGTTAGCGGCGCAGCGCGGCTTCCACGGCCTCGAACAGCCGGTGCATGCCGAAGGACACGTCCTGGATGGCGCCATTGACGAAGAAGCCGGGAGTGCCGCGAACGCCGCTGTTGCGGCCGCTCTGGGCGTGCTCGCGGATGCGCTGCAGGTAGATGTGATCGTCGAGCTCGGCCGTGTAGCGGGCCATATCGAGCTGCAGGCGCTCGGCGTAGCCGCGCAGGTTCGCACCTTTCAGATGCAGCTGATTGTCGAACAGCAGATCGTGCATGGGCCAGAACTTGCCCTGCGCCGCGGCGACTTCGGCCACCTCCGCCGCCAGCAGCGCATGGGGATGCACTTCCTCCAGCGGGAAATGGCGAAACACGTAGCTGACGCGACCCGGGAAACGCTCCAGCAGCAGTTTCACCGCCGGCGCTGCCTGCTTGCAGTTCGGGCATTCGAAATCGCCGTACTCGACCACTGATACCGGCGCATGAACCTCGCCGAGCAGGTGGTCGGTGGCGCCGATCGGGGGCGTCAATACGAAGGGATGCTCGCGGCCCATGCGCCGATTGTGCCATGAAGCAGGCGCATTTTGCGGAGCTGCGCGCCAAGTGTTAGCGTCCCCGCATGAGCACGCGTTGGATGGAGCTGCGTTGAGCGGGGCGCCGGAAAAGCGGGTCGTGGTGAGCGATCTGTTGCGCAAGCGGCGCGAGCAGATGTTTCCCAAGCTCAGCGCGGCGCAGATCGCGCGCCTCAAGGCGCACGGGCAGACCATCGAGATCCGTCCCGGCGAGGTGCTGGCGGAACCCGGCAGCCGGCAGCTCAAGGTGTACGTGGTGCTCTCGGGCAGCATAGAGATCCTGCTGCCCGACGAGGGCGACGGGCAGCTGCTCTACATGCTGACCGCGGGGGACTTCAGCGGTGAGATGAGTACGCTGCGCGGGAGCTCGGCGCAAACCACGCTGCGCGTGCGCCGGCCCGGCAACGCCATCGCGCTCGACTCCGGGCAGATCCGCGATGTCATACAGACCGATGCCGAGCTCAGCGAACTCCTGATGCGCGCCTTCATCCTGCGTCGCGTCGCGCTCATCCAGAGCAATAGCGGCGAGATCACGCTGCTCGGCTCGCGCCACTCGGCCGATTCGCTGCGACTGCGCGAGTTTCTGACCCGTAATGGCCAGCCCTTTCATGACGTCGACATCGAGACCGATCCGGACACTGCGGCGCTGTTCGAGCGCTTCCACCTGACCGCGGCCGATATGCCGGTGGTCGTGTGCCGCGCCGCGCAGATGTTCCGCAATCCCAGCAATCACGATCTCGCCGAGTGCCTGGGACTGAATCCGCAGGTCGATGACAGCCGCATCTACGACCTGCTGATCGTCGGCGCCGGTCCCGCCGGACTCGCGGCCGCCGTCTATGGCGCCTCGGAGGGACTGAACGTGCGCGTGGTGGAGACCACCGCACCGGGCGGCCAGGCCGGCACCAGCTCGAAAATCGAAAACTAC